>Ga0081455_10004565_pt1 | contig 15458 bp, 12 predicted proteins | sample TabmetS3T2R1_FD_70207 | JGI IMG/M metagenome (GOLD analysis project Ga0081455, IMG submission 70207) | Tabebuia heterophylla rhizosphere microbial communities from the University of Puerto Rico - S3T2R1 | ecosystem: Host-associated > Plants > Roots > Rhizosphere ... | reverse complement strand
AAACAGGAAGCTGCGTATCTTCGCGGAGAAGGGCGGTCCAGTTTCGAACGGCCTTACGGATTGGCGTGGCTGTTGCAGTTGTGCGCGGAGCTGCGCGAATGGGACGACGATGAGGCGCGAGAGATGTCGGCGAATCTGCGTCCACTCGAAGACGCAGCAATCGAACGATTGAAAACCTGGTTACCGAAACTCTCACATCCGGTCCGCATCGGCGAGCATGATCAAACGGCGTTCGGGCTCGGCTTGATGTTGGATTATGCGCATTCAACCAGGAACGATTCCTTTGCCAAACTGGTTGCGGATTCAGCGAAAAAATTCTTCCTCGCCGATAAGGATTGTCCGCTCGATTACGAACCTTCAGGCGAAGATTTTCTGTCCCCGTGCCTGGGCGAAGCTGACGTGATGCGCCGCGTCTTATCGCAAACAGAATTCGCGAAATGGCTCAGCGATTTCATGCCGCAGATCCCGAAGACCGGAAACCCGCCTTCGCATAGCTCCGGCGCGGCAAGCGGCGACTGGCTGAAACCGGTTGTTTCGCCCGATCCCAGCGATCCAAAGCTCGCGCATCTCGACGGCCTAAACTTGAGCCGCGCATGGATGCTGGAAGGAATCCTGTCAGCGCTGCCGCCTGATGATCCACGGAGAGGAGCGCTGCAGGCTGCGGCAGACTCGCATCGGCGGGCGGGTCTCGCTGCGGTTACGGGCGCCCATTACGAGGGCGGACATTGGCTCGGCAGCTACGCCGTTTATCTCACAACCCAGCGCGGGATCCAAAAGGAAGCAAAATGAATTGGCAGCGGGCATGCCAATCAGTGTAGCCACGGCGCTGCGCGGCCGTATCGACGGACCATCGAAGGGAACGCCTCGACACTCGCCACGGCGAGTAAATTCTAAGGCGGCTACAGGTTAATCAGCGGCGAGAGTAGTCCGCTCAGATTCGCGGCGAGATTTTCCTCCCGCCGGATCCCAGGAGCGTCTTTGCCAGAACTCTCTCAGGTCCGATTGATTGCCGCGAAAAATGTTGCGTTCCGCTTTCTTGATGTTGGCAATGCTGATCGGGTAAGCCGAACGCGGCCGCGCGCCTTTGCCATCGCCGCAATATTGCCAGAGAGACCAGTAGCTCCAGGGCGAAGCGGGACGCGGTTCGCTGTGATAATTTGCCATCCATAACCAACATCTTGCCAGCACGCTTCGCTGTGCGTTTGTTACCTTGCGGCTATTCAGGGCCTGATGCAGATGGTATTCGCCGGAGTAAATGCCCGGATAAACGCCGGTGCGCTCGCGAATCCGCTCAACAAAAGCAACCGCCTGATCGACCCGCATCGTCCCACCGGGGTAATGACCATTCTTTTCGAAATCGAGGACCAGCAGGACGCCCGGTCCGCGCGCCGACGAATCGACCTGCGACCATGCGCTGGCTACGGCGCTTAGAAAATGATCAGCCTGTCGGACCGGATCACTGGCGTTGGCGTAATGATACGCTCCCCAAAGCAGACCGGCGCGCGTGGCGGCCTGTTGACGTTCAAGATATTTCGCATCGCGTACCAAATGCGGATAGGTGGCTTCATGGATCACGCCGACAATGCCCTCGCGTTTCATCGTCGCAAAATCCGGCCGCATCATGTCGTAGTGGGAAAGATTGACCACGTTGCTGGCGGAAAAGGCACATGCCGGAAGCAAAAGAACCAACGCAAGAGCCCGCAAGATTGATAATCGCATTACCATCCCAAAATCGCAGCAGACATATCGAGCAATTGTTGCAAACTTGCAAGCGCATCTTTCGTTTCCGCGAACGTTGTAGCCACCGATTCGCCGCAGGACGAATCGGTCCGGTGTGCGGGTCTGTGGCCGGTCGCGCGAATTGCAGATTCGCGTGGAGACGGCCCGCAGGGCCGTAGCTACAACGCCGCCAAGTCAGACGGTTCATTTAGATTCCGGAATAATTCTTTTTCCGGCGATGTAACCGATACGACCTGAAGTTTTCCCTGTGCAGCGAGACGACGCGCCAGGGTTTGCAGTGAGAAATCCTTTCCGAGAAGTGCGTTCTGAACATCTGCACGCGCTTCCCGTGGATAAATCGCAGCCAACGGCTCGAAGCGATCATCGATCTTAGGAATCACACCGCGGCCCGGTTCAATCTGACTGCAAAGGAAGTCCAGGTATTCTTCCGTGACGAACGGCATGTCGGTAGCCAGCGCGAGCAGGTGTTTTGTGCGGATTTGTGCCAGTGCTGCCGCCAAGCCGCTCATCGGCCCGCGTGACGGAGGATCGTCCGCGACAAACTTTACATCGGCGGGGCGCCAGGCGGGATCGGCTCGCGCAGAAACGAAGAGTTCTGTCGGATTTAATTTCCGCAGCACATCCAGTTGAATCTGCCAGAGCGGTTTTCCTCGAAACAGAAGTGTCGTCTTTTCTTCGCCCATCCGGCGAGACTCACCGCCGGCCAGCAAAACAACGCTGATGTTCATGCCACCGCGCTGGAAACGAGCGCAGTAGAACGCAGCTTTCCGTCAGTGAGGATCCTGGCGCGCAGACCACCGTTTCCCTTCAAAAAATCTTTAGCGCCGGGTGCGAATGCCCGATCCATCCAGTAACACGGTGCGGATTCCTCCGTCCCGTACAAACGGACGCCCTGAACTTCGAATTCTTTGCCAATACACTTGTTCAGATCAACGCCACGTGTAATCACGTTGCGCCGCGCTGCCGCCGCCGAGCAATTGCACAAGGCGAGCGCAGCGCAAAGCTCGTCGAAAACGTCGAGGGAAAAAAACGTGATCTGGCCTTTGTAGTTGTCTTTAAAATTGAAGTAACGATCACCGCGGATCCCGTGGCCAGCGACGCATTCGATTACGGGCACTTCGATCATGGGATGCGTATCCGGCTCGCGACCGTGATGGCCAACGAAATTGTGCCCCGGCGAAATGTACAAGTGACAGATTTCCACCGGCTGCAACAATATCTGAAATCATAGGAGATGAAAGAACCGCATAGCATTGGCCCGGGTAGAATCATCCGGCGAAAACAGGACGGTTCGCTCGAGTATTTGCGGGATGATCTCACCGTCGAAGAACCGCTCGAAATTCGAATTGGCGGTAAGACCCTGGCCACCACGATGCGGACACCGGGTCATGACGATGAACTCGTTGCAGGTTTTCTGGTCTCTGAAGCAGTCGTGCGTGAGCGAGACGCGATAGCGGAAATTTCCGCAAATGGTGATAACCGAGTGGTCGTTAGGGTCGCGGAAGGCGTCAAACCCAAACTAAATGCCGCCCAACGTTTCGGAACGATTTCATCGAGTTGTGGCTTATGCGGTAAGACCAGCATCGACGAAATCCGCCAAAATTTCCCAGTGATCGGATCGGGCAATGTTCGGATCGATGTCGAGACGTTGCTGTCGCTTCCGGAAAAATTACGAAACGCGCAAAGCGATTTCGCGCGCACCGGCGGAATTCATGCCGCGGGAATTTTTGATTTAGATGGTGCGGCAAAAATTGTGCGCGAAGACATTGGCCGCCATAACGCCGTGGACAAGGCGATTGGCCGCGCGTTTCTGGAGGGTCAATTGCCATTAAATCGGAGCATACTTTTCGTTAGCGGGCGCGCTTCGTTTGAAATCATGCAAAAAGCGCTCTCCGCCGGAATTCCAATCGTCGCTTCGGTGTCTGCACCATCGACACTCGCGGTCCATTTTGCCCGTGAAAGCAATCAAACGCTTGTGGGCTTTCTACGTCCGCCTTCTTTCAATATTTACGCGCACATCGAGCGCGTGATCCTAGGGCAGTCCTAGCGAATGCTGCAACGGCAACACCGTTAGCGCTGTGAAGCGAAAACGGCTTCGGGATCGGAGCCGGAGACTTTGCCTACCGCGATCCAACCGAATCGGCTGACCAGCGCGCCGGCCAAAAACGAAATTGCCGCCCATGGAACGAATCCGAAGAAACGGAGGAGCAACGCCAGCGGTCCGTTCAAAACTTCACCGATACGAATAAGCCAGCCGGATCCATGTTTATGGATTGCGCGATCGGCTGCACCGTGTTTGGCAACGCTGAGCCAGATCAAGAGCGCTGTCTCAACCGCTGCGGCGTAAAAGCCGATGAAATTGAGCGCTCCAATTCGATGTCCCAGCAATTCCAACACGGCGGCGGCAGATCCCAATCCGGCAGTCCCAAAATGAATCGGTAGGAATGTGCGATGCAGAAACCAGGCGGGAATCGCCGTCGCTCCGATGAGCACGCCTGTATAAGTGGCGAGTAGACTCCCAAAAATCGCTGCAGCAAAAATAAAAAGCCATGCGGCGAAGCCCAGGAGTCGATCAGGTACGCCGGGGAAACTCTGATGCGCGTGTAATTCGAGGGCGATCAACCCTGAAACAACGCACGCGCCAAAGGCTGTTAGAATCCAAACGCCCATCGACATGGCGGAACGATGTTTGAACACGCGCAGCATGTTGAGAAAGAGACGCGGACGGCCCAGATCCAGGATCAGTAGAATTGGCGATAGGATGGCTCCTGCGATGGCGGCAACCCACATGGCCGCCCGCGCAATGTTGACAGAGTGAAAGAGCAGGGCGGCGAGCGCGATCACCGCGGACATCCCTGCAATTCCACCGAAGAACAGGTAGAGAGGAATCTCCCACGTCCAGACCGGCGGTTTGACCACAGGCTGTCCGTAGTAACCGGGTTTTCTTGGAATTGGACCGCCCACCACATCTACTCCGCGGCCGGGCACAACACCTTCCTGCCACGCTTTCTCCCTCAGTTGCTCAAGTCGTTGTTCGTTAGGCATAGGCCTGTCGCTGCGGGCGCCGAGCGCCCGACCTCTGCGCGCAAAAATGTCCTGTGCAACCGGGGTCAGCGCCGCCGGCTACAACGATGATTGCTTCTTTCATTAGAAAAACATGAACGCGAGCAGTGTCACAATGAGCGATGCGATTGCAGTCGCAAAGGCAGCGGACCACGCCGATTTCAAATAAATTGTCGGCACCTGCGGTGTGGGCGGAAGCCCGTAAGACTCAGGTTCGCCAAGGATCAAAAAAAATGCGTGAATCCCGCGCACCGAGGTGTCCGTTGGATCGTAAAGCTGCGCGTCGGCATAACCGTGTTGGCGCAATTCCTCCACGCGCTTCGCTGCGCGGGGGCGCAAATCTGAAAGCCGCCCGAAAACGATTGATTCGGTTGGGCAAACTTTGGCACATGCTGGAACGAGCCCGCTCTTTTGTCGGTCGTAACAAAACGTACATTTGAACGCGCCGCCGGCATTTGGCAGCGGTTCCGGCCGACGATCGATCACACCAAATGGACAGGAGACGACGCAATATCCGCAACCGTTGCACACATCGTCCTGGACAAGGACAGAGCCCACTTCGGTCCGCACGATTGAGCCGGTTGGACAGGCCTCGAGGCAACCGGCCTCTTCACAATGCTTGCAAACGTCGGACAGAAACACCCATCGAAATGGATCGTCTCGATCGTCGTTGCCTAACGAGTGACAACCGACGACCTGGCCTCCTTTCTGGCGGTCCTGTTCGAGAAACATAACGTGTCGCCAGGTGGACGCGCCGAGATGTCCGGTGTTGTCGTAGGAGTTTCCTGACCAGGTAAAGCCGTCATCAGGCACCTCGTTCCATTCTTTGCAGGCGACCTCGCATGCTTTGCAGCCGATGCACACTGTAGGGTCCGTGAAGAAACCGACTTCGACGTTTTCCTGCACGTAATTGTGCCGGCGCTGGTTCGTGCTGTGTGTGCCTTCACCGATCATCGCATTCTCGGATAGGGCACGACCAGTCCGAGCCGGACTGGCATCGGGCGCGCCGGGCTTGTTGCGTCAACCTTTCGGCCAGTGTAACGCTCATTCTTTCCCTTCCATGGCGTGACCGCCGCCGCTTCTTCCCACTCCCGGTTCTGGTTCTTCCGGGTGCCGGTCCGGTTTGCCGTCCGACGACGCATGCTTCCTCAGGAACTCAGCAAACGCGGGTCCGCGCGGTAATCGCCCCGGCACAATGTTACAAGTGCACGCCTTGGCTTCCATGATCGTTACGTTTGGTTCGCCGGAAATCGTGAGAAGATCGTTTGCCGAGGCGCCCCGCACGAGGCCGGCTGTCCCATAGTGATAAGGCAATGCGACCTGATGAACTGTTTTACCATTGAGCCGTAATGGCCGAATACGTCGACTAACGAGTGCGCGCGCTTCAATGGCGGCGCGCAAAGTCACAACGCAAATGTAATCGCCGTTATTGATCTTTAGCTCGCGTGCCAGCTCAGGCGAAATTTCGGCGAACATCTCCGGCTGCAGTTCCGCGAGATGACTGAGAAACCGTGACATCCCGCCCGCGGTATGATGTTCGGTCAGTCGATAGGTGGTCAGGACGAATGGAAACCTCAAATCGCCTGGCGGCGCATACTGATTCTCACGGCGCGGGAACCAGTGCTCAGGCGGATTTGTCTCGCGCGAATAGAGTTCATTCGACACCGGTGACTCCAGTGGCTCGTAATGCGTGGGAAACGGTCCGTCTTTCAAGCCTTTTGGCACGTAAATCCAACCCAGGCCGTCTTCGTGCAGGATAAACGGCGCATCGCCCGGAATTGCATCAAGACCCTCGGCGCCTACCTCCGGCTCGAAGTCGGGAGGTTTTCCTTGCACAAATCCGGCAACGTCGATGCCGGTCCATTTTTCGGAATCCCACCAGACTAATCTTTTACGTTCGCTCCAGGGACGGCCGTCCGGCCGCGCGCTGGCGCGATTGTAAATGATCCGGCGATCGCTGGGCCAGCTGAAGCCCCAACCGTGACCAAGATAATCCCGCGACTTACGTGAGTTCGCCTTATTCACCCCATCGCGGCCTAACACACCGGAATAAATCCAGGCGCCGGACGCAGTAGATCCGTCAGCTTTCAATTCTGCGAAGCCATTGATCTGTGGACCGTGATGCGGATTGCCTTCGCGATCGACTCCGCCGAAGAGAACTCCCTTCGTACTATCAGGATCGGCGACTCCCGCTACAGGTTTGGTTTGCCAACCGTTGATCTCGGCGAGGACAGCGTCCATTTTTGGATCACCAAAATCATCCTCCGGGTACCACCAGTCCAGCGCGCGCAGCGCGTCATCGATCGGGTCATTCGACTCTTTTGCTTTCGCGATTAAACGCAGCGCCAATTGATGCATAAACCATGCGTCCGAACGAGCGTCCTGTGGCGGATTCACTGCTTTTTCGCGCCATTGCAAAAGCCGTTGCGTATTTGTGAAGGCGCCTTCTTTTTCGGCGTGACCGGCCGCCGGGAAAAAGAACACCTCGGTCTCGATGTCCTCTGGGCTCAATTCACCCCGTTCCACTTCAGGCGAGTCGCGCCAGAAATTTACCGATTCAATATCGACCAATTCGCGCACGACCAGCCATTTCAATCTCGATAGCGCTGTTCGCTGGAGCCGCGCGTTCGGAGCGCCGACCGCCGGGTTCTGTCCCATCAGAAACATGCCCTCCATTTTTCCGTCGAGCATGTCGTAGAGAAATTCGAAAAACGAATGGTTGCCGGTGAGTTTGGGAAGAAAACCGTAACCAAAATCGTTTTCAGCGGTTGCGTTTTTCCCGTAGTAAGCCTTGAGCGTGCTGACGAGATACTTCGGGTAATTCGACCAGAGACCGGTTTTCTTGGTGTAGTTGTCCAGATAAATCTGAAGAGTCTCGTCGCCTTTACGCGGCATTGTAAGGTAGCCGGGCAGAATGTCGTAAAGCGTCGGAATATCGGTCGAGCCTTGAATTGATGCATGACCGCGCAAGGCGAGAATTCCGCCGCCTGGACGTCCGATGTTTCCAAGCAGCAATTGCAAAATCGATGCTGCGCGAATGATTTGCACCCCCTTTGAATGCTGTGTCCAGCCGACCGCATAGCAAAGTGCTGCGGTCCTCTCCGGGCCGGATGCTGCAGCGAGACAGTGGGCGACTTTGTGAAAAAGATCCGGCGGAATTCCGCAGATTTTTTCCACCATCTCCGGCGTGTAGCGCGAGAAATGTCGTTTTAATTTTTGAAAAACACACTGCGGATCCTGCAATGTAAGGTCGCGCTGCGGCCGGCTCAGGTCGCCGCCCTTGTAAGTCCAGCTGTCGCCTTCGTATGAACGCTTCTGGGGGTTCCATCCTGAGAAATAGCCGTCGTTATCTTCCGGGTCGCCGTATTCGTCAGTCAAAATACAAGACGCATTGGTGTAATGGACGACGTACTCATGGAAATAGAGGTTGTGTTCGATCAAGTGCCGGATGAGTCCACCCAGGAATACAATGTCTGTGCCTGCGCGGATTGGTACCCAAATGTCGGCCAGCGCGCTGGTCCGCGAAAAACGCGGATCCACATGGATGATTGTGGCGCCATGCTCTTTGGCTTTCATCACCCAGCGAAAGCCGACCGGGTGCGCCTCGGCCATTGAGGAGCCTTCGATCAAAATACAATCGGCGTTGGCCAGATCTTGTTGCGCAGTCGTAGCTCCGCCCCGGCCAAAAGAAGTGCCCAGACCGGGCACCGTACTGCTATGTCATATCCGGGCCTGGTTGGACACACAGACCATGCCCAGGCCTCCGGTGAACAATTTTTTGATGAGATAATTCTCTTCGTTATCGAGTGTGGCGCCGCCAAGGTGACAGATCGCGGTCGTATGATTGACGGTTGATCCGTCGACCTGCCTGACGAACGTGCGCTTGCGCGATTCCCAGACCCGCTCGGTGACCATGTCCATGGCGCGTTCGAGCGACATTTCTGTCCATTCCCTCGAGCGCGGCGCGCGGTATTTGACCTTCGTTTTCCGCCGGGAATGCGTCAGCAACTGATACGATGCGGCGCCTTTCGGACAAAGATTCCCCTGACTGATCGGCGACTCCGGGTCGCCTTCGATGGAAACCAGTTTTCCGCTTTTGTGGTAAATCAGTTGCCCGCATCCGACCCCGCAATATGGGCAAATGGAGCGCGCGACTTTTGCATCATCGATACGCGCGTGCATCGAACGTGTTTTGTCCGACATCGATTCAAGGCCGGTGCCATCCTTGCGCTCGCGGATTTGCCTAACGAGCGGCCATTTGGAGAGCAGCGAAATCATGAAATCACTTCTTTATCTTCGCGGCAGAATTCCGCAGCGGTTTTAGAAATTATGACCGGATACCGTGGCAGGGTAAACAACGTATTTCTTTGCGGCGCTCTGCTTGTCGATAGCTAAACAAAAGACAAGCGATTACACGTGTAGAGTTGGTGGTGCGACTGGCTGAACCACCCAGGTCAGGTTGCCTCGTGAGTTGCGAGCGCGTGACGGTTTTTCATTCAAATTAGCGAGCTATCAGTTCACACAATCGTTACAAAACTGCCATCAAAATGTCTTGATGGTCGCATCTGAAATCGGTTCGATTGGCCTTCTATATTTCGGATGGGCTTTTTTGATCGACAACAAACCGTCGCCGCTGCCGGCTATAATCGCTGGCTTTTTCCTCCCGCGGCGCTGGCCGTTCATCTTTCCATTGGACAAGTTTACGCGTTCAGCGTTTTCAAATTGCCGCTCACCAAAATCATTGGTGTCACCAAGTCCGCTCCTGGTGATTGGTCGCAGCCGTCGCTGGCGTGGATTTTCAGTCTCGCGATTTTTTTCCTTGGGCTTTCCGCGGCAGTGTTTGGGCGCTGGGTCGAACGCGTCGGCCCGCGCAAGACCATGTTCACTGCCTCTCTCTGTTTCAGCGGCGGCTTTGTTATTTCTGCCTTCGGCGTTTGGTGGCACCAACTTTGGATCATCTATCTTGGTTATGGTGTCATTGGCGGTTGCGGGCTCGGCTTGGGCTACATTTCTCCGGTTTCGACTCTGGTGAAATGGTTTCCCGATCGTCCAGGAATGGCCACAGGAATGGCGATCATGGGATTCGGCGGCGGCGCCTTCATCGGTTCCAACCTTAGTTTGCTGCTCATGGATCATTTCAAATCGCCGACCAGCACCGGTGTGGGGGAAAGTTTTCTGGCCATGGGCATCATTTATTTTTGCTTCATGGTTTTCGGATCGCTCATCGCGCGCGTTCCGGCAGACGACTGGAAACCGGCGGGTTACACACCGCCGACGCACTCGCAGGGTTTGATCACCACGGAAAACGTTACAGTCGACTGCGCGTGGCATACGCCGCAATTCTGGCTGCTCTGGGTAGTGCTTTGTTTCAACGTCACGGCGGGTATCGGAATTTTGGAGCAAGCCTCGCCCATGATTCAGGAGATGTTTCCAGGGAAAGTTACTGCGGCTGCAGCCGGTGGCTTTGTTGCTTTGCTGAGCCTGTTCAACATGGCGGGCCGTTTTGTCTGGGCGTCCACCAGTGATTTTACCGGACGGAAGTTCATTTACGTCGTGTACCTGCTGTTAGGAGCTGTGCTCTATTGTTTGATTCCGGTTTCGGGTCACATGGGCAGCACCTTATTCTTCGTGGGGGTGTGCGTGATCATCCTGAGCATGTACGGCGGAGGATTCTCGACGATTCCAGCTTACCTGAAGGATCTCTTCGGATCGATGCAAGTGGGAGCCATCCATGGGCGGCTGCTCACCGCCTGGTCGGTCGCCGGGGTCCTCGGTCCCGTGCTTGTGAATTACATTCGTGAATACCTAAAAGGGCGCGGAGCGAGCGGAGTTGGGCTTTATGCGCCGACCATGTATTTAATGGCAGGGCTGCTGGTCATCGGATTGATCTGCAATCTTTCTGTGCGTCCAGTGGGCGAGCGTTATTATGTTCACGATCAGAATCGAAAACCATAACCGGATTTATGCCTGACCAAACGCGACCCACGGGAAACGGGCTCAAGCTTTTGATCTGCTGGCTCGTCGTCGGAATTCCACTGGCGTGGGGAATTTGGACCACGCTCCTGAAATTGCCGGCGCTTTTTAAATAGATGGAGTTCGGCTATTGGAGCAATCAAACTTTAATCGGCTTCCTTCGGCCACGAACGTTCAACGTTTGTTCGCAGCTTGAACGCGTAATTCTCAAAGAGCGCGAGTAACAACTTGGTTGGTCGGCGAAATGCCGTTGATCGCGGGTTGCACGCACTGCTACGCTGATCGAATTCGAAGGTTCCAGTGAGTGATCTCCTTTTTGCCCGCTCACAAATGGGCATGTCCCTGGCGTTTCACATCGTGTTTGCCGCCATCGGAATTAGCCTGCCCGTTTTGATGGTGGTCTCTGAAGCGCTCTATCTTCGCACGGGTCGCCCGGTTTTTTTGGAGCTGGCAAAACGATGGTCGCATGGTGCAGCCCTTCTATTCGCCGTGGGCGCTGTGTCAGGAACGGTGCTTTCGTTCGAACTGGGTTTGTTGTGGCCAGGCTTCATGGAAAAATCGGGCGCGATCATCGGGATGCCGTTTTCGCTCGAAGGTTTCGCGTTTTTCACCGAGGCGATTTTCCTGGGCTTGTATTTGATGGGATGGAAGCGCTTGCCGCCATTGGTGCATTGGTTTTGTGGCGTGCTCGTAGTCATCGGTGGAGTCATGTCCGGCATCTTCGTTGTCACTGCTAACGCGTGGATGAATACGCCGGCCGGTTTCAAGATTGTCGATGGCAAGATCACTGACATCAATCCGATCGCGGCGATGCTGAATCCCGCGGCGGCTCATGAAGTCCTGCACATGACTCTGGCTGCGTTTATCGCGACCGGATTTGCCGTCGCTGCGATTCATGCCTTTTTTCTGTTGCGCGACCGCCGAAATGTTTTTCATCGCAGCGCGTTGGGCATCGCGCTCGCGCTCGCCTGCATCAGTGCTCCCCTGCAATTGATCAGCGGCGACTTTAGCGCGCGCTCGGTCGCGCGACTTCAACCGGCCAAACTCGCAGCCATGGAAGCTCTTTACCAGACACAAACCGGCGCTCCCTGGCGACTCGGCGGAATTCCGGACAATCAATCCCGCACCACTCGCTTTGCTTTGACCATTCCGCGCGGCCTGAGCCTTCTGGTAAATCGCGATCCGAACAGCAAGGTCATCGGGCTGGATCAATTTGCGCCTAACGACTGGCCAAATGTGCGCCTGGTGCATTGGTCGTTCGATCTCATGATACTCTGCGGGCTCGCGCTGATCGCGTTGTCGATGGCAGTTGGCTGGCTTGCCTGGAAACATCGCGGAGTTCCGGACGGCAAATGGATCCTGCGCGCGATCGTCGCAGCCGGGCCGCTCGGCTTCGTTGCAATCGAAGCCGGCTGGATGGTGACAGAACTTGGCCGTCAGCCCTGGATCATTTATGGCGTGATGCGCACGCAAGAAGCCGTTACCCCGATGCCGAAGATTGCAATTCCTTTCGTGGTCTTCACGCTCATCTACATTTTCCTTTCGGTGGCGTTGTTTTTTTTGTTGCGCCGTCAGTTTATGCAAACCGACGAGCCGGCTTCGGAATTGGTCACCAAAAATGTTTGAGCTCATTGTCGCCGGTATCATGTTCGCGGCGCTGATTTTTTATGCTGTCACCGGCGACGCCGATTACGGCGGCGGCATGTGGGATTTGCTGGCGAGCGGGCCGCGCGCCGGCGCGCAAAGAGCCGCCATCGAACGGGCCATCGGACCAATCTGGGAGGCCGACCACGTATGGCTGATACTTATCGTCGTCATTTTGTTTACCGCCTTTCCGCCGGCATTCGCCGCCATGATGACGGCGCTCAATATTCCGTTCACTCTGATGTTAATCGGAATCGTCCTCCGCGGTTCGGCGTTTATTTTCCGAAAGTACGACATCAAATCTCACAAGGTGAAACGGGGCTGGAGCTTGTTGTTTGGCGCGGCCAGTTTCTTTACGCCGTTCATCCAGGGCCTGGCGCTCGGTGCGCTCAGCACTGGTCAGATTCGCATCGCTGATGGTCGTGTTGTAAGCGGTTTCTTCGCCGGATGGCTTACACCGTTTGCGTTTGCATGCGGTCTGTTCGCGCTTGCGCTCTTTGCTTTTCTCGCGGCGACTTATCTTACGGTCGACCCCAGCACCGAGAAGCAAGTGCGAAACGATTTTCGTTTGCGAGCGCTTTGCGCTGGCACTGCGCTCGTTCCCATCGCATTCGTTGTTTTCGTTACTTCAAAACATGGCGCGCCCGAGATGTATCGCGGCTTAACCCAATGGTGGGCGCCGCTGCTCATCGTGGCGACGATTATTTGCGCGATCGCAGCTCTGGCCAGCCTTTGGCTGCGCAGGTTTGTGCTGGCGCGATCCGCCGCGATCGCGGAAGTGACCTTGATTCTTACCGGCTGGAGCTTGGCGCAATATCCAAAGCTAATTACGCCCGACATCACCATTTTTAATGCCGCTGCCCCCGAGAGCACGCTGCGGCTGCTAACCTATGCTGTGGTTGCCGGCGCGATAGTATTGTTTCCTTCGCTATTTTTCCTGTTCCGCGTTTTCAAAGGGTTTTCAAAGGAAAAGAAAAGTTGATGCATTAAGTCGGATTTCCAAGTCCCAGCGAGGAGTCCGGATCACGTGCAAATTTGAATCCTGCGAGTGGCTGTGGATCGACGTCCTTGGCGAGCATTAACACCTGAAAGGCTCGGCCGAGCATCTCCGGATGCAGCAAAGTTTGAACCGCGCGCTTGGTCTTGCGATCGGTATCGGCGTTTTTCAATGGGGCTTGCAGGAGATCCGGCCAAGTCGAAATGATACCAGTGAGGAAGTGATGCTGGTCGGCAAAACCTCCAAGGCGCAGTCCGTCCGCCACCCCGCGCCGAACAATGCTGGTCCAATCGACGCGCATGGTGATGTCCGCGTGACCGATTTGTTCGAATGGCGAGTCGAGAGTGCGGTGCTGGGCGCGGACTTGAATTTCTCCCTCAAATCCATCGCCCGAACGTCCGTAGTCGATGGCGATCGCGTAACCTCGCTTCAAGTTTGCGGCCAGGCCATCGATCCAATCGAGCGCCACTTGATTAGGCACTGCGTTTGGCAATGGACGCTCAATGAAGGCGAACCGGTCGCCTTGAATGTCGACCAGCTTTTCCATGCCGTGGCTGACCAGGCGCACTGGCATTGCGTCCAGTAGTTCGTTTGAAAAATGGATGCCCGTGAACGGTTCAAGCAAGTTGCCCCATTCAACCTTGCTTTGAAATGGTTCCAGCATCTTCAACTGGCGCTCTCGCAAAACCGGAAATGGCTCAATGATTCGATAGTCCAGAGCTTCAAAGAACTGCGGCTCGCGCGTTTGGGCGGATTGGAGAACGTCGCGTGCAAACTGACCGTCGTGCGCCCCCTGTTCGACGATGAAAAAATTGTCGATTTTGCCGAGTTGCCTCCAGATCTCGGCGAATTGTGCCGTCATCAGTTGCCCAAAAAGCGGGCCGACGCTGATGTTTGTGAAATAATCGCCTTTTCGGCCAATGGCGCAGCGGCCAGAGGAATAGTAGCCATGCTCCGGATGGTAAAGCGCCTGTTCCATGAACCAGGCAAACGACACCGGGCCGCGATTCTTAATCTCATCGCGAATGACTCGAATGAGATCGGGATTTCCGGTTTGTGCCTTCAATGCCCAATGCTCAACGCTCAACGCTCAACTCTCAACTGACGAAGTGGCCCGATTGAGCATTGGACGTTGGGCGTTGAGAGTTGGGCGAATGAAGCCTACGTTGGGCGACCTACTCTTTCGTAAAGCTTGAGACCGACTGCCACATATCTGAGGCCTCCCCCGGGCTATCGCTTTCGGCCACCTTGGTATTTGAGACCGTGGTTCTACGTGCCTATTGCCGTGCTTGCGATTCTCGCCGTCGTCCTCGCTGTCTACATCTCCAGTCTTGCCGCCGATCTCAAAGCGCAGGCCAAAGCGTTCGACCTGAGCAAGCTCGAACAAATGGAGTCCGCCAGCGTGATCCTCGATCGCAACGGCAAGATCTTCGGCCAGATCTATGTTGAGAATCGCGAGACGGTGCCGTACGACCAATTACCTCCCGATCTTATCAACGCAGTCATCGCTGTTGAGGATGCAAAATTCTATAAGCATCACGGTTACGACTTATTCGGAATCGTCCGTGCCGCGCTCAAAAATTTGACGGCTGGCCATGTGCGCCAGGGTGCCAGCACCGTTACCCAGCAACTGGCGCGAAACAGTTTTTCGCTGAAACAAAAAACATTCCGCCGGAAGCTGCTGGAGATTTTCCTGGCACAACGGATTGAAGACAGCTTCAGCAAACAAAAGATCATGGAGCTGTATTTAAACCGGATCTATTTCGGCGGCGGCTTATACGGGGCGGAGGCAGCGTCGCGGGGTTACTTTGGCAAACCTGCCCGTGAAATGTCGCTGACAGAATGCGCGATGCTGGCCGGCCTGATCAAGAGCCCAAATAGGCTGTCGCCCTGGACCGATCGCGCGAACTCACGCGAGGCGCGCGACTATGCGCTCGACCGGATGCGCGATTTGCGGTTCATCAGCCGCGAACAATACACGAACGCGCGAGCTCAGGAAATCGTTGTGAGCAGCCGGCAAAACGCGCAGGGACAGACCTAT
>Ga0081455_10004564_pt1 | contig 15458 bp, 21 predicted proteins | sample TabmetS3T2R1_FD_70207 | JGI IMG/M metagenome (GOLD analysis project Ga0081455, IMG submission 70207) | Tabebuia heterophylla rhizosphere microbial communities from the University of Puerto Rico - S3T2R1 | ecosystem: Host-associated > Plants > Roots > Rhizosphere ... | reverse complement strand
AAACTCTGGCAATTTCTATTCGTGCGACCTCGGCGTTTGTGACCTCCGGGTGACATCTGTACCGTTCGAGATTTGGGCCTATAATCACAACACCGCCGCCCATGCGATGGACATAGTAATCGGCTATCTTGCCGTCCTTCCTCTTACACCTGGCCATGCACATCAGCGTTTCTTTTTTTGGCATCCATTCGCCCCCCTTGCCGTGTCTTTGTAACCGAATATTGTCGGTTGCTTTGGAGATTCCGTTAAGGAATGCGTGGCCGAGCGTTAACCGTTGCCTTGGCTGAGTGAACCTGACCGACTTGGCTTTTAACCGCAGGCGATGTAGTGCGAGAACTTAGTAGCTAAACACCGCTGGAACAGATGGCGAAATAGATCATTATTACGGCAAGCAACAAAAACTCATTCATCAAAACATTTCCGCTCGTCAACTATCAATATGGCTGTGTTGCGCATTTAGGGGCAGAAGCACATGGGATGCCAGCCAGCGCAAAAAGCCGCCGTCTTGGTATTTTCATGCCAGAAGAGACCATTATGAGATATCGCGATGAAACACCCTTTCGAGTGTGACTCCATACCAAAACGTAAAATCGACCGGTTATCGGTTATTTTGTACGTAAGTTTGACAAAAAAGTTTATCGGGCTGAGGAAAAATAAAGAGGTGGAAGGTTGTGTGGGAGGGTCGATAAAGCCGTGGTGAACGAAAGACTCTCCCGTCTCCACTTCGCCAATTGCAACTTGATTGCTTCGAGGCTCTAGGGATAAAAGACTATACGTTAGGCCAAGTAGCAGCCTGTAGAGAGTCAATCCGAGAGGATTTGTTGATGGACCCCGGAAATAACCTGAGACGGGTTCGCGAGGCAAGAATGCTGAGCAAGGCAGAATTGGCCAGACTCGCCGGAATCTCACCCTTGACCATTGACCGGATTGAGAAAGGGATGCCGTGCCGGATTGCTACTCGCCGCAAAATCCTATTGGCTTTGGGGCTCAAACTTTCTCAGTGGCGGAGAGTCTTTAAGGAGAACTGAAGCGCTTACGATTCCACAGTCGGTGCTGTTTCGGGCGGATACGGACACAAAAATGATTATCTGCCTGTTTGTTGCTACTCTACTATCTGCTGCTCCTTTCGTCGAAGCGCAGCAGCCAACGAAAGTTCCCCGGATAGGATACTAGATGATGCCTCTGGTTCCACTATCCTTGCCCGCACCGAGGCGTTCCGGCAGGGTCTGCGAGAGCTTGGGTACGTGGTATCTCATCATCTGAAACAGATTGGAGATAGAGCCGATGAGACAAAGACAAAGCGACCTTAGACTTATAGGTCACGTCAGTATATCGAGCCTTCTCCTGGTTGGTCTTGCGGGGCCAGGGATGGCGCCGGCACAGATTTTCGCTGCGGAGACTGAGAGAATACCCAAAGGAAAACCAGCAGCCAAAGCCGACTTTGTTCTGACGGTAAAGGACAACCTCATCTCTCTCAAAGCGAAGGATGCTTCATTAAAAGAGATCTTAGAAGAGATCGGCCGTAGGATGAAAATCGATGTGATTGCTGGGATTCCTGACACTACGAAGATTACTGCAGAGTTTGATAATCTGTCTCTTGAAGAGGCCGTAAATAAATTAAGCACAAATTATTCGTATGTCATGGAGTCAACGACCGGCCAAAGAAAGATCACCAAAATAATCGTCCTGGAAAAGGGGAAAGAGACAGCGGTGTCGACACCTGCAACTAAGAAAGAAGAGAAGCCGGTAAAGCCCGAGAGCAAAGCACGAGAGGACGTTATCGGAAAAGGAACTAACGAATCTGCAATCAAGAAAGAAAAGAAGTCGGTAACGCCAGAGATCAAAGTGAAAGAAGAAGCTAAATGAAACGCTGAACAATACGGACGGCTCCGTTCAGACTCCTCGTGACACCCAAAGCCTTCAGTGCGTTGCCTCCCGCAAAAATTCGGTTCATCGAGCCCATGTATGCACGGCTGGTTCAAAGATTGCCCCACGGCCAGGACTGGCTCTACGAGGTCAAGTTCGACGGCTACCGCTGCCTCGCTGGCCGAGATTCGAGTGGCGTCACGCTATGGTCGCGGCGCGAAAACCGCTTCACAGCTCAGTTTCCGCATATTGCCCGTGCGTGCGAACGACTCCCATCGGAGACCCTCATAGACGGCGAGATCGTCGTGCTGGATGCAAGCGGACGCATCTCTTTCAATCTCCTGCAACATCACCGCTCCAAGGCGCAGGCCTTCTCTTCTATGCGTTCGATGTTCTTATTTATCGTGGCCGAAGCCTCGTTGAGCTGCCGCTCTCGACTCGACGGGAAGTGCTGAGCGAGATTTTCAAGGAGCGCGGTAGTGGCGCCGCCCCTTTAGGCATCTCAGAGGCCATGGACGCCACCCCCACCGATTTGGTGCGCGTTGCGAAGGAGTTTGGCTTCGAAGGAATCGTCGCCAAGCGCAAGGATTCCCTCTACGAGTCTGGTAAGCGAACGGGCGCGTGGGTCAAGTACAAGGTCAACCGGGGCAGGAGTTGGTGATCGGCGGTTGCACACCAGGGAATCCCTTTGATGCGCTGATCGTGGGCTATTACGAAGACGGGAAACTTCTCTATGCCGCCAAGGTGAGAAACGGCTTTGTGCCGCTGGTTCGCCGCGAAGTGGCGAGCAAGTTCAAGGGGCTAGAAGTCGACACCTGCCCCTTCAGCAACCTGCCCGAGAAAAAGCGCACCCAATGGGCGCTAACAAGGGAAGAGATGAAGAACTGCGTCTGGCTTAGGCCCCAACTCGTCGGGCAGATCGAATTTACAGAGTGGACTCCGGACGGGCACCTGAGGCATTCAAAATTTGCCGGGTTGCGACAAGATAAAGACCCTAAGGACGTTGTGCGTGAGATCGCAGGCAGAAAAGTCGTAAATTCATCCTCTCATTGATTATGGTGCCAGTAGACCGCAGTCTGTATCCGGCTGGCGTACATAAACCATAGGTTCTTCGGAAGTATCGGGGTCTCCGCTGAAACCGCAGTAGCTCGCTTGCGTTTTTTTCTGGAGTGCATTCATGGCAGCATCCCGAGAAGAATTATTAGTTAAATCTAGTGGTACTAGGGCAATTGCCCCGGTCACGTGCGGTGTTGCCATGCTCGTACCGCTCAGCGTCTTTGTACCGCCGCCTTTGTACGTGGAAAGGATGCACACTCCCGGAGCGGCAATATCGACTGTCGCTCCGTAGTTACTGAAGCTTGCCAATGAATCATCCGGCCCATAGTTGCATCCTCGCGGGGCTTTGGCGCCGCCTCCTCCTTTGCCGTTGTAGTCCGCAATCGCCGAGACCGTGATTACTTCAGGATAAGCGGAGGGAACGAAATAGAGCGCGTCCTCGCCGTCATTCCCGGCAGCGACGCTGTAAACAACTCCCGCAGCCGTTGAGTTGCAAATCGCCTGATGCATGGGGTCTTCAACGATTCCATTCACAACGCCGCAGCTGTCGTTTCCGGGAGGCGGCTCAGCCACACACCACATGAAAACCACGCTTGCGCAGCCGCCAAGGCTCATGTTTGCTACCTTGATGTTAACGCCAGCATCGCCGTCTGCAGCACCGTCGTTGAACTCTATGCGCCTGTTTGTTACGTAGTCGATGCCGGCGATAATGTCCGACCAAGCGCCGCTCCCGCTATTGTCCAGTACTTTAACTGGACAGAGCGTTGCGCCCGGAGCCACCCCTCTAACGCCAGTGCTGTTGTTCGCCTTTGCGGCGACCGTCCCTGCGACGTGGGTGCCATGGCCGTTACCGTCATCTGCGTCAGTTCGATTGGGACCGTAAGCACTAAACCAACAGTCTTGAGACACGTTTAAGTCAGGATGGTCCAAGTCGATCCCGGTATCGATGATCGCTACAATTGTGCCCGCGATCATGGGACTTTCGTTAACTCCTTCTGCGTCGATCCGCATTATTCCGCTGGGAATGACTTCGACCGATCCGCCGCCTGCTCCGGTGCCGGGCTTTGCTGCCGTAGTAACCTTACGATCAGGGATTACATTGTTGACACGGGGGTCGCTTCGAAGCGCGTTGGCTTGGGCATTTGAAAGGCGGGCGGCAAAGCCCCGAGAGGCGACGCGGTATAGATGGAACGGTACTGCAGCGTGATCGGAGGCTACTTGAGCAGGATCAATACCTCTATTCAAGAGAACAATGAACTGTCCAGGGACGATAGGATCGGCGCGATGGTCCTGAGAATTTCCGACCTCTCCGTATCCAAAACGAGGAATGAAAAAGAATATTAGGAAGAACAATATCGTCGCGTGCGTGCCTATTCTCTGGCCATGCTGATGTTTCATATGCTTCCCTCCTGCCGGGCGTGCCTTGGCCGCCGGGGCGACGCAACGCAAGACGCGGGCCGGTGGGAAAAGTTGTCAATCAACACGAATTACTTGAAATAATTTGAAATATAGTGTCAGCGGCGCCGGGCATAATTGGCGAAATTGTCGACTTTGTCTTTCAAACCAATCGAACTTCTGCCTCATGTCTGATACTGCGCATTCAGCGGTGCCGACCTTTGCGACCGGATTCGACTGGCACTCGCAAGGCATTATCTTTCGCTCAGGCCGTCTCGGCTCGATTGTAGAGATCACACGCATCAAAGGACCTATCGTTAGCAGCAAGGATGCAGCGGAAGAGTACGGGCTCAAGCTATGCAAGGATTGGATTGACAAGCAGGTTTGACCGTCCGCCAACGCAGCGATATAGCTCAGGCACTATGTAGTTTCGGTAACGTGCCGGGAGCCGCTTATGGTTCAACTGATCGTGGCGGACTTTTTTGACTTTACATTTTGGGTTGTAGTTACCGTTTCGGTCGCAATTGCCATAGTAATTGTCTGGATGAACAAGCAGTAATTCATGACTATGTGTGGCCGTTTCACTGCTACGTTCGAGTTCAGTGACATACGGGTTCGCTGGAACCTGGATCGCGATCTGCCAAAGTACACGCCGCGCTTTAACGTCGCCCCGGAGACTTCCCCCAACATTCCCGTCATTGTCCGACAGCGAGGTGGCAACGAATGCCGGCTCATGCACTGGGGCCTAATTCCCCTTGGGCCGCAGACCCTTCGATCGGCAATCGCAATGCGCCCAGCGCCCGGGGTAGTTGATTTTTACAACACCCATCTTAGCGTTTAAGCATGGAGCTGAAACAATGGTGCCGCTGCTGGTTGTTACTATTTTTAGTCGGAGGGTGCGCCACCTACCAAGCGGCGGGACAGGTGCGATCGGGAAGACAGGCCTTATGGGTCAATAAACCTGAGGATGCACTGGCTTATTTCCAACAGGTAGCACAGACTAATCCTAACTATATCTTTCAGTCCGAAACTTTTCGAGAAGGAATTTGGACTTATGTCGGGCGGTCTCAATATAGCTTGCGTAGGCTGACCGACGCACGGCAATCCCTTGAAAGAGCTCTTTCGATTTATCCGGACGACTATTTGGCCCAACTTTATCTTGGTTTAACTCTGATACGGAGCGGAGAAGATTCCAGCGGTTTTAAGGAACTCGCGGTCGGCATGAAGGGCCTGTATGAGTGGCTCGAATATAAGAATCGTACGACGCCTTTTACCGCATTTTGGGATCCACTCGGCAAAATTCGCTCCGAGCTTCAAAGAGACCTCGATCAGCTTTCGGGCAAGGATATAGACCGGGCGCAGCTAATTTCCAGTGCTGAATGGATTGGGCAAAGAATGGAAGTAGAAATCGAGTTGGTTCGTCGTGACGAGCGACGACTGTATGACCGCGATTCCGACTGGGTCCGCGGACGCGGGTTTCCATAAGACCTCTTTTCGTATATACGTGCGCCATTTCATTCCCCAGGCGGCGATGCCGGGACGGGCCGGTGGCCTGCTAGAGGGTGCGAGTGAATTATTTACCACCCACCCTAATTGTTATCTTCGCTCTCATTGGATGTTCTACGGTTGCCACCGACCAGCCCGACCGCATCAATGTCTTTCCCCGCGATACGGACCCACGAGTACGGACGTTTGTCGAGCGGGAGTTTCTTCAGATCATTGCCGTGACAGAATCGCCGGCATGGCGGCCCACGGTTACTTTGGAGCACATAGGTCGAGGTTGGGTCGGCGCGACTTATGGTCCATGGGACATCCGCATCGAGACAAGTCTGGTCCAAACGGCCATGACGAATGAAGCGGCTCTATGGGCCTTACGCAGAACAATTGCGCACGAAATCGGTCACGCGATGTCTGGCCATCGGTTCACTACAACAGCCAGGCAGCAAGGGAGCGAATTGGAAGCCGACGCAAAAGGAATAGAGTACTTCAAGCGCCTTGGTTGGTCGTGCATGCTCTGGGTTGAAAACTTTGCCAGGGGGCTAAAGCGAGGCTATAACATCGACGCGGAACACGACTCACAGGCAAGATATGATCAAGCGCGACGACTATGCCCAACAGTCTGACTAATGCCGGTGCCGAAATGGCATGACTTACAAGTCAAAGCGCGTTTGGCCGCCCGGAAAAAGTAACGTAGAGTGCCCCGCATGATGATCGACGACGATACCCTCAAGCGACTGCTGAGGATCAACGACGCATTGTTTCAGCTGTGCAAGTCGCTGACCGAAAAACGCGACATGGAAACTTCATCTCGCCTTATGCCGTTCGTAGACGATCTCACGCACATTCTGATAGAAGCTGGCAAGAACAAATTGCAGTGATGCAGCCTTACAAGGGATACTTCATCACGGGAAGTGAGATAGCGGTTCATCAGTTTAGCCCCGACTGGTACATTGGCGGTAGCGTTTTAGTGCCAGGTCGCGGTAGTTCAATCGTTGAGGTTACCCGCTTTCAGTTTCAACGGTTCACCGTCAGTATCAAAGAACTGGCGGAATGGTTTGGGCTGGAGGTTGCGCGGATCGTGGCGGACGAATGCCTGAATCCGGCCAAGTACCTCCATTGCCCCTGTCCCAAGTGTAACGGTTATTTGGGAATCGTGGTTGCCGCATGGCGGCCCAAGATGCCGGTCCAGACGATCAAGGGCGGTGCCTGAAATGCCTGGCGTGGTTTGTGATTCGGGGAAACGCGGAATCTTTGTGCTCGATGGCATTTCGAATCCCAAACACGGTCTGTCAGAAGGTTGCTGTTAGCAACATCAAGGTGCTACTTTTAGGTTTTCTATGGAGATGATTCCGAACGAACGATACAAGGCGCTCACCACCCGCATGGGCCTCAATGCCGTGCCAGAAAGGCTGTTGGCGTGAAGATCGTCCAATTCACGCAGCCGGGTCTGCCAGAGGTACTAAAGTACATCGACGCACCGGTGCCCGAGCCGAACGCGGGCGAGGTGTTAGTACGCGCCCATTCGATCGGGGTCGGCATGCCCGACACGCGTATCCGCGCTGGTACCTACCCCTGGATGCCGAGCTTACCGTGCATCCCGGGCACGGAGATGGGTGGAGTGATCGAAAAGGTCGGGCCGGGCGTAACCTCGCGGAAGGTGGGCGAGCGGGTGATGGTCTCGGCGCGCGAGCGCTCGCAACGCGGCGGCTGCTATGCAGAGTTCATCGCAACGCCGCCCGACGGAACTTACGTTTTGCCGCCGCATGTCTCGTTCGATGCCGCCGCAAGCCTTGCCAACTATCAGGTTGCGTATCACCTGCTGCGTGACGGGGCGCGGGCGCGTCGGGGAGATCGGTTGCTCACCTACGGCGCGGCCGGCGGTATGGGCAGTGCGTTGATCGATCTGGCTTGCGCCGAGGGCATCGAAGTGATCGGGGTGGTGAGCAGCGCGAGCAAGAGCGCATTCGCCAAGGAGGTGGGCGCTGCACACGTCATCAACCGGAAGACCGAAAACATCGCCGAGCGCGTGGCAGCAATCACCGGCGGGCGCGGCGTGGACATTGTAATCGATCCGGTGGGCGGGCCGTCATTCGCCGACAATCTGGCGTTGATCGGATCGCTGGGAATCGTCATCAACTACGGCGGACTGGCCGGTCGGGCCGAGGGTGACCTGCTCGCCGCCATGCGCAAGCACAACGCTAAATGCCCGGCAGTGCGCACCTTCACCATCCATAACTTCGACCATCGACCCGACGACCGGCGCGCCGGTATGTGCGCCTTGATCGATATGTTGGCGGCGGGTGCGATCCGCCCCCGCATCCACGGGCACCTGCACTTGTCCGAGGCGAAAACCGCGCACGAGATGCTTGAGCGCGGCGATGTAATGGGAAAACTGATCCTGACGCCCTGATCCGCCGCAAACCCTCTTTTTGCTCCTCATTTTAAGAGATTTGGCCCCTCAGTTTTGTTTATTAAAATCCAAGTGCCGGTCGTCATCGTCCGTACTCTGTTCTAAAACCTGATTGGGTCGTCCAAATCGAGTTCAACGAATGGACACCAGACGGTCACCTGAGGCATTCAAAGTTTGCCGGGTTGCGACAAGATAAAGACCCTAAGGACGTTTTGCGTGAGATCGGGGGTTGACACCTGAAAGTATTTTCAGTAGTGTCAATCCATGGCCATGCAATGGGGAATGGAGCGTTACAGGGGCTTCTTGATCGCTGGATCGGCGGTGCCAAGGTTTGCAGCGGGATTTGACTGGGACTCGCAAGGCATTATCTTTCGCTCAGGCCGTATCGGCTCGATTGTAGAGATCAAACGCATCCAAGGACCTATCGTTAACAGCAAGGACGTAGCGGAAGAGCACGGCCTCAAGCTGTGCAAGGATTGGATTGATAACCGTCTTGACCGTCCGCAGGCGCGGCGCTATGGCACCCGCTAATGTGTGGCCGATTCACAGCTACATTCGAGTTCAGCGATCTTAAGATTCGCTGGAGCCTTGAGCGCGATCTACGGAACTACTCGCCGCGCTTTAACATTGCCCCTGAGCAGATTTCCCCGACGATTCCTGTGATTGTGCGACACAGAGGCGGTAACGAGTGCAGGCTCATGCATTGGGGTTTGATTCCGCATTGGGCCGCAGACCCGAGTATCGGCAACCGGATGATAAACGCCCGAGCCGAAACACTGACGGAACTGCCTTCCTTCAAGTCTCTCGTCAATGGAGGCCGCTGTATTATTCCCGCTGACGGTTTCTATGAGTGGCGCAAAGAAGGAAATCGCAAGGTTCCGATGTGGGTGCATCTGAAAACTAAAGGGCCTTTCGTCTTTGCTGGCCTGTGGGACGTGTGGCGCAAACCAGACGGAAAGCGGGTGGAGTCGTTCACCATCATTACGACTGAACCGAATGATTTAATCGAACCCATACATAACCGAATGCCCGTGATTCTGCGCCCGGAAGATGAAGAGCAATGGCTCGACGCTTCTCAAACGTCTTTCGCCAAAGCACGGTTGCTACTAAGGCCATATCCGGCAGAGCTGATGGATGCTCACGATGTTTCGCCAGTCGTCAACTCAGCGAAGTACGACGGGCCGGAGTGCGTCCAACCTGTTTCAAATGACGACATGCCTCGCGCCGGGCAGTTATCCCTATTGTAAGCAGCATTCAGATCACTTAATTACTTTGTCGGCGCGAAACAGCGTGGACTGCGGTATCGTCAGACCGATCTGCATAGCTGTTTTTAGGTTAATCCTCAGCTCAAATTTTGTGGGGGCTTCAACCGGCAAGTCAGCCGGCTTCGCGCCCTTGAGGATTTTGTCCACGTATAGGGCAGCACGACGGTGCTGAACGTTGAGGTCTGTGCCGTATGACATGAGGCCTCCGGCATCCGTCCAAGCAAACTGTGAGGAGATAGATGGCAGATGATTTTTCATTGCCAAACCCGCTACCCGCTTGAAGGGGACGGAATAGGTTGGCAGGAGACGTGTGAAAAGACCATTAGCCTGTTCTTTGATCATGGATCGAAAGGCGTCCTCTAAATCATCCGCGCCCCGAACCACGACGGGGATAAGCTGTACTCCCAAGCCTCGGGCGGGTACCTCTGTCTCTTTTATAAAGACATCATCCGATGATGGGGCACCCGAACTCACCATCCTCAGAATGGCTACACGATTGAGTTTCGGCACGATCTCCTTGAGCAGCTCCAACTGTTTTCCCCCTAACTCTCCGGCAATATTTGTTAGACCGGTTACATTCCCTCCGGGCCGAGCAAGACTAGCAACGAGCCCTAAGCTTATTGGATCGGTAATAAAGCCAGTAATCACAATAGGAATCGTGCTGGTGGCCTTCTTGGCAGCCAAGGCCTGTCCCGAGCTGTCAGCGACAATGATATCCACTTTCAGACGGACTAGCTCAGCGGCGAGGTCGGCGTAACGCTGAGAATGGCCCTCCGCCGTCCGAAACACAAAAGCAATGTTCTTGCCCTCGACGTAGCCGAGATCCTGCAGTCCTTGGATAAATGCCGGTGAAGGACCGGAGCCGGCACTAGCAAGATAGCCAATCCACGGGATTTTCCCCGCCTGCTGCGCCTCGGCGAGATGAATAGTAGCTAGTATAAGAGCCGGGAGCGCATAGACAAGGATTTTTGCTCTCATAGGCTCCTCCGAAATAGGTCAGGCAAAAACCAGGTGTGAGCTAGGAGCGTGTGCATGGTTATTTCACCACCTGCTATGATCTGTCAAGTTCGCAGAAAACATCTTGACTCCATACCTAGGTAGCGTTATAGCTCCACCGTAAAAATTCGCGTTATCAACGATGTTGCAATTGTAGTTCAACAAAGGAGGAGTTGTATGGTCTTGTCTTTCAAACTCCAAAGGATGGTTACACTTTTTTCTTTGCTGTTTCTGGTCGCGCTGTCGAATAATCTTCTCGCCCAAACGAAACCCAAACGAACAGACATTGGCGGGGAGCCACCCAAGTATATTCTATACGTTGGCAATAGTTTTTTTTATTACAACAACAGTATGCACAACCACATGTTGAACCTGGCCAGAGTTGCCGATCCTTCAAATAAGGACCGTTATCGCGCCACGTCGGTGACCATCAGCGGCTCCGGCTTTGACTGGCATGATATGGAGTCGTACTTCCGACCTGATGGGATCGGGAAATATTCTTTTGTCGGAGACAACGAAATCGTTTTCAATAAGCCGGGCAAGCAATTCGATGCGGTCATCATGTCCGACTGCAGCCAATGTCCCGTTCATCCGACACTGAAAAGTGTTTTTCAAGAATACGCGAAGAAGCAAACCGCCACCGTGGTCAAATATGGGGCCAGGCCAGCTTTCTTCATGACATGGGCTTACAAAGATAAGCCAGAAATGACTCTGCAACTGTCTGAGCAATACACCATCGCGGGAAACGACAATGACGCTTTGGTGATTCCCGGCGGCCTGGCGTTTGCCAACGCCATCAGGAAGCGGCCTGATCTAGAGTTTTATCAACTCGACAAAAGACATCCGACTCTAATCGGAACCTACCTTAGTGCCTGCACAATATATGCATCGGTCTATAAGAAATCACCGGTTGGCAATACGTATTTGGCTGGCATCGATCCGAAGATCGCAAATTTTCTACAAGCAACAGCTTGGGAGACAGTGCAGGAATATTATGGCAATGAGAGAGTTGCGGGGGGAGATACGGAAATGCAACGCTGAAAACACGGAGAATCACCTTCAAGTATTAGACTCCTATAATTCCCTAAGCGAACCACCGGAAACTCCGCGAAGTCATGGATGCCGAAATTGACATCTCCGACGTGATTCAGTAGCGGCACGATTGCATGGCAACACGACATCAAATTACAGGACAAGGTTTTACCCATCAATATCTTTGGAACTGTGCCAGAACTCTACTTACACAACCAGAAACTAAGTCACCGAAGGATATGTACTATGCAATGGCTGGGATGGTAATGGCTTATTTCACATTTGAAGCGTATTTGAATTTTGCGGGAAGTCGCGTTGAACCAATCGCCTGGAAGAACGAGAGAAAATTCTTTAGTAAGAGTTCATACAGAGGAAGGGAAAATTGAAATTCTTGTGCGACAAGTATCAAATAAAAGTGGATCCCAATAAAAGGCCTTATCTAACGGTTCGGGAAGCCGGACGATTGAGGGATTATCTGGCACATGGCAAACCGGATCATTATGCGTTGGAAGTAGATGTAGAGGAAGGTAAGGCACCCAATATGTTCGGTGGCCTACAAATCTACGATCTCGTAGCCCGAGAAAAGGCTGAGCGAACACTGCGAGATACCGAGGAGTTTATAGAGTATTTACACAGGGAATTAGCTGTGAAACGTAAACATCCAAAACCATACGACGTTACTTTTGTAGGAAGGGCATTACACTTTCCTTTAGCATCGGCGTCCGGCAGCACACGACCTTCCCGATGAACCCTAACGGCCAAGTACCTACAACGCTCCTGTCCCAAGTGTAACGGCTAATTAGAGTCGTGGTCCACGGAAGCGCAAGATGACCGTGCAGGCGATCAATGGACGGTGCCTGAAATGTGGTTATCGGGTTGCGTGGTATTGGTTCGTGGAAAAGACGATACTCCCCCCCGGTTAGAAATGCTGTTCACCTAAGTGAGGTTGATTGACAGCTCGTTGACTGAAGGATAAATCTCAGGGCGCATAATTTTCATTAACGGGAATATACGGTTCTGCACATTCCTGGTTAGGTAACGTAGAAGACGGACTGCAAATGAAAGGCAGAGTTGCCCTGGTGACTGGCGGTAGTTCCGGTATCGGACGAGCCACTGCATTGGCTTTCGCCAGAGAAGGTGCACGGGTGGTCATTGCGAGCCGCAATAAGACCAAAGCCACCGAAGCCGTTCAAGCTATCAAAAAACTTGGCGGCGAGGTCACCTGGATTCAGACGGACGTTAGCAACGCCGCACAAGTGCGGCAGATGGTGCATCAAACGGTGACGAGGTTTGGTCGCATCGACTATGCGTTCAACAATGGGGGCAGCGGCGGCAAAGGTGGAATGGCCGCAGACATAGAGGAGAATGATTGGGATCGGACAATCAGCGGTTATTTGAAAAGCGTGTGGTTGTGTATGAAGTACGAGATCCAGGAAATGCTAAGGCTCGGCTCCGGGGTTATCGTCAACAATTCCTCGGTCGATGGAGTTCGCGCTTATCCCTTCCCGGTCGGCTCCGCGTATTCGGCTGCGAAACACGGGGTTATCGGTTTGACGAAGTCGGCGGCGCTGGAATACATCTCGAAAGGTATCCGCATAAACGCGATTTGCCCTGGTTGGGTTCGGACACCGCCGGTGGAACGCTGGATGAGCCGTGATTCAGAAGTCGCTAAGCAGATCATGGCCCAAGAGCCGATCCGACGCTTGGGCAACCCGGAAGAGATTGCAGACGCGGTAATCTGGCTGTGCTCGGATCGAGCAACCTTCGTGGTCGGCGTGGCACTGGCAGTCGATGGCGGCTATCTCGCTTAGGCGAGTTCTTGTGCCTAAATGGGAAAGCCTAATCCTGGTTGAATTAGACGAACTGAAATTACTCGCACCTGGATGAAGCGGCAAAGGCCGCCCCTCACAAAGTAACGTTCATCGAGCCGATGTATGCGAGCCTACAAACGGGTTACCCCGACATTCAGATGAGTTCACCGAATGGACGCTGGATGGTCACTTGAGACGCTCAAAGTTTGTCGGGATAAAATAAAGTGGCGAGGGACGTTGTGCGGGATGGTTTAACTCGACCCCCTAGACCACTGCAGTCGCCCAGAAAGAGCGTATTACTATGTACCCAAAAGTATTTGTGGATTATTTTAGACAATTTGATCGAAAGCCTGAAGTCTTCGTTGCAATGCCGATGTCGAAGGATTTTGAGCCACGTTGGCGAAATATTTTCAAGCCAGCGATAAGACGTTGCGGGCTGAAGCCATATCGGGTGGATTTGCGGCTCGTCAGTGACTCTATATTGATGGACATTCTTGAAGGAATCGGTAGGGCACAGTTTGTTCTCGTAGATGTTTCACCACAGAAGGATGGTTGGCCAAACCCCAATGTAATGTATGAGTTGGGTTTGGCGCATGCCATAAGATTACCAGAGGAAGTCATTGTTGTTCGGGACTCCAATAGAAGCGTATCCGCTCCTTTTGATGTCAGTCATATCCGTTGGAACGCTTTTGATCCTGAGAGAGTAACGGCCGCTCAGAAGACTATATGGAGTCTATTCAAAGTCGCCCAACATGAAATCGATTTGACAAAGGATATACTTATTCAACAGACCGTTAGGTCTCTTGATCCAGATATGATCGCTTTTATCAACGATGTTAGGGACACTGAGTGGTTCGATTTAGCGTGGTTCGACGAAGATCGTAAAGGTATTTATACACTTGGGCAGCGAGACAGCAGCGAAGCCGAGCTTAAAACCATTGCTCGCTTGCTCATGGAACGAGGAATACTGGAGGGTGGCGAAGACACGGGGTTCCATGGACTCGTAGGCTACGGCGTAGAACGCCTATATGTCCTCACACCACTAGGTCGCTCATTATTGGATAAATTGCCGACTCCACCGAAATTCAAGAACCAGGCTGAACACTGGAGATGGGCAATGGCTAGATATAAGCAACGATTCCCTAAGAACGAGCTTCGCAAAAGAATCAATCGTCGAAAGGCTGGTTAAATGTTCCGATTAAGAAAAACCGACTGGCGGTGACAGGTGGTGACGCTGTTTTTGATAACTTTCTATAAGTGATTTCTTACATAGGGACTTTCTAAAATCTGCGTCACCTGTGTCCCCACCTGTCACCCTACTGCTAGGAGCACCTTCCCCAGTTAGGCAGGTTAACTATTTTTTTACTTCAAGATGATTGACCACTGCCTGAACGCCAGCCACTTTCCACGCAAGTTTGATCGCGTGTTCTCTCGCTTCCAGTGAGGGCACTGTACCCCTCAGTTCAACTGATCCGTCAGTGGTTCTCACGTTTACATCTGTCAAATCTACAGCCTTGTCTTTTAGAAAATTTTCTTTAACCGCTTTACTAATGGCTGCATCTTTGTCGCTCTCCCTGTGCGTCATTTCACTGATCATTTGGCAACCTAGTACGCTTACCAATAGCATTGCCGCAGTGACTCGTGGGACGACTCTCATAGATTTCCCTCCTCGCCTCCAGGATAGACCGGGAAACGAGCAGAGCAAGTAGGTTGATAAAGAGGGCTCAAAGTAGTTGGGCTAATCCGCCCGTTGCTATATCTCACCCTTAGAGCTGAGGCATCCCAGGCCCTGTCATCTTGAGACTTTTTTCCACGCTTTTCACTAATCTGCTCCGTTTTTCTCGTTATGTCATAGCGGCACTGGCGTTGCTCTGTCTCTTTCAATGGAAAGTGTAGAACGATGCCCGGACTCCTCCTTACTCTGTCTATTGTCGCCGGGCTTTGGCTCGTCTGGGTCATTGTTCCTAAGATTGACCGGCGTCGAAATCGCACCCGTATAAACCGAGGAATCGCAAAATACTTGCGTGAGACGGCTGCGAAAAAGAGTCCTTGAAGCGGGTTGAGTCAATGTCAAGAAAATTCATCTCTGAGCAATCTTTCGTGGCTGACAGATGGATTTCATTTGAT
>Ga0081455_10004563_pt1 | contig 15460 bp, 12 predicted proteins | sample TabmetS3T2R1_FD_70207 | JGI IMG/M metagenome (GOLD analysis project Ga0081455, IMG submission 70207) | Tabebuia heterophylla rhizosphere microbial communities from the University of Puerto Rico - S3T2R1 | ecosystem: Host-associated > Plants > Roots > Rhizosphere ... | reverse complement strand
CCCGCCGGGCTCGCGTGGCGCCGCGACGCGGGCTCGCGGACCTGCGTCTGCGCCATATCGCCCCCATGCCACCCCATGAGACCAACCCCGCCCCAGCCCGACAATCGGGGGAGCACCCTGAAGTTTGGCGAGGGAAGGGAACGGCCGTTTGATGCGTCCCGACCGGCATGGGCCATGCCGACCGGATCCGCCATCTGCACCTCGTGGGACCCGAGACGACGAGCGACGACCCGCCGCTGATCGAGCGCGCGGTCGAGCGCGTTGTCCTTGCCAGGGGCGTGCGCCGGCTTGCGATCGACCGCGCCGGCGGCGTCGTCCTGCTCGCGGCGCCGGCTGGGCTCGGCAAGACCGCGCTCCTCGAGCAGGTCGGGCCCCTGGCCGCGCGCACGGGCTGCCAGGTGCGCCGCGCCGCGGCCGGACCGCTCGAGCGCCACTTCGAGTTCGGCGTCATCCGCTCCCTGCTGGAGGGGCCGCTGCGCGACGCGTCGCCGCACGAGCGGGCGCGGCTGCTCGACGGGGCAGCGGCCCCGGCCGGCGAACTGCTGCTCGAAGGCCGGGTCCCGGGCAGCGATGCGACGACGCTGATCGCGCATAGCGTCCTCTGGCTGTGCGCTGCGCTGGCGGACCGCCGCCCGCTCGTCCTCGTCGTGGACGACGCGCAGTGGGCCGACCGCCCGTCGCTCGAGGTCCTGTGCTACCTCGCACGGCGGATCGACGACCTGCCGCTCCTCATCGCGGTCGCCGCGCGCGACGACGATCCCGATGCGCCCTCGGACCTGCTCAGCCTGCTGGGCGGCGCGCGCTCGGCGACGGTCCTGCACCCGCGCCCGCTCACGACCGCGGGCGCTGCGCGGCTCATCCGCCGCGTGGCGCCGGGAACACCGGACGAGGTCTGCCACGACTGTCATCAGGCTGTCGGCGGCAACCCGTGGCTGCTCGGCGAGCTCGCGCGCCAGATCGCAGCGCACGGCCCATCCGCCATCGACGAGACGGCCGACGCCGCGCCGCAGGTGACCGCGATCGCGCGCAACGTCGTGCGTCGCAGGCTCGCCGCGCTCTCCACGCGCGACCGCGCGGTTGTGGAGGCACTGGCGGTGATCGGCGACGGCGCCCCGCAGCACGTGGTCGCCGCCGTGGCCGGCGTCTCCGTCGCCGACCTCGGTCCGGCCCGGGACGCGCTCCTCGCGGCCGGCCTGCTCGCCGCCGAGGACGGACGCTTCGCTCACTGGCTCATCGCCGTCGCGGTCGCCGAGGACCTGTCGCGCGCGGAGTGCGAGCGCCTGCACCGCGAGGCTGCGCGGGCGCTCATGCGCAGCGGCGCCGATGCCGACCTCGTCGCCAGCCACCTGCTCCGCAGCGCGCCGCAGGCTGACGCCGAGGTCAGCGGCCTCCTGCTCGACGCCGCGTCGGCGGCAACCGAGCGCGGCGCGCCGCACACGGCGGCGGCCTACCTCGAGCGCGCCGTGTACGAGCGTGCGCCCGGCGACGACCGCGGCCGCATGCTCGCCCAGCTGGCGGCGGTCGCGTTCGACGCCGGCCTGCCCGACTCGCGGCGGCGCCTGCTCGAGGCGCTGCACGAAGTGCGTGACCGCGAGAGCCGTCTCGACGTGCTCACGCGCCTGGCCGCGCTCAGCGCGCTGGGGACCGGCGAGGACAGCGTCGCGCACCTCTTCGAGGAGGAGCTCGCGGCCGAAGCCGACCTCGACGCGCGGCTCGCGATCGAGGCCGCGGCCCTGGACACGGTCGTGCTGGCACCGGGGCTGCTGACCGACCGCGCGCGGCGTCTCAACGCGCTCCAGCTGACGCCGACGACGGACCCGCTCGTCGCGCGCGTGATCACCGCCTACCGCGCCTGGGTGGGGCTCGACACCCGCCTCGGCGCGCGGGCGTGCGCGGCGCTGGCGCTCGAGGCGCTCGACGACGGCCTGCTGCTCGGCGAGATCGGGCGCCGGACGGCCTACCACCTGTGCGTACGCACGCTCGTGCTCACCGACCACGCCGCGGAGGCACGACGGGCGATCGCCGCCATGCACGAGGAGGCGCTGGAGCGCGGCTCGCTGCGCCTGCGCGTCGCAGCGGCCTGGCACGCGTGCGAGCTCGCGCTGCGCACCGGGGAGGTCGCTGAGGCCGAGAACCATGCCCGCCTGGCGCTCGACCTCGTGGACGACGAGGTCAACATCTTCACCGGCGGCGCGATCACGGTGCTCGTGTCCGCGCTGGCCGAGCGCGGCGCGTTCGACGAGGCGCACGAGCTGCTGCGCGAGCGCTGCTTCGACGGTGCCCTGGGGATGACGCGCTGGGAGATCGGGCTGCGCCAGGCGCGCGCGGAGCTGTGGCTCGCGCAGGGCGACTTCGAGCGCGCCCACGCCGAGGCCCTCGACGCCGGCGCCCTGCGCGAGGCGCAGGGGCGGCCCAACCCGACCTGGACGCCGTGGCGATCGACCGCCGCGCTCGCGCTCGCGCACCTCGGCCGCCGCGAGGAGGCGGTCGCGCTGGCCGACGTCGAGCTCGCGATGGCCGAGCCGTTCGGAGCACCCGTCCCGATTGCCCGGGCGTTCCACGCGCGCGCGGTCGCCGAGCCCGACGGGGAGGAGCGCATCGCGCTCGCCGAGCGCGCGCTGCGCGCGGCCGAGCGGGCGCCCGCGCTGCGCGAGGCGATCCGCGCACGGCTCGAGCTCGGCCGCACGCTGACCTACATCGGCGCCCGCATCCACGCGCGCGACGTCCTGCGCCCGGCGCTGGCCGACGCCGACGCGACGGGTGCGGTGCTGCTCGCCGAGCGCGCTCGCCGCGAGCTCGTGGCAACCGGCCTGCGCCCGCGGCACGCCGCGCTCGAAGGGCCGGCGGCGCTGACCCCGCGCCAGCGCCAGGTCTGCGAGCTCGCCGCTGCGGGGAAGGGCAACCGCGCCATCGCGCAGCAGCTCTTCCTGAGCATCAAGACCGTCGAGACGCACCTCGCGGCCGGCTATCGCAAGCTCGGTGTCAACACGCGCGCCGAGCTGGCCGATCGCCTCGCCGCCTAAGGGCCAAATCTCAGGGTCGCCGACCGATTGTCAGGGCCCGCGGCGAACCGCATAGTCAATGGGGACAGCAGGACGCCGCCATGACCTACCTCATCGTCGGACTCGATCGCAGCACGCTCGCTCCGTGGCACCGGAACATCAGTGCCGGGGACATCGCGGCTGCGACGCGGCTCGCGCTCGCGCGGGCCGAGGCGATGGGCGTGCGGCTCGTGGTGGCCGCGGTGATCGGCCCGAACTCGACCGTCATGAGCGATCCCGCGGCAGCGACCGGGAGATGGCCGAAGGCCGCGTAGATCGAGCGGGCGCACCGACGCGCCCGGGGGGAACGACGATGACGAGCAGGACCGAACGGACACGAAGGCGCGCGCTCTCGCTCGCCGTCATCACCGCCGCGTGCCTCACCGCATTGCCCGCGCTGGGCGCCGGCAACGCGCTGGCGTCTTACAGCGCGACGGTGCAGGACGGCACGCTGCAGCTGAAGGGCGACTCCGCGAGCGACAAGCTGCTGGTGATCGTCGATCCGGGCGATCCGAGCAGGCTCCTCGCCGACGTCGGCGAGGACGGAACCACCGACCTCACCTTCGACCGCTCGACCTTCGCCGCGATCGCCGTCGACGCCGGTCCCGGCGACGACGAGGTCCGCATCGACCGCAGCGTCACCGAGCAGGTGACCGTCGACGGCGGGCCGGGCGACGACACGCTCCTCGGCGGCGCCGGCGCCGACACGCTCATCGGCGGGCCCGGCGACGACTTCGTCGACGGCAACGGCGGCAACGACATGGCTCTCCTCGGGCCGGGCGCGGATCGCTTCCAGTGGGATCCCGGCGACGGCAGCGACGTCGTCGACGGCCAGAACGGCCGCGACGTCCTGCAGTTCAACGGCTCCAACGCCGCGGAGCACATCGACATCACGGCCAACGGGTCGCGCGTCCTGCTCCACCGCGACGTCGCGAACATCACGATGGACCTGGACGGCATCGACGACGTCGCGGTCAACGCGCTCGGCGGGACCGACACGATCGCCGTCGGCGACGTGAGCGGCACCGACCTCGACACCGCCGACGTCGGTCTCGCCGGGTTCGACGGGAGCGGCGACGGAGCGGCCGACACCGTGATCGCCACCGGCAGCGACGGCCCGGATCGCGCCGACATCGGCTCGTCGGACGGCAAGGTCGTCGTCAACGGGCTGAGCGCACAGGTGAACGTGGCCGGCGCCGAGATCGCCGACCACGTCGACGTCGCCACGCTGGGCGGCGACGACAGGATCGCCAGTGGCGTCGGTCTCACGGGGCCCGCGACGGTCATCGCCGAGGGTGGCGGCGGGACCGACGCGGCGACCTACGACGGCAGCCCCGGCGACGACGCCATCGGCCTCGCCGCCGACAACGGCAACGTGGCCACGTTCACACCGGGCGGCGGGACGTTCGAGACCAACGCGGTCGAGCGTCTCGACGTCAGCGGGCTCGCCGGCAACGACACGATCACCGGCGCCAACGGCATCGCCGGTCTCACGCGGCTGACCCTCGACGGCGGCGCGGGCGACGACGTCCTCCGCGGCGGCGACGGCGACGACCTCCTGCTCGGCGGCGCGGGCGACGACGACGTCGACGGCAACCGCGGCAACGACATCGGACATCTCGGCGCCGGCGCCGACAGCTTCCAGTGGGATCCGGGCGACGGCAGCGACGTCGTCGAGGGCGAGGGCGGTCACGACGTCCTGCAGTTCAACGGCTCCAACGCGGGCGAGGACATCGACGTCTCCGCGAACGGCCCGCGGGTCCGGCTGTTCCGCAACATCGGCTCGGTGACGATGGACTTCGACGGAGTGGAGGGGCTGGCGATCGCCGCGCTCGGCGGGCCCGACAACCTCACGGTCAACGACGTGAGCGGCACCGATCTCGACACCGCCGACGTCAACCTCGCCGGGCTCGACGGCAGTGGCGACGGGGCGGCCGACTCCGTGACGGTCAACGGCACGAACCGCGCCGACACCGTAAACGTCACGCGCTCGGGGGCGCAGGTGCTGGCGACCGGTCTCGCCGCGCAGACGCGGATCACGGGCAGCGAGCCCGCGACGGACACGCTGCACGTCAACACCCTCGACGGCCGCGACCGCGTCACCGTGGCGCCCGACGTGGCCGACCTGATCGCGCCGATCGTGGACTTGGGGGGGCAGTAAGGCGTTGGGGGTGCCGCCACGCGGTCGCGGCGGCACCCCCTTCGACCGCCGAGCGCACGCCAGCGCAGGGTGAAAATAGTCTGATCAACAGTTTGAGATTCCCCCTAGCAGAGGGATTTCGCGAACTGATAGTCTGGTCGTCAGACAGTCGCTCAACGCGTCTCGGTGTCTTCCGTATCCGGTGTCTGACTCCGCTCACGTCCCGCCACGCTTCTCTGCCGACACAGCGCGCACCGGCGGCGCCGGCGGCCGGGGCATCACGGGCTGGCGGCCGAGCACGGATCCGATCGTCATCACCTGCGCGCTGACGGGCGGGATCCACGGCAAGGAGGCCAATCCCCACCTGCCCGAGCAGCCCGACGAGATCGTCGAGCAGGGCATCGCGGCGTGGCGCGCCGGCGCTGCCGTTCTCCACGTACACGCGCGCGCGCAAGACGGCTCCAACACGATGGATCCCGCCATCTATTCCGAGCTCCACGAGCGGCTGTGCGCGGAGACGGACGCGGTGATCCAGCTCACGACCGGGGGATCGCCGCGGCTCACGGTGCAGGAGCGCCTCACCACGGTGCTCCTCGCCCCCGAGATGTGCTCGCTGAACATGGGCCTGCTCAACTTCTTCATCCAGGGCGAGCAGGTCTTCTTCCCGAACCACCGCTCGGACATCGCTCGCTTCGCCCGGGAGATCCGCGCCCGCGACGTCAAGCCCGAGCTCGAGATCTACTCGGCGGTGATGATCGAGGAGGCCGCCGAGATGCTGTCCCAGGGCGTGTTCGAGCCACCCTTCGCCGTCAATTTCGTCCTCAACACCCCCACCCAGGGCGGCGCGCGCGGGACCCCGCGCAACCTGCTCGACCTGTGGGAGCGCCTCGATGAGCTCGGCGTGCCGCGCTCCGAGCTGCGCGTCACCGTCTCGGCGATGGGCGCGACGCAGCTGCCGCTCACGACGATGGCGTGTGCGATGGGCCTCAACGTGCGCGTGGGGATGGAGGACAACGTGTTCTTCCGCCGAGGCGAGCTGCTCACGAGCAACGCACAGCTCGTCGAGCGCACCGTCCGCGTCGCCCGGGAGCTCGATCGCCGGCCCGCGACGCCCGACGAGGCGCGCGAGCTGCTCGGCCTGCGCGGGCGCCCGCCGCGCGGCCTGCCGGCCGGGGCCGGCGCGACGACCGTCCAAACCGAAGGGATTCGCTGATGCAGACCGCCGACGACCACGCGCGCCTGATCGCCATCATCGGCGCCGGCCGCATGGGCCTTGGCATCGCCGAGAGCTTCGTGCTCGCGGGGTTGCAGGTGATCTTCGCCGAGGCGACGCCGGAACTGGCGCAGTCGTCGCCGGGGCGCCTTCGCGACCGCATGCGCCCCCACGCCGAGGCGGGGCTCATCGACCCGGCCGCGGTCGACCGCGTCGCCGACGTCCGCTTCGCGGAGGACATCGCCGATGCGGTGCGCGATGCGGACCTCGTCATCGAGTGCGTCACGGAGGACATCGGCGTCAAGGAGGGCGTGCTGCGCGCGTGCGATGCCGGGGCGCGTCCCGACGCGATCCTCGCGAGCAACACGTCGTCGCTGGACATCGAGGTGCTCGCGGGCTACGTCGAGCTGCGCCACCGCTTCCTCGGGATGCACTGGTTCAACCCGCCCGAATGGACGCCCGGGGTGGAGGTCGTGCTCGCTTCCGAGACCGACCCGGCGATCGCCGATCGTGTCGTGGCGCTGCTGCGCGCGGTGGGCAAGCACCCCAGCGTCGTGTCGCCCGGCGTCGGCTTCATCGCCAATCGCCTGCAGATGGCCATGTTCTGCGAGGCCGCGCGCTGCGTCGAAGAGGGCCTCGCGTCGCCCCGCGACATCGACGAGGTCGTGCGCAGCTGCTTCGGGTTCCGCCTGCCGTTCTTCGGGCCGTTCCAGATCGCCGACATGGCGGGGCTCGATATCTACGAGGCGGTGGTCGAGCAGCACGAGCAGGGGCTCGGCGAGCGCTTCCAGGTGCCCGAGGCGCTCCGCCGCCTCGTCCGCGAGGGCCGCTGCGGCACCGCGGCCGGCGGAGGCTTCTACGACTACGAGCCCGGCGCTTCTGAGCGCCTGCTCGTCGAGCGCGACGGCCTCTACGCGGCGCTGAGCGAGCTGCTCGGCCGCCGGCCGCCGCCCCACTTCGACGGGGGCGAGCCGGTGGTCGTGGACGGAGCGGAGCCCGTCGCGTGATCGACGCCGGCGTGCTCGTCGTGGGGACGGGCGCGATCGGCGGGGTCACCGCAGGCCTGATGACGGGCCGCGTCGCGCGCGTCGTTGCACTCGACGCCAACGCACAGCACGTCACGTTGTGCCGCGCGCCAGGCCTGCGCATCGATGTGATGGGGGAGGAGCGCGTGGTGCCGCTCGACGTGCGCGGCTCCGTCGACGAGCTCGACGGGCGCTTCGACTTCGCGCTGATCTCCGTCAAGGCGCCGGCGCTGCCCGTCGTGCTGCCCGCGCTGCGTGAGCGCGACATCGTCGAGACGTACGTGTCGCTCGGCAACGGACTGGTCCAGGACCGCGTGGCCGCGATCGTCGGGGCCGACCGCATGCTCGCGGGCACGGTGGAGTTCGGCGGCACGAACCTCGGCCCGGGGCACGTGGCGCAGACGACCGTCAACCCGTTCGTCATCGGCGAGCTCGACGGTTCGGTCCGCGAGCGCACCGAGCGCCTGCGCGAGATCCTCGAAACCGTCGGCGAGGTCAGGATCACCGACAACATCGGCGGCCAGATCTGGTCCAAGCTGCTGGTCAACTCCGCCCTGTCGGGGCTCGGCGCGGTCGGCGGCGTCCTCTACCGCGACGTCATCGGCCATCCCGACGGGCGCGAGGCGCTGCTGAGCGTCTGGCGCGAGGGCTACCGCCTCGGCCAAGCCCAGGGCCTCGCGCTCGAGGAGGTCCTCGGCATCGAGCCGTCCGAGCTGGTGGTTGACGATCCCGCGCCGGCGCTGCGCACGGTCGCCGCGCTCGCCGGCGCGACCAAGGCGTCGATGCTCCAGGACGTCGAGCGCGGCATCGCCACCGAGGTCGACGTCATCAACGGCGCCGTCGTGGAACGGGCCCGGGACCTGGGCTCACAGGCGCCGGGCAACGCGACGATCGTCGCGCTCATCCATGCGTACGAGCGCGGCGAGGACGCGCCGTCGCCCGATCATTTCGCGCAGGTGGCCGCGGCTCGTTGAACGCGCGCGCGATCTCAGGGGAGCGAAGGCAGCGCGTGGACGCCGCCGGCCTCCTCGTCGCGCGTCCCGCGCAGGTCATACGTCGTGACGGTCTTCAGGAAGCGCCCGACCGACAGCCCGCCGCTGAAGCGCGCGGTGCGCCCCGTGGGGGCCGTGTGGTTGATGCCGAGTGCGGCCTCGCCGCCGGCGGCGGCGGCGCCAGCGCCGAGGAACAGCGCGCCGTAGTTGCGCAGGCGCTCGAGGTACCACTGCGGGTCGGCGGTGAGGATCTCGACATGCTCGAACGCGTGGCGATCGGCGATCGCGCAGACGTGGTCCGGGCTTGCTGCGAGATGGATCGCGCCCTGCCGGCGCCAGGCGGCCTCCGCGGACGCCGAGCGGCGCAGCGCGTGCAGGCGGCGCTCGATCTCGTCGGGCATCCGCGCCGCGAGCGCGGGGGAGGTCGTGACGAGGACGGCGCGTGCCTCGGGGTCGTGCTCGGCCTCGGCAAGCAGATCGGCGGCGACCTGCGCGGGATCGGCGGTCTCGTCGGCGACGACGAGAATCTCGGGCGGCCCGACGAAGACCTCGATCCCGACCTTGCCAAGGAGTTGACGCTGGGCTTCGACGAGCAGCTGGTCGCCCGAGCCGATGATCAGGTCGACGCGCGGGATCGACTCGGTGCCGAACGTCAGCGCGGCGACCGCGTGGACGCCTCCGAGCGCGTAGATCTCGTCCACGCCGGCGAGCCGCATCGCGGCGACGACGCTCGCGACGAGCGCCCCGTCGCGCGGCGGTGCGCAGACGGCGACGCGCTCGACTCCGGCGACGCGTGCCGCGACCACGCTCGTCAGGGCGGCGACCGGCAGCTCGCGGCCGGCGTGAACGTATGCGCCGACGGAGCCGAGGGGGATGTGCCGGTGGCCGAGGCGGACGCCCGGGAGCGTCTCGATCTCGACGTCCTGCAGCGCCGCCCGCTGCGCCTCGGCGAAGCGAGCGATCTGGTCCTGTGCGAAGCGCATCTCCTCCAGCGCCGCGGTGGAGACCTGGTCGATGCAGGCGTCGATCTCGCGCGCGCTCAGGCGGAAGTCGGCGGCCACCCAGCCGTCGCTGCGCGTGGCGTACTCGTAGACCGCCTCGTCACCGCGACGCCGCACGGCGTCGATGACGTGAGCCACCCTCTCGGCAAGCTCGCTCCGGCGATAGTCGTCGGCATCGGTCGCCCAAGACTTGCTCATGACTACGTAGTCATTTATAACCATGGGCATCTGGGTCGTCAAGTGGCAATCGCGGCGCAGATGAGCACATGACGAGAGACACCGGTTGAGCATCACGAGTCACGACATCGCCCGGGAGGCCGGCGTCTCGCAGTCCACCGTCTCGCGCGCCTTGCGCGGCGACCCGCGCGTCGATCCCGCGACCGCGGCCCGGATCGTTCGCGTCGCCGAGCGCCGCGGGTACATGCCGAACGCCGCGGCCCGCAGTCTCGTCACGCGCAAGACCCGCACCATCGCGGTGGTCGTCGCCGACATCAAGAACCCGTTCTATCCCGAGCTCGTCGAGGCGCTGCACGAGGCGCTCGGGCGCTCGGGCTACCGCATGGTGCTGGTCAACGAGCGCACCGACACCCGCGGTCAGGCCGGCCTCGCCGAGCTCTACCGCGGTGGCGGCGCCGACGGCGTGCTCTTCGTCTCGGTCACGATCGAGCAGCGGGTGGCCAAGCTGCTGACCGCCAGCCCGTTCCCGAGCGTGCTCCTGAACCGCGACGTCGACGGCGCCGACCTCGACCGCGTCATGGCCGACAACGCCGGCGGCGCGGCGCAGGTCGCCGACCTGCTCTACCACCTCGGCCACCGGCGCATCGCGTTCATCGGCGGCCCGGCCAACACCTCGACGACGCGCGACCGCGAGGCCGGGTTCAGCAAGGCCCTGGCCCAGCGCGGCGCGCCGCTCGATCCCGCGAACCGGCGGGCGGGCGAGTACAGCCACCGCAGCGGCTACCAGTGGGCCACCGACCTGCTCGACCGCGCGGAGCCGCCGACGGCGATCTTCTGCGCCAACGACGTCGTCGCCTTCGGCGCGCTGGACGCCGCGCGCAATCTTCAGATCGCCGTGCCCGGCGACGTGTCGATCGTCGGCTTCGACGATCTGCCGATGGCGAGCTGGCGGGCGTTCGACCTGACCACGGTCCGCCAGCCGCTCACCGACATGGCACGCGACGCCGCCCGGATCCTCATCGAGCGGATCGAGGGCCGCGACGACCCCGAGCGCGAGCGGCTCGTCTTCCCGACGCACCTGGTGCGGCGCTCGTCGACCGGGCCCCCGCCCGCCTGACGCGCGCTCGTTCAGGCGACCCGCTCGGGGTCGATGCCCTGCAGCGCGTCCTGAAGGCTCGTGCCCGGCTGCAGCGGAGGCAGCGCGTGGTGCAGCAGCGGGATAGCGTTGGCGAGCTCCTCCGCGGTCAGGCTGCGTCCCGATTCGCTGTGGTACTCGCCGTCGACGCTCCAGCCGGCGATGCGCTGCACCCGGTCGCCTTGGATGTAGAACACCTGTCCCGTCACCCAGCCCGCCGCGTCGGAGGCGAGGTAGACCACGAGCGGCGAGATGTTCTCGGGCAGGTAGGGGTCGAACGCGTCGGGGTCCTCGGGAGCCTCCGGGAAGATGCCCTTGCCCATGCGCGTGCGCGCCTCCGGCCAGATCACGTTGGCGGTGACGCCGTACGGACGCATCTCCATCGCGGTCACCTTGGTCAGCGACACGATCGCGCCCTTCGACGTGCCGTAGAGGCCGCCGCGCGGGAAGCCGAACAGCGCGATGCCGGACGTGGTGTTGATGATCCGCCCGCGCACGTCGGCCCCGTCGCTCGCCGCCTGTCGCCAGTACTCGCAAGCGTGCTTGGTCAGCGCGAAGGTGCCCTTGGCGTTGATCGCCATGAGCTCGTCGTACTCGTCCTCGGAGATGTCGCAGATCGCCTTCCAGACGAGCACGCCGGCGTTGTTCACCACGATGTCCAGGCGTCCGTGGTCGCGCACCGTGCGGCCGACGAGGTCGCCCATCGCCTCCCAGTCCGCCACCGACGAGGTGTCCGTGACGGCGACGCCTCCGGCGGCGGCGATCTCCTCGGCGACGAGCGAGCACGACGGCGTCGTGCTCGGGTCGCGCACCCGGTTTGAGACGACGACCGTCGCGCCCTCCGCCGCCAGCGCCAGCGCGTGCGACCGTCCGAGACCGGTGCCCGCCCCGGTGACGATCGCGACCTTCCCGTCGAGCGTGCCCATGGTGTGTCAACTCCTTGCTTCGAGGGTTGCCTCGTCGAGGCGCGCGAGCGCCGCCTCGAGGCGCGGCGCGCCCAGCTCGCGAGCGCGGTCGATGCGCATCCGGACCTGCATATGGCGCAGCTTCTCCTCGGCCTGCTCGCGCGGCAGGCGGCCGCTGTTGACCATGCCCGCGAAGAGCTCGACCTGGGTCTCGAGGAACGACAGCGAGTCAGCCGCCTGGAGCGCGTCGGCCTCCGGCCAGCCGCCCCACTCGTGGGCGCGGACGAGCGTCGTCACGTCGTCGACGAGTCTTGGCTTGGCGTCCTGCGCGCGCAGCCAGCGCTGCGCGACGTCGGCGCTGCGGCGCTGGTGCCACGCCTCGTAGCCGTTCCCGTCGGGCTCGTCGTCGGCCGGGAACGCGCGCTCGATGTCGTGCAGGACGGCCGCGAGCTGCAGCGCCTCGCCGGCGTCGGGCTCGAGCACGAGGATCCAGTCCAGCGTGCGCTCCAGGTGGTGTGCGTGCGGATGCACCTCCACCACCCACGCGCGGGCGCGCTCGACGAGCTCGGTCACGTCCTCGTCACCACAGTCGCTCCGTCGCCAGCCGCGCGCCTTCGGAGAGCGCCTCGAGCTTGGCCCACACCACCGTCGGATGGACCTCGGGCGTGTAGATGGCGCGCGACGAGAAGCCGCAGTCTGCGCTGGCGATGACGTTCTCGCGCCCGACGAGCCCCGCGTACGTGACGATCCCGTCGGCGATGAGCTGTGGGTGCTCGACGAAGTTGTGCGCGTGGCAGAGGAAGCCCGGCATGATGATCTTGCCGTCGGGCAGCTTCGTCGTCTCCCAGATCCGCCACTCGTGCTGGTGGCGCGGGTTGCCGACCTCGAACGAGTAGGCGCCGGCGTTGATCTGGAGCATGAGGTCGACGACGTCCGCGAACGCGACGTCGTGCAGCCGCGGGCCGTGGTTGAGCCCGTAGCAGGTGTGCAGCCGGACGCGGTCGGGCGCGATCCCGCGCAGCGCGTGGTTGATGAGCTCGACGTGGGTCTGCGCCCGCGCCCGCCGCTCATCCGGCGCGACGGACGGGTCCTCCATGAGCAACTCGATGAGCCACGGGTCGTCGACCTGGAGGATCAGGCCCGACTCGACGATGGCCAGGTACTCCTCGCGCAGCGCCTCCGCGACGGCCTCCATGTACTCGTCCTCGGTGGGGTAGTACTCGTTGAGCCCGAAGCCCATCGGGCACGCGGCGGGCAGGAAGGCGCCGACGACGTCCTGGTCGGCGATCGCCGCCTTCAGCCGGGCGATGTCGCGCTGCACGGCCTCGTGCCCCTGGTAAGTCACCGGGCCGACGCAGACCATGACGTTCGACGTCGTCGGGCCCGAGCCCGCCGAGTACTTCTGCATGTACTGCGCGTAGTACTCGGGGAACATGTCGATCTCGAGCTGCCAGGACGGCGGCACCGGGAGACGGCCCTCGCGCGTCTCGTAACCGGCCAGACGCTCCGACAGGTACTGCAGGAAGCCGAGCTTGCCCTGCTCGCCGTCCGTGACCACGTCGATGCCGCTGGCCACCTGGCGCGCGACGACGTCGGCGACCGCGTCGTCGACCAGCGCCTGGAAGCGGCCTTCGTCGAAGCCGCCGTTCGCGCGCGCGCCCATGGCGTCGAGCAGCTCATGGGAGCGCGCGAGGCTGCCCACGTGCGTGGTGAGGATGCGGTCGTCGCTGTGCTTCATGGGGCTCCTTGTCGGTCCTTGAGCATCGCCGAGACGATGCGATCCATCGCTCGCTGCGGGGTCGCGTCGTCCCGCTCCTCGGCGCTGTGGACGGTCTCGGGCCGCGCCTGGAGCAGATGGACCTGCCGCGGTCCGTCGGGCCCGGGTCCGAGCGCCCACTCGACGTCCATGGGCTGCCCGAAGGAGGCCTCGACGCGCTTGCCGATCTGCGCCAGCGCGATGGCCTCGTCGTCGCTGATCGCCGGCGCGGAGGCCTCCTCGGGCGAAAGCTGCGCGCGGCGAAGCGTCGCCGTGCGGGCATCGAACCGGTCCGTCAACGGCTTGATCGCGATCGCGCGCGAGCGGATCTCGAACGTGACCTTGTCGACCGCGTAGCGGTCGGGCGTGACGTCGCCGCCGACGAGCGGAAGGCCCAGGCCGAAAGTCGCCTCGATGGTGACCTGTGAGCGATCGCCGGTCAGAGGGTCGATGGTGAACAGCACGCCCGCCGCTTCGGCGGGCACGATTCGCTGGACGACGACCGCCATCGCCACGTCCTCGGTCTGGACGTCCAGGCGGCGGCGGTAGCTGATCGCCTCGGGGCTGTAGAGGCTGGCCCAGCACCTGAGGACATGGCGGCGCACGGCGTTGACGCCGGTGATCGGCAGGTAGGTCTCCTGCTGGCCGGCGAACGATGCGTCGTCGAGGTCCTCCGCCGTGGCGCTGGAGCGGATGGCGACCGGCGGCGCGCCGAGGCGCTCGTAGGCGTCGTCGATGCTCTCGTCCTCGAGCGGGGCGGACGCGAAGAGCGAGGCGATGGCGTCGGACGCGGTGCGGACTGCCTCGTAGCCGTCGGCCGCGCGGACGAGGCGGTCGACCTCCACGTCGAGGCCGTGGGCGCGCATCCACGCGCGCTGGGCGTCGGTGGTGACCACGAACCCGGGCGGGACCGCGCAGCCGAGCTCGGTGAGCCGCATGAGGCCGAGCGCCTTGCCACCGACTCGCTCGACACCCTCGGTCGCGCCGGCCGCGAGATCGAGCACGCTGCTCATGCCGGGCGCGGCACGATCGTCACGACGCCGGCCGTCCCGTCGACGCGCAGGAGGTCGCCGGTCTTGATCCGCCGCGTCGCGTGGCCGGTGCCGAGGACCGCGGGGATGTGGTACTCGCGGCACAGGATCGCGGCGTGGCACATGGTCCCGCCGACGTCCGACACCGTCGCGGCGATGTGGCCGAAGACGGGTGCCCAGGCCGGCGCGGTCGCCGGGCAGACGAGGATCTCGCCGGCGTCGATCTCGGGGATCTCGGCGGGGGAGATGACAACGCGCGCCCTGCCCTCCACGGTGCCGGGCGACGCGGGCACGCCGCGCAGCTCGTCGGGCGGGGTGTCATCGGCGCCGAGCCAGCGCTCGACGGTCTCCTCGGTGATCCCGAACTGCGGGCCGATCAGGCCGCCGAGGTCGCCGGGCACCGGTCCCATCGCGGGCTCGGGGATCCACGTGCGCAGCGCTTCGACGATTTCCTTGCGCCGCGCGACGGTCGCCTTCCAGTGCTCGTCGCGGACCGAGCCCGACGAGGCCCATCCGTAGACCGCGTCATAGAGCGCCTGGCCGACCTCCCACCGGTTGAGGAAGAACAGGTCGTCGCGCTCGGCGAGCACGCCCACGGCGACCATGCGATCGCCGATCTCGCGCATCTTGTTCCAGAACAGCGTGTGGTGGCGGTGCTCGATGAAGAAGTTGTGGTCCTGCAGATGCGGGGCGACCAGCCGTGCGAGCGCCAGGCTGTCGTCGAACGTCGCACGGTCGGCGTCTGACGGGAGCAGCGCGCGGTACTCGGCCGTGAGCCGGTCGCGCTCGGCGAGCGCTTCCTCGCGAGGCCGGACGAGCGTCTCGCCGCGTCCAAGGCGCTCGATGTAGCCGCCGATGGCGGTCCACGGGACGGAGAGGTCGTCGGCCCACGCGCGCTCGTGGTGGAAGAGGCCGGTCCCGCGCGAGACGTTGAACCACGTGTCGCGGGCGGCGTCGAACTCGGCGGCCCACGCGCGCCCACCCGGATCCGCGCGCAGGTCGGCCAGCAGAGCATCGGGGTCCGCGGACGACTGCACGCGCGCG
>Ga0081455_10004562_pt1 | contig 15461 bp, 9 predicted proteins | sample TabmetS3T2R1_FD_70207 | JGI IMG/M metagenome (GOLD analysis project Ga0081455, IMG submission 70207) | Tabebuia heterophylla rhizosphere microbial communities from the University of Puerto Rico - S3T2R1 | ecosystem: Host-associated > Plants > Roots > Rhizosphere ... | reverse complement strand
TATAGTTGTTCAGAGCACCCGCTACCGTTGCGCTCAGGGTGGCCGTGATGTGGTAGGTCGGCGGACTCGCGTCCTCACCGGCCGCACGGGTATACGTTGCGCTCACTCCGTCCGCCACTAGAAAGCCACTGCCGCTGCCGGTGGTCAACGGGACCGGATCAGGGTCACCGTAGGTCTTGCTCGCCGCGTTCGTGATCCAGGTCGCGTTGCGTTTGTTGATGGTAAAGTCCGCACCGGTATTGGTGATGTTGTAGTTGTCGAGAACACCTGCTGCCGCGCTTAGCGTCGCGCTGATATGGTACGGGCTTCCCGCTATCGTCTCGCCTGCTACACGGCTGTAGGTCGCCGTCACCGCATCGACAAAGCCGCTGCCGCTGCCGGTGGTCAACGGGGAAGGGTCGGGGTCACCGTAGGTCTTGCTTGCCGCATTCGTCGTCCAGGTCGCGTTGCGTTTGTTGATCGTAAGGCTGTTAGTACCGCTGCTACTTGCGAAGCTGGAGTCGCCCGCAAAGCCGGCGCCCACCCCCGTGGGATAGGTGTTGGCGCTGATTCCGGTTAGGCTAACGCCACTCAGACTGGCGACTCCGCTACTATCGGTCACTGCAGTGTTGCCTGCAAATGAGCTGCCGTTCAATGTAAATGTAATCGTCTTGCCGCTTACGAGCGAGTTGTCCGAGGTCTTCTTCAGGGTTGCGGAAAGCGTGGTAGTTCCACCGTACGTGCCGCTGGCAGCCGAGACGGTCAGAGTCGTAGCGGTAGCAGCTGCGTTGACCGTAATTGTCTGGCACCCTGAATCCGATTTTTTCCAATTAGTACCCGAGCCACCGCCTTGATTTGCCTGCGGGAATTCTGCACGGACGCCGTAGATACCGGCAGCAGGCGCGGTAAAAGTCCCACCAAAACTTCCATTACCACTTGTAGTCGTGGTGCTGGCGAGATTTGTACCGCTGCCGGCGCAGACCGTCGAACTGTACCGAGTAAGTTGTACTGGTGAACCATTTGGCACAGGTGGATCCGTCGAGGAATTCGGCGAAACCGTTCCCGAGAATGCAACGCCAGTCTGGCCAGCCGTCAGCGGACTAGAAATCGTGTTTAACGTTGTGCTTGTGTCGATGTTCGTCGCATCCTTAAACGCCGTCTGCGCTGTGAAGCCAGACGATTGACCGATGGCGGTCAGAGTAAATATTCTGCCCAGGTCGATTTGTTGAGGAGCGAATTCAGCAACTACGAAATTGCCCTGCTGATTCGCGGTCGCGGAGAGAAACACATCGGGATACTCTTCGGGGAATTCATGAAAATAGATGGCTACCTGCTCGTTTGGTTGAAAGCCGCTGCCGGTGATCGTGACAATCTGGCCGGGCGCATAGTCCGTTTTGTCCGTAGTAACACTTGCCCTAGAACTACTCACCAGTGTGGCGGAATTCAACACCTGGCCCGCGCTATTCACGCCGCCCGCCACCAATGCTTGATTGCGCGACGGCAATTCTGTAATCGACTGGTCAGCTCGGTCGAGCAACGACGATTGTTCAGCCGTAAGGATCCCTTGAAGTAGCGTATCCTGAGAAATCGACGGCGAGAAAAGAGCGGCCCGGCTTTGGGTGCTCAGCGTCGCGCCGAGCAGATCTGCGTTCGGCGGCAAGAGCGCCTTGGCGATAAAAATCCCATTGGTGGGATCGAAGACTTCCATGGATAAGTCGGCGTCGCCGCCGATGATCTGCACCTTGCCGTCCGCCAGCAGCTTCAACATCGCCAGCGCGCGAGGCGTCTGCATATCGGTGGGCGGGAGATAAAAAGACTGCGAAGAAGGATCGTAAACTTCCGCAGTATTGAGGACATTATTCTGCGCGCCGACGCCGCCAGCGATCAAAACTTGGCCGTTATTGAGTAGAATGGCACTGTGAAATTTGCGCGCCGTTGTCATAGTTGCAGCGACAAGCGAAAAGCGTTGAGTGGCTTGACTATAGATCTCGGCGCTGCCGCTAGCATCTCCACCGGCAACGAGAATGTTGCCGTTGGCTAACACGGTGGCCGTGTGGCCGCTGCGGGGCGTTGTCAGAGACGGACCCGCGCTGAAAGTTGCAGTCAAAGGATTGTAGATGTCGCTGGAGGTAAGAGGGCCGGTCTGGTTGCGGCCACCGATAACGAGCACACGCCCATCGGAAAGTCTGGTCGCCGTGTGATCAGTTCGCATCAGAATCGAAGCGGCGATGATTGAAGTTCGAGACACGGGATCAAAAATTTCTGCTTGGCCTACCACCCCACTCGTATTGTCGCCGCCGACAATCAAGACCTTGCCGTCTTCTAACAGTGTTGCGGTGTGCCCTCGCCGCTCGACTTTGAGTTGGCCCGTGCCCAAGACCTGAGCTTGGCAAAGGACCGAATAGAGCAAGCTTACCAAGAAGACAATCACCCATGCAGTTAGTCGTCCCATGCACAAACCTCCGTGGCTGCTCGCTCTCAAAACTGCCAATGATGACTTTCTCTCCATTTCGTCCTCCAAAAATACTTTCACGCGGTAGAAACTACTTGCGCTGCTAGGGCCACAAAAATAAAAAACCGGCACAGAATTCTCTGTTGCCGGTTTCACCATTTGCTCCCTGATTCCCGTGGTGACCACGTGGGGATATCAGTTCATCGCATCAACTCGTGCCGCCGTCTAAAACGGCGCTTGACCGAGTGAGCACGGCCGATGCCAGAGAGCGTGATTCCGTGTAACGGAACTTTTGCTACTACCTTGTTCCTTTCGTGGAGGTTCAGACCGGGCACGAAAAACCGAATTGCCAGGTAGAGTCTCAATCTTCTCGGTTGTGTCGGGTAATCAGGTGTTCTAATTGCGCCGCCTTGCAGGCGAGCAAAAGTTCAGCGCTCAAGAGTTCGAAGAGGAATGCATTCTTCTTGAATTAAATCTTAAACCCTCTTCTAACTGTCTGCCTTTTGTCAAAGAATTACTTCCCAAAGGGGGGACCAAACAAACTCACCGAGTGCAATCCTACGACTGCGATCATTGGGAATGCTTGGAATCTTTAGCGGGCACAATGACAGTATGTCTTCGATTCGCAGTAAACTGCCAAAGAAGAGCTGAGCAAGAGTCCTTTACACTGTCTCACTGCCTCCACCAAAACTTCTTTAAGATAAGGAGTTATGGCTGTTCGAATCTTGTCCGAATCTCTAGGATAAAACTTGATAAAACCGGAAAAACTGCTGGCTTTCAGTGGTCAAAAACATTGGATGTTTCTTCCAGGAATAGGAAGACCTGGAAAGGTTGGGAATAATGGCATTCAAATGTTCTCCTTTTCGATTTACCGACGGGATGGGTCCCACTTTGCCACAACTTTGTCAGAACTATATGCCACTATGTGTTCGAATCGGTAAAATCAACCGGCTGAGATCGCCGTTAAACGGTTGAATAGATACAAATAGCAACCGATAGTGACGGTTGACGCAATCAACGTTCAATATATGTTTTCGACAATGGAAGAGTTCACTCCCGCTTGCGATCTCTCAGGAAGAAGAGAAATCGGCATCAAGTCCCTAGCAAGCGATCTGGTATCTCCGGCACACAGTGATGAAGATGCAGGTTGCACACAAAATCGTTTGGTCGCTGTTGTGGTGACAACGGGTACCTGAACTGAGTGACAAACGAGCCACCAACGAGAAAAGGAGATTGCGTTGGTGAGCCTGACGCGGTGGATACGACGCCGACTGCTTTTCACGGACCGGGATTGGTTGTTTCTGACAGGACATCCGCTGGCGGTTCGGGGTTGCAGTTAGACGCGCTACGAGGTTTATTAATCCTCGTCTCGTCTGATTCGATTGGACTGCTGCATCTATCTCGGGTATATGCATTTGTCAGCTGGCTGTAGGATGGATCGTAGGTAATCTCTTTTATGGGAGGGTCTCTTTCAGAGGGGCATGGGACTCTTCCCATTAGACCAATGTGTTGATCTCTCGCCGCTTATAATATTGAGAAAGTCGCTACTGCGGTGACTCTTCCCACCCGAGGCGGCGGCTGGCAGTTCGATCAGAAGTAAAAAGAAGCGCTTACCAACACTGGTCCCACCTTCTAACGCTTCTCCATTTTGGCGAGCTCCGAAAAATAATGCGCAAACGCTTTCATTCCGCCTGAAGCTTGGCCCCAGTCGAAGTATTCGTTCGGTGCATGATAGCCATGTTCGGGCAGACTCAAGCCGAGAAAGAGAATCGGCACCTTCCAGACCTTCTGCATCGTGACGACCGCACCAATCGATCCCCCTTCACGAATAAAAGCCGGTTCTTTGCCGAATCCCGCCTTCGCCGCTCGTTTCACACATTCGACATAAGGCCCATCAAAACTGCCTTTGAATGGATGTAGCATCCCTTCCCGTTCCACCTTGACGTTCGGATTCAGCTTGGCCACATAGCGCTTCAGCAGGTCGAAGGCTTTCTCGGGTGTCTGGTTCGGAACGAGCCGCATGCTGACCTTCAATTCGCCATGACTCGGCACCACAGTCTTGATGCCAGGCCCATCGTACCCGCCGGTTAAGCCATGAATCTCGAAAGTCGGAGCTGCCCAAATACGGCGTGTCACTTCAGCCGGATCATCCGTTCTGAGAGAGTGGAATCCATAGGCCTCTTTGAAGCGCTTGACCTGAAACCCTGACTTGAGAAAGCTCTTGATCTCTTCTTTCGTTGGCTTCACCACGTCCTTGTAAAAGCCGGGGATTTTCACTTCGCCTGTTTTGGCATTGACGCAAGCCTGTGCAACTTCCATCAATTCAGCTAACGGATTTCTCGCGGCCCCACCAGTTACCCCGGAATGGGCGTCTTTGCTGCCGGTTCTCAAGGTCAGCCTCGCGGAGATCAATCCTCGCAATCCATACGGCATGGCCGGACGCCCTTTCGCGACCCAGATCGTATCGGAAACCACCACAGAATCGGGGCGGGGAACCTCGGCTCGCTGTTTGAGACCGGCGGCAAAATGAGGACTGCCGATCTCTTCTTCAAGCTCCCAGAGAAAGCGAATATTGATCGGCACGCCTTGATCGATCGCGAAACAGGCACCGAACAACGCGGACAGCGCCGGCCCCTTATCATCGGTTGCGCCACGGCCACGATAGATGCCACCCTCGTTCTGGAAGGCAAAAGGATCCTGGCGCCATTCTGGCTCTTGTGCCGGCTGGACATCCATATGGTTATAGACCGTGACCGTAGGATAGTGTGCACCAGTGATCCAGCCACCAGACACAAAAGGATAGCCACCAGTCTCCACGATCTGCGCTTCGGCGCCGACATCGCTCAATACTTGCCTCGCAAGAGTTGCCATGAACCGCATGTCATTTGCTTTGGCCGGATCCATACTGATCGATGGAATATTGACCAACTGACCCAGGAGATCTTCGAATCGTTTGCGATTCTGTTCGACGTAGGCTTCAAGCTGGTGATGCACCGTCATGTCTGATCCTCGTGCGTTGGCGGATTATAGCGGCTGCCTCTGATTGACGAATGAGAGAGCCTGTGGCCTGAAGATTGCTGAGAAATGGTAGAATGAGCCCGCGATAGCCGCACGCGCCTTTCGTGTTCTACAGCTGAATGTGCTCTTGATCAGTTTCGCTCTTAATTTTTTCTCCAAGAATGATAGGAATTTGCTTTTTGGATCTCGAGGCGAATATCTGAAACGCGGCCCCATCAGCCGCTTGCGAGCCAGCTGTCAACAGCTCGATAGCGAGTCGGACGAAGAAAAGCAGCCTCCATTCGTAACTTTGGCCAGAGACTATCCGATAAGGTTGATCTTATGTCAACTACCCAGTCGGTCTCACATCAAAACCTCCGTTGACGCTCCAACAACCAACGAGCTAATGGATGCTCACGACGTTTCGCCAATCGTCAACTCAGGGAAAGTATTATGGACCGGAGTGTATCCGACCCATTTCAGATGACGAGATACTTTGCTCCCGGCAGTTGTCGCAGTTGTAAACAATATTAAAATCACTTGAGCACTTTATCCGCTCTCGCCAGCACATTCGGCGGAATGGTCAGGCCGGTCTGCTTGGTGGCTCAGGCGACTACGGTCGCTGGCGATGAAGGAAGAAAAACCGTGCCTGGCAGCATGGGTGATCCTACCAAGTGGTTTGAGTTGGCACAGAAGCACTGGCATCGGCGCGCCGCGCTGATCGCGGCGGTTGTGCCTTTGGGTTCCGTCCTTACCGCAATTGTCTGGGCGCTGGCCCCGTCACTTAGGATCATCGGCGCGACGGCAGCCATCGCGCCGTCCAGTAGCACATTCAGAAGCGCAGTTGCGGCACCGACGACAGGACTGTTACTCCCAGAAGTCAATTGCCAATCGGGCCAAGAATCGAGCCGCGCTCGTCCGCGTACGGCCAACCCGGCCCCTTCAGTTCGGGAATCGTCATCTTGTTGACCTGATCGATGATCGCGGCGAACGCACGCGTGGCGCGAGCCTGCCCTTCGGCCGGCACCAGCTCGGGCGCATCGAGGCTGGTGTGGTAGATGATGTGGTTGATGGTGTGGAACGACGGGGCATAGTCGCCGTTCTTTGGACCATCTTCGACGCCGTAGACCGAGTTGCCGAAGTCGGTCAGCGTGGCGAACGCCATGCGTTCGAACTTGGGGCTGCCAAGAGCGTTCCAGCGCGTCGCGCTCATGGTGTTACTGGGCGTGAGGTCCTCGTTGTACATGTACAGCTGGGTCTCGGACGGATGTTCGAGGGTCAATTTCAGCGCCACCTTGTCCCAGTGGTAAGTCGGGTCGATCAACTGGTTGTGGGCATATTCGCCGTGGTGATGATCCGGAAACATCAGCCAGACCATCGTACGCGGGCGCCGCGCCTTCGGCAGCGCGGCGTAGTGGCGGGCCAGTTCGAGGCCGCTGGCCATGCCACCATTGTTGTCCTCGGCTGCGTAGAAGTAGCCGTCGGTGTGCATCTGGATCATGATCTCTTCGTCCGACACTCCCGGCAGCACCGCATAGTGATAGGCTGTCTGGATGTTCGTCAGCTCCGGCACGGTCAGGTGCGCCGTGATCATGATCTTCTCGCCGGCGCCGAGCCGGTCACGCAGAGCGAAGCCTTCGTCCTGGCTGACAGTCATCTGGGTTACCGTACGAACGCCGCCTTCCGGCTGGAACTGACCGTTGCCGGGCACCGCCATGACATTAATAATTAAGGCGGCGCCCTTTTGAGCAGCCCGTGTGTTCGCATTGAACAGGCCTGCGCGGTCGGAGGCCGAGTGCGAACGGCCGCCGGGCACGAAAGTCGAATAGATGATCACGGCCTTGCCCGCGACGTCGCGGCCCAGAAAATCTGCCTCGGCGCCCACGCCAACCCAGATGGCCTCGGCCGTAATGCCATCGGGGATCGCCTTCGTGCCGGACGCCGGGAAAATCGTGGTCAGATTGACCGTTTTACCGTCCGCAGTCACGTAGCTGGCGTCCCAGCTGGTCGGACGCCAATCGGTCGGCAGGGTGTAGGGCACGGAAATGGTCTCGAGGCCGAGGCGCTTGAACTCGTCGAGCATATATTGAACGCCTTCGAAGTCGGCCGTGGTCCCCGGGAACCGGCCCCACCACTGCGATTTCGTCGTGTCGCGATACTTTACGGCGATTTTGGACAGGGCAATGATGTCCTGCTTCATGCGCATGCCGTCAATGTCGCCGTAGGCCTTCTGATGTTGTTTTAGCGGGAACACCGGGTACTGGGCATCGCTGAACAGCGTCGTCGCGTGGTCACGCGGCAGACCGATACCGTATTCCTTCTCCGTAATAGGACCATCTTCGATCTGAGCGAGCGCGGGAACGCTAAAGGGCAGCTGGATAGCCAGTGCGGCAAGACTGGCGGCTAAAAATCTCTTGTTTAGCTTCATAGCAAGTTACCTCCTGTAACGTTCAGGAAATTTGAACAACCGTTTTTTCTAATTGGACTATATCGCCATCCCGGCGAGTCGTCCTGTTTGTTCATGGTTCCTCCTTGCCATGTAAGCGTTCTGCGCTCGAACATCGGCACATCCACAGTAGGCCATGTTATTCATGACTTTGCATTCTCAGCGCAAGTTGACCCATTAGTCAGCAACAGAGTTCTGCACATACAGTCAGTAGGTCAATTTTTCCGCTTCGTCAGTAAATGCTACCGAATGCAAGCTTGTCCAATATTATTTTCTAATGACGGCCATTAGTTTTCCTTATGGCTTTACGGGCTTCCGCTAATCTTTCAGAGCCTCGATCTCTGGACCCAACAGAGGGTAACCGAGGGAAAAACGCTCGAGTAAGCTGTTTTGTATGCCCGCCCATGGCTATGCTTGCCGTACTTGGACGACGCGAAACAGTTCTAGAAAACGCCCCGGCGGAGTTCGAGTTACCGCCGGCCTCTCAAAACCTATTTAATGGCCGGGTTGAGACGGCTTTGGGTCAGGCGGGTTCACTGACTTTGCCACAACTTTGGCAGAACTATATGTCACTAAGCGTTCGAATCGGGAAAATCGACCGGCTGAGAGCGCCGTTAAACGCTTGAATAGATACCAATTGCGACCGATGGTGACACATAGTCCCGCTACGGTAAGAGGACTCAAAGTCCTCTGCTCTTTTCATTCGATTGCGCCTACAACGCAAAAGACCCGTGAGATTGACTCAGCAGACATCTGCGATTCGATGTCCCTCGCCGACGGCATCGATCAGTGGGGCGCGGTTCGGATAGGCAGCGAGCTGCTTTGACGAGGTCGTGTAGAATCAAATCGCATCGACTCAATCATCGATTTGACAGGGTAAGCGCCATCTTCCGGTCCGCTCCTACTGCTGGCTTCCCGGTCCAGGCTCAGTATGGAGAACTCAGGGTTGCCCGGAACATAAACGGTCCAGCTACACGCGGCTCGACCACAGACGACGCAGACACCGGCCACTCTTCCGCCCACCTCAGTCTCGCTGTAATCTCGACATCCAGTGCGCAACTGACGGAGGTCCAGGGGCGGGTAGGTCGGCGGCTTCGCTCGCTTGGCAATGACCCGAAGCGGCGTCGTGGGTTGTGACCCGGACGTTACGAAATCGAGAACCAGCTCCCAGCCCATTTCGCCATTTTCGAATTGCCTCACATCTCGAACGATCGGTCGCAGGTTATCCGGGTAATTAATGGCGAACCCGAGTGCTCGATCGGTATAGACGTTGGTCAAGCTGCCGCCGGTCTGCCAAAACAATGCGACCAGCGCGAGAGCGCCCACGTGTGCGTGTCGTATCATGCGCCCGCCCTCTCTAACGGCCAAGCGTCCTTCCTCAGAGATCATATTGTAATGCAACTCTGGACGGAGGGACAGAGTGACTTTGAATGTGCTTTGAATGAACTATATGCCACTATGTGTTCGAACCGGTAAAATCGACCGGCTGAGACCGCCGTTAAACGCTTGAATAGATACCAATAGCGACCGATGGAGACACATAGTCTCGCTACGGCAAGAGGACTGAAAATCCTCGTGTCGGGTAGTTTGATTTTGTGACTGTCCCGGTGACGGAACGTACAGGACCTACTGACTGTTAGTTGTTTTTCATGACCCGATCGAGGACCTTGGCTATTCAAACAATAACTACCCGGCGACTGCCGCGCCTGAGGCCGCGCGTTCCGACGCCTGTTGGGTCTGCCACTTCGAGCAAATGTGAATAGCGAGCCCGGATACGACAAAGCAGAACAAGCAAAGGGAGAAGGGCCAGCTGTAGGTACCGGTGAGATCGAAAAGATAGCCGCCGACCCAGGCGCCCAAGGCGCTCCCGAGACCGAAGCTGATCTCGAGAAAGCCGAAGATCTGGCCAACTTTGCGGCCGGAAAAAATATCGGCGATCACGGAACCATAAATTGGCGTTCCGGCGCTGTGTCCGATGGAGTAAAGCACGGCGGCAAGATAAACCGACCACAACGCGGCGCCTTCTGAAATTGCAATGAAACCGGCCAATCCTACCAACGTCACCAGAATCGCGACTGCATAGGTACGGTCCTGTCGAAGTCTATCGGACACGAATCCCCAGAGCGCCGTGCCGCCGATTCTGACGAATCCGATCAGGCCGGCGACAAAGGCGGCCATCAGCTTGTCAAAACCGAGCGATACCAAATGTGCGACAATGTGTGTGGTGATCATGAAAATCGCGGTTCCAAGCGCGAGCTGGCCGACGGTGATGCACCAGAATGGAGCAGAAGAGAATGCTGCTCGGAGGGTCCAATCCCGTTGTCGGTTGGACGTGTGCGCGTGCGAAACGGAGTGCTCCATCGCGGGTGTTGGGTCGCCGTCGGGAAGTTGACCGACATCTTGTGGGGCGCGACGCTGCAAGAGAGCGTTCGCCGGTACGATGGCAAGAAAAATCAAAGCGCCCATCGTCATAAAGGCCAGGCGCCAGCCGAGTCGAGTGACGAGAAACTGCGTCAGCGGCACCATGATCAACGCACCCACCCCCTGGCCCATGCTGGCGATACCGATGGCGGTGGCGCGGCGGCGAACAAACCAAAAGGAGATCAACGCGTTGTTTCCCACGAATCCGAGCGCCCCTTGACCCAGAGCCGTGATCAGACCGAAGGAAAAGTAAAAATGCTCAAGCGAGTTGCCGAAACCAGAAAGCAACATTCCGACGCCAACCAGCGCGCCGCCCAGAGGCATCAGGATTCGCGGTCCAAAGCGATCGAATGCAAAACCGACAAACGGCGCAGTCAGCGCGTAAATTAGAAAATTCACCGATGCGATGCTGGCGCCGTCGCTATGCGACCAACCGAAGTTCTCCAACAGCGCAAGATAATAGACACCGAAGGAGCCGTTGACGCCGCGCATCACCACCATGTTGATGAAACAGAGCGCCAGAATGATGTAGCCGTAGAAAAATTTTGGGGCCATGAACTAAAAGATGGAGTGTTGGAGTAAGGGAGTATTGGGTTTTAACGCGTCACTCCATTAATCCATCACTCCAGTACTCCAAACCTTAATGTTAGAGCGCGGTGGGAGCGAGCCACGCTTCATCGCCCGGCGACCTTTATATCGGTCACCTTGACGTCGAAGTTGAGGGTCTTTCCCGCCAACGGGTTGTTGAAGTCGACCACGACAGTCTTTTCTTTGACTTCATGGACCCGCATGGCGATCGTTTCCCCTTGAGGCCCTTTCGTTGCCAGCATCGTTCCTACCTTTTGCGCCTCACGCGGGAGCTTGTCTTTGGGAATTTCCTGGAAAGCGTTGGGGTCAGCGCGATAACCGTCTTCAGGTCTGACCACGATTTTCTTTTGATCGCCGACCTTCAGTCCTGTCAACTCCTTTTCCAGGCCCGGAACGATCTGTCCGCTGCCGTGGAGGTAGGTTAAAGGCTCCTTGCCGACGTTGGAATCGATGACTTTCCCAGTGTCATCGGTGAGCGTGTATTCGATGGCAACAAGGGAGCCTTCCTGAATGGTCGAGCCTGGTTGCAACGTGATCGCCCGAGTCGCTTGATTTCCTCCGGTACGCGCAAGGCTGGTAAGAAAAAATAGCGCGGCTGTGACCGCACCGCTGATCAGCAAAAGACCTAAGAGTTTTTTCATTTGATTCTCTCTCCGAAACGAACTCTCAAGCCACTCAAAAAGGCCTCAGATGCGAGGCGCGCAATTTTCGTTATTCGTGTTCGTGGCTCGTGTTCGTAAAACGATCACGATCACGTATCACGACCACGATCAAAGGCCTTAGCAGGGTTTGAACTTCGGCAGCGTAATCCCGTCGCCGCTATCTTCGAATACCACTTCCACCGGCATGTCGATATGGACGTTATCGATCGGGCAGCCGATGATGTTGCTGCAGAAGCGCGGGCCGTCGTCCAGGTCGACCCACGCCGTCACATAGGGAATGTCCGGCGCGAAGCCACGCAGCGCCTGGCCGACAACCTCGCGAATTACGGTGAAGGAGAAAATTTTGCCCCTGCCATTGACCTGTACCCATTCGAGTTTGTCGCTGGCGCAATCGCCGCAAACCGGCCGCGGGCAAAAGACCCACGTCCCGCAGTTCTGGCACTTCTGCATCATGAGCTTGCCGGCTCTGGCACCGTCCCAGAAGGGCTGATTGACGGGAGTGATTTCGGGGAGGGGCTTTTTAATTGCCTTGTTCTCGTCTGCCATAGATTAAAAACCTTTCGTGTTCCGTGTTCGTGGGCGTGTTCGTGTGTCGGAGGCCGAGCACGAATCACGAACACGATTTACACGGTATTTCCTAAAATGGCTGCAGCGGTGCAGCCGAAATTCTTACCGTAGTTCACAGCTCCAACGCCGGTAGAAATACCGAACTTGATATTGGGGACCTGGCGCTCGCCGGCTTCACCGCGGATCTGGCGCACGGTTTCGATCACGTGCAGCATGCCGCCCGTTGTCGACGGTTGGCCGCAGTTGATCATGCCCCCGCTCGTCTGAATCGGCAGATCGCCTTTGAATGTGAAGTCGGTCTTTTCAAAGAACGCTTTGTCGTTTCTGCCGCAGAAGCCGAGGTCTTCGATCTGGATCATCACGACAGGGATGTAATCGTCGTAGAGATTGAGGCAGCGAATGTCCTTGCGCGTGATGCCGGCCATGTCGAAAGCCCGTTTGCCGGCCTGGGTGATGCCCGTAATCAGCGGGTTAGCGCGATAACGCGGCCCGAAGCTCGCGTTGTTGCATTCGCCCCAGCCCAAAAGATACGCGGGCGGTTTGCGCATGCTCCGGGCGCGTTCCGCAGAAGTCATGATATAGGCCTTGCCGCCATTAGCCGGCATCACGCAGTCGAAAAGCCGAATCGGATCTGAAATCAGGCGCGACTTTTTGTAGTCGTCGATAGTGATCGGCTTTCTCAGATAGGCGTTGGGATTGAGCGACGCGTGATAGCGTCCGGTCACGGCGATCTTGCCGAAGTGCTCCTCCGTCATACCTGACTCGTGCATGTAGCGGCTCATAACGAAGGAAATTTTGCAGTTCGGCCCCATGACGCCAAAGGGCATTTCGTAGTCGCGGGTGTCGGCGGACGCGCCGCGGTGACCGCCGAGTTCGCTAAACGGCGCAGCCGCAGCGATGACCAACACAAGATCGCAGAGGCCGGCGGTGATCGCCGCCGCAGCGTGACCCAGCAGCGATACCGAACTGGCGCCGCCGTTGCCGCCGGCGAGCGAGACGCCGGGCGTGATTCCCAAGATCGCCGCGACTTCCTCGGGCCAGAACGGCTGCGAATGATTGGTCGTGTAGATGGCGGCGAGCCCCTGATCATCAAAGTCCTTTTTCGTTAAGCCGGCGTCCTCCATGGCGAGGCGGGCGGCCCATGCCAGATACTCGGCGGTAGATTTACGCGGCTCGCCCGGTTTGCTGCCGAGACGATCGGTGGGTGTCTCGCCGATGCCGACGATTGCGGTTTTTCCTCGAATGCTCATCAACCATGCCTCGATTCGTTTTGTTTTTTTAACAGCCATAGTGCAGCGCAGTTGGTGTGTCAAGGGAAGGTGAAAATCATCATTTCACCACAAAGACGCCGAGTTCGCAGAGTTCGGATTGTCTTTTGTTCAAAAATTTTTCTCTGTGCCCTCAGCGCCTCCGCGGTGAGTGCTCCTTTGAATCGATACAGACGTCACGGCCCGTTCGGGCACAATCGCGGTTGACCGGAATCAGCAACCTGTGGAACCAATAGACGTATCTCCGGAACGTTGCCGGCCAAATATCTGGCAGCAGCAGCGATCTTTGACTCAAAAGCCTGACCGGTCTCTTCCGATCGGGTTTTTGTTCTTTGAGCTTGAAGTTTCCCCCGACTAACCGCGAGGTAGTCGGAGGTCAATAACTGAGTCGGGTTCCAGGATGAGAAGGGTGCATCAAATTCGCTACCCCCCTGTCTCTGATTTGATTCACCCCCCGGCTTCAAAACAATCGCCGAGTTTCGCGTGTGAGAAGTTCTTCCGTGAATTCAGGGTGTTCAGTTTGCTCATAAGAGCGTTGATCATGGCATCGTTCGTGCTCCTCTGATCAACGCCAAACCGACAACCAGTCACCAGCAGCAAACCAAGCAAAACCAAATCGTAGGTCTTAAGGCCGAATAACAAGGAGAAAGAACATGCAAGGGAATGCAAGAAAACTATCGCTGTTCTTAACGTGTAGCTTTTTGCTTGCTGGCATCACGATCACCGCCTCGGCACAGACGATCTCCGGCCCCGTCGAGCCGCGCGCGGGTACGTGGAAACCTTGGGTGCTGAAGTCCGGTAGCGAGCTTCGCCTTCCCGCGCCACCGAACGCTCAGTCGACTACTACTGAGAGCGAAGAGCTCCGCGCCTTAGCGGGGCGGCGGGACGCGGTCGCGCTCGAACAGGTTCGCTACTGGGATTTCGGGTCGCCCCCTCACCGTTGGAATGAGATGCTCAGCGATACTGCCGTCGCGCAGAACTTCGGCATTGGGGGCGGCAACGGGATTCGTGCCTTCGCCATGTTGAACGTGGCGATTCATGATGCGCTGATCGCGGCCTGGGACTCAAAGTACGCCCACAACCGGAGGCGCCCCGCTGAGGCGGATCCCAAATTTGTGAGCGCTCTGCCAATGCCCCGGAGCCCGTCCTATCCGTGCGAGTATTCTGTGGCGGCGGGAGCCGGCTCAGCCGTCCTTGCTCACCTCTTTCCAGGGGAAGCAAAGCGCTTCGCTGAGGCTGCGGAGGAAGCGGCAAAAAGCCGCGTGATCGCCGGTGCCGTCTACCCGAGCGACACAAAGGCTGGGCTCGATTTGGGCCGAGCCGTCGCCGGCCGCGTGATCGAGTACCTCAAGCTGGACGGGAAGAAATGGGAGGGATCGGTGCCGGTTGGTCCCGGGCTGTGGGTGGGTAGCAATCCGGGTGGGGTCGATGACGTGCGGTGGAAGCTTTTCGTGCTTTCCTCGGCGAGCCAATTTCGGCCCGGTCCGCCGCCTGCGCCCGAGTCCGCAGAGCGCGCCGCCGAGGTTGCCGAAGTGAAGAACTTCAAACGCACGCCGATCACAAACGGCAAGGTTTTCTATTGGCAGTTCGGACAGTACGCCGGGCCGGGCCTGATTCACCGGCTGAGCGACGAGATCGGCCGGCGACTGGGCGAGCTCGGCCTCGACCGAAACGCGCCTCGAGCCGCGCGCGCCTACGCGCTGGTGCATGTGGCCCACTACGATGCGTGGATTGCCTCGCAGGACGCGAAGTTCCACTATTGGACGGCGCGACCCAATCAGTTCGACCCGACCATCACCACGGTAGTGCCGAACCCCAATTTCCCGACCTACGTCTCGAACGCGGCGACCCTCGGCATGGCTCCCACACTTGTGCTCAGTTACTTGTTTCCGCGCGAGGCCGCGCGTTACCAAAATTGGGCGCAGGAGTTCGGAGAATCGAGGCTCTGGGCCGGAATCCACTTCAGGAGTGATATCGATGCCGGATATGCGATTGGTCGCGGGGTAGGCCAGAAGGTGATTGAACGGGCAAAAGCGGACGGGGCAGAATGAGCGTGCTGTATCAGCTTTGACCTTCGGCAA
>Ga0081455_10004561_pt1 | contig 15461 bp, 15 predicted proteins | sample TabmetS3T2R1_FD_70207 | JGI IMG/M metagenome (GOLD analysis project Ga0081455, IMG submission 70207) | Tabebuia heterophylla rhizosphere microbial communities from the University of Puerto Rico - S3T2R1 | ecosystem: Host-associated > Plants > Roots > Rhizosphere ... | reverse complement strand
TCCTGGTAAACGTTATTGTTCAGATACCAGATCGCTGTTTGGCGGGTGCTGGGATTACGCAGCACATAGTCCGGATGACCGTCATTGTTAAAGTCAGCCACTGCAGCCCGCCGGGCAGCTGTTACCAGATCAAAGCCGACTACGTCGAGATTGATGCCTTCCGGCGATGTAGCAGTAACGTCCGATGATTGGCCTCGGCAGCCGAATGCGTTCTGTACGTACGGATGCGCCTGGGGACAGGGCTCGCTCAACCAATCACCGAGATCCCCGTCCGGATTCTGATTGAAACCGACGATGTTAGTGCTGCCACTGTTGATGGAGAAATAGCGCGTGCCATTCGAAGTGATGTTTCTAACGCCGGGTGACGACCAACTGAAGAGGTCTTGCGCGCGGAGATTAGAGACGTTTGCATGCGATGCAAGAGCGATGATCTCGTCTGTTTCATGCTCGGTGCCATTCTGCGCGTCGAAGTTATTCGCGCTGACAGGCCGGGTAAACTGAAGTGGCACTGAGGAATTAAGCGTAACAATCCCATCAAACGGTCCGCCGTTGCCGACAGTACCATTTGCGAACATCGCCGGCGGCGTGTCCAGTCCGACCGCCCGGCCGTTTGGGCCCTTTGGCTCGATCGTGGCGGCCAGTGCAGTCCCGGGCAGACTCCCGTTCGCGAGAATGTCGTTACTGGTTTTTGCATCAGCTCTCAAGGCGCTGATGTAGACAGCCCACGGGACCGTATAAACTACCGAGTCACTGCGCGAGACAGTACCCGCCGGCAGCGGAGTTCCATTGGGAGCATTCGGCGAGTAGCGATAAAGAATCTCAATTGTGATCGGATCGCTAAAGAGCGATTCGTAAATCGCGATTGTCCGGTTAATCATTGCCTCAATTGCCGCCGCGTTTGGGTTGTTGATAATAGAACTGTCGAACGTTGCGTGAATAATCAGACCAACAGTAGGTACCGTCGTAACACTGATTGCATCCGAGTAACGGCCGGGGCCGCCGGTATTGTAAGCGCGCACTCGATAGTAATAAGTAGTACCCGGGCGCAGACCAGTCACAGCCCACCCAGTCGCTTTGCCCACGTCCAGGTCGTGGTAACCCTTCACGTAATTCTCAAATGAGCTATCAGTTGAAACATCCAATAGGTAGCCGATCGCCTCGCTCGCACTCTCCCAGCTCGCCATAAAGCTGCTACGCGTAGGCGCCGGTATTTCAATTTCCTCTTGCGCCGACATTTCGGTGGCACTTGGAAACTCGGGCGCTGCTTGTGACCCGACCCGCGTTTCGTGCGTCGCAATGCTTGCCTCAAATCCAGGCGATCTCGGGGAAGTGTTCTTTTGCCCTGTTGGACTATTATTCCCGGATGCGCTGACGAATCCCCACGCTCCACCACACGCAACGATAACTAAACCACCTATTAAAAAACGCCCCCTCAGTGTCTTTGCCATAAGAGGCGCGACTTTAGATTCACAATTCTTACCGCACAAGCCGAAAAAAGGTGTCACCTCGACGCTTTTGAATCGACGGCGCATAGCCTGGTCACATTCGCCCTCGCCGCTGGTAAAATTGGTAGCGCTCGATAATTGAATCGACGTACTTCCGAGTCCCCGGAAAGTCGATGTTCTGCAGGAATTGCTTTACTGAGATGCTGCTGCCGTCACGCCCGCTGGTCCCACCGCTCCATCGCTCGACACGACTGGCGCCCGCGTTGTATTCGGCAAGCGAAAACGGAATGGGATCTGGCTGTGTTTCCCACCGTTCAAGCGCGCGATGTAAATACCAGCTGCCGGCCTCAAGGTTCGTTTTTGGATCAAAAAGACGCTCTACCTGAAAATTCTCGACCTTGTTTTCATGCGCCCATTCGTTGGCCGCTTTTTCGCTCACTTGCATAAGTCCGCGCTCTCCGTGACTGCCATATTTTGCCGGATCGAAGCGGCTCTCACGCCACACGACCGCTTTGACCAACATCGGATCGAGACGATGTTCAGCTGCAACGGTGCGAATCAGGCGATCGTACTGATGGAACCGGGCGGGACTCATCCACTCGTAAAACGTGTAGACCGGATCTCCCGATCGCACAGCGAGATAAGCGAACCCTGTTGCAAGCGCCAGCATCACGCATAGGACGAGTTTGAGCAGGAATTGTATCACGTCGGCATCAAATCTCGTGCTCCCGGTCTCCCGAGCAATTAAATTAACACAGTCTCCATGACGAAACCCAGCTACATTCGCGTCATCATAGATCGAGCGATTCACCGCGAGCTCGACTATGCCGTGCCTGAGGGCTTAATGGACCGAGTCGGAGTCGGCTCGCGCGTGCGCGTGCCATTTCGAGACAAATCTGCTCTTGGAACAGTGGTCGCCGTCACGGAGCAGAGCGAAGCAAAAGGCATCCGTCCAATTGAAGCGGTCGTTGGCGAAGCGCCAATCCTAAGCGAGCAATTGCTCGAGTTAGGCAGATGGATCAGTACCTATTATTGCTGCCCAATTGAAACAGTGATGCGGAGCTTGTTGCCGCAGGTTATCCGACGCGCCGAAATCGGATGGAAAAAGCAGTTGTTCGTTCAACCTGGAGGGAAGATCGATGTTGAAGATCTTGAGAAGTTACGAAGACGCGCGCCGCGGCAGGCAGAGCTTCTGGATGCGATCGTGCGCCTGGAAAGCCCAATCCGAGCATCGGAACTTCTGCGACAAACCTCTCTCGACAACCAAACGCTTCGCGCGCTGGTGAAACGAGGTCTAGTTGAATTGCGCGAAGGAGCAGTCGTGCGCGATCCGCACGCCGACGAGCAATTCATTGCGACATCGAACCTCGCTCTCAATCCGGAGCAGACCGATACGCTTAACGAAATCCGGCAAGCGCTCGTTTCGCCGGAAAACTCGCGCCCGATCTTGCTCCATGGCGTAACCGGTTCAGGCAAGACCGAAATCTATCTGCAGGCAATTCGTGCCGCGCTGGATCGTGGACAAACGGCAATTGTTCTTGTTCCTGAAATTTCTCTAACGCCGCAAACGGTTGAGCGTTTCAAAAGTCGGTTTGCCGACGTGCAGGACGCGGTCGCGGTGTTGCACAGTCATTTATCTGAAGGCGAACGTCACGACGAATGGCATAAAATCCATTCCGGACGCGCTCGCATCGTAATCGGCGCGCGAAGTGCGGTGTTCGCACCGCTGAAAAACCTGGGACTCATCGTTGTCGATGAAGAACACGAGACGACCTATAAGCAGGAAGAAGCACCGCGATATCATGCGCGTGACGTGGCGATCGTGCGGGCAAGGATTGAGAAATGTGTCGCAGTCCTGGGAAGCGCCACACCGTCACTCGAGAGTTATAACAATGCTGCAATTGGAAAATATCGGCTGGTTACACTGACTCAGCGGATAGATGAAAAGCAGATGCCGCTCATGCGTATTGTCGATCTTCGTCAGGAGCGGCGGAAAGAGAAGGCGGCACCCATCCTGTCAGAAAAATTGCGGGCCGCGATTGCCGATCGGATAGACAAGCGAGAACAGACAATTCTGTTTTTGAATCGACGCGGTTTCTCCACTTCGCTCCTGTGCAGTAATTGTGGCGAAGCGCGAAACTGTCCCAATTGCAGTGTGGCGCTCACCTTTCATCGGCATCCCGCGATTGCGGGGCGGTTGAGTTGTCATTTATGCGGACACACCGCTGCGGTGCCAAAGAAATGTCCCGCCTGTGGGCAAGATGCGCTGATTTACGCGGGCTTTGGCACAGAGAAGGTAGAATCAACCGTCTCGCAAATTTTTCCAAAGGCGGTGGTGCGCCGCATGGACGCAGACTCGATGACGCGCAAGGAAGCGTATCGCGAAACTTTGAGGAATTTTCGTACGGGCAAGATCGACATCCTGGTCGGCACACAAATGATCGCGAAAGGATTGCACTTCCCGAATGTGACGCTGGTCGGAATCATCAATGCGGATTTGGCGCTGCATCTGCCCGATTTTCGCGCGGGAGAACGAACGTTTCAGCTTCTCACTCAAGTGGCAGGACGGGCCGGACGTGGAGAAACGTCAGGTGAGGTTTTTGTACAAACTTACACGCCGTTTAGTCCGTCAATCCAGTTTGCGCGCCATCATGATTTCGCCGGGTACTTTCAACAGGAACTCGAATTTCGTGAGCGCTGCGATTTTCCGCCATTCAAACACGCAATCCTGATAACCGTTCGTTCCGCGCACGAAGGACGCGCAAAGTTGTCAGCCGAAACGTTGCAACGCCGCCTGAAGGAAGCGTTACCGGCAGAATTTATTTTGGGGGACGCAACGCCTGCACCAATGGAAAAACTACAAGGCCAATTTCGCTTTCACATCCTGATCCGCGGCGAAGCCATCATGCGGCTGAGTCGCCTCGTCCGCGAGACGGTCGACAAACTGCCTTTCCCTGAAGACGTTACTGTCACCATCGACGTCGATCCTTATCAGTTATTATGATCTGGAATCGAGAGAGCGCTCTCGCAACCGCGAGCTTTCAACTGACAGACCACGGTCGGTGCGAAAACGACTTGAAGCTCACGCTCGGTATTCTCAAAATGCAAGCCAATCACCTGGGACAAGCCTTTATGAAAAAAATGTTCTCCTCAATTCTGTTACTAGCAACTCTGACACCGTTTTGCGCACACGCACAACAAGCCAATGGCACACTTGTCGGGTTTCTCGCGAAGCAAGGTTTCGCAGGCGCGAAACTGGAGCGGCGATCCGGCAATCACTTGTTTGTGCCGGTTTCCATGAATAACCGGCGGGGTACGCTCCTGATTGACACCGGATCGCCGTACACCCTCATCGACACCAATAGCGTTAAGACATTTGACCTGACTGTGGAAAAGAGCGGCTCGAATGTCGGCGGCATGTTCGGCCGGAGCTGGGAACGCTATGGCACGAGTAAGGTGAAAACCATTGCCATGGGCAATTGCATGGTGACAAATGTCCCCGTTGCGATCACAGATCTCTCTGACTTCAACAGAGAACGTGCGGGCCCCGCGACCGGATCGCACATCGCAGAGTCGGGAAACCTCACGCACGTAAATGGCCTGCTTGGCTTAAACGAAATGGTTAAGTTTGGGATGATTGTCGATTGCGCTCGCCAGATGCTTTACATCAACCCAAACGGTCCAAACTCCTCGGTGAGTGAGGGCCTTGCCAGTTTCCTGTCCAGTCGCGGATTTACACGAATCCCGATGCGTTTGAATGCGAATCATCATTTCGATGTCGAAGGCGCATTGAACGGACATACTACGCGTTTCATTGTCGACACGGGCGCAGCGACGACGGTGATCGACAAGGAAACAGCAGTTCGTTCCGAAACCGGACTTACCTCCCTGTACGGCGTTGGCGGTAACGGCGCCGGCGGCTTGCGTGGAGGACTCAGTCGAACAGGAGTCAAAGAGCTGGGGATTGGGAGTTTTAAACTTGTTAACGCCGAAGTCGCAATAGCTCATGTCTCCAGCGATATTCTACTTTCGAAATCCGCCGGGGAATCGAATGCTGGCGTTCTCGGGCAAGAATATCTCTCCTCGAACTTCGCCGTGATCGACGTGGGCGGGAGGGCTCTTTATCTGCGGCACCCGGATACGCGCTAAAATTCGATTCCGGCCCAGGTAAGTGTTTAACAATGGCGCTGGCAGCCGGGATTTCCGGCGGAACTCCAGACGAGAGCGATCAAGATGCGCTTGAAGAAAATAGCTCGCCAAGCTCCACTCGCGCCCATTTGGCGAAACCTTGAGCAAACAGTTTCGGATTGCTGGAATGCAATTTGAAACCAGGAATGAGGCATCGTTGGGCGCGGTTCATTTTACCGAGCATTCGACGTTTGCGACGACGACGCGCAATCTCAGCAAAACGGCGGTTATAGCGTCGCATGAAACGAAAAATCGGACCGACGCCTGTAGCGGAAAACGGCGGAACTAGCAGAGCGCTCTCGCCGTACTTGAATATTCGGGAGACTACGCCCAGGTAATAAAGGCAGAGATCGAAGATCAGGGCAGTGCTCATCAGATCGAATTCGCCCATGTATTCGTACTTATCCTTATAAACCGCTTCGAACCAGCAACGATGAGATCTCGCCAGGTCGTGATTGTGCCTCTCGACTAACGCACACACCGTTTCACCTCTTCGCTGGGCGCTGATCAACGCCGCCGCGCGGGACGTCGTGAACGAGATCCAATCCATACCAGGGCTGTAAAATGGATCCATGAACGCCGCCGCATCCCCAACCAACACAAAACCGTCTCCGGCAAAAGTGGTGCTGTAATAAGCGAGATTTTTCCGCCAATGGATGTCTTGCTCGTCAAATTGCGCATCAACGAGAATCTCGCGCGCGACCGGATGTTTCATCAAAAAGGACTTCAACCGTTCCCCGAGTTTTCCGCCGTCCTGCGGCCAATCGACAAGTCTTTGATCAAAAACCACGCCGACGCTCACGTCACCGCCTTTCAGTGGTATCCACCAACTCCACCAGCCATCGCCGATCACATGGTTAGTGGCAGTGTTACGTGTCGCATACACAGCGCGCGACCATGAAGGATATTTCTCGGCCAGCTCGCGACTGTCCCAGTCCTTGACGCCTTTCCATCTCGACCATGCCGCTGCAGTCGGATGTTCCGTGTTGGATTTCCACCAACCTTCCTTGCGAGCGAGAATTGCAGCTACGCCTGATGCATCAACGATCCAGCGTGAGCGAACCGTCCTGGTCCCATTGCCGTTGCGAAATGTAATCGTTTGCTCTTTTCCAGGCTGAAGGTGCACGTCGGTTATTATCGCGGGACGCAGAATCTCAGCGCCAGCAACACCGGCACGGCGCAGCACCTCTTCATCGAACGCAGCTCGATCCAGTTGATAAGACGGCACCCGTACTTGATAAAGCGGGCCGAGTTCGCTCGCTTCGGCGAGGGTTTTTACGTCTCCATTTGTAAACCAAAACCGCAGTCCCTGCTTCGCGAGATGCGACTCATTGAGGTATTGCGTCAACCCCAGCACACGGCCCATAAAATAGGCGCTGACTTCGACAGTTGCTTCACCGACGCGCCGCGAAAGTTTTGTCGATTTTTCCAGGATCAATATGCGAATGCCGGGATTTTGCCGCAGCAACAGTGTCGCGGTTGCGCCACCGGAAAGCGCGCCGCCCATGATTACGACGTCATAAAAGTCAGTGTCATCGGATGGAGCCGGCCCTACATGAATTTCCATTTTATGAACAGACAGTTTCCTTGGCGCGGCCTTATTACGTCAAGCGTGCAATTGATTACCAACCGAGTTGTACAGTCTATGATAAGACAAGGTTGATCTTGTCCGATTCAAGTTCACTCCGCTAACATCGACCTCAGATAAGTGAGCCCATGAACAACGTGCATCTTGCTGTTCAGTTCTTCATTCAGCTTGCCGTCATCCTTTTGTTTTGCCGGCTGGTCGGTGCGATTGCCTTGCGTCTCGGCCAGCCGCAAGTGGTGGCGGAAATGCTCGCCGGTGTGCTTCTTGGGCCATCGCTTTTTGGTTTGCTCTGGCCGGAAGCGCAACATTGGCTTTTCCCATGGGACACCGCTCAGAAAATGCGCGACACCCAGAGTTATTTGTTTCCAGCGTCGCAACTCGGTCTGGCGCTTTACATGTTTGTGGTCGGAATGGAATTCCGCGTCGACATCGTGCGCCGCAGACTAACAAGTTCAATCGCCGTGTCGGTAGCCGGAATGCTGACACCCTTCATATTGGGCGCCGGCGTGGGCTGGATTCTGTTTGAGCACACGTCGCTATTTCCAGGAACCACTTCGCGCTCGGAGGCAATGCTCTTTCTCGGCGCCTCGATGTGCATCACTGCCTTTCCGATGCTCGCACGGATCATCCATTTCAAAAAACTTGCTGGCACAACCATGGGAACGGTAGCGCTGGGTGCAGGGGCAATTGATGATGCGACGGCGTGGTGCCTTCTCGCAGTGGTACTCGCCAGTTTCGAAAAAAATTGGAGCCACGCTCTGGTGAACATTATCGGGGGCATCGCTTACGTGACATTAGCGCTATTAATCGTGCGCCCGTTGCTCTTGCGCGCCAAAGGTTGGTTGGCAAAAAACGGAACGCTCACCGACGCCGGCCTGGTCATCGGACTTGCGCTCATGGCCATGGGCGCATGGTTCACGGACCTGATCGGTTTGCACGCGGTATTCGGCGCGTTCGTTATGGGCGCGGCGATGCCGCGCGGGGTCGTCGTGCGCGATCTGATCGGCCGAATTCAGCCGCTTACCGTCGCCCTATTGCTGCCACTTTTTTTCACCTACTCGGGTTTGAATACAAAGATCGGCTTGCTGAACACTAGCTTCCTTTGGGCAATGTGCGGCGCGGTGTTGATCGCAGCCGTTCTGGGCAAAGGCGTCGCCTGTTGGCTGGCTGCACGCGCCACCGGTATTTCAAATCGCGAAGCGCTTGGCATCGGCACACTAATGAACGCACGTGGATTGATGGAACTGATCGTGATCAATATCGGCCTGCAGCGCGGCATCATATCGGAGGGACTTTTCGCCACGCTCGTAATCATGGCAGTGCTCACGACGCTCATGGCCTCTCCGCTTTTCGAACGCCTAGTGCGAAGCGGGATGCATCAACGTATTCCCGAGCCTGAGGCAGAAGCAGCAAACGAACCGGGGTTTGTTCGCTGAGCGTCGCCGTTGGGTGCTCCGTGGAACTCGCGAAGAGTCACGCACCAAACGCGACGGAATCTTTGGAGCGTGTTTCGATCGGGTAACCGGCATCTCGGTCGCGTCGAAAAGCACGGCGCGCGATGCTTAGCCGTTTTTGGATCGACACGATACCGAAGAACAACTGATTCAGAAAACGCGTCCACAAGCTCGAGTTCCACTTACCGGCAAGCACTGTGGCGACCGACCGAAAGATAAGTTTCGGTGGTTCCGGGCTGAAAAAGACATCGCGAAATTGTGGCGTGTAGAATCCAATAACAAATCGGCGAAACCTCTCGAATCTTTTGCGCTGGCGACGAGAGAACGCCGCGAAGCTCAAAGCTGAGAAGTCACTCCTCACGAACGCACGATGGAGCTCGGCAGCGGCTTCAATCCCCGATTCCATGGCAATTGAGACTCCGGTCGAGAACACGGGATCGAGAAACGATCCTGCGTCCCCAGCCAGGATCCAGCGATCGCCAGCATATTGTGAAGCGCTGTACGAGAAATCTTTCTCAACGCGAACCGGCCACTCGCGCCGTGCCTCGCGCATTAACTCAGCGACAATCGGCGTATCGGCGATCGTACGATTGAGCGTTTCTTCGGCGGAATCGCCGTTCGCCAGTCTGCGGTACAGGGCTTTCGGTAGAACGACACCGACACTGGTTAACTCTTTTGAAATTGGAATCAGCCAGAACCAGCCAGCATCGCTGCGCGCAATGAGCCGGATATCGTCGGGTTTTGGTCCTTGGAGTCGTGGTACGTTCGTGTAGTGGGAGAATATCGCGATGTTTGCAAGCCTAGGCTCTTCGGTCCGTAAATTGAACTTTCGAGCAAGCAACCCTCCGCGACCCGTGGCATCAACTAACGCCTGAACGCGCACACGCGAGGTCGCGTTATCGACTCGTGATGCCACGTCGAGGATTGCTGCGTCAGGGGTAAATTCGCACCCAGTTACATTGCATGCTTCTCGAACCTCGACACCGACCTCGCGAGCGCGATCGAGCAGAATGCGATCAAACTCTTCTCGTGGTACCTGATAAGTCTGAGCCCGCGTGACCTCCCGAACGTTGGTAAAGTCAACGTATCGGCCGCTCTGACCATCATGCGTGAAGAGGCGTGCGCCCCATTTCTCGGGAAAACTCGCCGCTTCGATTTGTTTTGCCACGCCCAAAGCAGCAAATGCATCGTTCGCAGTCGATAGTAACGATTCGCCGATATGGAATCGCGGGAACGTCTCACGCTCGAAAAGAACAACAGAATAACCGTGTTGGCGCAACGAAATCGCCGCCGAGGAGCCGGCAGGACCGCCCCCAGCCACGGCGAAATCAAAGTCATACCGAGGGTCGGCCTCAATCATATCGTCGCTAAAGTATCATTACGTTAAATGAGGAGCAGGCAATTTCTTTGAGCCTGTCCTGAGCATGCGGTGTCGCGAGAAACGAGCCGGCAGTCGGGTTCGAACCGACGACCTGCTGATTACAAATCAGCTGCTCTACCAGCTGAGCTATGCCGGCATTTACGAGGGAAAATACTCGTTCATGCGCCTTCCGCGAATCGCTTTCTATACGCCTTTTCTATACGGCAATTTTTGGCGCCTCTAGAGGCATCATCTTCGACTCGACCCGAGCGCACGCGCGGTAATTCGCATCGTTTTGGTGCTTCTGCAATGACGCATCGGCTCCGCGCTTGGAGCCGCAACGGCATTCGTCCGAGCAATGCTGGACCGATGGGAGGGCGTGAATGAGCGCGTCGGACGAAAGGGTTTGGCAGCCAACTGCTGTGCAGAATCTCGTCAGGTATGCGCCCTCGGGCACATATTTCGCTCGGTTCCGCGTTGGCGGTAAGCTTGTCTGGAAAAGTTTGAAAACGGCGACGTTTTCCGTCGCCAAGCAACGATTGCCCGACACACTGCGCGATCACCGTTCGAGGATCGAGTCATTGACCGCGTTTGCCGAAGGGAAAATGACGGTCGGTAATGCAGCGGACGTTTACCTGCAGAAAGTACGCGGGAGCATTTCACTCAAGCCGAGATCAAAAGATTACCGCGAGCTAATGATCGACTTTATTCGGCGTTCGTGGCCGTCGCTTTTCGAGACCGACGTGCGCAAAGTGTCGCCACGCGATTGCGAACTTTGGCTCGGCCGATATCAACGGCGATACTCTCCAAGCGTCATCAACAATAGCATCGGCACGTTGCGGGCTATTTTCGACGAAGCGATCGGGTCTGGCGCGCGGTTCAACAATCCCGCCGCAGGCCTTTCGCGTGTGAAGGTTCGCCAGAAACAATTGGAACTTCCTTCTCGCGAACAGTTCCTGAAATTTGTGGACGCGATCCGCACCGCTGGTGCCAGACAGTCGAAGGATTGTGCAAACCTTGTGTGCTTTCTTGCGTACTGCGGATTGCGGATAGGCGAGGCGAAGTACGTCACCTGGGCGGACGTAAATTTCACGCGTCATCAATTGCAAGTTCGCGGCGACCCGCAGACTGCCACAAAGAATGGAGAAACGCGCTTTGTCCCGATGATTCCCGAGCTTGAGCCGTTGCTGACCGAATTACGAGCGGAACGACGGAATGAATCCGCGAGCGCGACGGTGATGCGGGTTTTTGAATGTCAAAACAGCATGACACATGCGGCGGCGAAGATCGGCATGAAACGCATTACGCATCACGATCTTCGTCATCTTTTCGCGACCATTTGCATCGAGAGCGGTGTTGATATCCCGACCGTCTCACGGTGGCTCGGGCATAAAGACGGCGGCGCGTTGTGCATGAAGACATATGGACATCTGCGCCAGGACCACAGCTTCGCGCAGGCCCAACGCGTGAGCTTCGGCATCGCGGCTTAAGAATTCCTTCGCGCTCTAACTATTCAAAAGCCGTAGCAGTTCCGAACGCGACACGAGCAGCTTGCCGCGAAGCGCACGGCACGCCCGAATTTTTCCGCGCTGTATCAGTCGATAAACGCTGAAATAATCGACCCCGAGAAGATCGGCAGCCTCTTTGAGTGAATATGCGAGCCGCTCCGGTTCGCCGCCAAGCGCTTGCGAGGGCAAAGAGTCGGTCGTTTCTGTTGGCATTGAAGCGCCAACGTATATCGCAGCGATCAGCCTTTCGCTCCAACGGTGGAGCGATTCTCCGGTGTTGCGTTATTGATGTTGGTAGTGCCTGTAAAAGCGAATGCGCGAACGCCAAAACAGGCGCGCGACGCGAGTTCCTACCATGTACGGCACAACGACTACTGAAATCACTGCGAGCGACACCCAAAATCCATACTCTGCTTTCGGCGGGGGTAACGGTGGGGCGCCGTGCGCGATTTCTAAAACGCGTAAAAGCACCGCTGCGACGAACATGGCTGCGAACACGAACATTGTGCCGATGAGCGCGCGCTGACCCCGACTCGCTCCGTGGACGATTTCCGCGCCGCATCCCCGGCAGACCATTGCGCTGTTGGGCACGGGAGTTTGGCAGTGCGGGCACAAGAGCATGTTCATACCACAAGTATAGGCGCTTCGCTGTGCCGTACAAACCAATTTTTGCTATGCGGATTCGCTTCACGAATGCGAACGTTGGATACCACAGCGTTCTCCCTAGGTTTTAACGTGTGGTACGTTGGACGGGCTCGCGGACTTTGAGGGGGCGATTCCTACAGTGAGGTGGGCGAGGGGCACAATTGTCTTGACATACACAGATCCACTTCCGCCAATAGCCCCCTAAGTGTTTTTGAAACAACTTCTTTTCCACGCACAATCCCAACAATCCACTCTTCAAACCGATATGATACGAAACGGAGTTATTCTAATTGTTACGACATGCTGCGCGTGTTTTGCGGCTTCATCCTTGAATGCGGTCACAATTCCAGCTGGAACAACGCTCAGCGTAAGCACCGCTAGTTCCATTACTTCGCAGGATCCAGTGGGTAGAACCTTCGTAGCGCAACTCGATCAGGATGTTTCCGCCAATGGAAAAGTTGTCGTGAAAGCTGGAACAAAGGCGGCTGGTAAGATTACGTCGTCCCGGGCAAATCCGCGCAAGAGTGAGGCGCTGAGCCTGGAGCTAACGTCGATTTCCGTAAACGGACGCAATGTCACGGTAACGACAGACGCCGTTCAACCTGAGGTCCCGGCAACGACGGCGCGACAAGCGCGTCGTGGACATACCGCCGGCACATTTACTCTTAGGCCTGGAAGCAAACTGCAGTTCCGACTTTCAGCACCGCTTACCTTGTAACCGAGCGAAGGCCAGGCGGGGGTTTGCTTGGCTCCGAGTGATCGCGTTCAACTTTCTTGGGATCTCCTACATACACCACAAGCCGGTCATTTCACCAAATCAACCATGCGGGTGTTCGTGATGGTGACCACGGTGCTCAGATCCTTGCCGTCGGTGTGACCCGAATGCCGCCCGGTAGCCGTGAGTCAGGGGCTCCCTCGGATCATTGCCTTCATGATTTTCCGCCCCCTCTCCTGCAATGGTCCCATGCCGGTTTTGGGTACGAACCACATACCTTTGTCTTTTTCGCGGCAGTATAGAACGTTGACGCTGTCACTCGTGACTGCGTGATGGATCGTGGCGCCGGGGTTTTCAGCAATGAATTGGAAGAACCTCTCGCGGTACGGATCATCGGCCCAAGGGAAGAGCTCTTCGCCAAGTGCCTTTAATTCTTCAACGCCGATAGTGCGAATAGATTCAGCGGCTGCTTTGAGGCGGTCTTTGTCGAGGCTCTCAAGATCGAATTTTTCGAATTTCATATACGTACGAAACTCTGTTTAGACGTCTTATCAGGCGATGAAAGAGACAGATAAAACGCTCCGTCCTGCTGACCGACGGCGCCCTTGTTCGTAATTACTTGAGTTGCATGTCAACGCCGCCGCCAGTTGCATTGACGGCAACGCCCTGTTGTGTGGAAGAAACGCGGACTATCACACCGGCCTGATTTGACATGATGGTGCCCGTTTTCCCAGCGCCAAGAGTCACGCCCCGCGTCCCAGCGCCACCCACGTTATAATGACCGTTGAAATCTTGAAGATGCTTCAGGTTGAAAACTTCGCCATAAGCGGAAGAGCTGGTCGCCCCAACCCTGCCTACCGACAGTCCTTTTACTTTAACCGGGTAGTCTTTGCCTCGGTAAGTAAGCGTGCCGGACCCCCAGTTGACGCCGATTCCAAGAGCGAAGCCACCGGTGCTTAGCCGCAACGTTGCGTCTGGCTTGGATTCGTGATGAGCGGCGACGACGAATCCCGTCGTCACGCTTAGGATTAGTAGTAGAACTGCAATTTTCTTTAGGTTTTTCATAGTGGATTTCCGTTGATTTGTTTCCGCCCGCTCACTAGAAATTCTCAGACGGCTTCTATTGGACAACAGTGCGGTATTCCGATCAAGAAAATATCATAAACCCAGTTCCGCAATACGGTGATAGCGTGCTGTATTTAACGTTCGCTGCGATGGCGGCGCCAGATCGCTATTCTTTGTCGCTTCCACTGCAGGTTTGATCGCTGCAACCAAGGATTGAATATGTTCAGGCGCTTTGCCGTTCCGCGGAGATGATTCGCGTCTATAACTAAATAAAACACCTGCTCGCGGTCGGCTCCATCGTTTGATTAGACGATTGTTCATGGTGCGCGAAGATCGTGAGCGGTATTCAGGAGAATGAAAAGTCCGACGCCGATCAGTAGATAAGGTGCGAAACGATGCCCGTAATGTTGGACTGGCTCACGTATTCCGGGGTGGCGAAACAAATACGAACCGAAGAAACACCAAGCCGCTACCAGCAGTAGATAGGTAACAGTGACTGTTGACTGTCCCGTCGCATCGCTATCTGCGAGGAGCGCTGAAAAAAGGACGACCGTGTCGGGCCCGTGCGCCACATCGGCGAGGGCGACGGTGATGACCTGAGAGCGCTTTGAGGTTACGGGGGCGAGCCCAGCCTCGCTCCCGCGGCCGGCGAGGTTATGATAAAGCCGCTTGATACCCAAAAAAATGGGCACTACCCCGAGGAAGCCAACATATTGGTGAGGAAAGAAATCTGCGAGCCAACCAACAACCCAGCTCAGGCCCAGGATGCCGAGCATCCCGAGAGCGTAACCGAATATCACGTTTCGAGCGCTGAACGAGCGATCGGCCAGAAAGGCGAAAAGTAATGCGAGATTATCAGCGTTCGTGGATAGAAAGGCGACGCTGGCGACCCCGATTAGCGGCAGTAAATCGCTCATACGTTAGAACGCGTCGACAAATCATCTGGCGAGATATGAATGGATTTTTTTCGTAATATTTTAGGGAATTATTCCGTCTAATCCGCCCGCTTGCTGGGGAGGCATCCGACAAAAAGCGGAGTCATTTGCGATTCGTTTTAGCGGAAAGCGCAACGCGAAGCGAGTGTAAAAACCGCTCGGGGCCGGGATTCCCTCTCACCGCTCAACCGGCCAATCAAAAGGACATTGCTGTATTGCTTCGCTTGCAATCGGCCAAAAAGGAGGGCGCCGCAGACCGCGCTAGAACACGCCGTGGCGGAGTCGGAAAGGCGGACGCTAACACAGGTCAGCCTTTCTGATTGTGCGTTTTATTTATGACTCCTATTCTTACGGATCCGCGTTCGGATCAACAAGGTTTTCATCGATGCAGTATCAGCAAATGTTCATCGGGGCCGTCTTGGTGCTGATCTCGGTCACCGGCTGCGGGCGCCAAGCCCCTTCAATAAGCCCGGAGGTAGTGCGGCCTGTCCGCACGATGATCCTGGGGGTCGCGCCGGAATCCGGGCGGCGCGCATTTCCAGGGCAGGCCGAGGCGAA
>Ga0081455_10004560_pt1 | contig 15462 bp, 14 predicted proteins | sample TabmetS3T2R1_FD_70207 | JGI IMG/M metagenome (GOLD analysis project Ga0081455, IMG submission 70207) | Tabebuia heterophylla rhizosphere microbial communities from the University of Puerto Rico - S3T2R1 | ecosystem: Host-associated > Plants > Roots > Rhizosphere ... | reverse complement strand
GGACTTCAAGGACGAACCATTAATCCAGGAAGCTATCGAACTGTTCAACGCGCGAGTACGACCGTGACATAATCCTACGCACTTCGCTCCCGCGCCGTTGTACTTTGTAACTCATTTAACCAATCACTCCAACACAGTCTATGAACTTAAACAAACTGATGAAGCAGGCGCAGAAGATGCAGGAGCAAATGGCCAAGACTCAGGCCGAGCTCGAGCAGAAAACCGTCGAAGTGAGTGCGGGCGGCGGGAAAGTGAAAGTGACGGCAAACGGGGCTGGCGACATCATTGGGATCAAGATCGACAAGGAAGTTGTCGATCCGAACGACGTTGAATTTCTTGAAGAAATGGTGCTAAACGCGGTGAAACAGGCGATTGAGCAGGGCAAGGCGCTGGCGCAATCCGAGATGACGAAAATCACAGGCGGGCTCGGCGGTTTGGGAATACCAGGGGTGCAATAAACGACAAAAGGTGTAGAGGCGTTGGCCGCGGCGAATGCCTGCTGAAATGCTTTGGCATTTGACGCAATGGAGCCGCGGTCCAGACCAAAGCTCGTGGCGCAAATGAGTCTCACTGAGTGCACGAACTACGGCCTTCGCCGTCACGCCAAGTTCGAAGGGCTGCGCGATGATTAAGAACCGCGCGGCGTAGTTCGTGAACTAGCCGCAGCGGAAGCTACGTGCCTGGCTGCTCGAGAGCCGATTTCAGCTCTTGGAAGTTAATGGGTTTGACCAGGTGAAAATCGAATCCTGCTTCTTTAGAACGTTGCACATCTTGCTCGGTGCCGAAGCCGGTAAGCGCAATTGCCTTGATGTCCCCTTTCGCCCGCGCTTGTGCGGCTACTTCGTAACCGCTTCCATCAGGCAAACCGATGTCACACAACACCACATCGACGTTATCCGAGCCCATGATATCCATCGCGCCTTCCACATTGTCTGCGGTTACAACGTCGTGACCAAAATGGGTAAGCAGACGCGACAATGTGCGCCGGGTGTCCTGATGATCTTCTACGAGCAGTATACGCAGCGGTTTGGATGTCTTGCCGCCGAGGCGATGGTTAAGGCCGATCGCTGCGGTTGTGTCTGGTAGAGCGTCCAACGTGACCTTAAACGTCGCGCCGAAACTTCGGCCACGGCTCTCGGCTTCAATTCTGCCATGGTGGAGATCGACCAGACGCTTGGAAATCGCGAGTCCAAGACCAAGTCCGCCAAACTGCCGGGTTACAGAAGGATCAGCCTGCTCAAATGGCTGAAACAACGAAGCCAAGCGTTGCGGCTCAATTCCAATTCCTGTGTCGGCAATTTCAAAATGAAAGCGTCCAGCTTTGTCGTTAAACGTGCGAATGGTGATCTGTCCGCCTTGCGAAGTGAATTTCACTGCGTTGTTGATCAAGTTCCAGAACACTTGCTGAAGCCGGATGCAATCAGCCAGGATGTGACACCGTTTCGCCTCAAGCTGGGTTGAAACATTCAATTGCTTTCCTGCTATGGCTGAGTTTGCGGTTTCGAGCGCGTTTTCAATGATTGTATGCGCATCGCAATCTTCCAGTTCGAGATGAAGCTTGCCACGGGCAATCCGAGTGAGGTCGAGCAGGTCGTCAATCAATCGGGCCTGCAATTGCACGTTGCGTTTTATAATCTCAACATCCTCCGCGAACTCTGACGGAAGTTTCTCCGCATTATCCTGAAGGTATGTGGCTGCTGCCAAAGCAGGCGTCAGCGGCGTGCGCAACTCATGGCTGAGCGCTGCCAGAAAATCGTCCTTCGCCTTGCTTGCTTTTTGCGCTGCAATTTTTTCCGCCTCGAACTCCCGGCTCCGTATTTGGTCGGTGATGTCGCGTGTGACTTTGGAGAAACCGCGAATTTCCCCGGTATCATCACGAAGCGCAGTAATAATAACTTCCGCTTCAAAGGTTGATCCATCTTTTCTGACTCGCAGACCCTGATCGCGAATGAATCCGCGACGACTCGCTTCGCGCAGATTGCGTTGCGGTTTGCCGGCGGCAACGTCGTCTGCTGTATAGAAGGAGGCGAAGTTTTTTCCGATGATTTCTTCCGTGGAGTAACCCTTAATTTTTTCCGCGCCTGTGTTCCAAGTGATCACGTTGCCGTTGGGATCCAGCAGGTAAATGGCGTACTCTTCGACGCTATCTACCAGAATGTGGAATTGTTCGGCGGTGTCGTGCACTTCGGTGTTGAGCAACTTCTTGGACATCGGCTGCGGCGGCAATTCTCGCATACGATTCGAACCCTCCCTCTGATCTGGTTCCCCCCGGAAATGAACAAATTTATTGAAAAATTGGTTCCTAGGTAATTAGCAACTTCTAGCTGTTACCGCTCTGCGCGAATCTCTGTAGCCACAGCCCGCGGATTGTCCAAGTATTGCTTCCCGGAGTCTTCTTCTTCCTGTTCCCTCTACTTCTGTCCTCTGGAAGAGGATTTAGATTTAGAGGAAAAACGTCGTCGTTGACGGCGTTTGCCGGAGACCTTCGTGGTCGGAGCATCTGAAAGGGCCAAGGCGCGAGCAAGATCTGCTTCATCTGTGAGATCGAGGCGCAGCGGAGTAATCGAGACCCAGTGGTGCTCGATTGCCCAGCGGTCAGTCCCTTTTGCGGCACCTTCCAGTGGAGTGACCGTGAACCAAAAGATCGAGCGCCCCATCGGATCCTTGTCGGGAACCACCTTGCCATCGTAATGGCGCACCGATTGGCGCGTCCAACGAATGCCTTTCGGTTTGTCGGGAAGGTTCACATTTACCAGGGAGAGTGTTTTGTCTGGCATCAACAGATCGAGGACTTTGGCGATGTGCGGTTCAAGTTCTGAGAAGTCCGGTTCATGATTGTCGCTGACGTTTGTACTGAACGCGATGCCGCGTGCTCCGAGTAGTGCGGCCTGTTTCGCTGCTGCCAAAGTACCGGAATGCCAAAGTGAGTTTCCCAAGTTCAGACCGAGGTTAATCCCGGAAAGAACAAGGTCGACGCGTCCCCAGCGATGCGTGCCGAGTGCGACGCAATCCGCCGGAGTGCCGTTGACGCTGTACGCGTCGAAGTCGGCGATGTGAATACGTTTAAACCGCAGTGGCCGCGATGACGTGATCGCATGGCTCATTGAGGATTGCTCCACGTCAGGCGCCACGATCCGCACATCACCGAAACGCGCCGCCGCTTTCGCCAGTGCCGGAATGCCCGGGCTGTAAATTCCGTCGTCATTGGAGATCAAGATTCGCATTTTCACACTTTAAGAACGCGTGCCGGTCCATTTTTGGCCGAATAGGTTGTGAAACTAACCGCTGTAGGAAACCAGTCATGCGCATCCTGTTGATCCACAATCCGAAAGCGGGAGACCGTAAACACAACAAGAAACAATTAATGGCGAGCCTGACCAGGTGCGGGCATCAGGCATTCTATCAATCGATAGAGGGGCGGACCTGGAAAAAGGCGTTCAGAAAACCCATGGATCTTATCATTGCAGCAGGAGGGGACGGCACGGTGCACAAAACTGCATGGCAAATCATAGACAGCGGGATTCCGCTGGGGATCTTGCCACTCGGAACGGCGAACAATCTGGCGCGCAGCCTCGGTTTCACCGGATCTGTTGACGAAATTCTTCAATCGCTTCACTGCGGCAAAGGCCAGCCGTTCGACGTCGGCGTGGCGCGTAATGGCTCGCAGATAGATTGCTTTTTGGAAGCCGCGGGCGGCGGACTGTTTGCCGACTACTTTCCCGCCGCAGAAGCGAACAAAGAAGAAGGCGCTTCGCCGGAGGAAGAACTCACAGCCCATCTATCGCTTCTGCGGGAGTTGACGCTCGATTATCCGGCGCGTCCCTGGAAGATGAGCATCGATGGAAAAGATATTTCCGGTCGTTACATCCTGTGGGGAGCAATGAATATCCGGTCGGCCGGTCCGGCGCTGCATCTCGCTCCAAAAGCAAAAACAGACGATGGCCGGCTCGACTTTGTGGTCGTGCGAGAGCATGAGCGGAAGGTTTTCATGAAACACGTCGATACGCACCTGGCTGCAAAAAAGGAAGCCGTCACGTTAACGCCCCGCAAATTTCGCGAACTCAAAATTACCTCGCCGTGTGGTGCGATGCATCTTGATGGCGAACCGTGGCCGCTCGACAAGAAGAATAAAAAACCGCGTGGCGGAGTTGAAATAACGGTGAAACGGGCCGCGCTCCTGATTTGGCAGTCCCGGCGGGGACGCAGTCGCGACGAGAGAAAATGACGCCATGCCGAGAGTTCATCTTCTGGACCTACTGCCATCACGTAACCGTTGCGCCCAAACCTTTAGCTCGAGAATGGGCATGAAGTTCAGGATGCAATCGGCGGGAATTTTTGCGCGTAGTGCCGCGGCCAATCCCAAATCAATAAACTCCAGCTGCCAGCCGTGGTGAGCATCTGTGCCGAGCGAAATACGCGTTCCGTGATCGCGCGCGATTTTAAGCAGCTGAACGTTTAAGTCCTGCCGGTCCGGATAACAATCAATTTCCAGCGCCTTATCGAGTCGGGCGGCTTCTGCAAACACACGCGACCAATCTGCCTTCAACCCGATACGAAAATTGTAAACACGACCACGCGGATGACCGAGGATGTGAACGTGTGAATTGCGCAATGCCGCTAGATAGCGCTCGGTCTGATCTTCGGTAGTACGTAGAGCCGAATGGAAGGAGCCCAGAACAAGATCCAAAGATCGCAGCGAATGCGGCGACATGTCGCCTTCGCCGCGCGGGTTGAGATTCATTTCGATCGCGCGAAGGACAGTCACCGGTGCCGTTGATTTTGACAGTGCCGCGTTGACCTTTGCTATTTCCACTCCCTGGCGTTTCAATGCGCGTTCGTCGATTCCGCCCGCAATCTTCAACGTTTTGGAATGATCGGTGATGGCGATGTACTCGTAGAAACGGTTCGCGGCGGCGTGGGCCATTTCCGCAATTGTGCCTGATCCGTCGCTCCAGCGGGTGTGCATCTGCAAATCGCCGTGCAGCTTCTTTTGCCAGGGAACTCGAGTTGACAGGAAGCGTCGTGCTTCAGCGAGGGAGAGAAAATCCTGGCGAATTGCAGGAGCGTTTTTCGCCTGACTCGGAGGCTTGTGGATCCACCGCCGAATTTCTGTTTCGATGAACGGGCCGATGCCGCGCAGCTCGGTCAATGATCGGTTCTGCGCGACAAGATCCGACACTTCCTCCGTCCACAGAAACGCGCTCCGCGCTGCTCGCCGAAACGCGCGCGAGAGAATGCCCGTCTTACGTTCTGCTTGCCGAGCGAGCAACTCCGCAACGTTTGTGTTCGATAGCACACTTGGGATTCGTTTCCGCGTCGCTGGTTCAGCGGCTTTGTGGATGGGAAGTACTTCGGCGCGTGCGGCCTGTTTCCGCACCGGGTTCGATTCCAATCATGATGGCCGAAACGGCAGAGGAACTTTGTAAACGACCCGAAATTCGCAAAGAGCTCGATCGGGCGACAGGTCAAAAACATCAAGAAAGGGTTAAAACAAACGGTGCGGACAAGTTTTGGTTTGTCGTGGACGCCGTTGTTCTCGCGATCTGCGCCGCTATTTACTTCGTTATCGGCGCAAAAATCATTCCGTTGCCGGACGCTGCTGTTGGCATTGCTCAGAGAATCCTGCGAGGCGCAGCGCTGATCACGATAGTCTTCGCGATCGCACGCGCGCTTTCGGTCTACGGATTGGCTCGGATCGAGGATGCTTCCACTCGTTTCACGCTCCAGCGCATCGCGCACCTGGTCATTGCGCTCGCCGTCGCTGTGATCGTCGTCTCTATTATTTTTGTAAATTGGTACGCCGCTGTCGCTGCGTTCGGTGTTGGTTCGATCATCATCGGGTTGGCGGTACAAACGCCGATGAAAAGCTTCATCGCCTGGATTTATATTCTGATTCGCCAGCCTTACCGCGTCGGTGATCGCATACAGATCGGTGACGCGACGGGCGACGTAATCGACGTCGGGTATCTCGATACCACTTTGTGGGAATTCGGCGGCAAATACATGTCCGGCGATCACCCGAGCGGCCGTGTGATCAAGTTTCCGAATGAAAAAGTACTCGACGAACTCGTTTACAATTATTCGTGGCCGCTTTTTCCCTACATCTGGAATGAGATCAAGTTCCAAGTCGCATACAACGCTGACTTGGAATTTATCGCCAGGACAATGCAGAAAATTGCCGAGGAAGAACTCGGCAAAGAGATGATAGGGCGCGTGCAAACATTCCGTGACTTGCTTGCGCGAACGCCGGTTGACGAATTGGAAGTGCGCGAGCAGCCGCGGGTGTTTTTTCGGGTCAGTGAAAATACCTGGCTGGAAGCGATAGTCCGCTATCTCGTAGCGCCGCGCGAAGCCGGTCGTGTCAAAACTCGCTTGATCAAAAAGCTTCTCGCTGCCCTTAACGCCGCTCCCGACAGGGTCATGTTCCCGAAAGGTGCGGCTCGTTGATTGTTCAAACTATGTGAGCGCGAAGGCTAGTGCTAAGGCACGCGAGACAATCTGCAGATACGAATCATCTCTGAGGAGGTGAAGACATGTTAGGTTGGGCTGTAGTATTTCTAATCATCGCACTTGTGGCAGCGGTCTTTGGATTTGGCGGTATCGCTGCGGCATCAGCGGGCATCGCGAAACTTCTATTCTTTATATTTCTTGTGCTGTTCGTGATCTCTTTGATTTTCGGGTGGCGGGGTAGAGGTGTGCCCTGAGCTGCGCATCGCAATCGGGAAGAGAGAGCTAGTAAGTTCGCTTGGCGAAGCGGCTAAGAGCGAGGTGCCGGGCGCTGGGGGAAGGTTGGGATTGAGCAGTTCTCGCGCTTTGCTCTCTGCGTTTTTCATTTTTGCCCGACTCATTTAGGCAGGAGTGTGCCACGCTGTAAGAAATTTTTTCGCCTGGCCAGGTTGCGATCGTGCGGCTCGAAAACAGTCCCTCACGTCAGTTCTCTCTCTTTGCAAAACGGAGCGGCAGACTGAAAGCTCCGGGGTGCCTACTCGTTTTGGCGTATCGCGTCATGCGAATCGCCCCTGCGTCTTTTGGTTAAGGTGAGGGGACTCTTTTTTTGGTTTAGCCAAATCGCGATTCGATGCGTAATTGAGTTCGAATGGATCGAGTCGTAGGAATCGAAACTGAGTACGGCTGTCTTCTAAGCGAAGAGGAGCCGCACGTGAATTCCGAGCTTTGGCCGGCGAAAGTCAAAAATTATCTGTTTCGCAAGGCGGATGCCGGAACGATCGACTTGCATTACCGCGATTACGAGGAACCGCCGGGCAACGGCGGCTTTCTTCTCAACGGCGGACGGCTCTATCTCGACATGGGACACATCGAATACGCGTCGCCGGAATGCTTGCATCTGCACGATCTTGTCACGTACGAGCTGGCCGGCGACGATCTGTTGCAATCGGCGCTCATTGCTCTCGGTGCGGAAGACCGAGTCTCGTTCATCAAGAACAACGTGGACCATCACACCGGCGCGACGTTCGGCTGCCACGAGAATTATCTGATGCGACGCGAGGCGCAGTTCACCCCGCCGATTCTCGGCACTCTGCTGACCTTTTTAGCGACACGCCAGATCTTTACCGGTGCGGGGCGAGTCGGGCAGTCGAACCCATTGGCGTTCGATTTCGAGCCGCCCCAACTGGACAGCCAGGTCAATTTCCAGTTGAGCCAACGCGCCGATCACATCGTCAACGACATTTATCAATGGGTGCAGTTCAATCGCGCCATCATCAACGCGCGCGACGAGCCGCTGGCGGATTACCGGAAGTATCGGCGCCTGCATTTGCTCATCGGCGACTCGAACATGAGTCCATATGCTACGGCGCTCAAAATTGGGACGACCGCGTGCGTTTTGTCCTTGCTGGAGGAAGGGCGCTTGCCGCGAAACCTTGTTCTGGCCGATGCCGTGCAAAGCACGCGCGACATCTCTCGCGATACAAGCGAGGAGTGGATCGTGCGGCTCGAGAACGGCAAAACAGCGAGTGCACTAGACGTGCAATGGGAATTTCATCATCTCGCGCAGAAACATTTGCGACATAACGGCGCCGAAACCAATTGGTTACTGGAAAACTGGGGATTCGTTCTCGAAGCAATCGCGCACAACCGGCAGGCCTTGATCGGCGGCGTCGACTGGATCACCAAGAAATGGTTGCTGGAAACTTTTGTCCAAGCCGAAGGACTTAGCTGGGACGATCCATGGCTGCAAAGCATCGACCTCGAATACCACAACCTCGATCCGCGTCGCGGGTTATTCTTCAGCATCACACCGGGTAAACGAATCTCAGACTGGAACAACGGTGTTCGCCGTGCCAGCGCGATGCACGTGCCTCCGGCCAACACACGCGCATCAGGCCGCGCTCGCGCCGTTAGCTTCTTTCAGAACTGCAATTACCCTTACGTCATCAACTGGGACTCCCTTGCCTGCGACAGCCGCGATTTTCTCGTCATGGGGAATCCCTTCGAGACTTATAACGACGAAGTCGACCGTTTCCTAGCAAAACCGCGCACGATAACCACCGCGACAGAGCAACAGTTGTAACAACCGAATTAGGCGACAAATAATTCGCGATGTTTTACTAACTTTCGTCTAATCATAGTTAGATGGTCGAGCGCGCGCTTGTAATGTTACTGATGTTTGCTGCTATCGTCGGTCGACTCACCGCATACAGCAATCTGAGCGATCGAGACATTATTCCGCTCAAAACCATCTGCGACCAAATAGCACGCGGTAGCGATCTGCAACTAGCGGTCGCCCGTAGTAAGGGCGGCATTTTACGCCCCTACCTTCAACCCCGCAAGCCGAACGAGGCAGAACCAGGCATCATGACCGGGCAGTGCCCAGACAAAACTCATAGTGCCGAGTTAGCATTCCGCGGTGACGTTAAATTTGAGTTCAAGTGGCCCAACTTTCTGAAGCGCCCAAGTGACATTCCAATCACTTCAGTTCGCTTACTAAGACACGGACGGGTGGTGTACGTCGCCAGAAAACCATCTAACGAAGCGCTTCAGCCAACCGCAGACCTCGGAGGAGATTTGCACAGTCTCAACACTTCAAACCCGCAGCACAGCTCGCCGCTATTAGCGTCGTCGATCTTGGTCTCGTTAGGCGGCTCCGACCGGTAGCAAACCAGCTGACCGATGATGTGATGGTTATTCAAACAGTGAAACAAAATACTGAACCGACGGTCCGTTCAGACCAGGATGGGCCGATTTGGGGCTATCATTTTGTGCCCAACCAACCAGCACGAGCAATCACTTCGGAGGCTGCGGTTGAGTTTTTGACGGCGCAGGATCCCGCTCCGCGGGACGAATTCCTCTGGTTGCATTTTTCGCTTTCCAATGTGGCCTCGGAACCGTGGCTACGGCGCTATCTGACGTTGCCAGATACGTTTTACGAATCGTTGCAAAGCGATGTAGACGCCACTCATTTGGAGCAGGACGCAGACTCACTAGTGGCGCGTATCCATGATGTGCTTTTCGATTTCACATTTGACGCCCCCGTTGCGACCACCACTCTTTGCGTAAAGCCACGCGTGCTGGTAAGCGCGCACGCCCGGCCCTGGCGCTCGATTGACCAACTCCGGGCAGAGGTGCAAGCGGGCCAAGTCTTTCGCTCGCCGATCGAAATTCTGGCGCGCTTGCTACGAGATCAGGCCAATGTGTTGGTTGACATCGTGCGGAAATCCAAAAAGCGGCTTACCCCGATGGAGGAGCAACTGCTGGGCAAGCGCATTTCAGTCAGTCGCAGTGAATTAAGTTCTCTGCGGCGAATGTTGGTTCGACTTCAAAGGCTTTTGGCCCCGGAACCGGCTGCATTCTTTCGCCTTCTGAGTCGGCCTCCGGATTGGATTTCGCAGGACGAGCTTCAGAACCTTCAACAAGCCGCAGAGAAGTTCTCCACGGCCATCAACGACACAGCGTCCCTGGTTGAGCGCGTCAAACAGCTTCAGGAAGAATTGTCCGCACTCGTCAGCGAACAGACCAACCGCACTCTGTTTCTCTTAACGATGGTAACTGTGCTGGCCTTACCGATCAATCTGGTGGCAGGCTTGTTTGGGATGAATGTAGGTGGCATTCCGTTGGCTCAACACAGATACGGTTTCGTCTTGGTGTTGAGCCCCCTGTTGGTCTTGACAGCGTTCCTGGCGTATTGGGCGTTGGGCAGACGGCGCTACTAGTTTTTAACAGATGTTATCCAACCGTTATAGCGGCGCTCTCTGAGCTTCGGCGATCGGAGACAGCCGCTACAAAGAGGGCCCTGCACTGTTCACTGCAATCTTTGCATTGAAGAGATGCCGTAGTTTTCCTGAAGCGCCGGGGCCTCGGCGGCGACTTGCGATGCGTCCAACTCGATTTGCTTGGGGTCCTCTTCAGTCTCGATTTTGATGAAGCCTTCGACTGGTTGCTTTACAGCTTCGGCAAGGTCGTCCAACGATTTAATCTCCTTACCGTTCACCTTCGTCACCGTGAGATATGCGAGATCATCGTAGCCGATTGTGCCGTTGGCCGGAAGAACCTGGCTGAGAATCACGACGCGCCGGTTCCTCTCCGGAAAAAGCTCGGATTGGAAATGATCCATGTAAACCAGGCGCTGAGGCGCTTCGCGTTGCCAGTTTGGTCCCCATTCCTTTAGATATTGACGCGATAGTTCCTGGAAGATCAGACCGCCAAGAACGTAATAACGCGGCGGCTGATCCAGAGAATACGGCGGGCTTACATAATCCTTCGCATCCCGATGTTCCAAAGTCAGGTTCAGCTGCAAGGGTTTGCCGTCACGCTGAACATGGAAAGGAACAGTGTCGCCGGCGTAAGCGTGCGCCGTCAGCAGATTCGTGAACTCGATCTTACCGTAAAGCGGATCCATGTAGTTGCCGTTCTCATCAATATCGTGATTTCCGACCGCCGTCACAATGTCGCCCACCTTCAGTCCTGCCTTATCCGCAGGCGTACCCGCCTCGACATTGGTTATGTAAACGCCACGTTTGCCCTTTTCTCCCGCGAAGTCACGCAGCGCAGGATCACGTGTTGGGAAAAATGAAAACCCGGCAGAGGGAAAGCCGCGGTAATTCTGCGTGTCGGCTTCCCGTAAGAAATGCGTAATGACAGGCGCCGGAATAGCGTCGAGCAGTTGCGCGCGCGAATCGTAACGCAGCAGTAAGCCGGCAAGCTTGTTATTCTTGACCAGCGGCACAGTGTAGCTGTTCTCGCGATACTGCATCGGAATACTGACGCGGTACGTTAGAAATTCTCCAAGATCGACAGGGTAAGGCATCATTTGCACCGTTGTGACCAGACCTTCCGTGGCCAGTAGCGCACCGGTCGGTTCCAGTTGCCATGCCGCGAGTCTGTCGCCAACGACTGTGTCGGATGTGATGTCGAGCGGCGCAATACCGTCAAGAAAACTCTTCTCCGCCGGTTCGAGCAGCGCCAAGTTTGCTTCGTAATCGATCACACGGACGTTCGCCGCGGTCTTTTCGCCCGACTCCGCGCGCTCGAGCTCCACGTAATTTTGGTTTGTGACCAAATCTGCAGTCACAAGCACGCGGCCCTTCGGCAAGACCGCGCCGAGCGCGCGCTTTGAAAAAGGTGCTTTCTTTTGCCACGGTCGAAAATAGTCATATCCTTGTCCGGTTACATTCACCCGCACGAGCGCGACCTGTTTTGGCTTGGTTGCGGTAGTCGGAAGAGTCGGTTCTTTCCTTGCCAGCGTGCCGCTGACTGCGACGAGAATAATGCTGAAAGTGATGAAAACGTGTCTTTTCATTTCAGTTTTTATCCTCTGCGGCTGCGATGCGTGACGCAGGCCGTTCCTCAAGATTTTGCTCTTTCAAAACGTTGTACCGCGTCTTGATGCGTTCGCGCGCGGCTTCTACTTTGGTGCGGTCTAGGACCAGTGGGGGTCCGTCGCCAATCATTCGAATCACTAATCGCTCGGGTGCCTGAGCGAAAGCTTCCGACAGCTCATCGAGCGTCCGAATTTTTTTACCGTTTACTTCATCCACGATCCCACCGCGGTACGGCGCGAGATAACTGTTGATCGGATCCGGCAAGATGTTGCTCAGCACAATGACATCGGGATGGTCAAGGTAAATTTGATCCAGGATGAAGTATTCGAAAAAATGCCGGAGACGCAGGTCCGATGTGCGATAGGCCTCCAGCATGTCCAGATTTAGCGGTTGGAACAGCAGGCCGCCGTAAAGCACATAACGCGGTCGCACATCGTAGCTGTGACCTTGAATCGAGTATGGCCACGGCTTGAACAATTTGATCGTCACCGTGAACGGCTGTTTCTCCCGCAGGATTTCGAGCTTCACCGAGTCGCCCTTGAACTTGCGCTCCACGACTTCTTCGAATTGCGAGCGTTCGCCATCCAACTCGACGTTGGCGTCGCTTGCAATCGGATGGCCGTCAATTGAAAGAAGTACGTCACCCGATTTCAGAAAACCGTCCGACGGACCCGCCGCAACCACGGAACTTACGAGCACTCCTCGATCGTCATCTTTTAATCCAAGATATTTTCGTTGCGCCGGGTTTTGTAATTTCGCGTAGGTGATCGCGAGATCGGGGTATTCGTCGTACTGCCCGTTGCTGATGTCTTTCAAAAACCGGTTGATCACCGGAGTTGGAATCATGTAGGCTACCCCTTGAGCGACGTCGCCGCTATAGCCCTGAAAGGCGACGCCGACGACTTTACCGTCCTGCATCACCGGGCCACCGCTGTTGCCCGGATTTATCTGCGCGCTGATTTGGATAGCCAGATGCTGGTCAACCGACGAATGCGTGTAGAGCTGAAAATCAATTCGCGACACGATGCCCGTCGTGACGGACATGCGTTCGCCGCCGATCGGATAACCGTATGCCGACACCGTCGACTCCAGGGCTGGGATTCCGCCAAACTTTAGCGGGACCATGTTTTTGAAAAAATCCTTCGAGGGCACCGTGATCAACGCCAGATCGCAATCGTTGGCGATGAATTGCACCTGGGCCGGGTATTTGTTGGGATCGCCGTCCCGCTCCACAGTGATGTAGCGGCTGTTGGCGACAACGTGCGCATTTGTCATGATGCGATTGCCACTGATCACGAACCCTGCGCCCACGCCACGCTGGAGCGCGCCTGCGTTCCAGGGGGCTTTGTAATCGGGATCCACCGCCGTCGCTGTGATTCGGACAAGACTTTTCTGCACTGGCCCGTTTGGTTTTGGCGGCGCCATGGGCACTGGCACCGGAACCACCGCCTGGCTGGGAGGAGTCGATCGGGACATTCCCGGATGTTCCGCAGGGGGTTGTGGTTCAATCGGGGGCGGCGCTGGCGTGCCTTCCTGCGCGTACACAACAGACGCGAACAGCAAAGTAGCGTAACCGATAATCGAAATGCGCTTCATGGAGGAAAGGCTCGAAGTTAAACAGCCTTGTTAGAAATCAAGATGCCGGAATTCAAATTGCAAGTGACCTTTGGGGACATTCTGACATGGCATAGCCTTCGGACGTTCAAATCAAGCAACCGTCGGAGCGACCTAAGTCTGTCGAAACAGTTCGTTTAAGTCTGCGGAAGGCGCGTTGTTGGCGAGAAGAGTGAATGTTCCATTTGTTTGAATATCTTGCGCTGCGCGGAGGAAAGCGCCCCACGCTGCCAGCGCGAGACCGGAGCCGACAGAAATTCGGCGCACACCGAGGTCGGCGAGATCGGAATGTGTGAGCTGATGGTTAAATCCGGAGACGAGGACGTTGACCGGTTTTGGCGCGACGGTTTTTACAATTCTCGTGATCTCATTCGGCTCGCTGACGCCCGGGGCATAGAGACAATCGGCGCCGGCTTCAGCGTACGCGGTGAGCCGCTCGAGCGCGGTGCGCAGCGGATCGGGATCACAGACCAGCCAGGCTTCGCAACGGCCGGTTAACGCCACACCACTTTTCGAAGCATCGATGGCCGAGCGCGCCGCACGAATTCGTTCGATCGCGAGTTTCTTCTCATACAGCGGGCAATCGCTGCGCCCGGTGCTATCCTCGATGGATAAGCCGGCAACGCCGGTTTCGAGGCAGAGTTGTACGTTCGCTGCGACACCTTCGGGTTCATCTGCATAGCCGGCATGGAAATCTGCGTTTACCGGTAACGCGGTTGCTTCCACAATCTCGCGGATGTGCGCGAGCATCTCGTCACGGGGAACGCCGCCATCGGGTTTGCCGCGTGAAAAAGCGAATCCTGCCGAAGTCGTGGCGAGGGCTTTGAACCCAAGGCGTTCGAGATAAATCGCGGTACCGATGTCCCACGGATTCGGAAGCACGAAGCAGCCAGATTCGTGCAGCGCGCGAAATTTTGCGGCCAAAGATTTCTGCGTTGATATCATCTTTTAAGATTAAGCCGCTCCGGAAAGAGTGCGATTTTTTTGCAATTGCAATCGGCGGACAGGGGACTGCCGCCCTACCGAGGAACTTTGGTAGGTCGCGTCACTGCGTGCGCGCCGACTCTTGGGAGTTAACTCCTCGCGGCTGTCCAGATCTGCCGCAGTGGACCCTCAGCGCCGTAAACCGGATCGTAATCAGGAATTGGCAGAGCCGCGATGGTGTGATCGGATTTTGGGCGTTCACCTGGCAAACCGCGAAGCAAATCCCAGTGGCGTCCGTCCGGGTAAGCTCCAACGACATTGAAATCGGGGCTCGCATCGATGTTCTGATGCGCGACGCCTGCTGGAATGAGAATGACATCGCCTGCGCGGACCTCGACGGTCTGACCCTGCTTTCCGCCGAGGCGTATTTTTGCAGTGCCATCATAGACACCGAGCACCTCGTGTGACGTGCTGTGATAATGAGCAAAGGGATAAACACCGTTTCGCCAGGAATTGCACCAATCGTTCTGTGCGAACGTCCGCTCAAAAAAGGAAGCGCGGTCCTCCGCGTTCCCTGTGGTTGCCGCCCGATACAATAGCAAAGGTAATACGCTTCCAGGATAAATGCCGTCATCCTCAAAATGCAACTGCTCCGGCTGGGCGATTTCCTGCTTTTCAGCCATCGGGAAAACACTCATAAATTCCACGTCAATATCGCGCAAGCAGAATACAGCGGTTGTATTTAATTAAATCTGTCGCAGACGATTGCGTATCGCGTCTCTGAATGTCACTCATAATACAGAGTCGCAAATCTGTTCGCATGCAAAAGGCTGAAGGCGTATCGCAATTGGTCGAACATCTTTTTCGCCATGAATCGGCGAAAATGGTGGCGACGCTGACACGAATTTTTGGGATTGAGCATCTGAACCTGGCCGAAGATGTCGTTCAGGAGGCGCTGGGACGGGCATTGCAAACGTGGCCATATCGGGGCATCCCCGAAAATCCTTCCGCGTGGATCATGCGCGCGTCGCGTAATCTTGCGCTCGATGTGATCCGGCGCGAAAAAGTGTTTCGCGGAAAGGAAGCAGAAATCGCGCGTCTGATCGAGGCCAGCGGATCCTCCACGGCCGGAGTAGTGGGTTTTTCG
>Ga0081455_10004559_pt1 | contig 15464 bp, 13 predicted proteins | sample TabmetS3T2R1_FD_70207 | JGI IMG/M metagenome (GOLD analysis project Ga0081455, IMG submission 70207) | Tabebuia heterophylla rhizosphere microbial communities from the University of Puerto Rico - S3T2R1 | ecosystem: Host-associated > Plants > Roots > Rhizosphere ... | reverse complement strand
CAGAGCTGTCACCTCCACCATCAGACGATAGCCCACCTCCGTCGGTGGTGGGGCCGTTTTGGCTGGACGTCCCCGCCGCGCTCGACGCGTGCGACGGGTCTCGGCCACGACGCGATAGCGTACCGCATGATACCGCCAGGGGCGTGGGTGGCGGCCGCGTCGTCCCTGGCCCCGGCCCTCATACTCCGCGATAGCCGCTGTGGCATCCGCTTCACACGCAAACCACTGGGCTTGCACGTACTGGGCCTGCGCCATGACTGCTTCGGCTTCCTTGGCTTGCGCGGCAGTATAGGTCTGGGCTTGCTGCTGCGCCAGTTGGCTCGAATGCACGACCACAAAGCGAAGCACTGCGCCTGCGACCCGTCCGTCGCTGTACTCCACTTCCACCTGCCAGCGCACACTTTGTCCATGCCAACAGCGTGGTGCCTCGTCCTTGGTCCGCCCAGGTTTCTCCACTAAGAGGAGCAACGCAGATTGCTGCTGTCCCCAGGCTTCGAGCGCCTGCCGGACAGCGCACGTGCGCGGGACTCAGGTCACTCAGTCAATACCCCGTTCGAGGCACAGCCCCAACGTCCGGCGGCTATCCGCTTGGCTATCGGCGACGCTCCCCCGGACTCCCTCCAAGCCCAAGGCCAGACACTCCGCAAGCGCCACGGGGGGTTCCACCCTCTCACTGCGGTTACCATCCCGTAGGCCAACGCGCCGGGGTAGCCCTCCATCTCCGCTTACGCCGAGACGCAGGCGTACCTGTGTGAGAGCATCCCGACCAGCTTGGCGAGGTCCATAGGCCGGCCGGGGCGCTCCTGGCGTCTGTGGATCATCCGCATACGCTCCATAGAGCGCCATGGTTGTGGTGGCCTGAGGCAGCCAGGGCGTGGGGCTGGCCTACACTGCCAAGGCTTGCAGGGCCACCGCGCTGCACACGCGATTGCGATGGGCCGCCCACAGCGCCTCCACGATAGGCCCTCACCGGTCATCATTGAGGGCAGCCCGCGTTCACGCAGGGTGCAGTAGCCCCAACATGCCACACTCTGCCAGCCGTTTGCCCACTTTGTAGAGCGCATGAGGCCCATCCAGCATGGCGAGGACCATGGCTTCGACCCCACGCCCACACGAGAGCCCAGGCGCCGGGTGGGGCGGAATCATGGAGTCGATCACTGTCGCCACCTCCAGGCGCCGTAAGACGCCCAGGACCAACGGTACATGGGCCACAGGATGCATCTGCTGGACGGCAATGGCCATGAGGCACCTCCTGTCGTAGCGGCCCCGACAGCATCATAGCCGCATACGCTCTCAGGCGATAGCGTGGCTCTGCTCCCAGATAAAAATCGTGTGGTTTATCCTGGCCCCTTGAACGTGGGTACAGACGCTCTCTTTCTCCGCTTTCCCGCCATGGGTCACCTTTCTAATCGATCATGGCCCTGTCTAGAGGGTCAAGCTGTCCGTTCTTGGCAGCCTACAACCGTGGCGTATAGTGGCCCTGTGGAGAAGCCTATCGGGGGCAGCGCACTTAACCCATCTACTGGCAAACACGCCGTGCTGCCAGGCCTCGGGGGGACACCCTCACAGCCCCCCCTGTCCTTGGGCTACCCCAGGGGAGGGGTACCCCTTTCGCGTCCAGACCACCGTGCATCTCTACAGAGGCCCTGGGGCGTCAGCCTACGGCTGTATCTTCCTGGCGTACTCCTGGGCCTCAGCGAGCACGGCGCGGAGTTCGTCATCGGTCATCGTCTCCAATGCTTGGAGTTTCCGCACAAACTCCAGTTGCCCCAGGTGCTCAATGGCTTTCTGCTTGGGATAGCCATATTGCAGCACATCCTTCAAGGCGTCAGAGAAGAGTCGGAGGCATTCGTAGCGGGCGTAGTCGGAGTCGAAGGCATCACGGTCCAGCTGCTGGCGCAGTTCCTTGCACAACAAGAGCTTTTGCTCTAGGGGATCAAAGTCGTGCTGGTCGCACAGGTCGAGGACCGTGCGCCGCTTCCCGACCGCCCCAAAGGGCCGGCCGCGGTTGCCCTTGGCAAACCGCCCGAGCTCATCCCGGCCCGGTGGCAGGTTGCGGGGGAGGGAGGGCCGCTCGCTCTCATTGCGTGAGAGCTCGACGCCATTGGTCTGATGGTGGGGACGCTCAGAGTCACTCTTAGGGGGCTCCTGCGGTGTCACGGACGTGAGACGTGCGCCCGGCAGTCGCGCCGGACGGGGAAGATGGAGACAGTATACACTGGTGAGCGTGGAGGTGTCGTGGGGCCACCTCCTCAGCCCCTGCCCCTCTCACTCATACGGAAATCGCGCATCATGTTCAAGCGTGGGTCTCTGCGAATCTGACGACAGATGGCACTCTATCGGGCGCAGCTCGTGCGCACACCAGCTACGCCCGCTTCTCCTGAGGGAGAGGCACCTCCAACGCCCTAGCGTCCGTGCCTGGCTTTCCATTCGGTCACCTGGCGCTCCCACCGCTCGCTCTTAGTTTCGAGGATGTGGGGGCCATCCTCGCCCCAGTTCTGGCGCTCATGCCACTTGTGCAGCCAGCGGATGAGCCTGATCAATTTCTGGATCTGGTGGCGCGGGCGCGGTTTGGGCTTGTCGTCATCATCTGGGGGTTCCTCAACCACAGGCGGCAGTGGAATCGCCAGAAAGGAGGTGCCGGTGCCATTGTGCATCCCGGTACCCGCGATGGCCCCCTCGTTGTTCACCGCGATGCAGTTATCCAGGCTCCACCCTGCGCTATTCGTCACCACACTGAGTAGGTCTACAGCCTGGCCGTTCTCCCACACGCCACAGTGCAGCCGCGGTGGGGGTGCTGTGCGTGGGGCCACACTGCGGCCGACAACCAAGCCACTGTCATTGAGACCCGTCGCACTACTGTCTGCGTCACCTGGGAGCGGCGGGAGCAGCTGCACGCCCCCGGTCTCGGTCCAGAGGAAGCCGCGATTGCCGGCGTCCGTGAAGACATTGCCCACGACAACACGGGCATTATTGACTTTGGTCGCTGCACTCAGATGCCCCTCGCCGTGGCAGTCGACTACACCGCCCTCAACCGGCCAGAGAGCACAGTGCGTTGAGCGCTCCTCTGTGACGCTACTCCCGGTGATATCGCCAGCCTCGTTGATATCCTCCGCCAAGGTCGGGAGCCGAAAGAGCGCCGGTAGTTCAACCACGTTACCCTCGGTGTCCCAGCGCAGAGCAATGCTTTCATCAAATCGACTCTCGCTCGGATAGCCATAGCCGACCACGCTGCCGATACAATTGACCCCGGTCGCCTGGCTGATCGCCCCACCGAGTGCCGCGGCATCGAGCGGGACCAGCCCAGAGACCCGGGTCCAGACAAACGCCTGGGTCAGGTCGAGGCGATCACCCCTGCCAAAGGCGCCCACGATATACCTACCGCAGATGCCCTTAGCAAAGCTGAAGAGGTCGCCGGTATCGGGCCGCTCATCGATCACGATGATCTCCTCATCATCCAAGAACGCGGCGAGGTTGCGGAGTTGGGCCAGCCCAGCGACACGCCGGCTGTCAGGGTCAATGGCTTCCGGGAGAATGGGGCCGATATCGACGAGGGTATAGGGGGGTAAAGCGTAGGACGACCAGGGGACAAAAAACACTGTAAAATGGCGCGTGGGAATGGCTTCCTAATTGAGCGCTGCAGCAATGTGGGCCAGGTCATTAGCCACGCGTCCTGTCCGTGGCGGTGAGATCCCGCAGTAACCGGGCGAAGGCCTGCTGATACACGTCATGCGTCTCCCAGCCTTGAAAGTCGCCGATGTTCCGGGTGTTGCGAATGAGCGCTGACCAGCCTGTCTCCAGGGTCATGACCGTGTTGTCGATTCGGACCGGAAAGAGGATGGTCATCTTCTGCTGGCGTTCCCGTGCCAACGCGATTTCGACTTCCGCCTCGACCCACTGACTCGCCACTGCCGTCTTGGACAGGATGAGAAGCAGCTTGTCATAGAGGCGGATGGTCTCGTCAATCCGAGGGCGGAGACGGTCGCCGATTTTCATGTCTTCTGGGGCAAACCAGCACCGTACGCCCTTGTTTTGGAGGTCCGCATAGAGGCGTTCGGCAAATGCTTGGTCCGTGCTCGCATAGCTGATGAAGCAGGAATAGAAGATGTAAGACGCAATTTCCCCTTGCCCCATACTAATCGGACTGAAATTGGCAAGAGTTGAGGGGGGAGTATAGGAGACTGCTGACATGGAGGAATCTGCCCTCACCCAACGGGCTCATACCTGCTCTGACCGAGGCACACGATAGTATCCGACCGCCTGCTAAATTGGTCTCGCACCGTCTACACAGGATGCCTCAGCAACAGCCCTTCCATTCATGGCTAAATTATGTCATCTTAGGGGATACAAAACAGCGAAAGCCAGCGCAGTGGAGGGGCTGCTATGACCTTCGATGAAATCCTAGCCCAGGTACTCGACTTGCTTCAACGTGAGCAACGGGTCTCCTACCGGGCACTGAAGCGGCGATTCGATTTGGATAACGATTACCTGGAGGATGTGAAAGACGAACTCATCTACGCTAAAAAGTTGGCGGTGGACGAGGACAATCGTGTGCTGGTGTGGGTTGGTGACCAAGCCACCTCCCAACCACCTCCAGACCTATCCACCTCAGAATCTCCTGCTCATCCAGCCCCAGACCAAGCACGCGAACCGCTCTCCTACACCCCCAAACACCTTGCCGAGAAGATTCTGACCTCCAGGAGCGCTCTGGAGGGGGAACGCAAACAGGTGACGGTGCTCTTTTGCGACCTAGCGAACTCTACCCCGATTGCTGAACGCCTGGGTCCCGAGCACATGCATACCTTATTGAACAGGTTCTTTGAACTCGCCCTTAGCGAGGTACATCGGTACGAAGGGACTATTAATCAATTTTTGGGCGATGGGTTTATGGCATTATTCGGGGCACCTCTCGCCCATGAGGATCACGCTAGGAGGGCTGTCTTAGCCGCTTTGGCGCTACAACGCACCCTGCAAGAAGCGGACTTGGGGAAGCCCTATGGCGAGGCATGTCAGTTCCGTATGGGGCTGAATTCCGGGCTCGTTGTCGTGGGGTCGATTGGCGATAACCTCCGCATGGACTATTCTGCTATCGGGGACACGACGAATTTGGCTGCTCGTCTTCAGCAAGTCGCGGAGCCTGGGACGATTCTGGTCAGTGAGAGCACCACGCGACTGGTACAGGGCGCGGTCCGATTGGAGGCATTACCGCCCGTCGAGGTCAAGGGGAAGACAGAGCCCGTGCCTATCTTTCAGGTCTTAGGCACACTGCCTAGACGGTCTCCAATAGTAAGTCGTAGCGAACGAGCCCTTAGTCAGTTTGTTGGTAGAGAACGTGAACTGGCTACCCTTGAGGAGATATTTGCTCAAGTCGAAGCAGGACATGGGCAGGTTGTTGGGATTGTAGCGGAAGCGGGAGGAGGGAAATCCAGGCTGCTTTACGAATTCCGACAGAGGCTCCAAGCTAAGCGGGTCACCTACCTCGAAGGGCGTTGCCTCTCCTACGGCAGTACGATCCCGTATCATCCCATTATTGACCTCGTCCGTAACAACTGTGACATTGCGGAAAGCGACAGTCCCAACGCCATCACACAGAAAATTCGGCTGAGTCTTGAAGAAGTTGGGATGGACCCGGAGGCATCGGCTCCGTACCTGCTCCAACTGCTCGGGGTGAAAGAGGGGACAGAATCCCTTGCCGTGTTAGCGCCAGAAGCGATTTGGACCCGTACGTTCGACATCCTCAAGCAGATGAGCCTCAAAGGAAGTCAGCAACGACCACTGATTGTCGAAATCGAGGACCTGCATTGGATCGACCGCACGTCACAGGAGTACCTGGCATCATTCGTCGAGAGTCTCCCTGGCGCTGCCATCCTGCTGCTGACCACGTACCGTCCTGGCTACCGTCCCCCGTGGATCGAGAAATCCTATGCCACGCAAGTCTCCTTGCAGACGCTGCCCCCGCAACACGCGGTGACTGTGGTCCGCTCAATGAGGCAGCAGAAGCTATTGCCGCAGCCTCTGGAACAGGTGATCATTGACAAAGCGCAGGGGAATCCGTTCTTTCTGGAGGAATTAACTCGTGCGGTCATCGAGCATGCTGACCCTGAAGCCGCCATAGACGTGCCAGACACGATTCAGGGGGTGCTGAGCGCTCGGATTGATCGACTGTCCGAGGCATCGAAACGCCTGTTGCAAACGGCGGCTGTTCTGGGTCGGGAATTTACTCCTGCCTTGCTCAAGGCGATGTGGGACGGCTCAAGTCCGGTAGAATCGGTGTTGCTGGAACTGAAGCAGTTGGAGTTTCTGTATGACCGTCCAGGCATTGAAGAACCAATCTACATCTTCAAGCATGCCCTCGCGCAAGAAGTGGCGTACGAGAGTCTGCTGACCACCCGGAGACAGAGGCTCCATGCCGCAGCCGGTCACGCGATGGAACGGCTGTATCCCGACTGGCTGGCGGAGCGCTCTGAGGAACTGGCGCATCACTTCACACAGGGTACCGTCTGGGCGAAAGCGTTTGACTACCTCACGAGGGCAGGGGACAAAGCCCGCCAGGCGTATGCGAATCAGGAAGCCATTGCGTTCTATACGCAAGCTCTGGAGGTGAGTCGTCGGATCACCTCGGCTCTCGACGACGCGCACCTGCTGCCAATCTATGAGGGACGCGGGCTCGTCTGGATGTTACTGACCCAATACGAGGAAGCCATTGCGGATTTCCAGACGATGCGCCAGAAAGCACGTGCATCGGGCAATCCGCACAAAGAGGGGGAAAGCCTGTGCCATTTGGCATATGTGCATTGGTTGACCTTCTCTGACGCCCATACGCCCTTAGTGGAGCAGTATGCCCAAGAGGCAATGCACCTTGCCCAACGGATTGGGGACGACAAAATCCGGGCGCGGAGTCTCATTAGTCTGGGCGGGGTTGACCACATCAAGGGGCACCTCACGCAGGCGGATAGCAACTTCGCAGCGGCGCTCCAGATCAGCCGTCGGGAGGGCTACCACGACTCCCTCGCCCAAGCTCTAGTCTTTCTGTGTATGACGGCGTACGAACAGGGCAATTTTCCGTCAGCGATCCACTTCGGTCAGGAGGGGGTGACCGCAGCACGTGACATTCATGATGGGTTCACCGAACTGCGCGTGCGTGCCTTCCTCTGTCAATCTTACTGGGCTGCCGGGCAGTATGGTGACGCCCTCCAGGAGTTGCAGGAGGGTATGACCCAGGCAAGAGCGCGAGCGAATCGGTTTATTCTTGGTCGTCTGACGAATACGTTAGGGTGGTTTCACCGGGAGTGTGGCGATGCCGTGCGAGCGGTGGAGTACGATCAGGAGAGTGTCGACCTCGGGCGGATGGCTGGTGTGCCGAATGTCGAGATCAGCGCCTTAGTGAACCTGGGGCTGGACTATCTTGCCCTTGGGGAGCATACCCGTGCCTTGTCCTATCTTGCCCCGACACTCGAACGCGTGGAGCAGGTCCAGGGCAGGGCATTTGGGGCGCACAAATGGCGATGGACCATGAAACTCCTGATGGCGCTTGCCGAATTGTCCTCTATGACAAGGGAGTACAACCAAGCCTTACGCTCTGTCGAGAAAGGGATCGCAGCAGCACAAGCCCCAAACGCGCAAAAGTACATCGCGCTCGGCTGGGCATTGCGTGGCAAGATCATCGCAAAGCTCGGCGATGCCGACGCGGCAGGGACAGACCTGCAACGAGCCTTCTCGCTGGCGGAGCAGTTACAGAGCCCCTCGCTCCTCTACCCGATTGCGTATGATCTGGGGCAGTGGTACGAAAGCACAGGCAAGGAACGGGATGCAGCAGCATTGTACGGGAAAGCCAAAGCCACTAGCGAGCAGATGGCAACGGCTGTTGAGGATGACGCGCTCCGCTCCACCTTTCTGCAATCGGCGTTGGTGCAAGAAATCCACGAACGGGCTGCACGGCTGGGCGAGTAACACGCCATGACATTTGACGAAATTCTCGAACAAGTCATCGCCCTCCTGAAACGCCAGGAACGGGTCTCGTATCCAGCCCTCAAGGTCCGATTTGGCTTGGATGACGAATATCTCGAAGCCCTCAAAGCAGAACTCCTCTACGTGCATCCGGTGCGAGATGACGAAGGGAGGGGGCTCATCTGGACTGGTGAAACTGCCACTGCCCAGGCAGTCACTTCTCAAGGGGCTCAGCCAACACAACCGCCTGTTGCCCATGACCAGCCATCTCCTGAGGTCGCCCCTCGCGTTACTGCTGCTCCTCCCGACGCGGAACGTCGCCAACTCACAGTCATGTTCTGCGACCTGGTGGAGTCTACCCAGTTATCAGGGCAACTCGACCCCGAAGAGTATCGGGACGTGGTACGTGCGTATCAAACCGCTTGTACGGAAGTCATCCAGCGCTACGATGGGCATATCGCACAGCTCCTCGGAGATGGGCTTCTCGTGTACTTTGGGTATCCCCACGCTCATGAAGATGATGCCCAAAGAGCAGTACGGACTGGGTTAGGTATCCTGGATGCCATGGGAGACCTGAATAAGAAGCTGGAGCAAGAAAAAGGCATCACACTGGCTCTCAGGCTTGGACTACACACTGGGTTAGTCGTGGTTGGGGAAATGGGTGGGCAAGGGCGGCAGGAGCCGTTGGCGCTCGGTCAAGTTCCAAACGTGTGCTCTCGCATCCAAGGACTGGCAGCACCAGATACGATTGCTATTAGTGAAGCTACCTATCACTTGATCCAAGGCTATTTCGAGTGTCAGGACTTGGGAGCACAGGCGCTCAGAGGTGTGGCTGAGCCCGTCCACGTATACCGCGTCCTCCAGGCAAGTGGAGCCAGAGGGCGTCTCGATGTTGCTAGGACCAGAGGACTGACACCGCTGGTTGGTCGGGAGCAAGAAGTAGGATTACTCTTAGAGCGCTGGGCACAAGCCAAATGTGGTCAAGGACAGATGGTCTTACTCACGGGTGATGCAGGCATTGGCAAGTCCCGACTGGTGCAGATGCTCAAAGACCATGTCACACCCGAGCCACATGTGCGCTGGGAATGTCGGAGTGCGGAGTACTCTCAGAACACGGCACAGTTTCCTCTCACGGATTTATTCCAACGGCTGTGGCAGTTCCAAACAGAAGATACTCCTGACACGAAATTGGCGAAACTCGAACAGGCGCTGTGCCAGTATCGATTGCCCTTAGAGGAAGCGGTGCCCTTGTTTGCTCCTTTACTGTCGCTTCCCATTCCTGAAGACAGCTATCCTCTGCTCAATGTGTCACCACAGCGTCAACGCCAAATGACCCTGGAAACCATCGTCGCCATCCTCCTAGAACTTGCTGAACGTCAACCTGTCCTCTTTATCCTGGAAGACTTGCACTGGACTGACCCAACGACTCTCGAATGGTTGAATCTGGTGATCGATCAGACACCCACGGCTTCCCTCTTGGTGATGCTCACGTGTCGTCCCCATTTTCAACCTGCCTGGCATCACCGGTCGTACATCACAGAAATAACGTTGAACCACTTATCCCATGCCCAGGTGTCACAGATTGTGACAGGCATTACCGATGGGCAAACCTTCCCCAAAGAGGTACTCACACAGATCGTCGCGAAAACGGATGGTGTCCCACTCTTCGTTGAGGAACTGACGAAAGCCATTCTGGAATCAGGACAGCTCAAAGCCGTCGATGGACGCTATGAACTTGTAGGGTCGTTCTCCACCTTCGCCATTCCAGCCACGCTTCAGGATTCCTTGATGGCACGTCTGGATCGTCTAGTTACCGCCAAAGCTGTGGCGCAATATGCTGCCGTCATTGGGCGTCAATTTGCGTATGATTTGCTCCAAGCGGTCTCACAATTGGATGCATCGACCTTACAACGGGAATTAGGACGATTAGTCGATGCTGAGATCGTCTACCAGCGTGGACTTCCACCCCAGGCATCTTACCTCTTCAAACATGCCTTAATACAGGACGCAGCCGCGCAATCTCTGCTCAAAAGCACACGGCAACACTACCACCACCGCATTGCCCAGGTCTTGGAAGCGCAGTTGCCTGAGAACGCTGAGACCCAGCCAGAATTGTTGGCACATCACTACACCGAGGCAGGGCTCACGGAGCAGGCGGTCTCCTATTGGTACAAGGCGGCTCAACGAACTGCTGAGCGCTCAGCGCATGTTGAAGCCATCCATCACCTGCGGACAGGACTGACGTTGCTCCAGACGCTCCCTGAGACTCCTGAGCGTCTCCATCGCGAAGTGGCTATGCACATCGCCTTGGGCGCATCGCTGAGTGCCACCAAAGGAAACGCCGCTCCTGAAGTCGGACAGACATACGCGTATGCTCAGCAGCTCTGTGAACGCCTCGACGATCCACACCAGCTGTTCCCCATTGTGCGTGGTCTGTGGAATTATTATCAAGTACGTGCCGAGTACCAGACGGCGCACGCCCTTGCTGAGCAGCTCCTGACCTTGGCGCAGCACACCCAGCATCCTGGCATGCTCCTGGCAGCGTACCGTGCTGTAGGAACGACATGCTTCTACCTGGGAGTGGCAGCTTCAGCCTTGACGCATCTGATGCAGGGTCTGGCACTCTACGATCCCCAGCAGCACCGCGCTTCGGTGTTCCTCTATGGGGACGATGCTGGCGTGGTGTGCTGCAGCCATGCCGCTTGGACGCTGTGGTATCTGGGGTATCCGGAGCAGGGGCTGGCGCGGAGCCAGGAAGCGCTGAACCTGGCGCAACAAAGTTCGCACCCCTTAAGCCTGAGTCATATCTTGTGTGCCGCTGCCAGGTTCCATCAGTTCCGTCGTGAGGTGCCTGCTGTGCAAGAGCATGCGGAAGCCGCCATCCGCGTCGCGAAGGAGCAGGGCTTTCCGCTCTGGCTGGCGTACGGTTCTATGCTGCATGGCTGGACTCTCGTGCAGCAGGGACAGGCGCAGGCAGGGATCGAGCAGATTATGCAGAGTTCGATAGCCTTTCGGGCGACAGGCGCAGAGTTAACGCGCCCGTATTACCTTGCGCTCCTCGCTGAGGCATATGGCACGATGGGACAGCCAGAAGCAGGACTCGCCGTGCTCACGGAAGCGCTGACGCAAGCAGACAAAGCTGGAGAACGCTGGTTCGAGCCAGAGCTGTATCGCCTCAAAGGCGAATTCCTTCTGCAACTCTCGTCAGACAACCAGGCGGAGGCAGAAGCCTGCTTCCATCAATCCCTTGGCATCGCTCGTGATCAGCACGCCAAATCCTGGGAACTCCGCGCCGCCACCAGCTTGGCTCGACTCTGGCAGCAGCAAGGGAAGCGCCAGGAAGCCCATGACCTACTGGCTCCGGTGTATGGTTGGTTTACGGAAGGCTTCGACACAGCCGACCTGCAAGAAGCGAAGGCGTTGTTGGACGAATTAGCGTGATCGGCAGCACCTGTGTTCTCTGGGATGAGTGCCACCCACACCGCAATACGGGAAGGCACGTCTGATGTACAGTTGCATTGAGCCATTTGGATGAGCGCAGCACAATACGCCTCTACAGGGCAACATGCATCACTTTCAGGACAAAGTGCCAATCCACGGTTGCCCAGTCAATATCCTCCAGTTCGCATGCTGGACCGGGAGTGCCATCGGACCAGCGGACATGTCCACAGACAAAGCTTTGGACGTCCTCAGCAGTCGCTAGTTCTTCCACGAGGGGCACTTCACCCCTAATGCCGATCATCCAGTGTGTCACGCGCCGTGTTGCGTCAGTGATCGTCTGCTCATTGCGCAACATAACCACCGTCCACGGTCATCGTATGCCCTGTGACAAACGAGGCAGCATCGGAGCAGAGCCACACCACCGCTTCCGCCACTTCTTCCGGTGTACCGACCCGTCCGATGGGTTCCGTGGCAATGATGCGTGCTCTCCGTTCGGGATCGCTCAAGCCACTTTCGGTCATCGGCGTCTGGATATACCCTGGACAGACGCAATTGACCCGGATACCTTGCTGCGCATACTCCAATGCCGCTGTTTTCGTGAGTCCTACGACCCCATGCTTACTGGCGACATAAGCACAATTCCCCGGCAGTCCCACCAATCCGGCGGCTGACGCGGTGTTCACAATCGCACCACTGCCGTATTTCAACATCTGGGCAATCTCATATTTCAGACAGAGCCAGACGCTGGTCAGGTTCATGGCGATCACCTGCTGCCACCGCTCTGCAGGATACTCTGCTGTGAGCGCACGCTGTTGCCCCCCAATTCCTGCACCTGAAATCCCGGCGTTGTTGTGCGCACAGTCTAACCGTCCGTAGGTCTCCACCGTCTTTGAGATCATCGCCTCGACGGCGCTGGCGCTGGTGACATCGACCTGGACGAAGATCGCTTCCCCACCCTGCTCCGTGATCATATGGACGGTCTGTTGTCCACCCTCCTCGTTCATGTCCGCAATAACCAGTCTGGCACCTTCCCGTGCAAACGTCAGGGCTGTGGCTCGCCCAATTCCTGAAGCCCCTCCCGTAACTAACGCGACCTTGCCTTCTACTCGTCCTGCCATGTCGAGACCTCCTGTGGCTCATGTCTCTATCGCCACTATTCTCGTGTATATACTGCATGACGTCTCAATGTATCGGATACCTCAGCCGTAGACTGCACGGACAGTATCCGCATTCCTGGTACAATATGGTAAGTACACATTCTCACAGGGTCTAGCATGAAGGCATGACCATGTCGAGCCCCAACCTCGCTCCCTTTGCGGGTCAAAAGTATCTCAACCTGGAGAGCGTCAAAAGGGATGGGACACCCGTCCAGACCCCGGTCTGGTTTGCTGAAGAGCAGGGCGTCCTGTATGTCTACACCCTGGCGAACGCTGGGAAGGTGAAACGTATTCGCCGCAATCCTCGTATCCGCATTGCCCCCTGTACGATGCGCGGAAAAGTGATCGGACCATGGGTAGAGGCGGAAGCCACCATCGTGGATGCCACGACCGCAGCCCATGGGCATGCCTTACTCCGGCAAAAATATGGCTGGATGAAGGGAATAGGCGACCTGGTCAGTCACCTCCTGCACCGGGAACGGGTGGTGATAGCCATTCGTGTGCTCGCGTGACGATGTGTGCTGACCAACGTGAGCGACAGTGGTGGCAGCGGTCTGCGTTTTGACGAAGGTCACCCTCGTCGCACAAGCATGGTACGACAGCCTGGTCAAGAGCGGACCGTTGTGATCACGGTTAGCCGCCTCTACCCGGTTTGCTTTTCGGGTCTTCGAGCATCTGCCGTAGCTCCGCTTGATGCGCCTGGGCTTTCTTGAGACCAAGCTGTCCCGCAATGAACGCGAGCTGGGGCAGTTTCTCGCTGGCTTTCTTGCCCAGAGGAGTCTTATAAAACTCCATCAGCTTCTTCAGCTCTGGCTCGGTGAATTCTTGGGTATAGGCGGTGATCGTCTCCTCTTTGACACTCGCCCAGTTCACATATTTCGTCAAAAACCGCTGCAGGACCTCTCGTTGGGGAGCGAGCTGGGGATTTTGCTGCGTCTGGTTTTCTACGACTTGTGCGACCACCTTCGGCAGGCTCTTATCGACCTCCATCACGATGAGCAAATTCTCCGCAGCCTTGCGATGGCTTTGTTCATCTCCCAGCGCAACGACAGGGAAGAGCCCCAGGGCAACCGTGATCAGGCAAGAGCCAAGCAGCATTCTCATGACACCATTCTCCTCGGGATACCTCTATCATACCCTCTGTACGAGGGGCACCCTTCGAGCCAATCCCACCCCACCAAGGGGATATTAGAGCGAGGAGGCGAGACGCGCAAAGAAGGCTTCAGGGGGATTGCCATGCGCCAGTGCCTGAATAAAACAATGCCATTGATACATCCAGTAGTACCCGCGACAGCTCTGACACTCTTCCGCCCCATGCACACAGATGATAACGAGGTCACACCCCTCACTCCAGCCCAGGGTCCGTCCTAACGCTTGCCAAAACCTGGGATCGAGAAACGTTTCCTCCACGGGCACCATAAAGGAAGAATCGTTGTCAGTTCTCGTCCACGCCGAGTATTCGTCATTGGCTCCGATATACAAGGTTGCGATGCCGTCAGAGCCGTTGATGTGGTACCCGCCTTCGGTGGCTTTTTTGAGTACCTCTTCGATAGTCATGTCTGTTCTCCTCTTTCCGTGTGGGGGAATGGAGGAACAGCCTCTCATATTGAATGGGGATCTCAAGAGAACAACGTTGGTTCATGAGTGTATGCAAGCGCACGGCATACTGCCTCCGCTCCTCAATCGCCGCTAATTCTGCCAGCAACTCCGTGATCGTCTGCTGTTCCTGCAACGTCTGCTGGGCTCGGGACTTGGTGGGCTTGGCCATTGCCTGTCCTCCTTGGCACTCTCTCCCTATGGCGGTCCCTGAACCCCTACCGCATCCAGGGGACCAAAGGGAGACGATATCCATGTCAGCAAACATCACTGCAACGCAGCGTGCTTCCATTGAGAGGCTGCGAGAAGCCGCCGCGTCATCACTGCTCTCCTGCAAACGGTGTGCCATAGTGTAGGTCATCGGCTTGCATGCATGTAGGAGCAATGTGACGCAGTCACTCCCAGAAGGGTGATACTCTTGGAAAAGTGTCGCACTTGCTTGCATACAGCATCGATGCGGACTGCTGGAGGAGGGCTGAAACCCTCGAAGCAAGGGAAGGGCAGTCCCTGGGAGCGTGACGTAGCGGAGAGGGAGAATATTTTGCGTGACCTCCAGGGCAGCGGTGGTCATGGCTTTTGCAGAGACTCTATGAACTCAGTAAGACTGTGCGTGATTGCACCGTCCGAAGCCCTCTCCTGGACGATCTTCCGCAGTGTCTCACAGACGTGGTGCCTCTCCTCCCTCCTCGCCTGTGCAGCGCACGATTGGACAGCTTGTACCACCAGAGACCGTAGAGCAGCATCCAGCATTGCTCCGTCAGCTTCCGTTAGCCTTGTGCGACACACCGTACCAATGTCACTCTGGTGGAACTTGTCTCATTCGGTGGTCAGAAAATCGTGGAGGTTGATGTCGTGCATCATCGTGAAGCCTCCGAAGAGGGGGAAAACGTCGCGAAGAACGATTCCGGGGTGTTGCCTGCAATGAGGTGACTATTGAACCGGTGCCAGTAGTAGAGCCACAGCGGCTGTCGCAGCTTCCGGGGCTCCCCCCGATCCAGGTGGATGTACTTGAGTTTATCCCGCTTTCTTTCTGGTATGATGCGCCTCTGATATCATTTATTACGCTTCCACATGGCATTGGTTGCAAGCTGTGCCCATCGGTCTGACCTCTTGGAGGTGGGCGCAAGCATACATGCGCGCCCAAGCCCCCCCTCTCACCCATGTCCAGGCTCGTCCATCTCCCCGCCCCAGCCTGCCACGCCTTGCTCTGCCTGTGCCTCTTGATGACCACGCGCGGCCCACAGGGCCACCTCTCCTCGCGTCTTGCACGCAGAAGGGCGCGGGACAGGGATGTAGAGCAAGCTTGTTGTCACGCTTCCTACG
>Ga0081455_10004558_pt1 | contig 15467 bp, 15 predicted proteins | sample TabmetS3T2R1_FD_70207 | JGI IMG/M metagenome (GOLD analysis project Ga0081455, IMG submission 70207) | Tabebuia heterophylla rhizosphere microbial communities from the University of Puerto Rico - S3T2R1 | ecosystem: Host-associated > Plants > Roots > Rhizosphere ... | reverse complement strand
TCAGGCTCTCTTGACTATGTTGTATCGCTCGACGGACTGCCTCTGTCGTCCGGGCGCTCCCGTGTAATATCTGGCCCATAGCGCATCCCTCCATTCCTGCATGGATAATGCACCATCAAATGCTGGGACCAAACAGTTAGGTCGCAAGCAGTCATTATGAACCGGCATCCCCTGCCGTGCTCTCGCAGGGGATACGGCATAATATCTTAGCAACGCACCCCTGCAGATTTCGCTTTCCTACAGCAGTGCGACCGCGCCATGCTAACATCATGGTCGAAATCAGCCATCCCATTGAAATCAGTGAGCTTCCCGGTTTTCCGGGCATGCTTTTACGCACGAGGTTTGTGAAGTTAGTAGGATTTCTCCCGCCATCCCGCCTGAGCAATTTCAACGACTTGGCTGTTCGGCCAGCAGCGGTCAAACGCGCCTCGGCCGCCCCTTTTCGCCCTAACGTCACGGCCCTATAGGCGTAATATGTCCGATGATCTCTTCGCCACCGCCACCTCGACCAGCTCAGGAAATTACGACGCCTCGGCGATCGAGGTGCTCGAGGGGCTGGAGCCGGTCCGGCGGCGGCCGGGCATGTATATCGGCGGCACCGACGAGCGCGCTTTCCACCATCTCGCCGCCGAGGTGCTCGACAATGCGATGGACGAGGCGGTTGCCGGCCACGCCACCCGGATCGAGGTCTCGCTGCAGCCCGGCAACCGCCTGACGATCATCGACAATGGTCGCGGCATGCCGGTCGATCCGCACCCGAAGTTTCCGGACAAGTCGGCGCTCGAAGTGATCATGACGATGCTGCATTCGGGCGGCAAGTTCAGCGACAAGGCCTATGCCACCTCGGGCGGCCTCCACGGCGTCGGCGTCTCGGTGGTCAACGCGTTGTCGACCGAGACCATCGTCGAGGTCGCCCGCAACAGGGAGCTGTACCGCCAGCGTTTCTCGCGCGGTCATGTCCAGACCCCGCTCGAAAAGCTCGGCTCGGCGCCCAACCGGCGCGGGACCAGTGTGAGTTTCTCACCCGATCCCGAGATCTTTGGCGAGCACGCCCATTTCAAGCCGGCCCGGCTCCATCGGCTGGCCCGCTCCAAGGCCTATCTGTTCGCGGGCGTCGAGATCCGCTGGAGATGCGATCCCTCGCTGATCGGTGACGATACCCCCGCCGAGGCGGTGTTCCAGTTCCCCGGCGGCCTCTCCGATCACCTCCGCGAGCAGGTCAATGGCCGCGAATGCGCCACCAGCGAGTTCTTTTCGGGCAAGCAGGATTTTCCGAATGGCCAGGGCTCGGTCGAATGGGCGGTTGCCTGGCCGCTCTGGTCCGAGGGCAGCTATTCTTATTACTGCAACACCATCCCGACCCCCGATGGCGGCACCCATGAGCAAGGCCTGCGCGGCGCGCTGGTTAAGGGAATCCGCGCCTTCGGCGAGCTGGTCGGGCAGAAGAAGGCGAAGGACATCGCCGCCGAGGACATCGTCGTGGGCTCCGAGCATATGCTCTCGGTCTTCATCCGCGATCCGCAGTTCCAGAGTCAGACCAAGGATCGGCTGACCTCACCCGACGCGGCGCGGCTGGTCGAGAATGCGATCCGCGACCATTTCGACCATTTTCTCGCCGACAATATGGAGCGCGGCCGCGCGCTGCTCGGCTTCACGCTCGACCGCATGGACGATCGGCTGCGGCGCAAGGCCGAGCGCGAGGTCAAGCGCAAGACCGCCACCTCGGGCCGCAAGCTGCGCCTGCCCGGCAAGCTCACCGATTGCGCCAATGACGATCCGGCGGGGACCGAGCTGTTCATCGTCGAGGGTGACAGCGCCGGGGGCTCGGCCAAGCAGGCGCGCGACCGCAAGACGCAGGCGATCCTGCCGATCCGGGGCAAGATCCTCAACGTCGCCTCGGCCAACAGCGCCAAGATCCTCGCCAATCAGGAGATCGCCGACCTGATCCAGGCGATCGGCTGCGGCACACGCGAGCGCTGCATACCCGAAAATATCCGCTACGAACGCATCGTGATCATGACCGACGCCGATGTCGACGGTGCCCATATCGCGACGCTTCTGATGACCTTCTTCTTCCAGGAAATGCCCGAACTGGTCCGCCAGGGGCATCTGTACCTCGCCCAGCCGCCGCTCTACCGGCTGACGGCGGGCGCGCAGAGCCTCTATGCCCGCGACGATGCCCATCGTGCCGAGATCGAAGCCGGGCCGTTCAGGAACAGGAAGGTCGAGGTCGCGCGCTTCAAGGGTCTCGGCGAGATGAACCCCCAGCAGTTGCGCGAGACAACTATGGACCCGAAGACCCGCACGCTGATCCGCGTCATCCTGCCGCAGGAATATGAGGAGCGCATGGGCGTCCGCGATCTGGTCGAGCGGCTGATGGGCAAGAATCCGGAGCACCGCTTCCAGTTCATCCAGGCCAATGCGGCGAACGTCGACGAAGAGGTGATCGACGCCTGAACAACGCCGGAGGGTTTCGCGGGTCACGGGGCGATATGAGCGATTCGATCTGGTATCTGGGCCTGCTCGACGTGTCGGATCGCATCCGGCGCCGGGAGCTGAGTTCGCTGGAGGTCACGCGCAGCCTCCTCGATCGGATCGAACGGCTCGATCCGCGCCTGCGCAGCTATCAGGTCGTCCTGGCCGACTCCGCGATGATGCGGGCGGCCGAGGCCGATCGCGAGATCGCCGGGGGGCTGTGGCGCGGCCCGCTGCACGGCGTGCCGATCGCGATCAAGGACATCCTGCTCACCAAGGGGGTGCCGACGCTCGCCGGCATGCCCCTGCGCGCCGGCCTGCCGGCCGATGAGGATGCGACTGCGGTCGCACGGCTGCGGCTGGCGGGCGCGGTGCTGCTCGGCAAGCTGCACATGACCGAGGGCGCGATGATGCATCATCATCCCGAGCTGCCGCGCCCGATGAATCCCTGGGGCACCGACCATTGGCCCGGCGTTTCCTCCAGCGGATCCGGCGTCGCGGTGGCGGCGGGGCTATGCTTCGGAGCGCTCGGCTCCGATACCGGCGGCTCGATCCGCATGCCGTCTTCCGCCAACAACGTCACCGGGATCAAGCCGACCTGGGGACGCGTGAGCCGCCACGGCCTGGTGCCGCTCGTCGAGAGCATGGACCATCTCGGCCCGATGGCGCGCAGCACGGCGGACGCCGCCGCGATTCTCCAGGTGATCGCGGGCCATGATCCGGACGATACGACGACGCTCCCGGCCCCAGTTCCCGACTATCGCGCCGCGCCCGGCAGGCTCGACGATCTCGTCATCGGGATCGACCGGAATTTCGTCGAGGACGGGATCGCGCCGGAGATCGTCGCGACGCTCCGCGACGCCGAGCGCCTGTTCGGCGAACTGGGCGCCCGCTTCCGCCAGGTCACGATGCCAAAGTTGCCCAGCTACATGGCCGTGATGTTCTCCGGGATAGCAGCGGCGCATACCGACTATTATCCCGCGCAAGCCGATCGCTACTCGCCCGAGTTCCGTAAGATATTGGAGGTTGCCATATCGCTCGATCCGGCAGCCGTCGCGCGGGCCTATCAGGATTGCGCGCGCTACGCCGGCGCGATGAACCGCTTGCTCGACGAAGTGGACCTCCTTCTTCTGCCCGGCCTCGGCGCGCCGGTGCCGTCATGGCCCGAGATGGAGACGGTGCTGAGCATCGCAGTGCTGAGAGACCATCCGCTGATGCGGTTCACCACGCCGTTCAACATTTCCGGCCTGCCGACCATCAGTCTGCCAGCAGGTTTCGGCGCGAACGGCTTGCCGATCGGTATCCAGCTTGCCGGGCCGAAGCTGTCGGAGCCTTTGCTGATCCGGGCTGGCAGCGCCTTTCAAGCGGTGAGCGACGCTCACACGAGGCATCCGCCGCTGGATTGAAGCGCCGCCCGGAAAAGGAAAGGCCCTCGTTCCGGGGGCAGGGAACGAGGGCCAACCTGGCGTTCGTCACGCAGGGGGGGCCACACCATTGATCGGGTAACAGGGGGGAAATCCCGATCGGTGTGACCACTCCGGCCGTTATAGGAACGTTATCCTGTCGCCGAGATGAATGGTTCTGTCAGCCACGGGGGCCGCGTGGGCGCGGGTCGTCCCAACGGAACGCTTTGTCGCTAATCGGGACGTTGAACTGCTGATTCGACAGACGCACCGTCGATCGGTTGCCCTGCGCGTCGAGCACGGACCAGCCTTCGAGCATCAACCCGGCCGGAGCATCCGCGCGCCTGGTGAACCCGATCGAGATCACGCCATATTCGGGCCTTTTTGGATCGCTCGCCTGGATCACCACGACGCTCGGGTCGGCGGATGGTACCGGCTTGGCAAATCGGGACAGATCGGCCTTGGGATTGAGCAGCACCGACAGCGGCGAATCGCCGATCGGCCAGCGCGAGACCTGCTTCACCGCATAGTCGATCATCGTCAGCGCCTTGCCGTCGCCCACCACCAGCAGCTTGGCCGAGGGCTGATATTCGAAGCGCACGCTGCCGGGGCGCTTGATCAGGAGCGTGCCCGTCATGGTTCGCCCGTTGCGGTCGGTCTGCGTGAAATCGGCCTTCATCGTCCGCACCGCGCCCAGATGCGCCGAGACGGACTCAAGCGGGGAGGATGCCGCGGCGATAAGCAGCGCAGCACAGGCAAGCAATATGGCGGATTGTCGTATCATGACCCTCTTTCAACGGCCTCCAGCGCTCACATCCCGAACGCGAGCGACCAGCCACCGTCATGCCGCATTTCGAAGTTGCACTGGCGTAGAATATCCATTCCGATCAGCGCATCGAAATGCACACTGTTCCGAAGTTCGAATCCATCTATGGCATCGAAGATGAATGGAAACCGTCTTTCTGATGCGGTCATCTCGAGGCCTACGCGAAAGAGATAGCGCGGCACTTGCTCTTCAGCGCGCGCGGAACCGAGCGGTCGCTTTCCGATCGATTGCAGACCAAGCTTTTCTATGATGATCGGCGTGATACCGCTGTTGGTGGCGCCTGTATCCAGCAATGCGTTCGCTGCTGTGGCGGTCAGGTCATGTTCGGGTGCCGGAACGAGTATCTGAATGGGAATGATGATACGCCTGCCGTCATGCCGTCCTTCAAGTTTATACATGTGAGAAGAAGCCGAGATCGATCGGCTCGTCGGTGACCTCCTGAATTGAAAAGACAGCGTCAGGAAAGCGCTTCAGGCCTTCACTATAGGCCTCCCCTGGCTTCGGGAAAAATTCGATCAGCTGCTGATTTTTCAGCAACGCATAGTGCCCGCGATGATTGCCTAGATATTCTGCCAAATGGCGCACGAAGAAGTCGTAATTCCGATCGACCTCCCGGGCTTGCAAGGCGTGCGTCATATCTGATCCCCTTCCACCAGAATTATTGAACGCCTCGATGTATTCCACATTGTTGAGTCCAGCCGTGCATAATGAGAGTCGAACGGTTAGCGCCCCAGGAAGCGCCCCATATCAGCCACGTCCACCTGCACTTCGCGGCGGCCGACATGGTCGGGCGTCGAGATGATATCGTCCTTCTCCATCCGCTCGATCAGCCGCGCCGCGCTGTTATAGCCGACGCGAAGCTGGCGCTGGAGCCAGCTCGTCGAGGCCTTGCGGTTCTCGATCACGAGCTGGATAGCCTTGTGATAGAGCTGGGTTTCGGGATCGTCGGGCCCGCTCGGCGCCCCCTCCATCGCCCACCCGCCGTCCTCCGGTTCCTCGGTGACGGCCTGAATGTAATCGGGCGTGCCTTGCCCGCGCCAGTGATCGGCGACCGCGCGCACTTCCTCGTCGGATACGAACGGGCCGTGAACGCGGGCGATCTGTTTGCCGCCGGGCATGTAGAGCATGTCGCCCTTGCCCAGGAGCTGTTCGGCGCCCTGCTCGCCGAGGATGGTCCGGCTGTCGATCTTGCTGGTGACCTGGAAGCTGATCCGGGTCGGCAGGTTGGCCTTGATCACGCCTGTGATGACGTCGACCGACGGCCTTTGCGTCGCCATGATGAGGTGGATGCCCGCCGCGCGCGCCTTCTGCGCGAGCCGCTGGATCAGGAATTCGACCTCCTTGCCCGCCGTCATCATCAGGTCGGCAAGCTCGTCGACGATCACCACGATCTGCGGCAGCACCTCGCAGTCGAGCTTCTCTTCCTCATAGATCGGCTGGCCGCTCTCGGCATCGTAGCCGACCTGGACGCGGCGGCCGAGGGTCTGGCCCTTGGCCTTGGCGCCGCGCACCTTGTCGTTGAAGCTCGAAAGGCTGCGGACGCCGACCGAGGCCATCATCCGGTAGCGGTCCTCCATCTGCTCGACCGCCCATTTGAGCGCGCGCACCGCCTTCTGCGGCTCGGTGACGACGGGCGAGAGCAGATGGGGGATGTCGTCATAGATGCTGAGCTCGAGCATCTTGGGATCGATCATGATCATCCGGCATTGTTCGGGCGTCAGCCGGTAGAGCAGAGAGAGAATCATGCAATTGAGGCCGACTGACTTGCCCGATCCGGTCGTGCCCGCGACGAGCAGGTGCGGCATCGGCGCGAGATCGGCGATCACCGGATCGCCAGCGATATTCTTGCCGAGGATCAGCGGCAGGCCCGCCGAATGATCCTCATAGGCGTCGCTGCTGACCAATTCGGACAGCACCACCGACTCGCGCTTGGCGTTGGGCAGCTCGATGCCGATCACGGTACGGCCCGGTATGGTGGCGACGCGGGCGGAAAGCGCGGACATGTTGCGCGCGATGTCGTCGGCGAGCGCGATGACCCGGCTCGCCTTGATGCCCGACGCGGGTTCGAGTTCGTACATCGTCACTACCGGGCCGGGCCGAACTTCGACGATGCGGCCCTTGACGTGGAAATCCTCCAGCACGGATTCCAGCAGCCGGGCATTCCGCTCCAGAGCGGCCCGGTCGATCGGCGTGGTGGACGATGGCGGCGGCGCCTTGAGCAGATCGAGCGGCGGCAGCGCGTAGGTATCGCGCAAATCGAGCTTGGCTTGCCGGTCCTTCGGCTGGCGCGGCGCATCGGCCTTGGGGCGGGCGGGCTCCGCGATGACCGGGCGAGGCGCTTCCTCGACCGGCGCCGCGGCTGAGCGCGGCGTCGCGCGCTGCTCCTTCGTCGCGGCGTTCCTCGGCAGAGGGCGCGCCTTGGGGGATGATCGGAACCAGCGAACGATCCAGTGGCGTTCGATCTCGTCCAACCCCAGCCCATATATCCAAAGCACGGCGCCCCCGGCGGCGATCAGGACCGCCAGCAGCGCGCGAACCGGGAAATCCCACACCGGGGATGGCAACAAGGCGGTGCCCGACTGCGCGAGCGAAGATATGACGAGGCCGATCGCGCCACCCACGCCCGCCGGGAGACTGACCACCGCTCCGCCGCGCAGCAAGGCGAGCGCTGCTCCGATCAGCACGGCCGCAAGCGTCACTAATGCGAGATCACGGCCCCAGCGGCCGACGGAAGCGCCGCGCCATAGCCGGGCAGCGTTCAGCAGCGGCGATGTCAAGGCCAGCGCAATGGGTGGCCCGAACAGGCTCAACAGAATGTCCGCGGTCCAGGCGCCCGGCGTCCCCAGCAGGTTGCGGGCGGGGCCTGCGGCGGCTGTGTTGAGCGCGGGATCGCCCGAATGATAGCTAGCCAGGGAAAATCCGATCGCGAACACGAGCGCGAACATGGCCAGCGAAGCGGTCATCGCGCTGCCACGCCGCGCCAGTGCGTGGGTTCGCTCGCGCCATGTTGGCGCCACCGCCGCCGGCATGCTGATCGTCACCATATTCGTTCGCCCGCCCTGGATTGACGCATGTTCGCCAAATGATCCAGTCGCGCAGAATCGCCGTTAACCAGCCTTTGGTCAAGAGTCCGTGAGATTCCGATGACTTCCGCCCTCATATCGCCGGTATCCGGAGGTAAAAGCGAAGATGTCGAAAACAATCTTTCGGGGTCGAAATAATCCTCGCGGTCCCTCGTCAAATTAACGGAACGGAAAACCCTCGCTCCTATACGACGGCGCATGAGCTACATGGCGCCCATAGACAGCTGCGAGCATGTCGCGGTCCAGCATCGCGATCGGAGATTCAGCCGCGAGCCGCTGGCACAGCGCTGGTGGCTGGGCGGCGATACCGTCGCCACCGCCTTCTACAATGCCATGTCCGCCAGCTTTCCGCACGGCGAAGCCTTCTTCATCGAAACGCTGCGCCAATTCCGCGACAAGGTCGAGCCGAAGCTGGCCGCCGAGATCGAGGCATTCATCAAGCAGGAGGTCACCCACGCCCGCGAGCATCTGGCGCTCAACCGGCGGGTTGTTGAATCGGGCTATGATGTGAAGGTGCTCGAAGATCGCGTCGATGACAGGCTCAAGCTGTTGCGTCAGCAAGGACCAATCGCCGGACTTGCCGCAACGATCGCGCTCGAGCATCTCACCGCCGTCTTCGCGCACGAGATGCTCGCCAATCCGCGCCATTTGAAAGATGCCGATCCCGAAATCGCGCGCCTCTGGCGATGGCATGTCGCTGAGGAAGTCGAGCATAAGGGCGTCGCATTCGACGCTTGGCTCCATGTGACGCGCGACTGGAGCGACTGGAAACGCTGGTCGACGCGGAGCAAGGTGATGCTCTTCGTGTCCCGCCGCTTTTTCTACGATCGATGGTGCGGCACCATGGAACTGCTTCGCCAGGACGGCATTACCGGTCCCCGCGCATGGGCGGCCGGCCTCTGGCTCGGCCTCGCGACGCCCGGCATGATCCGACAGATGCTGCTTGGATGGGGCGCATTCTTCAAGCCTGGTTTTCACCCCTGGGATCATGACGATCGTCATCTGATCGAGCCCATCCTTTCACCGACTGCCCAGGGCGCCGCCTGATCGGCTTCGAGGATGACGTCATCCGGCTCCGCCGCTAAGGTGCCGCCGTGGAACACAGCGATGTCATCATATTGGGCGGAGGTCTGGTTGGCCTGACGCTGGCGATCGCGCTCGACGCGCATGGGCTTTCCTCCGTGGTGATCGACCCAGCCGATCCGGAGGCGCAGCTTGCCGCGGGCTTCGACGGCCGCGCGTCGGCGATCGCGAGCGCGTCCTGGCGCATGCTGGAAACGATCGGTGTCGGCGCCCTGCTCTCGGGGCAGGGCTGTGCGATCCGCCGGATCGAGGTCCGCGACGGGCTTTCGCCTGAATCGCTCGGATTCGATGCCGGAGAGGACGACGATCCGCTGGGCATCATGTTCGAGAACCGCGCGGTGCGGGCGGCGCTGCGCGAGCGTGCGCAAAAGGCGACCAACGTGTCGCTGCTCGCGCCCGCCCGGCCGGCGCAGGTGATCCGGGACGAAGGCGGCGTGTGCGTGACGCTCGACGACGGGCGTATCTTCCACGCCGCGCTGCTGGTTGGAGCCGAGGGACGACGCTCGCCGACGCGGGAAGCCGCCGGCATCCGTATCGCGCAATGGAAATATGACCATGTCGCGATGATCGCTTCGATCACGCATGAAAAACCGCATGACAATATCGCCCACGAAATCTTCTATCCGGCCGGCCCTTTCGCGCTCCTGCCGATGCTGCCGGGCAATCGCTGCTGCATGGTGTGGTCGGTCAGGGCGGAGGACGCGCCCGCCTATCTCGATCTGCCCGACCGCGCCTATCTCGTCGAGATCGACAAGCGGATCGGCGGGATGCTGGGCGAGATCGCGCTGGTCTCGCCGCGATCGAGCTATCCGCTGGGCTTCCACCACGCCGCGACGATCACGGCCGAGCGGCTCGCGCTGGTCGGCGATGCCGCGCACGGCATCCATCCGATCGCCGGCCAGGGGCTCAATCTCGGGCTGCGCGACGTCGCGGCTCTTACCGAGGTGCTGGTCGAGGGCGCACGCCTGGGGCTCGATCCGGGCGACGCGCAACTGCTGGCGCGTTACGAACGCTGGCGCTCGCTCGACAGCCTGATGGTGGCCGTCTCGACCGATGGGCTGACCCGGCTGTTCGGGGCGCCCGGCCGCCCGGCGCGGGCGATCCGCCGCCTCGGCCTGTCGGCCGTCGAACGCCTTTCACCGCTCAAGCGATTGTTCATGACCGAAGCGCGCGGCGAGGCCGGGGATCTACCCAAACTGTTGCGCGGCGCGACGATTTAGCGCGATTAGCGGGTGCCGCCCGTCTCGCCGGGAGGCATGCCGCCGATCCCGCCCATGCCGGGCGCCTGCGGGGCGACGGCGAGCAGCTTGACATCGAACACGAGCAGCGCGTTCGGCGGAATCACGCCGTTGCCGGCGCCAGTCTCGCCATAGCCGAGCTGCGGCGGGATCCAAAAGCGGTACTTCGCGCCGGGGCTCATGAGCTGGAGCGCCTCGACCCAGCCCGGGATCAGTCCGCCGACCGGGAGCGTCGCCGGGCCGCCATGATTGGCGCTGGCGTCGAAGGTCTCGCCGTTGGCGAGCTTGCCGTCATATTCGACCACGACCATGTCGGTCGGCTGCGGCTTGGGGCCCTGGCCCTCTTCGATCACTTCATACTGGAGACCGGAGGGCGTGGTGACGACGCCGGATTTCTTGGCGTTGCGGGCAAGGAACTCGGCGGCTGGCTCCGCCATCGCTACCTGCCGCGACGTGCCCTTCCAGGCAATTGCGGCGCCTGCGGCCGCCACGATCGCGATCCCGATCCAGAGCGTCGTGAGCGAGCCCTTCTTGATCGGGCGCAGCGGGACGGCGGTCACTTCGGACATGGGAGCACTCGCAATTGGTCGTCGAACGGTGGATGCCCGCCCATGTGGCGGGCCGGGAGCCGCTTACCGGCTGCCGTCACGCTCCATCCGCTTGCGCTCCAGCTTGCGGGCGCGGCGGATCGCGGCGGCGCGCTCACGGGCGCGCTTCTCGGACGGCTTCTCATAGTGGCGGCGCAGCTTCATCTCGCGGTACACGCCCTCACGCTGCAGCTTCTTCTTGAGCGCGCGAAGGGCCTGATCGACATTGTTGTCGCGAACGATGATCTGCATAAAAAAGCCAGTCTCCAATCCATTACCGCCGAACCAGGACGCCAATCCGCGCGCTCTGCCCGACAAAAGTTAACCGCATGCAAAGCCGCCGCGAAGGCAAAGCCACGCGTCGGAAAGGCGCGCCTCTATCACCAAGCGGCCGGTGCATCAAGCGATCTCGGCCACTTCGCGGACGAGCAGTGCGATATCCGCCTCGCGCGACAGGCGATGGTCGCCATCCTTGACCAGGATCACGCGCACATCGTCTCCGGCGAACGCGGCCGCGTACCGCAGCGACAATTCCCACGGCACGTCGGGATCGGCCTGTCCATGGAGCAGCCGCACCGGGCAATCGAGCGCGATCGGCGCCTCGAGCACGCGGTTCGCCTCCCCGCTCTCCCAAAGGCCGAAGGTGGTGACATAAGGATCGTCTGAATAAGCGGACGGCCGCTCGATCCGGCCGTCGGCGCGCAGGCTGGCCTTCTCGGCATCGGTGAAGCCCCATTCGGTGAAATCCGGCGCGGCGGCGATGCCGACCAGCCCGGCAACCCGGTCGGGAATCGCGAGCGCCGCCAGCACCATCAACCAGCCGCCCATCGAGGAGCCGACCAGGATCAGCGGCCCCTGCGTGAGCCGATCGATCAGGAACAGCGCGTCGTCCCGCCAGCCGGCGATGGTGCCGTCCTCGAACCGTCCCTCGCTCGCACCGCAACCCTCAAAGTCGAGCCGGAGCATCGCGCGCCCTTCGCGCGCCGCCCAGGCATCAAGCGCAAGCGCCTTGGTGCCTTCCATGTCGGACATATAGCCCGGCAGGAACACGATCGTCGGCCCCGCGCCCGGCCGATGGCGATAGGCGAGGCGAAGCCCGTCGGGGCGGGCGAGATAGGCGGGAGGATCAGCGTCGGTCATGCGGAAGGGCGGCTGCGAAGGTAACGAAGGTTATGCAAGATGCAGGCGGAATTGGGACGGGCCGAATGCTGATGGGAGGCGGAGCAAGCGAAACGCTGGTGAAGAGGCAGGCGCGGGCGCTTCATTGTCACTGGCTAGCATGCTCGACTGGCTGTAGGAAAATGATTGCGTGGGGCGGGGCCTTGAGGGGCATATGAGATAATCCCGTCCCGAACAGGAGGATGCCGAGATGACGACCGAACTGACGGTGCTTGCGTGGGGTTGCGTGCTTGCCTTCGTCCATATCTTCGCGGCGGCGCAGGTGAAGACGCGGCAATATGGCGCCAAATGGAACATGGGCGCACGCGACGAGGCGTTGCCCGAGCCGACGGCGATCGTCGGGCGGCTGATGCGGGCGCAGGCCAATTTCTTCGAAACCTTTCCGATCGTGATCGCGGCGGTGGCGATCCTCGCGCTTTCGGGGCGGGCCAACGCGCACACGGCGCTGGGGGCATGGCTGTGGCTGGGCGGGCGGGTCGCCTATCTGCCGCTCTACGCGCTCGGCGTGCCGATGGTGCGGACTATCGCCTTCGCGGTCAGTTTCGTCGGCATCGTGATGATGCTGTGGCCGGCGTTCGGGGGGTGAACGAAATCAGTCGTCATTCCAGCGGAAGCTGGAATCTCTCTTTGCAGGTTCTCAAGACAAGGGAGATCCCAGCTTTCGCTGGAATGACGGCGCGGGGGAGACGGCACCGCCCTTCACCCGGGCGCGGCGGCCACACATCGCCTTGACCGCCGCCCATTCCGCCGCGCTCATCGAGGGGCGGGGGTTGGAGATGGCCTTGCCGGCGGCGCGGAAACGGTCGCGGCGGGCGGCCGAGACCGGGTGGCTCGACAGCCAGGAGAAGGCGGTGTCGACGGTGGCGTTGCCGGTGGTTTCGCCCTTGCTCATGCGGGTGAAGAAATCGGCGGTGGGCGCGGTCGAGATGCGGTTGGCGGTTAGCGCCTCGATCGCATAGGCGTCTGCCTCGCTCTCGGCACCGCGGCTGTAGCGCGCGTCGAGCAGCGCCTGCGCATATTGGACGCCCTTGTTGCTGCCGCCGAGCACCAGCCCGAGCCCGAACTGGCGGATCAGCCCGGCCATGACGTGGCGGCGCTCGACATGCCCGATCTCGTGGCCGAGCACGCCGGCGATCTCGTCGGGCGATTTCGCCTGCCTGACGAGGCCGTCGAACAGCGCGATCTGGCCGCCGGGCAGGGCGACGGCGTTGGGGATCGGGATGTCGACGACGCGGATGCGCATGTCGCGATCGCCGAGCGAGAGGTCGCGGCCGAGACGGTCGAGCACGCGCTGGCCCTCCGGCGAGATGCAGGTGCGGCCGCCGAGATCGCCGACCATGGCGTCGCCGAACGCCCGTTCCCAGCGCTCCGGCACCAGCGGCGCGATCAGATCGGGTGCGCGGTAGAGGCCGAACAGGACGGCCGCCGAGGCGGCGATGCCCGCGATCACCGCCGGGACGAGGCCGAAGCGATCGACCAGGCCGCCATAGCGCGGCGCTGCAGGCAGGGCGGCGAGCCAGTCCTCGGGAACAGGGCCGTCGAAGCCGAGGCGCCAGCCGGGATTGCCCTTGCGGCCGAAGATGGCGCGTTTGCCTGCGTCGCGGCGGACGAGGTCGGCGAGGGGGATGGCGTCATGGCCCTGGATGACGAGCGCGTCGCCATCGCGGCGGACCTCGACGATCTGACGAATGGCGGTGACGCCGTCATAGAGCCAGGCGGAAACAGGCTCCGTCACGTTATACCTCTTTCGTCGCCCCAGCGAAGGCTGGGGTCCATGTCTGTGGCCTCATGGGGCAGCGGTGCAGTCGACAGACATAGGCCCCAGCCTTCGCTGGGGCGACGGTTTTGAGGAAGGCTGGGTCAAATCGCGCCGACATCGAAGGCGTCGAGCAGGCCTTCGCCCTGCTTAAGCTCCGGCGCGGTCGATTGGGTGAGCGCAGCGAGATCGACCTCGCCGGTGGCTTCGAGATGGGTGATCAGGAACTTCCATGTCCGGTAGCCGAGAAAGGCATAACCAATGCCGAGCGTGACGATCACCAGAAGGATATTACCGAAGATCAGCTTGAACCAGTCCATCGTGTGCGCGGTGAATTCGAAATCGATGCCGGTCAGCGAGAGGTGGCCGACAGCCTCGCGGAAATATTTGGCATAGTAAGCAAGCGCGATCACGCCCATCGCCAGATAGGCCGCGATCACGCCGAGGATGACGAAGCCGACCGCCCCGGCCGCCGCCTGCGGATGGGCGCGGCCGCTGCCGATCGCCAGGCCGATCGCGCCGATGGCGGCGACGCAGCCCGCGATCGGGAGCAGGTAGAAGAGCAGGAAACGGCCCATCAGCGGGCCGGGGCGGACCTCCGACCGGAAATGGTACGGGCCGAAGCTCATCGCGCGCCAGCGCTGGTTCCACAGCTCGCACATCGACCAGGGGATCATCAGGCCCGCCGTGACGAAGCCGATCATCGGCATCCACACGGCCGACCAGCCATAGCCCCAGCCTGGATCAGCGCTGCCGCCGCGAATGCCGTGCCAGTAGGTGCGGCTCAGCCGGTAGCGCAGCGCGCGGAAGCGGGCGAGGCCGATGATGTAAAGCAGGAAGAGATAGAGAGCGGGCACCAGGACGCCGGCGAGCATAAAGTGGCCGCGCATGACGAGCGCCTGAATGCCGAAATTGAGCATGAAGAGCGGCATCAGGATCAGGACGGCGGCGATCAGGAAGCCGATGAACAGCTCCTTGCCGGTGCCGGTCCATTCGAGCGTGTCGTCGATGAAGCGGGTGCGGCTCCACAGATAGCGGCGCTCGCGGGTCTTGGCCCAGAAGCGGTAGATGCCGAGCGTGACGATCACCAGCAGCAGGTTGGTGAGCGCGATCGGCGCGAATTCCCGCCAATTACCCTGGAAGCCGAAGGCGGTGACCTGCTCCCCCTGATCAGCCATGCCGTAAGCCTCCCCATTTCCCCGGCGCGCAGGCGACACGGAAAGGCGGGCGCTGTCAAGCCGGGCCGATCGCCGCGCGCGCTGCATTCGGGGCGGCCAACATATTCTTTGTCGGCGGATTCGCGCCGCGCTGCTAAGCGCCGCGCCATGACTCCCGCATCCGACACCACTCCCACGCTCTGGCAGGCGCTCAGGCGCGGGCTGGCGGGCAAATGCCCGGCCTGCGGCGAGGCGAAACTGTTCGGGCTGTTCCTCAAGCCGGTTTCGGAATGCGCGTCGTGCGGGCGCGACTGGACCGTGCAGCGCGCCGACGATTTCCCGGCCTATCTGGTCGTGCTGGTGCTGGGGCACTTGTTGATCCCGATCGTGGTCGAGGCCAATCTTTCCTATGATCTTTCGCTGGCCACGCAGATGCTGCTCTGGCCCGGCATCGCGATCGCGGGGGCGCTGGCCTTGATCCAGCCTGCGAAGGGCTTCGTCCTGGCCCTGATCTGGGCGCGCTAGACCTTGTATAGAGTCTGATTCACGCCATCGGTGGAAGCCCAGAGCGCTTCCGCCTCGGTCGATCAGGCTCTAGGTGTTTGATCCCGGCATTTGATGGTGCATTATCCATGCAGGAATGGAGGGATGCGCTATGGGCCAGATATTACACGGGAGCG
>Ga0081455_10004557_pt1 | contig 15471 bp, 14 predicted proteins | sample TabmetS3T2R1_FD_70207 | JGI IMG/M metagenome (GOLD analysis project Ga0081455, IMG submission 70207) | Tabebuia heterophylla rhizosphere microbial communities from the University of Puerto Rico - S3T2R1 | ecosystem: Host-associated > Plants > Roots > Rhizosphere ... | reverse complement strand
GTCGCCTGTCCCGCCTCCAGCAGCACCGTCTCGTCGGCGGCCAGTGCCTTGCCGAGCAGCAGGCCCGTGTCGGCGACCATCGGCCGGAGCCGGTCCGCGTACGACAGCAGCTCGTCCACGACCTCGTCGACGCCGATCGCCCGTACGTTGTAGATCTTGGCGAGAATCTGGTTCTTCAGATCCAGCGCGCCCTCGACCTTCTGAGTCAGGATCTTCTCGTCGAAGATGTCCTGGATCCGGATGCCGAGGCGGTTCATCTTGTCGGCGTACGTCGGGCCGATGCCACGCCCGGTGGTGCCGATCCGGCGCGAGCCGAGGAAGCGCTCGGTCACCTTGTCGATGACGCGGTGGTACGGCGCGATCACATGGGCGTTGGCGCTCACCACGAGGCGGCTGGTGTCGATGCCACGGCGTTCCAGGCCGTCGAGCTCTTCGAACATCACTCCAAGATCGACCACGACCCCGTTGCCGATCACGGGGATGACGCCCGGGGTCAGGATGCCGCTGGGCAGCAGGTGGAGTGCGTACGTATCGTCACCGATGACGACGGTATGTCCGGCATTGTTGCCGCCGTTGAACTTGACGACGTAGTCGACCCGTGAGCCGAGCAGATCGGTCGCTTTGCCCTTGCCTTCGTCTCCCCATTGCGCCCCCACGATGACGACAGCGGGCATCGACAACTCCTCCGGCTCGCTGGCCACCCCGAGTGCAGTGCGTTTCGCGCCGTCACAGCCTAACGGACCGGCCGGCAGCGCTCAGACGTCGCCGACCAGCTCCCGATAGCCCTCGTCACTCGAGTCGCGGAGGAACTGCCGGCAGCGGTCGGCCTCCTCGGTATCGCCGATGCGTTCCGACGCGGTCGCGAGTGCGGCCAGGGACCGGAGGAAGCCGCGGTTGGGCTCGTGGGACCACGGGATCGGGCCGTGGCCGCGCCAGCCGTTGCGCCGCAGCGCGTCGAGTCCGCGGTGGTAGCCGGTGCGGGCGAAGGCGTACGCCTCGACATCGCGTCCGTCGGCCAGGGCGAGCTCGGCGAGCTGGGCCCAGGCGAGGCTCGACGCGGGATAGGACCGGGCGGCCGCTTCCGGGTCGGCGTCGCCGGCGGCTGCGGCCGGATCGGCCGGCAGCAGCGTCTCGGGCGGCTCGCCCAGCAGGTTCTCGGGTGCCATGGCGCCAGTCTGCCGCAGGGCGGCTCGGCCGGTCGGGCCGGTCGTGTGGTTTCCCATGAGCTCATGGGAAACCGCACTCCACACGGGTTGTGACCCATGAGGAGTGACAACTTGCCATGAGGAGCTCGCCGACAGGACCAGGAAAGTGCGGCGTCGCCGGCCGATCAGACGATGACTACACGATTCCAGCTGTACATCCGTCGCGACTGCTCCATTGCCGCCCAGACATCACGCGCCATCGATCTGCGTGTCGCTGGCGCGAGCTGGGCCCAGATGATCCGCGACATACCGAGATCCTCACCACGGATCAGGTCCTCACGTACCTTCTCGCGCACGACCACATCGCCCAGGTCCTCGCCGGGTCGGAGGTCGCGTCGGTATTTCCGCATCCCGTCGAACTCAGCGACGTGCCGCCATTCCAACCAGGCAAAATCGGTGATGCCGAGCAGGTGGCCAGAGCGATCTCGGACTTTGTACTGGAGGTCCGGCTCCGGGAGCGCATTCCGCCAGAAGATGTGCCGCGTCCTGGACTCACCAACACTCCCCGCGCGCCCATCACCACGGAGAATCGTCAGCCGAGCCTGTCGCGCACCCTGCCACCGAGCAATGTCGCTTAGCCGTCGCTCGAGCGCTGCCGACGTGACTCTGCCCTGTCGCAGCGCCGAGTCGACTGTGCACAAGCCGGATTCACCGTCCAGGACGAGGCAGGATTCCACGACAACACGATCCTCGCGAAGGATGAGCAAGCCGTCCCGCTCCACGACGTCAGATTCATCAACGGTGCCGACGTGATGCAGAACGTGCGCTTCACGACGGCCGGCTCCACCGTCAAGTCGGGTCACATCAACAACTGACATGTCCCATCCCCACTGGTCGTGGCCATGTGCCGCCGAACCCGAGCGATGGCTAAGCGCGACATCCCCCGGCATGGTCGCGATCACCGATCGGGCGAGTACTACATGCTGCTCCTGCGGAGTCAGCGCATCGTAGAGCTCAGCGAACACGTACGTCCCATGGCGCAGTCGTCGTAAAACACCCTCACGTACGGCCGCTCTGAGTTCCACGTCGGAGATCCCACAGTCGAGCGCCTGGGAGCGCGTGAAGTAGCCGCGTTGGCTGGCGGCGACGGCCTGCAGTCGGTCATCCATGGCCTCGACCGTGCGGGCCGAGGCACTCAGTCGCTAGACCCAATCGGCCATCTGTGGACAGCCGAAACGAGTCACACACCACGGCAAACTGTCACGCCGCATGGGTTACAGCCCATGTGGCGTGCGGTTTCCCATGAGCTCATGGGAAACCGTGCAGGCACCGACCTAGCCGAGCCGGGTGCCGGCCGAGCGGAGTGCCTCGCAGGCGCCGACGACTCGGGTGCCCATCGACTCCTCGGCGGCCTTGCCGTACGAGCGTGGGTCGTAGACCTTCTTCGACCCGACCTCGCCGTCGATCTTGAGTACGCCGTCGTAGTTGCTGAACATGTGGCCCGCGATCGCGCGGGTGAACGCGTACTGCGTGTCGGTGTCGACGTTCATCTTGATGACTCCGTAGTCGACCGCGTCCGAGATCTCCTCGGGCAGCGATCCCGACCCGCCGTGGAAGACCAGGTCGAACGGCTTGTCCATGCTGTACTTCGCGCCGACCGCGTCCTGGGCCGCCTTGAGGATCTCTGGACGCAGCTTGACGTTCCCCGGCTTGTAGACGCCGTGGACGTTGCCGAAGGTCAGTGCGGTGATATAGCGCCCCTTGTCACCCAGCCCGAGCGCCTCGGCCACCGCCAGGGCGTCCTCAGGCGTCGTGTAGAGCTTCTCGTCGATCGCGCCGACGATGCCGTCCTCCTCGCCACCGACGACACCGACCTCGATCTCGAGGATCACCCGGGCCGCGGCGCATTGGGCCAGCAACTCCTCGGCGATCTGCATGTTCTCGTCGAGCGGCACCGCCGAGCCGTCCCACATGTGCGACTGGAAAAGCGGCAGCCCGCCCGCCGCGACCCGTTCGCGCGACAGCGCCAGCAGCGGACGTACGAAGCCGTCGAGCTTGTCCTTGGGGCAGTGGTCGGTGTGGAGGGCGACGTTGACCGGGTACTTCTTCGCGACCTCCTCGGCGTACGCGGCGAACGCCACTGAACCCGAGACCATGTTCTTGATCGTCGCGCCGGACAGGAACTCGGCGCCGCCGGTCGAGACCTGGACGATGCCGTCGCTCTCCGCCTCGGCGAACCCCCGCAGCGCGGCATTCAGCGTCTGCGACGACGTGACGTTGATCGCTGGGTAGGCAAACGACTCGCGCTTGGCCTTGTCCAGCATCTCGGCGTAGACCTCGGGTATGGCAACGGGCATCTGGGACTCCCTGGACAGACGGGGTACGCGTCGGCCCCAGCCTACGGCTCCGGCGGCGCTGCGTGCTGGCGCACCCAGGTGTGCATGGCGATGGCCGCGGCCGCTCCGGCGTTGATCGAACGGGTCGAGCCGTACTGCGCGATGGAGTACGTCGCGACGCAGGCCGATCGGGCCGCGTCGGACAGGCCCGGACCCTCCTGACCGAAGACGAGCACGCACTCCAGCGGCAGCTCGGCCGACTCCAGTGGCGTCGAGCCGGGCAGGTTGTCGACGCCGAGCAGCGGCAGCCCGGCCGCATCCGCCCACTCGACAAGCGCGTCGACCGTCGCGTGTTGTCGGACGTGCTGATAGCGGTCGGTGACCATCGCCCCGCGCCGGTTCCAGCGCCGACGGCCGACGATGTGGACCTCAGCCGCCAGGAACGCGTTGGCGGTGCGTACGACCGACCCGATGTTGAGGTCGTGACCCCAGTTCTCGATCGCGACGTGGAAGGCGTGCCGGCGCCGGTCGAGGTCGGCGACGATCGCGTCCATCGTCCAGTAGCGATAGCGGTCGACGACGTTGCGCCGGTCGCCGTCGCGCAGCAGCTCCGGGTCGTATCGCGGATCTTTCGGCCACGGCCCGGTCCAGGGTCCGACGCCGACCTCGTACGGCTCGGACGGTGGTGCGACTTCCATGGCCGTCCAGCGTACGAGCGACGCAGCCTGGGCTGGGTTGTCGGAACCTACGATGGTCGGCATGTCGGTCGCCCATGTCCTCGCGTTCGTCGGCGTGGTGCTGCTGGCGGCGATGACGCCTGGTCCCGACTTCGCGATCGTCGTGCGCCGTTCGGTGCGGTCCGGAGTCCGCAGTGGGATGGCGGCTGCCCTCGGTGTCGGAGCCGGCGTCTTCGTGTGGGCCGTGTCGGCCGCGGTCGGAGTCGCCGCGCTGCTTGAGGCGTCGGCCGTGGCGTTCTCCATCGTCAAGATCGCCGGCGCGATCTACCTGCTCTACCTCGGCATCCGCGCGCTGCGATCCGCGTCCCGACGCGACGACCCGGCCGAGCAGAACGCCGACCGCGGGCCGCAGTCGGTCTGGACGTCGTTCCGCCAGGGACTGCTGTGCAACCTGCTCAATCCCAAGGTGGCGGCGTTCTTCATGGCCCTGATGCCGCAGTTCGTAGGCGACGGGTCGGCGTACGGCGTGACGCTGCTGCTGGCCGGGATCGCCGGCGCCACCGCACTGTCCTGGTTCTGCGTCCTGGCCAACCTGGTGTCCGCGCTGCGCCGGGTGTTCGCTCGACCGGCGGTACGCCGCGTCGTCGACGCCGTGATGGGCACCGCGCTCGTCGGGCTCGGCATCCGGTTGGCGGCGACCAGCCGGCCCTGACGGCGTCGATGGACGGTTGATCGCGTCGGATACGCTCGCCGCGTGCTCAGCTCGTCCCAACCCACGGTGCTCGCGTCGTCCGTTTTGCCCGGATGGCTCGACCCGGAGACGCTGCTGAACCAGGCCGGCAATTGGGCGATGTGGGTCGCGGTCGCGATCATCTTCGCTGAGTGCGCCGTGCTGCTCGGTTTCTTCCTGCCCGGTGACACGCTGCTGTTCAGCCTGGGCATCTTCGTCAGCCAGGGCATCGTCGACGAGCCGATCTGGCTGGTCTGCCTGCTCCTTGTCATCGCGGCGATCGCGGGCAACATGGTGGGCTACGAGATCGGCTATCGGGTCGGGCCGCCGCTGCTGGAGCGACCCAACCGGCGGCTGCTGCATCCGGAGCACATCCGGCGTACTCACGAGTTCTTCGAGAAGTACGGCGCGCCCGCCATCATCCTGGCCCGCTTCGTGCCGATCGTTCGTACCCTCATCACGGTCACGGCCGGCGTCGCCGAGATGGATCGCCGGCGCTACTTCGTCTACAGCGCGATCGGCGCCCTCTTCTGGGCTAGCGGCGTGACAGCAGCCGGGTACGCATTGGGCAACGTCGAGTTCGTCCGCTCCCATGTACAGCCGCACCTGGATCTGCTGCTGGTCGGCGCCGTGCTGCTCGGCGTACTGCCGGTCGGCATCCACCTGTTGCGGGAGCGGCGCAAGATCAAGCGGGAGCGCCGCGAGTCGCAGACCGCTCCGTAACCCGTCGGAGTCGGTGGGTCAGAGGCCGAGCTCGTCCTTGCCGATGGCGAACCGGTATGCGAGGCCGCTCGACTCCTCGACGTTTTCCTTCGCGCCGGTGTCACGATCCACGATGGCCGCGACCGCGACGACATCGGCGCCGGCCTGGCGCAGGGCCGACACGGCTTCGAGCACCGAGCCGCCGGTCGTCGACGTGTCCTCGACCGCCAGCACCCGCCGACCGGCGACATCCGGCCCCTCGATCCGGCGCTGCAGACCGTGGTGCTTCTCCGACTTCCGTACGACGAAGGCGTCGAGCACCCGCCCTCGCTTCGCGGCGGCATGCAGCATCGCGGCCGCGACCGGGTCGGCGCCCAGGGTGAGTCCGCCGACGGCGTCGAAGTCGAGGTCGCTCGTGAGGTCCAGCATCACCTCGCCGACCAGCGGAGCCGCTACGCCGTCGAGGCTGACCCGGCGCAAGTCGACGTAGTAGTCGGCCTTGCGGCCGGACGACAGCGTGACCCTCTCGTGCACGATCGCCTTGGCCTTGATCTGCTGCAACAGCTCGTCGCGGGCACCCATGGGCGGCACTCTACGGCCCGGCCTCCGCGTCGCCGCGTACAGTCGCCGGACATGAAAGAGATGGCCCAGCGCGTCAGTGGACTCGGCACGACGATCTTCGCCGAGATGTCGGCGTTGGCCGTACGCGTCGGCGCCGTCAACCTCGGGCAGGGCTTCCCCGACACCGATGGACCGGAGTCGGTACGCGAGGCCGCCGTCGCCGCGATCCGAGGCGGCCGCAACCAGTACGCACCCGGCATCGGCGTACCCGAGTTGCGAACCGCCGTCGCCGAGCACCAGCGCCGGTTCTACGGCCTCGAGGTCGATCCCGATCGCGAAGTGCTCATCACGACCGGCGCCACCGAGGCGATCGCGGCCGCACTGCTCGGTCTGGTCGACCCGGGCGACGAGGTCGTCGCGCTCGAGCCGTACTACGACTCCTATGTCGCCGGCATCCAGATGGCCGCCGGCGTACGCCGCCCGATCACCCTGCGGCCACCGGACTTCCGGCTCGACCTGGACGAGCTACGCCGAGCCGTCACGCCACGGACCCGTCTGATCCTGCTCAACAGTCCGCACAACCCGACCGGCACGGTGCTCAACCGTGAGGAGCTGGAAGCCGTCGCCGCGCTGGCCATCGAGCACGACCTGATCGTGGTGACCGACGAGGTCTACGAGCACCTGACCTTCGACGGCGCCAAGCACATCCCGATCGCCACCCTGCCGGGCATGTGGGACCGCACCGTGACGATCTCGTCCGGCGGCAAGACGTTCTCGTTCACTGGTTGGAAGATCGGCTGGGCCACCGGACCGGCGCCGCTCGTGACGGCCGTCATGGCCGCGAAGCAGTTCCTCACCTACACCTCCGGAGCCCCGCTGCAGCCGGCGATCGCCGACGCACTCGCCCTGGGCGACGACTTCTACACCGGCGTGGCGGCCCAACTGCAGGACCGCCGAGACCAGCTCTGCGACGGCCTCACCGCACTCGGCTTCGACGTCTACCGTCCCCAAGCCACCTACTTCGCCACCACCGATGTCCGCCCACTCGGCTACGCCGACGGCGTCGAGTTCTGCCGCGCCCTCCCCGAACGCGCCGGCGTCGTCGCCATCCCCCACCAGGTCTTCTACGACGACATCGACGCCGGCCGCCCCTTAGTGCGCTGGGCCTTCTCCAAAACAGAAGCAGTGATCACCGAGGCACTAACGAGATTGACCCGCGCCTTCGGTTAACGCCCAGCGGGGGGCGACTCGGATGGGATCAGGGGCAGTGCGGGAGCGGCGCTGGCGAGGTCGTACGTATGTCCCGCGAGCGTCGTGGATGGGCCTGGCCGCCGAGCGAGGTACGAGCGAGGCTGGTTGACCGAGCGGGACATACGTACGACCTCGCCCAACCGGAAGCTCAACGAGCCTGACGAGCCCGATCCGCCGCGTACCCCTGGGCGTCGAACCAAGCCCCCGCACCCCCACTGAACAAGAAAACAATCACCAAGATCTCCGCGATCGCCCACACCAGCCCGAGCGGGAACGCGAGCAGGCTCATGACGATCGCCAGCGCGGACAGCACGACCAACGGGATCCGGACCCGCTTGTTGCGCAGCAGCAGGATGCCCAGGATCACCGCCGCCAGCGACAGCAGCGCGGCGATGATGCCCAGAACGCCGAGCGCCGTGACGAGGTCCTTCACGTTCACGTTGGCGTCGTCGGCGAGCTGGACCATGCTGTCGTCGGTCTCGAGCGACCCGCGGTCGGAGAGGAAGACGATGACGAAGATGCCCGTGCCCAGCAGGGCGATGCCCGACATGACGATCGTGATGACGCCGGCCGCGGTGAGGGTGCCAGGTCGCTTGGTCGGGACGACGGACTGCGGTGGCGGCGGAGGCGGCATCCCGGGTGCGTACGCGCCGTACGGCTGGTAGCCGCCGGACGGGGGCGGCGGGCCGTACCCGCCATAGCCCGGTGGCGGCGGAGGCGGTGGCGCCGACTGCGGGAACGGTGGCGGCGGATGCGGTGGCTGCGGGGATGGCTGCGGTGGGGGCGGCGGCTGCTGGGATGGCGAAGAGTCGTCGGGGGGCGACGCCGGCGGCTCCTGGCTGGCCGGCTTCCCCCACGTCTTGGGCTGATCCGGCTCGTCAGGGGGCGGTGGCGTGGACATGACGATCGGCATTCCCTTCGCTGACGCGTTCGGGTCTGATGGACTCGGCGGGCCCCCGGTCACGGCTTCCCGGGATGGCGCTGTGGCGAACCACGTCCGAGCCTCCGCACTCCACAGTAGGACGACACAACCTACCGCAATGACCGCGAGCACAATGCCGAGCAGACCGAAGGCAAGACTCAGCAGGGCCCAGGCGCCCGCGAGTACGGTCAGCCCGATCCGCGCGGGCCGATGCCGACGCGCGGTGTAGATCGCGAGGACGAACGCCGCCACGCATCCCGCGGCGACGATCATCAGCATGATCCGCAGCATCTCCATGGCGGCGTCGACGCTGACGTTCGGTCCGAACGGTTGGTCCTGAACGGTCTTCGCGACCTCGTCACGGATCGAGTCCGATCCCCAGTCGGCCATCACCGTGAAGATGTCGATGAGCACCAGCGCCGCGCCGAGACCCGCGATGAGGCTGGCGAGCGTGACCTGGCGCGGCCGAGGCGCGGATTCGGTCATGTCTCCCATCCCATCACGCGATTCGACCCCACCCAGTGTGCGGGTCGGCGCCGTACACACCGGCGTTTGGGATACCACGTTCTCGTGGTAATCACTCACTCTGCATGGCGTCGAGCCCATGCAGAGTGCGCACAAACCACGTTCACGTGGTATCGCCTCAGGCCGCCTTCGGAGTGACCCGAAGCTCGTCGACGTCCGGGTCGCGCTCGACCACAACAGTGTCACCGTCGCGTACCTCGCCGGACAGCAGGGCGCGGGCGAGTTGGTCGCCGATCGCGCTCTGGACCAGCCGCCGCAGCGGCCGTGCGCCGTAGACCGGGTCGTAGCCGGTCAGCGCCAGCCACTCCTTCGCGGAGTCGCTCACGTCGAGCGTGATCCGCCGCACCTCGAGTCGCTTCGCCAATGCGTCGATCTGCAGGTCGACGATGCGCGTCAGGTCGTCGGTCGTCAGGGCGTCGAAGAGCACGACTTCGTCGAGCCGGTTCAGGAACTCCGGCTTGAACGACGCACGTACGACCTCCATCACGGCCTCACGAGTCGCCTTGTCGTCCAGCGCCGGGTCGGCGAGGAACTGCGATCCGAGGTTGGACGTGAGAATCAGGATCGTGTTGCGGAAGTCGACCGTGCGGCCCTGCCCGTCGGTGAGCCGGCCGTCGTCGAGCACCTGCAGCAGGATGTCGAAGACCTCGGGATGGGCCTTCTCGATCTCGTCGAGCAGGATGACGGAGTACGGCCGGCGGCGGACCGCCTCGGTGAGCTGGCCACCCTCCTCGTAGCCGACGTAGCCCGGCGGCGCACCGACCAGACGAGCGACGCTGTGCTTCTCCGCGTACTCGCTCATGTCGGTGCGCACCATCGCGCGCTCGTCGTCGAACAGGAACTCCGCGAGCGCCTTGGCGAGCTCGGTCTTGCCGACGCCGGTCGGCCCGAGGAACAGGAACGAGCCGGTCGGGCGATCCGGGTCGGAGATGCCGGCCCGAGCGCGTCGAACCGCATCGGACACCGAACGTACGGCATCGCGCTGGCCGACGAGTCGATGCCCCAGCTCGTCCTCCATCCGCAGCAGCTTGCCGGTCTCGCCCTCGAGCAGCCGGCCGGCCGGGATGCCGGTCCAGGCTGAGATGACCTCGGCGATCTCGTCGGCGCCGACCTCCTCGCGGACCATCGACTCACTGGTGTCCTCGGCCGCGGTGGCCTCCGCGAGCTCCTTCTCGAGCTCGGGGATCTCGCCGTACGACAGTCGGCTGGCGGTCTCGAGGTCGCCGTCGCGCTGTGCCCGCTCGGCGGACATGCGCAGCTCGTCGATGCGCTCCTTGATCTCGCCGATCCGGTTCAGGCTCTGCTTCTCCTGCTCCCATTGCGATTCGAGCCCACGCAGTCGCTCCTTGGCGTCGGCGAGCTCCGCCCGGAGCCGGGCGAGTCGCTCGCGGCTGGCCTCGTCGTTCTCGGCCTCGAGGTGCATTTCCTCCATCGTGAGCCGGTCGACGACGCGTCGGAGCTCGTCGATCTCGACCGGGGAGGAGTCGATCTCCATCCGCAGCCGGCTGCTCGCCTCGTCGACCAGGTCGATCGCCTTGTCGGGCAGCTGCCGGCCGGTGATGTAGCGATGGCTCAACGTGGCAGCGGCGACCAAGGCGGCATCGGAGATCGCCACCTTGTGGTGCGCCTCGTAACGCTCCTTGAGCCCGCGCAGGATCGCCACCGTGTCCTCGACACTCGGCTCGTCGACCAGCACCTGCTGGAACCGGCGCTCCAGGGCGGCGTCCTTCTCGATGTGCTCGCGATACTCGTCCAGCGTCGACGCGCCGATCATGCGGAGCTCGCCACGAGCCAGCATCGGCTTGAGCATGTTGCCGGCGTCCATCGAGCTGTCGCCGGTCGCACCGGCGCCGACGACCGTGTGGAGCTCGTCGATGAACGTGATGATCTGGCCGTCGGAGTCCTTGATCTCGGCGAGTACGGCCTTGAGTCGCTCCTCGAACTCGCCGCGGTACTTCGCCCCGGCCACCATCGCACCCAGGTCGAGCGAGATGAGCCGGCGACCGCGCAGCGACTCGGGCACGTCGCCGGCCACGATGCGCTGGGCCAGGCCCTCGACGACGGCGGTCTTGCCGACGCCGGGCTCGCCGATCAGGACCGGGTTGTTCTTGGTGCGCCTGGACAGGACCTGGACGACGCGCCGGATCTCGGAGTCGCGTCCGATGACCGGGTCGAGCTTGCCGTCCTTGGCCTGGGCCGTCAGGTCGATGCCGTACTTCTCGAGCGCCTGGTACGTGCCCTCCGAGTCCGGGCTCGTCACCCGGGCCGAGCCGCGTACGGTCTCGAACGCCCCGCGCAGCCCGTCGGCGCTGGCACCGGCGCCATCGAGCACGGTCTTGGCCGGGCTGTCGACGGTGGCGAGCCCGACCGTGAGGTGCTCGGTCGAGACGTACTCGTCGCCAAGCTCCTCGGCGAGGTCGGCCGCGCGTTGGAGCACCTCGTAGACCGGCCGCGCAAGCGACGGCGCGGCCACACTGGAACCGCTCGCCGTCGGCAGCTTGCGGATCGCGTCCTCGGTCGCCTCGGCTACCCGCTGCGGCTCCGATCCGACCGCGCGGAGCAGCGCAGCGGCCGTCGACTCGGGCTGGACGAGCAGGGCGGCGAGCAGATGCAACGTCTCGACCTGCGGGTTGCCGTCAGCAGCCGCCCGCCGAACGGCGGTCGACAGGGCCTCCTGGCTGCGCGTGGTGAGGTTCGAAGGGTCCATCGAGCGTGGGTCTCCTGGGTGTGTGTACGACAGAGTCTGCCTTGTTCAACGCTACCGAAGTTGAGCCCATTCCACTCAAGTCTGGGATTTCTGCTGACGGGTGCGGTCGCGCGCCCACGGGTTTGGGCTGCCGCTCGGCTGGCGTCCTCGCCGAGAGTTGGCGTGACATTCAGGTTTCGGACGCCTCAATCCTGAATCTCACGCCAACTTCCGGCTAGGCGAGCGCGCGTCAGCTTCGGTCGTACCGCTGCAGCCTGCGTACGAGGCGGCGCCGACCGGCCGCACTGAGCGTTGAACGGGCGGCCTCAGCTCGCCAGCGCTTGAGCGGCTGTGGCCGGTGCGGCAGTCCGAGCGCGTCCTCGGCGTCCCGGACGATCTGCTCCGGACCTCGCACGATGTCCCGGGCGACATAGCCGTAGCGATCCCAGCGGATTCGACCTATCGTCTTGTCCCGGCTGAGATCGCGCCCGCGTACCTCGTGCTCGTCGTGGATTGCACCGTCGTACTTGTGCAGCCGCCTCGTGCCGACGATCCAAAGATCGCCCCGGACGATCACGTCGCCCCAGTCGTCGCGGATCTCGTACTGCGGTTCGACCTCGATGCCAGACCACACGTGGAGCAGCCGCAGCGGAGTCTCCCACCACGACTCGGCCCGGCCGTCGGCATCGGCTATCGCGCGGCGCAACATCGGAGCACCCCACTGGTGAGGGCGCAGGGAGTCCTGAATCTCCTCGATCGAGGTATCCCGCAGGTACAGCGCTGAGTCCATGACAGCGATCAGATCCAGCAGCGACAGGTCGCGGGCCAGCTGCGCGAGGATTGCCGGAGCCGAAGCGAGTCGGAGTCCATCGCGTACCTCGGGCTTGCACGTCACCTCGTCGGTCCGGGCGACATACACCCCGTGGCGATGCAGGTGAGTGCCGCCTCCGGAAAGGCTCGCGAACAACGGCAACCGACTCGGCAGCCACGGCCGGCTCCACCCACGCAGCATCGCGCCGGTGTAGTGCGACCACACCGCCGCTGGCGGGAGTGCGCGCTGGATCGCCCGACATCGAGTCGCGAGGTCGTTCGTCCCGAAAGGGAGGTGGACTCCATAGGACGCTTGCTCGTACTTCGGCCCGTCCAGAACGCCTCGGGTAATTCCTCGCCGCATCGCCTCATGGCGCAAGATGCCGTCGTACACGCCCTATACCTAGGCGCCGTCGCGAGGCAGAACGCCTTTTCCACAGGGCGAATCCGTTCTCGGCGCGATCATCGGCTGGAAGTTGGCGCGAGATACAGGTTCTGGACGGTCGAGATCCTGAATCTTGCGCCAACTCTCGGCGGCTCCGGGTGAGGCGAGGGCGGGGGGGACGGTGCGGTGGCGGGTCAGCGGAGGCGGAGGACCTGGACCTGACAGGCGGTGTCGGACCCGGAGGCGCCCGGCAGTCGCTTGATGTCGAACGACTCAGGCGTGTCCGGAGCCAGCTCGGTCATGGTGCGGCGCTTGCCTTCGAGCGAGGCGCCGGGTCCCTCGGAGACGACGACCGTGACGCGATAGTCAGCGGCCTGGCCGGAGGAGTTCGTGATGACGCCGGAAGCGTTCCATTGACCGTCCGCGTCGGGCTCGCAGACGAACTCCGACAGGTCCGACGCCGCATCCGACCGGCCACCCGACGCCGGCTCCGACCCGGACGCGGACCCAGGCCCAGCCGACGGCGACGCGGACTGCGACGCCGAATCGGACGCGCCAGTCGCGCCGCTCGAGTCGCCGGAGCCGCCGCCACCGCCGCAGGCGACAGCGCCCACCGCGATGAGGAGCACGATCAGAACCCGAGCCATGGAGCTATGTCACCACGCGCCGACCGCGATCAGGGGGAGCGACGCCGCCAGACTGCGATCTGATGTGACGTCGTCGCGCGTACAGGGAGGTTCGGCGTCGTCGCCAGGGCGGTGTTCGCCGCGGCCAACTGGTCCCGGAGCGCCGCCACCTCCTCGCGCAGCGCCGCCACCTCGGTCTCGAGCGCGAGGACGCGGCGGACGCCCTCGAGACCCAGGCCCTCGGCGGTCAGCCGAGCTACGTGGCGCAGCAGCTCAATGTCGCGCATCGTGTAGCGTCGGCCGCCGCCACCGGCCCGGTCGGGAATGACCAGGCCGAGGCGGTCGTAGGTACGCAGGGTCTGCGGGTGCAACCCGGTCAACTCGGCCGCCACGCTGATGACGTAGACCGGGGTGTCCGGGCCCGGGGGCCCGATGCTCGCCTTCTTGGCCATCAGGGACTCACACTCCCGCCTCGAACAGCCCGGATCGCGGATCCTGGTCGCCACGCGCCGACCGGTACGCCTCGAGCGCGGCCTTGGCCTCGGCGCTGAGCTCGGCGGGTACGGACACCTCGACCGTCACGAGCAGGTCGCCGCGCGTCCCGTCCTTGCGCGAGACACCTCGCCCTCGGACGCGGAACACCCTGCCGTTCGGCGTACCCGGCGGGAGCTTCAACGTGACGGGCGCGCCGCCGAGCGTCGGCACCTTGATCTGCGCACCGAGGGCCGCCTCGTCGATCGTCACCGGCGCGGTCACCGTGAGGTTGTCGGCCTTGCGACCAAAGACCGGGTGGCCATCGACATGGACGACGACGTAGAGGTCGCCGTTGGGTCCGCCACCCTCGCCGGTAGCGCCCTTGCCACGCAGCCGAATCCGCTGCGCGTCGCGTACGCCGGCCGGGATCCGCACCTGCATCGTCCGTGACGAGGACGCCCGGCCGGAGCCGTGGCAGGTCGGGCACGGGTCGTCGACGACGAGCCCGCGACCGTGGCAGACCCGGCACGGCTCGGTCATCGCGAAGACGCCGCCCGTGGTCGCGGTCTGCATCCCGCTGCCGTCGCAGTTGTCGCAGACGCGTGGCATGGTGCCCGCCCGCGCGCCAGTGCCGTGGCAGGACGGACACGCCTCGTCGCTGGTCATCCGCAGCGGCACTGTGACGCCGTCGACCGCCTGTTCGAAGCTGATCCGAGCCTCGGTCTCGACGTCGGCGCCACGACGGGCCCGCGTGCGAGTACGTGTGCCGCCACCGCCGAAGATGCCGCCGAGCAGGTCCGAGATGTCGAAGCTGCCACCGCCACCCTGACCACCGCCGGGGAAGCGGAAGCCGCCCTGACCCTCGGGCCCGCCGAAACCGCTGCCGAACAGTGTGCGCTGCTCGTCGTACTCCTTGCGTCGCTCGGGATCGCTCAGCACGGAGTAGGCCTCGGAGACGGCCTTGAATCGCTCCTCGGCGGCCTCGTCACCCGGATGCGAGTCGGGGTGGTTGTCGCGAGCGAGCTTGCGGTACGCCTTCTTGATCTCGGAGGCGGAAGCATCCTTGCTCACCCCGAGGACCTTGTAGAAGTCCTTGGTGACCCAGTCACTGCTGCTCACGGCACCTCCTCGTTACTGCTCGTCATCCTCCGCCTGGCCGGACGACTCCGGTGTCACCGGCGCATCGATCGGCTTCGGCTCCACGACCGCCACCCGGGCCGGCCGGATCACTCGCTCGCCGACCCGGTAGCCGACCTGCAGGATCGTCTGCGCGATCACCGTGTCGACGTCGTCGGCGTAGTCGTGCATCAACGCCTCGTGGATCCGTGGGTCGAACTCCTCGCCGGGCTTGCCGAACCGCTGCAGTCCGAACGACTCAACGACGCGCTCCAGCGACTCGGCGACGGCCTTGAAGCCGCCCTCGAGCTCGCCGTGGCCGCGCGCCCGGTCGATGTCGTCGAGCACGGGAAGCAGGTCGGCGAGTACGCGGGCGGTCGCCGCCTCGCCGACGAGCTCCCGATCACGATCGACCCGGCGCTTGTAGTTGACGTACTCGGCCTGCAACCGCTGCAGGTCGGACGTCCGCTCGGCGAGCTGGGACCTCAGACCGGCGACTTCGTCTCCCGAGTCAGGGGTCGGCTC
>Ga0081455_10004556_pt1 | contig 15472 bp, 12 predicted proteins | sample TabmetS3T2R1_FD_70207 | JGI IMG/M metagenome (GOLD analysis project Ga0081455, IMG submission 70207) | Tabebuia heterophylla rhizosphere microbial communities from the University of Puerto Rico - S3T2R1 | ecosystem: Host-associated > Plants > Roots > Rhizosphere ... | reverse complement strand
AAATTTTCCCGGATTCTTTTTTTCGTAGTCGTCGAGTCGCACCAGGGTCGCCTTCATGATGTTGACCCCGGTGACGTCTTTGGGAATCGGGAATCGATATGTGTCTTCGCGCGCAAGGCGTTGGAATTCTTTTACGATATCCAGCAGATCCCCTGCCGGGAGATAGCGAATCTCGGGACTGACGGTCCGGGAACAACCAGCTGCCGAAAAAGCTGAAATGATGAGTGAAAGGCGAACGAAAGTCTGAAGCAAATTGAAACTTGACGGCAAAATGATCTCTTGATTTCGCGGGCAGCCGATGTGGAAGACGATCCCAATGTTCAGGGGTGAGCTATTCGGCTCGTTGTTTATCTTATCAAGCGCCTTTCTAGGAAACGTTTTTCTCACTAGGGATTGATGGGCCAGCTGACGGTTTGTAGCAACACGGGTCCGTCTTGAAAGGGATAGAATTAGAAAGCTTCCCTTGTTTCCTGCATAGTTTCCGAAGTTTTCAAACAAAGTCAAGGGCAATTTGGCTCCGCCGCAAAAAAGTGTCGCCGCGCATCTTCAAGCGGAAACTTCCGATCTGAACGCATAAATTGCCATCTCCATGCCATCAACTCCGCCCCAGGAGGTCGCGTGCGAAACCGCTGGTGCATTCGTGCCGCGCTGAATTTGTTATTGCGTTTGGAACGCTGAGCAAGTTACACTTATCCGAAAGTCAAGAGATGAAGTTTCCAACGTCGTGGATGGTTCATCGGATTCAGACGGGAGCAGGGCCTGGATTCGTTGTAATCATGTTTGCTCTGGGACTTGCCCTATTTGGCTGCGCTACCATAGATAGCCCGGAAACTGCTGATACTCCACCTGCGCCAGCTGCTCCTCCCGCTCCCGCACCCCCGCCTCCGCCACCACCTCTTCCGGTGATTGCAGGGCCACCGACGCGGGCCTTTTACATGGGGTTCACTTTATGGCCGGCTGATCTAACAAACGAAGGGCTTCGGACCGCGCAGGATTTTGCCTACGCGCATGGCGATATCGTTTCGGTTGCGCTCATCGGCGGTATTCCGTGGCCTGAAGCGCTGGATGGAAAACCCTTTTCGAAAAGCGTTCAGGACGGGTTGACCTATCGACCGCCCGCCGGCAAGAAATTATTTTTGTCGGTCTCGCCGCTCGATAAAGATCGACGCGGTCTCGCTCCTTACTGGGGAGAACAAGAAAATCTGGCGTTGCCCAAGCCATGGGACAAAGAGCCACTCAACAGCCCTCGGGTGAAGAAGGCTTACATCAATTTTCTCCTGCGGACTATCCAAAACATGCGGCCGGACTATCTGGCCATCGGGGTCGAATCGAACGTTTTGCTGACACGCGAGCCTGCCAAGTGGCGGCAATTCAAGGATCTCTATCGCGAAAGCTACCGGACATTGAAAAAGGCTCACCCGACTCTGCAGATTTTTTTCACCACCGACGTCTTACACTACAAGAGGCTCACAAAAGAAGCGAAAGGGACCGATCAGGAGCGTGAAGTTACCGAGCTGATGAAACAAAGCGACCTTTTTGCTATGAGCGTGTATCCGCATATGAGCACGGAACTCCCACGACCGGTCCCCGCCAACTTCTTCGACTTCGCAACACGCTTCAAAAAGCCCATCGCCGTCGCGGAGAGCGGCATGACATCGCGGAATGTGGCCATGAAATCCTATGGACTGGTGCTCAACGGTTCCGACGCCGACCAGGAGCAGTTCACGGAACTTTTGCTCAAGACCGCTGCCCGAGAGAAATATGAGTTTGTAATCAACTTCGCGACGACGGACTTTGAGAGATTAGTTATTAAGCTGCGCCCGCCCCAAGACGACATCGCCCGCATTTGGGCTTTTACCGGAATGCAAACCGGAGAAAAGAAACCAAAGCCCGCTTTGGCTCAATGGGACGCCTACTATAGAGCGAAACTCGCTCGCGTCTGGTGATCTACAACGCAAGTCGTGTTCAAATCGTTCCAGTCGTTCAAGCCGTTTTAGCCAAATCAGCTTATTGTCTAGCCGGTTGTGATCAGCGAGTAAAATAATACCAACGTGCTGTTTTTCCCCGCCGCAAAGTCGTGCGGTGTACCCTTTGGGATGTGACAAATCGTTCCGGGGCGGAGCGGAATACGGCGACTATTGATGCGCAGCCGGCCGCGACCCTTGAGGACCTGACAGACAACGTCCTTATCGTCGTGGTTGATTTGTTTTGAGTCCGAGTTCTTTTTCGGACGAAAGGCGATGAGCCCAGTGGTAAAAGTCTCTTCCTGGAAGCAGTTCTTGTAGCGAATTTCGTCGTTGAGTTTGGGAAGACGCTTGAGAGCAGTTCGGAGGTCGATGACTTTCATGGCGAGGGATTTGGAGTAATGGAGTGGTGCAATAGTGGAGTAACGGGTTTACCAACACTCCATGACTCCAGCACTCCAATACACCTGTAAGTAAGTCTATGCCTTTTCTGTGACCGCCGCGACGATTTCTTTGATTGCCTGTTCCGCTCTATCGTTGGGAACCCGGCAGGAGCCGACGACCCTGTGGCCGCCGCCGCCGTATTTTTGCAGCAACTCGCCGACGTTAACCTTCGATGTCGGATTGAAGATATTGTAGCCCACCGAGATCGCCGTGGTGTTTACTCTTTGTGTATCGTTGGTGACCTTGACCTGAATATTGCCTTCTGGAAATAGGGTAAAGACGAGAAAGCGATTGCCGTCCGGGATCTTGTCGATGCCCCGCAGATCAGCAAAGATCACATTGCCTTTGAGCGCCGTATTTTGGAGCAAGATCTTGCGTAGCTGCTCTTGCTCGTCGAGGATCTGCTGGCAGCGGCGCTTGACTTCAAAGTCCTTGAGCATGTTCTCCAAAGTTTCGTCGCGCAGCAGCTCGATGACGCGCAGCCAGTAGGGCTCGTCGCCAGCATTCCTGCCATCCGTCGTCATGGAGATCAAGACGTAGCCTTGCGGGCTCAAGACATCTTCTCGAGTCAGTTTGCCGGCGTCGATTTTGTCCGTTTCCTCGAGGAGATGCCTCATACGGTTAGAATTCAGGAATGCCAATCGTGCCGCTCCATCAGGCTCGTTGGGCTTGGATGTTTCCGTGTAATACTCATAGACGACACGAGCGGCGCTGGGCGCGAGCCGAAAGCCGCCCTTACCCGGCATGATGGGCCGGTCGAATTGCGGCGTTGTATTGGTGATGTGATGATCGAACCACAGAGTGCAGTTGGGATGAAAGGGCAGGTTGGCGATGATATCGCCACTGCGTACTTCCACCAATCCATCTTGCATAAATTTGGGCTCGACGAAAAGGTAAGAGTCGATATCCTCGAATTTAGTGATCAGCGCGCCACAGGCAAGTCCGTCGAAATCAGCCCGGGTAACCAGTCTCATGTGCGAATCACCTCCTCGACGGGGATCCATGGAAGGTTGAAGGCAGTAGCCACTCCTTCATGGGTGATTTTCCCGTCATAGGTGTTAAGTCCTTTTGCCAGCGCTTTATTTCTGACCAGCGCTTGCGGAAAACCGCGGTTGGCAAGCTCCAGACCGTACGAGAGCGTGGAGTTCGTTAGCGCGTAGGTCGAGGTGTGCGGTACACTCGCCGGCATGTTGGTCACGCAGTAATGGACCACGTCTTCTTCGACATAGATCGGCTGTAGATGCGTGGTTGGGCGTGAGGTTTCGGCGCAGCCCCCCTGATCGATGGAAATATCAACGAATGCCGAGCCGGGCTTCATTCGCTTGACCAAAAGGCGAGAAATAAGCTTGGGTGCTTTGGCGCCGGGAATCAGCACGGAGCCGATAACCAGATCGGCATCTACGATTTCTTCTTCGACATTAGCGCGATTCGACATCAGCGTCGTCACGTGGCCGCCAAGAATATCATGCACGTAGCGAAGCTTGGTTGGGTTGATGTCCAAAATACTGACATAGGCGCCCATGCCGGCCGCAACTTGGCAGGCAGCGGTGCCGGACATGCCTGCGCCGAGAATAACCACCTTACCCGGACGAACACCGGAGGCGCCACCGAGCAGGATGCCGCGCCCGCCGTTTTCCGCCTGGAGACACCACGCTCCTACTTGAATCGAAAGCCGGCCGGCGATTTCACTCATGGGCGTCAAGAGCGGCAGTGAGCCATCGTCGAGTTGTATGGTCTCGTAGGCGATGGCGGTGACTTTTCTATTCAAGAGTTCGCGGGTCACCAGTTCGTTGGCGGCGAGGTGAAGGTAGGTGAAGAGGATGAGTCCTCGGCGCAGCAGGGGGAACTCGGATACCTGAGGCTCTTTGACCTTCATGATGAGATTGGCCTGGCTCCAAACTTCCTGAGCGGACTCGACGACTGTGGCTCCGGCGGCTTCATAGGCGCGATCCGTGAGGCCGCTCCCAAGGCCGGCGCCTTTCTCGATCAAAACTTTGTGCTCGCGGGAGACAAAGCCGGCGACGCCGGTGGGAGTCACGGCGACGCGATTCTCTTCGGTTTTGATCTCTTTGGGAACGCCGACGATCACAAATTCAAGGTACTTGAAGGCCTAAAGACAGTCAACGTAGCAAGAATGGAATGGTGGATTAATGGAATGTTGGAGTCGTGCTCATTCTGGTCTAGCAGGCTGCTCAAAAAGGCTCAGAGGCGAGGCGCGCGAAGATCGATGAGCGGAGACGTACTCATCTTGTACGTTGACGCGAAATCGGTCGAGCGCAACGAAGCATATGAGTCTTTTTCAGCAGCCTGCTACCGCCAGGCGGCCCAGGCGAGAAGTAGCCAACCCAAGAGAAAAGCAACGCCGCCGATCGGCGTGATGGCGCCTAGCCAACGCATTCCTGTGAAGCTCAATATGTAAAGGCTACCAGAGAAGACGACGATGCCGATAATGAACGCCCAACCCGCCGTGCCGGCGCTGCTTTCCGGCCAACGGGAGACTGCCCAGGCTACGGCCAGCAAAGCAAGGGCGTGATACATGTGATAGCGCACGCCGGTTTCGAAGATAGTGAGCATATCCCCGGACAGACGAGCTTTAAGGCTGTGAGCCGCGAAGGCACCCAGCGCCACCCCTAAAAAGGCCAGTAAAGAGCCGGTGACAAAAAAGAAGCGATCCATGGGATTGATAGTGTGAGGGTAAAGTGCACTTTGCCCTCACGGATGATGCGGTTTAAGCCGAGGCGCTCTTTTGCAGCGAGATCACCGTCGCGCCTTTTTGTATAACGATCTGGCGGTAATCGTTGCGCTTGCTCAGAGCGTCAATCAGATTGACCAGGGGCTGTCGCGCGGTTATGTATTCCTTCGCCGGCCCGGCGGCGCGCATTGTTTCGATCTCATCGACATTGAGATTCCAGCGGAGCAAAAACTCTTCGTCCGATACGCTCTCGGCGTTCATCTTCTTACGCAGTTCTTGAACCGTGGGCTCCGGCGGTGGGCGTTGCGCCCATTCCCGGGCGCGGGGACGATCGAGGATCTTTGCCTTCACCGTGGGCTCCATCAGATCGGCGCCTTCGCGTCCCCAGTAACCGAGCGCGTACTGAATGATCTGGTCGGTTACTTCTTTGTAACGCTCGCCGACGATGACGTTGATGGCCGCCTGGCTGCCGACGAATTGCGATAGCGGGGTAACCATGATCGGGTAGCCCAGTTCCGCGCGAACTTGCATGGTCTCTTCAAGCGCCTGGTCGATCTTCTTTTCCATGCCCACCTTCCGCAACTGGTGGCGCAAATTGGAGATCATACCGCCGGGCACCTGGTGTTGGTATTGGGAATAGTCGTACTCCACGGGCGCACCGATGGGGAAACCTTCGCGCTTGGCGATAATCGTGAAATGATCAGAAACCGGCTTGAGCAGCTCTTCGTCGATTAGAGTCTTGTAACCGAGGGCGCGGAGATTCCTGGCGACGTTGAACAGCGAGGGGTTTGACGCGCCGTCGGCGAGTGGCGGCAGAGCCGTGTTGACGATTTTGATACCCAGCTTGACCGCCTCCAGACAGCACAGGGGTCCGAGCCCGGTAGTACAGTGCGTGTGCAGCTCGATTTCGATGCCGTTGGCGTTTTGAAACATGATCGGCACCAATGTTTTCACCCGATCTGGAGTGAGGAGACCTCCGGGGTCTTTGAGACAGAGACGATTTACTTTGAGCGATGCCGCATCGCGGGTGCGCTGCGCGAAGTACTCATCGGTGTGTTTGGGCGAGACGGAATAGATGATGTTGGGAACAGGATTGATGCCGACGTCCCGGGAAACTTGGGTCTTCCACGTCCAGCCTTCCAGCTCGTTCCACTCCTCGGAAATGCGTGCTTCGCGGATCCCGTTGGCGGCCATCCGTTCCATGAAGAGACGATACATCGATCTCGGGGTGAGATCGAAGGCGCTGAAGCGGCCGGCATTTAACCGCAGCGGCGTATGTGTGATCCGTTGGCTCATTAACTTGACGCGAGCCCAAGGGTCTTCTTTGAGCTCCCTCACGCATTTTTTTAGGTGCGAGCTCGAGATCAGCTCGATGGCGTCGAAGCCGGCCCGATCCATCGCTTCCGCCACCGGCAGCATCATGCCCGTGGTCATATTCTCCGCCCAAAGACTCTGATGCCCGTCACGGATAGTCGTGTCAACGAATTTAATGCCGTCTGTACTCACGTGTTTATTTTCCCTCGGTAGCTGCGCGCTGAAAATCTGTTCTTGCAGGGTGCTCAAAAGGATCTTAGAAGCGAGGCGCGCGAAGATCGATGAGCGGAGGCGTACTCTTCTCGTACGTTGACGCGAAATCGATCGAGTGCAACGAAGCCTATGAGTCCTTTTCAGCAGCCTGCTAGAATTCCAGACCGAAGAACTTCTTTGCGTTATCCAGCATGATTTTCTTTCGCACCTCTGGTTTCATATTAACCTGTTGAAACTCTTCCAGCCAGCGCTCAACACCGATGGCCGGCCAGTCGGAGCCGAACATCGCCTTATCCTGGAGCAGAGTGTTGATGTTGTGGACGAGTTCCGCTGGAAAGTACTTGGGCGCCCAACCGGAAAGGTCGATGTAGTAGTTAGCCTTATGGCGGGCGATGGCCAGGCTTTCCGCCGTCCACGGCCAGGTCGGGTGGGCGCTAATGATTTTGAGTTCCGGAAAGTCCGCCGCAACTTCGTCGATGGCGATGGGCTGGCTGTATTTTAACTTGATGCCCATGCCGCCGGGAGTGCCGGCGCCTGCCGCCGCCATACCGCCGTGAAAGAGAATTGGCATATTGAGTTTCGCGCACTCTTCCCACAGAGGATAAAAGCGCACGTCGTTGGGGAAAAAATGTTGCCGGGCTGGATTGAGCTCGCCCATGCCCGATAGTCCCAAATCTTTGCAGCGTCTGATTTCGTCCAGAGCCAGCTTCCCGGTCCATGGATCGATGGCACCGAAGGCTAAAAAAACATCGGGATGTTTTTTTACTGCGCCGGCAACATGGTCGTTGGGCACCGGCGTGAGCCCGGTAACCGTTTCGTCTCGTGTGTTCATGATGACGGCCATCATTTTACGCGCACGATACTGGTCAGCCATCTCGTCGATGGAGACTGGGGGTCTCTCACGACCGAAGTATTTTGCCATTTGAGCCGTGCGAGCCCCTTTGGCTTTTTGAGTGAATTCATCGGACAGGTGAACGTGAACGTCGATCGCGACGATGTCGCTAGCCATAGTTTGCTTCCTCCTTGCTTCTCCCTTGATCCAAACTAAACTACCTCTCTTATTGCACTGGGACAAATTTAGTTCAAGGTTCCAGACGGCCAGAGGGCCGAGTTCAAGGTTTCAAGTTCAATGTTCAAAGTTTAAGGCTCGAATTCTCTGAATTGAGAGTTTACATCTGCAACGATGAACAAACTTTGAACTGCGTAACTTCAGAACCGCTTCTCGAGTGTGATGGAAAACCCCGGCTTCTGAAAATGAATCTGGTTGCAGTCCGTACGCTTGCTTAGCTGCTGCAGCAGATTGACCAGCGGTTGTTCCGCGTTGAGGTACTCGGGCGGACGCGGGTTCGCACGCATGGCATCGATGTCTTCTTTGCCGACGATCCAACGCAACAGTAACTCCTCATCGGAAGTTCCGACCGCGTCGAGCCGCCGTCGCATATCATCAGCACTGGGCTCGTCCGGCTCCCATTTGGCCCATTCCTTGGCTCGCGGGCGATCAAGGATCTTGTCTTTTACATTCGGATCCATGTCGCGCGCTCCTTCGGCGCCTGCGTGGCCCAAAGCGAACTTGATGACTTGATCCGTGACTTCTTTATAACGCTCGCCGACAATTACGTTAATCGCGGCCTGGCTCCCGACGAATTGAGAGAGAGGAGTGACCATGATGGGGAAGCCAAATTCGGCTCGTACGCGGATCGTCTCCTCCAAAGCTTCGGGATACTTGTGTTCCAAGCCGACCTTGCGCAATTGATGGCGCAAGTTCGAAAGCATGCCACCCGGCACCTGATGCTGATACTGGGAAAAATCATATTCAACCGGCGCGCCGATTGTGAAACCCTCGCGTTTGGCGATTGCGGTGAAGTGCCTGGAGACCGGTTTCAAGACTTCTTCATCGATCGCGATTTCATAGCCGAGTGCGCGAGCATTCTTGGCCACGTTGAACAGGGAGGGATTCGAGGAATCATCGGCCAAGGGGGGCACGGCGGTGTTGATGGATCGAATGCCGAGCTTCATTCCTTCCAGACAACAGAGCGGGCCAAGCCCCGTCGTACAGTGAGTATGGAGTTCGATCGGCACGCCGTTGGCGTTCTGGAAAATGATCGGCACAAGAGTCTGCATCCGTTCGGGCGTCAGTAGTCCTCCGGGATCTTTGAGACAGAGTCGATAGGGTTTCAGCGAAGCCGCCTGGCGGGTTCGTTGCGCGAAATATTCGTCGCTATGCTTGGGGGATACGGAGTAAATGAGGTTCAAGATCACTTTCATCCCCACCGCATGGGCGACGCCGACTCTGAATTTCCATCCTTCATAGTCATTCCATTCGTCCGAGATGCGCGCTTCGCGGATCCCGCTGGCAAACATTCGCTCGATGAACAGCCAGTACATCGAGGGCGGGTTGTATTCGAAGGTGTTAACCCTGCCGGCGATGACACGAAGGGGAGTCTTGGTGATCTCTTTGGCGACAAGCCGAACTCGTTCCCAGGGGTCTTCTTTCAGTTCGCGCACGGTTTTTTTGAGGTGCGAGCCTGAAATCAGTTCGATGCCTTCGAATCCAGCGTCGTCCATCCGCTTAGCGATGGGTAGCATCATCCCCGTGGTCATGTTCTCGGCCCAAAGACTTTGATGGCCGTCCCGCAATGTTGTGTCGACGAATCGAATGGTGTCCATCATTCCTCCGCAGCGCTCATTGGCAAATCTCAACTCTCATAATTACATAACACGAGGAGCAGCGAATTCATAAGTCGTCGTTTTGCTTTTTTCGCTTTATCGTTTTAGCTCTTCGTTGGCTTTTTTTGCGAAAGTCCAATCGGTGATATCCGACACGGAGATGTTTTCTTGGGTTTTTCGGGTGGCCTGAGTGAAGCGAACCACGTTGGCAATAGTCTCATCGGAAACAATTCCCGTACGGCTGTAGCGGCCAAGCATGTCCTCATAGAAACCTTCTCGGACAGCCGGATTCTTTATTCCCCAGTTTTTCTCGAGGAACCCGAGGATCTCAGCTTTGTTGGTCCGGATAAATTCGATGCTCGTAAGCAGCGCTTTAATAACCCGCACAATTTGGTCCGGGGCTTCCCTGATTTTGTCGACGTGGACAGCCAGGCCTGACAACGGGACCTTCATAATTTCATTAAAAGCGAGGAGTTCGTTGAAGCCTTTCTCGCGCGCTACCTTATTCATCGGTGGAACCAACATCGTGGCATGGATCGAGCCGCTTTCCAGAGCGGTGTAGCGGGTGGCGCCACCGCCAATCTGCAAGAATGTAACGTCTTTATCGGGATTCATGTTGTATTTTTTAAGAATCATCACCATTTGGTTGTGGGGCGCGCCGCCGAAACTGCTAATACCGATATTTTTCCCTTTGAGATCTTCCACTCTTTTGATGCTCGGGCTTGCGACCAACACGTGGTCCAGGCCATCCATGATCGCCATGACAACCCGGACCGGCAAGCCTCCCTTCGCGGCGCCGATGAAATTGGCAATGGTTGCGCCGTAATCCAAACTTTTGCTCAACACTCCGTTCACGACCACCTGATTCTGCATAATAATGATGACAGCATTGAGCCCTTCCTTTTGGAAAAAGCCTTTTTTTTCGGCCATGACGTAGGGTAACGCAGCGGTGCCCGTTGGGTTCGTGAAACCGATCGTCAGTTGCTTTTCCTGCGCCGACAGTGCGCCGGGAAGTACCACAACGAGGACGAGCCAGAGGGGGAAACAGTAAGGCGGACGCTTCATCATGCTTCTCGTTTCGTAAGATCCAAGATCACGGCGCAGTCTATGTACCGGTTCATTGATGGTTCAGCCATTTTCGGGGTACATCTCCGGAAGTATGGCCTCTCGCCATGCGACCCTTGCCGGCACTATTTTTACCGCACTGCGGGCGCGGTAGTAGCTCGTGTCTGTCCCCGGAGGGTCTTCGCCTGCCTGCACGGCTTTGACCGCTTGAAGAAGCACTTGACGCGCCGCGATAATGGCCTTGTCCGCCGGCCCGAGATGTTCTTTGGTTCTGTCAGCGGTGCGGCCCTGTAGCTCCTGAACCGCGCGGTCCTGGGTATTGACGCCAACGATGCCCGTGAAGTTCTGCGTGCGCTGGGCTTGGCGGTCGAGCAACCAGTTGTTGTCTTTGTTGCGGAACGAGCGGAAAGTTTTCTGATCCACGTCCTCGGGACCATTGGCAAGGTTACGATCCAGCCGATCTTCGTCGGTCAACGGTTCTTCACCCCAGCTATACATCCAGTTCCAAACCATGCAGTTCTCATCGTCGATGGGTACCCACATGTGTCCAGGATTGAACTTCTTCGCCGCATCCGCTTCGCTCTTGGGGCTATGGGGACGGATCTGTGTGAATGGCATAACAAAATTGTAGCCACGGATATAAACTTGCTCTTCTCCCAGTGGCCTGATGGCAACATATCGGTGGCCGAACGTCGTGGGCTCTAGGTCGAATATCGGAGCACCGCCGCGAGCGTTGAAAGATGTCGGAGTGGATCCAGGAGTATTTGGATCCACACGGAATGTGCTGTGGAGTATGCCGACGTGGGATTGGTCTAGACCTCCTTCGAGGCCCTGCAACCAGTTGCACTCTTGTATCACCTTGGAGGCGTGCCGGTGAGTTTCGGGAACCTGAGTCCAACCAAACCGTGGCGGAGGCGGTTTCTTCTCGGAAGGTCCCATGTAGGCCCAGATGACTCCTCCCAACTCCAACGTCGGATAGGATTTGATGCGGATTTTCTGGGCGAAGCTGGTGCCTCCCCCCTCGTTCAATTGGTCGACACACTGACCGGTGACGTCGTACTTCCAGCCGTGCCAAACGCACCGCAGCCCGGACTGCTCGTTTCGGCCCAGCCAGAGAGACGTCCCACGATGAGCACAGAACTCATCCAGCAGCCCGATCCGGTTCTGGGTGTCACGGAACATGACCAGCGGCTCGCTCAAGAGTTTTACTCGCACGGGCGGGCAATCGGGCTCCGGCAGTTCCCACGACAACACTGCCGGAAGCCAATAGCGCCGCATCAGGTTGCCCATCGGCGTTCCCGGCCCGGTCCGCGTTAGCATCTCATTTTCTTCAAGTGTCAGCATAAACTTTGCTCCTCACTCTCAAAAGTTTGGCGTAGTGTCAAGAAAATCGAAGCGTATCCATGGCGTTGAATACGTGGAGATTCAGCCATGCACCAAGAACCCGATACCCGCTACGATCAGCGTCGTCTCAATGAGCAGGATGAATAGCCGTTCCGGTAACCAGTCGAGGATCTTTTTCCCGACAAACGAACCGAAAATCATAATTGACCCGAGTCCAAGACCGATCACAATGCTTTCGGATGTCAAAATCGAGACTCGTCGATAAACCACTAGCTTCGTGACATGCATCACGACTGTGGCCAACGCCTCGGTGCCGATGAGACTGCCTTTCACCAGTCCATACGCCAGGAAAAAGGGGATCATGATCGGTCCTATGCTACCGAGGAGTGCCGAAAGGAAACTGAATATAGCGCCCAGGATAGCAAATCCACCCAGGGGAATGCGCAGCGCGCTAGCTTTGCCGATGTGGCGATACAAGACCGTCAAGATCAGGAATAGACCTAGGAGTCGCATGAGGAAAGAGACTGGTGCAGACGCGAAGAGAAGTCCGCCGATGAGCGCGGCAGGCACGCCGCCGAGTGCAAACCACCCTACGACCGGCAACTCAAGCTCATCGCGGTTAAACCAGACGCGGCTAACATTCCCAATCAGTTGCGCCACAGTCAAAATCGGGATTGCGTCGCGCACGCCAAACATGGAGACCAAAATCGGCAGAAGTACCGCGGCGCCTCCAAAACCAGCGACGGCTGCTACTGTGGACGCCACAAACGCGCCACCCCCCAGTAGAATCCAGTAACTTACCACGGACTGATTCATGGTCTTAGCTTACCGCATAACATGAGAGTGCAGTCTTCGTTATACCGGCATGGATTGCCGGTATGCATCGGGTGCGCAAGGATGCCTCCGGAGACATCCATGTCAGCCTGGATCGCAGCATTCCATGCGGGAATGACCAATTGAAGCGTTTGGCTTAAACTGACCGGGACCCTTCGCCCGCATTTTCAAAGGAACTTATATGCACAAAAACGCGCGCACATCTATGCAGAGCAAAAACTCCGAGGTAGTACGCAGATGACGTGGAACGCCACGCAGCGATTTGCTGAAAAAGGGAGTCCCTACTTCCGGCTTGACCCTGTCGCTACCAGGGCGATTGCTTAGTGGCCGTGGAACAGGTTCAGGGCCGATCCTGCACGAAACCATTCCAGCTGCGATGCGGCGAAGGAGTGAAATAACCGCAGTGTCTCGGTTGTCCCGTCTACGTGCTTGACAAGGCATTCTACAGGTTTCCCTGAAGCCATCGCCGCGAGCCCAAGCAGGCTGATGCGGTCCTCCTCGCGGATATGGTCGTAGTCTGTCGGATCCTGGAACGTCAGCGCCAGCAGTCCCTGCTTCTTTAGATTAGACTCATGGATGCGCGCAAAGCTCCGGGCAATGACTGCCACACCTCCCAGCAGGCGCGGCGAGAGGGCAGCGTGCTCACGGCTGCTGCCCTCACCGTAGTTATGGTCACCGATCACCACCCACTTAGTCCCCTTGGATTTGTAAGCCCTGGCAATTTTGGAAATTGCCTGCCCCGTCTCTCCGGTCAAAACGTTCTTCCCCTTTCCGGCCTCGCCGGTGAACGCGTTGGTCGCACCCATGAACATGTTGTCGCTGAACTTGTCGAGATGTCCTCGTAAACTCAACCAGGGACCGGCAGGAGAGATGTGGTCGGTCGTGGTCTTGCCCTTGGTCTTCATCAGAACTGGCATATCCAGGAAGTCGTTGCCATCCCAGGCGGGCCAAGGCTCCAACAACTGCAATCTTTTACTGTTAGGATCCACTTTGAGCACGATGTTGCTGCCGTCTTCGGGCGGCGCGGTATAGACGCTTCGACCATGAGCGAAGGACTGCTCCGGCACTTCAGGGGCCGGCTTGGGAGGCTCCAGTTTAAATGGCTTGCCATCCGCGCCGGCGAGTGTATCGGCGAGCGGGTTGAAAGAGAGCCTCCCAGCTAACGCGAAGGCAGTCACGAGCTCGGTACTGCCGATGAAGTTCATGGTTGTCGGCTGTCCATCGTTGCGTCTTGGGAAGTTGCGGTTATACGAGGTCACGATGGTATTGGGTATCCCTACCATTTCACTGGCCCTACGCCACTGGCCGATGCAGGGGCCGCAGGCGTTCGCCAGAACGACGCCGTTTATGTCTTTGAGGGATTGCATCTGGCCATCGCGTTCGATGGTGGCGCGCACCTGTTCCGATCCTGGGGTGACCAGAAAGGGCACGGCTGCTTTGATGCCGTGCGACTTCGCTTGCTCCGCCACATCTGCCGCACGGCTCATGTCCTCGTAGGAGGAATTCGTGCAACTGCCGATCAGAGCTGTCGAGATGTCGTTGCAAAACGAGTTGCTCTTATCGGCCACTTCGGCGGCGAGCTTGGATATCGGACGCGCCCTATCCGGGGAGTGAGGTCCGACTACGTACGGCTCCAGCTTCGACAGGTCGAGCTTGACCACACGGTCGTAATATTTGTCAGGGTTCGCCTCCACTTCCTTGTCCGGTTCGAGCAAATGTTTATATCGCTCGGCAGGTGGAACTAAGTCACCCCGGCCCGTCGCGCGCAAGTATTTTCCCATTCGCTCATCATAGGGGAACATGGAGGTTGTTGCTCCCAGCTCAGCGCCCATATTGGTGATTGTTGCCTTACCGGTGGCGCTGATCGTGCGAGCGCCGGGCCCGATATATTCCACGATGGCGTTAGTGCCGCCCGCAACGGTTAGCTGGCCTGCCACGTAGAGAATAACGTCTTTGGGCGCCGTCCAGCCCGAGAGTTGCCCGGTCAGGTACACGGCGATATGTGTGGGATAGAGTACCTCCCAGGGTAGCCCAGAAATAACGTCTACAGCGTCAGCCCCGCCGACACCGACCGCGCACGCTCCAAGGCCACCGGCGTTGGGAGTGTGTGAGTCCGTGCCGATGATCAATTCGCCAGGGAACGCATAATGCTCCAGCACCACCTGGTGAATGATCCCAGCGCCCGGTCCCCAGAAGCCGGCGCCGTACTTAGCCGCGGCTGAACGCAGGAAATCATAGACTTCCTGATTTTCTTGCAGCGACTGGTGTAGATCAGACTCGCCCTCGACTCGCGCCTGGATGAGGTGATCGCAGTGAATAGTGGTGGGCGCGGCGACTTTCTCCCGCTGGGTTTGCATGAACTGGAGCATGGCGGTCTGTCCCAATACATCCTGCAGAATGACGCGGTCGGGATGGAGAAGTAGATAGCTCTTGCCAGGCTCGATTTCCTGGTTTTCGGGGTCGTCAAGGTGTCCGAGCAGAGCCTTGTCCGCCAAAGTCAACGGCCTACCCAGTCGGCGACGGACAATCGCGAGATTACGCTCCATGGTCTCGTAGATCTTGGCTACCATTTCCGGAGTCGATTCGATCGTAACCATATTGTTCGCTCCTCGTTTCTGCTTAATCCTTATCTTTCACCCAACCTCATGCGGCTAAGCCGTCTCGGATAGACGAGCCTTTGAGGCGAGTGTTCTCGGCATCCGTCTGAAGCCGCAGGTTAGACAGGTACATCAAAGTAAGTGAAATAGCCAATACAGGCGCCCGATGATGACTGCCCTGGTTCGAACCAAATGCCACTCTTCAATCAACTTGAGAACATCTCTGACTTTCACTTACCAACATCCAAACACGGTAAAGTCTAACGCATAGCGTTTTATCCCTAAACCACTGAGTATACTTCAAGCGGGTTGCAAGTCGAGCAGCCGAGAACGCGATG
>Ga0081455_10004555_pt1 | contig 15473 bp, 20 predicted proteins | sample TabmetS3T2R1_FD_70207 | JGI IMG/M metagenome (GOLD analysis project Ga0081455, IMG submission 70207) | Tabebuia heterophylla rhizosphere microbial communities from the University of Puerto Rico - S3T2R1 | ecosystem: Host-associated > Plants > Roots > Rhizosphere ... | reverse complement strand
GTTTCGTTTGATTCCCAATGCATTCCGCCGCCAATAGGCATATAGTAAGTTGTGTTTGCGTTAAGAGTAGGATTGCTTGTTGTTCCAAGAGCACCACCTGACATCATTGCCTTCTTGCTTGTTGTATCGTATTCCATCGATAGGAATTGGAAATCTAATGTCTGCGTTCCAGTTCCAGATATAATTTTCCAATCTAGTTCGTCATTTGCAGCATAAGATACAGAAGTTGCAGTAATCTCTTTGAGCCCTGTTTCTCCTGAAGCATAAGTAAATATGACACTCGTATCAGCCCGATTCTTCCTTAATGTGAAAGTAGTATTGTTAACTCTTGCATTAGTAGGAACGTAACAAGCAAAGTTCCTTGCTGTTCCTGCTTCCAGGATTGTAGATTCTGCTCCTGATTCAGTTCCAGTTGTTCCGCTTCTATCACCTGCGATTAAAAGATAGTTAGTTGAACTTGCTGTATTTACAGGATAACCTTCTGCTACTTCTTTAGTAACTGCTGTAGTAGCATTTGTAAATATAACAGATATAATTGAGAATGTGAGTGTTCCAGTTCCGCCACTTACTGTTTTATAATTTAATTTATCTCCAGCAGATACAGATACAGAGTCAATAACATTTTCAATTACTGTGCTACTTCCTGCCGGGATTGTTATTGTAAGTCCAGTATCCGAACCATTTTTTCTTACGGTTAATGTTGAATCTGCGGAAGTTGAATTTGTAATTACTCGAACATAGAGTTTATGTAAAGTGCCATCCTGTCTGTAAGGAACTTGTCTTTTTGCTTCTGTAGTATCAGGTGAAAGACAAGCATTACCCAACCACCAATATTCTGTAGTTCCTGCTGTAGTTGTTGATGTTGCTTGCATTCCTCTCGTTGTTGATAAAAGAGTCGGGAATCCTGCAACTGCTGGAACACTCCCTGCATTATTCCAAACAAGTGAAACATCTTTTGAGATTCTAGTAAGATTATTCCAAACAACTGAAACTGCTTTTGATATTCGTGATCTGTTATTCCATTGAAGAGATATTGATTTAGTTATCCTATTTTTGTTATTGTATTGAAGAGTTACTAGTTTAGTTATCCTAGATCTATTATTCCATCTAACATCTACACTCTTCGATATTCTCTCTATGTTATTCCATTTAAGTGAAATCTGTTTAGAGATCCTTACACCTGCTGCTGTGTTATTCCAGATTAATGAAATTGCTTTTGAGATTCTATTCCGATTGTTCCAGATTAATGAGACAGTCTTAGTAATTCTAGAAAGATTATTCCAACGAATGTTAACTGTCTTACTAATCCGGTTTCTATTATTCCAAATAAGAGAAGCAGTTTTGCTGATTCTGGATCTATTGTTCCAGATAATTGATGATGTTTTACTAATTCTTGCTCTGTTATTCCACCGGATGTTTATTGCCTTACTTAATCTGCTACGATTATTCCATCTAACATTAATTGCCTTGCTAAGACGACTACGATTATGCCATATTATCGATGAAGTCTTGCTTAATCTGCTTCTGTTATTCCATCTTACATTGATTGCTTTAGATAATCGTGATCTATTATTCCATCTTAGATCAACTAACTTTGTGATTCTAGTAGGAGCGTAACTTAATGCTAAGAATATGAATTGTCTTGCTGTTGCATCAGCAGTTGTATAATTTAATACGAAATTACCTAAATTGAAAGCAGAGAAATCTGCTTCTGCATTTATCGTTGAGGATGATGCTGTTGCTGCTTCAGTACAGAAGAAGATAGCCTTTGTATTATTAGAACGACATGTTGTCCTGGTAGGAGTAACTGCGTCTGTATCTCCTGAGAATGTACAACTTTCATTAGTTCCGTCAGTTGCGCCTATAGTAGTTCTAGCATGTGCAAGAACAGTAGTTCCAGATACTAGATTCCTAGATAGAAAGAATACTCCTTTTGGATATTGAGTGGATACAGTGTTATAAGTAGAAGTTCCTGCGGAAGTTCGTTGTAATCCATTTCCTACGAATGGAGTTGTGTCACTAGCAAATTGAATTGCAATGTAATTCCATTCGTATGCTGTTCCTATCTGATCGGAAATAGTAAAAGTAAATCCACCCGAATTAAATGATGCTAGATCAAATTCTCCGTCTAATGCTCCTGTAGTTGGAATTAATGCAGCAAGAACTCTATCAGTTCTTTGATATCCCCATGTATCAGCAGGATTTCTTGCTTCTTCCTGTACTTTTGCAACAAGACCTCTCTGGCTAGTAGATGTAGCCATTCCGATACACATTCCACTTCCGGCCTTTGGAGTTCCTGCTGTGACCTCTGCTGGCGTCATGAGTGCTCCAAAACACATCAAAAAGTTGGGTTGAAATCCTATACCTGAAATAGCCTGAGTTCCAGTTCCAGTGCTATTTGTAAAGATATCTCCTTTAGTATTTAGTATATCATCGCCACCAAGAGCAAGATAATGTAATACGATTGCTCTTCCGTCATTTGTTTCATGATTTAGAATGAATTGGGTGGAATTGACAGAATCCATAAACGTCCATTGATAGGCGTTTAGATTCTCATCTGTGATTACCATCAAGTAGTCGTTTCGTTGGAATCTTGCAGCGTTTGATGCTGCAACGTTATCTTGTGATGCTGTGCTTATACATTTAGAGAACTGGCCTTGATCTGCTGTCCAGACGCCAAAGAATTCAACATTCCATTCTTGAAATGAATTATTTGTTACTGTATCTATTCCCCAGAGAAATACAACTTTAGGCTGGAAGCCGACTGTTATTGCTTGAGTGACACCATTAGCGCCAGTGCTCTTAAGAAATGAGCCTTCCTTTACGTTTAAGACCATTTCAGATTTCTTTTATCCCATCAAGAAATCGAAGGATTCTATTCTTCTGAACTTGAAGGTTTCCGGTATCTAATAATATTCCTTGATTCTTAATTATTCCATCTTCTAAATGATTTAAAGTGTGAAGTAGTTCTCTTCTAGTATCTTCCCATCTTAACTGCTGTGCTGGTGTTAGAGTGGCATATCTTTCTTCGATATTACTTCTTAGAGTATTGAGATTGTCTAATGCTGCTTGCCAATTCTCTGATACTATATTGTTCCTGAGAGTTGAGAGAGCAAGTTCAAAGACCACATTTCTTACTCAGCCGTATCAGCATTTATCGTAATGATTCCAGTATTGGTTGTTTTTGCAGCGCCACCAACGTTAACAGTTCTTTTTATCCAAAAGCCACCATGACTTCCGTTAGCGATATTCTCTTCTACTAATCCACCTGAATCCGTAGTTGGATGTGTGAATGTTACACCACCACCTGGGGCAGTTGATTCATTTGCTACTGCTGTTTCTGTTGCACCATTAGCAGCAGCCATAAGTCCAATATCTATCTCATCTCCTGTTCCTGTAGTATCTTGTGAAATGAATATCTTTAGTGCAGTTGCAGTTAAGGAAGGATCTGCATTGTGGATATATACCATTCTATATTCAACATCGCCTGCGGCTGATTCTGCTCCTGATACATCATCAAAAAGGTTGTTAAGAGTAGCATCGGTCAAAACCGTTGATGACTTTGCTCCACCAATACTTGCATTCGGATCACTGTTTGCAGCACCGCCACTCAATCTTATCTCTAATTCTGTCGTAGTAATTGGCATATTATTTTACATAAGTGGAAAAGTTGCAAGATGCTTTAAGAACTATCTGATTGTGAGGTTTTTTTCAATGTGTACCATCAAGACACTTTGCCTCACAATCAGGTTGGTACTCGCAGGCAATGTAATTAGAACTACTATCTTAATTTACGTTTTGCCTTCTTTGCTTTGGCTTCTGCTAACTTCTTACGTCTTCTTCTTATCTCTTCTAGTTCTTGTTGTAATTCTTCTCCAGTAAGAGCGGCAAGAGCAGTTGCACCTCCTAAGAATGCGATCTCTTTAGCAGATAATCCCAAGTTAAGTAGTTCCTGTTTGCTCAAGTCTACTTCAATATCTTCTTCTGATTCTGCTAGCATCATAAAGCAACGACAGTTAGGATGAGTATCGTCTGGAATAGTTGGGATGTCAGGATCGGCTAGTGCCCATGTCTGTAGTTCAAGACCTCTACATATCTCACATACAAGATCATCGTCTTGAGTTATGAATGTAAATGACATTGCAGCCTCTTCTTCTGATTGACTTGTTCTTTCTAGGTTAGGAATCCGGTCCGTAATTAACTTCTGTTTATTTATGGATGTAAAGTCTTTACTCCATATTCGTCTTGTCTGTCCTACAAGACCGTTTCTACTTACTGATTTTAGTTGATCTTGGAGTTCTATGCCTTTAGATTTGATTCCTGAATTAAATGACTTCCAAGCAACAAGTGCTGATAGGTCTTGAGATATCTTGTCTTTCTCCATTGATATTACTCTTGATGGCTTTAGTTTGGGATCGACTCTCTGAATTGCTGATAAACCTTCTATCTTCCTCCAGAAGATTCCGGTAAAATAGTTTACCAAATCTGATTGTATCCTATTATCGGCTTCACTACTTAGTAGTTCTCTGTTGGCTATCTTTGCAGTATAGTTTGCTCCAAGTCTATAGAATGCGTTTGAATAATGTGAGAGTATGTTATCAAATGATTCTTTGCTTCTTGACTGCTTTGATCTTAATCCTGGAATAACCTTATGATTAAGATATGCTTGGATCTCCCATCGTAATCTATTCTCTAATCTAAGGACTAGTTTGTTGCTGACCACGAATGATTTCCTCTGCGGCTGCTATCATATCAGAAGGCATACCCCTTCTCCTCATGATTGCTATCAAGTCTTCCCTTGCCGCTCCTACTTGATCTTGAATATTATCTCTAGTAGTACCTACTGCATTAGCATTAGGAGTATTATCGAGGACTGTTTCTATTGCTTCTATCTCTGCCATTTGTGGTGGTAGATTCATTCTCCTTCTTGATTCTGCTTCTGTCTCAAGTCCATGTCTTTGTAAGATGTCAACTACCTTTGCTTGTGATTCGTCATCTGTTACTGCAAGACTATCAAATACAAACCCAACTCTAGCGTCCCAGTCTACTATATCGAAGTTAGGATCTGATTGTCTGAACCATAATACTACTAACTTCTTGTAGAACTGATGCCACATCATCTGTCTGAATCTCTCTCTATCGTTTTCTAATGTGAGATTACGCCATGTAGTTAATACTGATACTGATGTCGCACGATTAGTTATGTCTTCCATCTTCATCATAAACGATGGAACGTCTAGTTGCATTATCATAAATCTGGCATTTGCTTCTCTTAGATCGGATAATGGTTTAGGATCGGCATTCATCTGTAATACTTGACTATGGATTTCTGCTCTTACAGCACTGTCTTTTGCAGGATTTCTGTCGGCGATAAAGTCTTCAAGTTCTTGTTCAGACATTTGATCAGACCAGAATAACATTGAAGGTGCCCATCGCGCTTTACATATTTCTGGCAAGTCTTGTTCGTTCATCATTCTATTTTGTTCTGATACTGATAGGATAGTTTGGATTACTGATCTACCATAGTATTTCTCATTCCTTGTGAAGTAGATCATGTCATTATAAGGAAGAAATCTTCCAAATCCTTTCTCTTCTTCTGGCACGTTATCAGGAACAGGAAATCGTGCAGGATCTCTATATTCTACTTTATTGATCCTATCATTCTCATCTAGTATTATCTGACCAAGTCTGTTCCATTCAAGATCAATAAGAAAAGCAGGAGTGCCTTTAGGTAATTTCCATTTAAGAAGTGTCTCGTTGTTGGCAGGCAACATGAACTGGCCTGATCTGCCGCCTACGAAATAATCGATACACAATCGTTCATACTTGTCATAAATCTCTGTTAGTCTTTCTACTTTCTTGATGTATTCCATAAGATCGTCTTGTTCAGTTTCATTGATGACATCGTTAAGAATTACTTGCGGATCTTCCTCTTCTCCTAATACTAATGATGGGTCTGCTTGTAATACTGTCCTCATTCCTTTTCCTAAAATATGAGAGCATCTTATGATTATGGCTTCGTTTATTACAGGATCCATAAACCATGCGTTGAGTAGTCTGTTCTTGTATCGATCAGAATAAGGATCTCTATATCTAAATCGTTTGTCTTCTGATGAATCAACTGTAGATGCTAATCCCCTACTTAATGCAGTAGGAAGATCTATTAGTTGTGATGCTTGTCGTTCGCTGTTTGTTGGATCTGTAAAATTAAGTTTTTCAGACTGTCCTGATGCATCATAATATCCGAATAATCGCTTTCTGGCATCCTTATTCGAAATGAAATATCTATTATTAGTTTTTACAACTGCCATCTATTCTAGTAAGAATAACGCTTACTTTTAAGTAAACGATTTAATTCCTCTTCTTTCTCTTCGGTGACGGCATCTGTAAAGAGATTGGCATAACGTACATCCATCCAGTAATCTGTTCTTCCTATTTTGCCTGGCTGTAGTTTGATTGAAGGATTTAACATGCTATCTTTATCGTATCTTTGATGTGAAGTATCTGCATTCATTTTAGTTAACATCTCTGATCTTGATAGTTCACCACCATCCTTTATGATATACTTCTTAGTTTGTCCATATGTTATGATGGATGGTTTTGCTACAAGTATTTGTTTATGATATGCTGCTTGTCCTTGGCTTTCGTCAAACTCGAATCCACATCTAATACATTTGTAACGATAGTCGCCTATCTTCCTAGTTGGCATATCCTTGCACAAAGGGCAATACTTCTTCGGATGGTTGTTAGCCAATCAAACACTCCACCATTTACCATTCTCGAACTTGGCAGTTATAGTTTTCGTTTGGCTTTTCTTCTTTTTCATTTCCTTTTATTCTTCTTGATCGCTTCCTCATATGGTATTAACCAACCGAAGATATAATTATCATGATCTACTCTTCTCATCTTAGTTCTGAATGTATTACTATTAAGGAATCTAAATGAGAACTGTCTATTCCCTTCATACATCCTTCCGTCTTTATTGAGATCATAATTATGATATTTGTTTTTGAATATCTTATGACTACCGTTAACGTATATCATTTCTGACGGCAATATCCATAGTCGGGGTCTTTTGTGTATGACTCCATAGTCTTCGTTGTCTAGTGAATAAACATTATGAACATATGATTTGCCACATTGGTCAACTATAGTATCTGATATTTCTTGTATGAATTTAGGCCAATCAGTATTATTCTTATCCACAAATTCATCACTATCTAAAATGATTAGTGCATCAATACTATATTGAGAACATAAGTCAACATATCGTTGTCTTTTGACAGACTCATAATCTGATAGTGATTCGTAATAGATCTTGTCGTTGTTTAATTCTAATCCGACTGAATAATTATATTTGCCAGGATGGTTGGGGAATCTCCCATCTATTACAAAATGAACGTCTACATAATCGTAGTCTATTGAATCGATAAGTCCGTTTAATCCAGTAATGTCATTATATGTGATTGTACCGATTGCAAGTTTCATCTATCCTTCTTTTTCTTTCTACTTCTTCTACGTCTTCTTCTTCCCATAGACTTATGGTGTCTACCATGCATCAAATTATTCTTGTCACTACATTATTGTTTATCTTTAGATTTAGTTTGGAATTGTTCTTCAACGCAGCAGTTAGTTCATCATTGAATAGTCCACAATCTAGTTCTGCCATGATGCTTCCTATCTGTGGAGTTGCAACTGATTCTTCAACTATTGCTTTGTCTACTGATGCTTTCTTTCTTCTTATCTTCGGTTTTGGCTTTGGCTTTTCTATCAATCTACGAAGGTCTTTCTTTCCTCTTGCCATTCGGATAAAATAGAATAGAGTTACTTATAATCATGTTATCTTTCTTTCATGATAGAATTTATCGTGAGTCTTTTCACAATTATCACATTGGAAAGTAATGGTAAGGGCAGAAGGAAATTCGCGGTCCTTAGGTTGATAATATAATATTTTATATTCTTCCCAATTATGATTGCAAAAGATTCTTTTCATTCTATCTTTACAACCTCAAATCTATAGAATGCTTTCCAGAAATAACGGTAACTATCAGGCCAATCATCATCTAATCCTGTATCTGATTTTACTAAATACCAATACCATGGTCTGTTTTCTATTTCTCCGCTAATCGTATGAATACCAGTTGACTTTTGGATTATGCGGCCTTTCATTCTATCTTTACAACCTCATTATCTTTTACTTGAAGTTCAACTATTGAATTATTTAGTAATCCCATCCTTAATTCTTGTTTGAATGTTTTGCAGTTTAGTTTTACTTTAGCATTATGTGATGGTTCTGGTAATGTTTCATAATACCTATCATCATATTTACTTGGTTCTACTTCCTTTACTTCATGTTTAACTTCTTTCTTATTGTTGACTGTTTGAATGCTATTTGTGGACATTTTGTCCTCAATTTGAGCATGATGTTCTCTAACCATTTGGCTTCGTTTCGCTTCCATAGGAAGCGCCCTTCTAATCGTTCTATCAGATACGTCAACTATCTCCTTCATGTAATCTCTTGCCTCGAATGGATCAAGACCATCCTTTATGAGATTTTCATATAATTGTGGAAGTAAATGGCCTGCCTTTGTTGCCAGTGCTTGAATCTTTGATACAAGACTTTTTGTTTCTTTAGAAAGTTTTTTATTATCTAAATTCCTATCTTCCATTGCATTTCGATCAAGCCCTTGAATACCTAGCCATGCTTAAATAAGTATTGGCAAGGATTCAGGACTTTAATAATACTCCATTCTTATAATCCAGAACATCCATGAATCTGCAATATCCTCTATTTACATATCTCTTGAAATGATTTAACCATCTATCATCATTCTTGTTGTTGTACGGCATTATGTAGGGATTAGCACCATATTCCAATAATTTGTAAAATCTATAGAGATCTTGTTGATGAGTTGTATTGAATCCGCAGATCATATAGCAATAGATCTCTGTTGCTTTGAATCCAGCATCCAACAAGAGATCAATTCCTTTCTTTACGAAATTCTCTATTCCCAAATAATCCCATGCTATGTATAATCTTCTTCTAGTGAAATCTAAATCCCAGGGTTTATCTTCTGCTAGAAATTCTGCTTTCTCTTTTGTGATACATCTAATATCATATCCTTGAGTGATTGATAGTTTGATTCCTAATTCTCTACATTCATCTATTATTGCATCATGATCAGGAGATAATGCAATATCATTATCTAATAGTAGGAGTTTACTTCTATCTTCAGGAACTAGATATCGTATAGGAATATAACCTCTCTGAATCTTTCCTTCCTTCTTCCAAACATCGCAGAACTCACACTTACGATCACATCCTCTTTGTGAGAATCCTATTGCTCGATCATCATCTGGATAAAATGAATAGTCTGGTATTCTATTTTCTATTTCGAGTGGTAATGATATTCTTCTATTTGGATCTATAATTCCCCAATCGAATCCAGTTCCACCATAAACCACTTTCTTTCCTAATGCTTCTTGAAATGCTATTGCACTCTTAGCACGTTCTCTATTCCATGTGAATATACAGGATAACCATACTTCATCATATTCTCCTTCAGGAATATTTCTATAAACATCAAATCCTTTTTCCTTGAAATATCCTGATGTTTTCATTAATGCTAGATTTGGAATCTTACTATCGAAATCTATTAGCAGTTTTCCTAGCATCTAATCATTCATTCATAACGTGGTGGTTCTCTTATTACTCTCATCACATCATTCGATGTTAATGGTTTGAATGCTAGTGTTTCTCCTTGATCGAATTGTTCATAATGTGATGGACATAGATTCATTAACATTCCTTCGAATACTAATAAGACTTCTCTAGTTTTTCTGCATCCATCTACTACACATTTCTGATTGGGGAATTCGTATACCTTTGTTGCTTTTGGTGTTGGTGTTGGTGTTTTTTCTTTAGGTTTCCTCTTGGTTTTCGTGCTCTTAATCATCTACTTTATAGAAAAAAAGGATGGATTAAAACTATTTTGCTTCTTTTCTTGCTTTTAGATCCTCTAATTCCTTCTGAAGTTGATTCTTCCTCTCATCATTCCATGCTACTTCTATTTGCTTCTCCACATCTGCAATTGCTTTCTCAATATCATCTGGTTTGTATTCTCCTGTTTGTTCATTAGTATTAGTATTAGTATTAGTTGCTTGTGGTTGTGATTGCGTTTGTGTTTGTTGTCTTTCTACTTCTTCAGGTTGTAACTTTCTAACCATTTGATTTACAATATGGAATATCTTATTAATCAATTATAGTTTGCATCTTCATCTTGTTCATCTTCTTCACTCATATTCTGAGGTTGAGAAGGAACAGGTTTGACTCCAAAGTCTTGTGCTCCTGCTATCATTCCAGTTAGTTTATCTAGAGAATATTCAACTCCTGATTCTGCTGTCGTGTTTGTTAGATTTCCATTCGTTAAGATATCTTGTGCTACACTTGTATTTCCTATTGCACTCTGAGAGATTCTATCTTGATCTTCTTCATTATCGTCGTTATCACTAATACGAACATAACCGTATACTATTCCTGTATTGTTAGGTTCTGATGCATATCTGTGATCAACTAAAGTTTTATTGATGCTTGGCAATACTTCTGCATACGTATTATTAATTAGTTGAAGTAATGCTATTCCTTGTTCTGATGATACATTCGAATGTCTTTGCAATACTTGGGATACTATCATAACCTGTCTTGCTAACTTTTCATCTATACTATCAAGTAATACTTGAAACTCTTGGGCTGATTGGAATCTTAATTGTGATGTATGATTGAATACTCCTAATGTGATATTGGCATTTTTATTCTGATTATCTATTATCTTTTCATTCTGTGCTATGATTAATCTGTTCTGATCTTTATTCTGTTCTGATATCTGAAGTGTAGGTTCGACCACTATGCCAGTCCAATACATAATAAAGCCAAGCATACCGAATATAGCGAACTTCCACCAATTCTCAATCAGGAATACTTTATTGCTTTCTTTCATCTTCCATTTAATCTACCTTCCAGTTTTGCTATTTTGAATTCTGACATATTCACTCTTTCTTCTAATTGGCTGAATCTATCATCGATTACTGATTCCTTCTTTTCCTTCTTTTCAAATCTCTTACTAATGAATAAGCCTAAGAAGGGAAGTACTACCGCTAGCATTGGAACTAGGGTTTCGATAGTCTCATTGAATGCCAAACTAAATTAAGCAATAATATTATTTTGATTCTTCTTAATTACTTCTGTCTTTCAGTCACGAAATTGAATCTAAGCAATGATAAGAATAGTGCATCCAACAAATCAAATGATTCTCCTTCTTTGTTCTTGATCAATTTTCCTTCGTAATGTTTAGCAATCTTGCATTGGTTGACTAGTTCTTGAAATGAGTTATGGATCTTTAGATAGCCTTGTGAGACTATGTTTGTTGCATGAATAAGCATGGGTTTGTTTAGTGGATGAAATGGAACAGGAACTATTCTTTGTTTGACGGTGCTTGTATCGTTTATTTCTTTCATCGTATCGTATGCTACTTCGTTTATCTTCATCTTGATATCAGTAATGAATGGTGATGCTGATGCGTCAACGAATACATTTTCTATATTAAATCTTAACATTTGATTGTAGACATAATCAACTACTACTGCGTTTGATTCACGCTTAAGATCGATAGCATCCAATACTTCTATATTGGATCCTCTTAATTGAAGTATGACGATTCCTGCTTTTGATGTCCTGTAACCTGGGTCGATACCCATGCTTTTGGGATAGTTCATGTTGTGAATAAAGTCAGGATCATGAGGATCGTAGTTAGCAGTATCAACACATCTGTCCAACTCTACTAGATCAAATACATTACCAGCACCTATTGCAAATGAGCAGTTGTATAGTCTATCGAAATCGATGCCATGTCGTTCTCGTTCGCCTTCTAGAAACTCTTCAGAGATAAGACCTTCTGCAACTGCTAATCCTACAGGATATTCTCTTACTTTGAAATCTCCGGCATGGCCTGTCTTATTTCTTAGCCATATATCATATACAAGACCAACAGGGCCTGCTGGAATAGTTTCAATAATGAAGTATCCTCTTGTTTGTGCTAATCTTGTGAATGCTGATTTGATTACAGGATCATAGTCACGTTCAGTCATTGTGATGTCCGATACCATTATGTATTTGACTTCCTTCCAAGATACTGCTGCTCCTGCAATTGCAGGAATCGATATCACTCTTGTAGGACGTCTTGGATTGTTTGGATTTCTTATGAACATTTCAGTGATTCTTGTTTGTTCTCCTCTTCCAACATTCATGTCACGATCTCCTATTGAGATCATAAAGTCACGATACTTTTCGGAATTGGATACCATCTTCTCTAGAGTGTAGAGATGTTCTCGTGACATTCTAGATGATTGAGCAATTATGAGGGCTTGATAACCTGCACAATCTGTTATCATATGTTTGAATACATTTAGCAAGACAAGAGATGATAAGCCGATCTTGTTTGATTTAATTGACATTGCATAATGATATCTGTCAATGTCATTCCAGAATTCTTTCTGATAGTATGTTAACTCTTTTACTGGTTCATTAGTATAAGGATGGGTGAATAGTCCAAAGTCCTCATAGAATTGTTGGGGATCATTTGGTGCTTCTGCTGCTAATCTTCTTAGTAGGACGTATCGTTCGTTCTTTGATTCCTTTGATAGGAGACGATAGTCTTCTACATTCTGTCTAGTATTTTGTGTTGCTTTGAAGAAAGAATTGCTAAACGGTGATGTCGAGCCCACGTTTTAGTGATGCCACCTCAGAGTTTAATCTGTTGAGTTCCATCATGGCAGGCCCATTACATATTGTAGTCATCTTATTGTTGACAATCCTATCTAAGAGTTCGATTGCTCTCATTCTGATATTCATAGTGACATGTTTAGTAGTATCTCGAATGTTATCATTATTCCTACTATAGATCTGCCAGCATTCAAGCATAAGACTATTTTGAGTTCTTATGCAAGATTGAAACATTGCATTAATTGTTTCTCTTGCCATTTCGTTAGTAAGATCGTTAGCCTTTCTGTTTATTGCCTTCATGTCTTTAGCAATAGTATGTCTATTGAGTTTCAATTGCCTTGCTATTTGAAGTTGGTTTGCCCCTCTGTCAAGCATATCCATAACTGCTTGTCTTCTTTCTTCTATTTCTTTTCTAGTTGCCATTCCCTAGGTTGATGAATTAGTAACCATTTGAACTTAAACTTTTGCTATGGGTGGTAAACTATTTTACCGAAAACAAACCGCTTGATCGGGAAGGCCAAAACATGTAAACTCCTTCCCGACCATCGGACTTCAATGATGTTACATGACAGCGATTCTAGGACGGTCTGACCAAAGCAAACGAACTAGAACATATTAAAATAACATCTTAAGGTATAAAATGTTTTTTACTGAATGATTATCGGATTAAAAAAAAGAAGTGGGGATTATTGTTATTGTACTATTGCTGGTAGATGTACTGCTCTTGGTTTAGGATATACATCGTAAGAACCTTGTCCTGCTACTGTAGGATCTGATTCTAGTGTTGCATATACGTTAATTGTTTGTGGACTTGTATTGGGTCCGACCTTGTATGCGAATTCTTGTCCACTGCTTACTATTGCATTCTGTAATGTCTTGTTTCTAGCATTGATTACTTTGATGTTTACTTGTTCGCCTTGGAATTCATTGCCTTGATCGTCTGTTACGAATGGTGTGACGTGTTGAATATGTCCTCTTTGTATCGATTCAATTAGTGCGAGATCAATTGTTGTAGGTCTATCAACTGGCGGCTGTGGTTCAGTTGTTGTTCCATTTTCGTCGGGAATGGTACCATTGGGCAGTGTTGGCGGGCCAGTGTCATTGCCTGGTGGAATTACTATTGGTGGAGTTTCTGTTTCATTTCCAGGTGTTGGCGGTATGATTATCGGAGGTGGTTCTGTAGCGTTTTCACTTGGTGGAACTCCTGTTTCATTAGTTGGTGGAACTTGTGTTTCATTTTGAGGTGGGAATGGTACTGGTTCTTCTGTAGGTGGAGCAGTTTGATTCTCTGCTGGTGGTTGAGTAGCGTTTTCAGAAGGTGGTGCTGTTACATTTCCTTCAACTGGCGGTACTAATATTTCAGTTGGTGGAACAGGTAATGTTACATTTCCTTCTACTGTTTCATTTTCGCCTCCTGGAAGTGTCACATTTCCTTCAATAGGAGCACTTACATTTCCTTCAGTAGGTGGTGCTGTTTCATTTCCTTCTGGTAATTCTGTTCCTGTTTCTCCGTCGCCTGTTTCATTTCCAGGTGGAGTGATAGTAGCATTTTCTGGCGGTGCTGTTACATTTTCAGAAGGTGCTGGACCGGTAACATTTGGTAATGGGCCAATAGTTACTGTTTCATTTGTAGAAAGTGTTTCTTCAGTCGTTACAACTACTGTAATATTAGGAGTTACGTTAATCTCTTCAGTATCTTCTCCTTCACGATCAACTGTTACTGTGACGTCTGACTCGCCATTACCGCCATTACCGTTGCCATTGTCTTCATCTTGTGCGAATGTTCTATTGATCTGTAATGGGATGGCAAAGATCATGCTCATCACCGTCAACAGTACAATAGAAACTAGGACTTCTTTCTTCATTAGGTAGGTTAAACTAGTCTTGCTTTATATCCATTGCTCACCAGAACTAAATAATCTGTTTATATTGTATAGAATTTAGTTAATTAGCAATGTCAAAGAAAGAAGAAGAGAGGGTGGAGAATCCTATGACGGTTACAGGTAATAGACCACCAGCAGATAGAAGTCCTAATTCTACTAGTGAAGGCAAACGACAAGAGGCAGCCAAAGCAGCACAAGCCCAAGCATTGAAGGATGCACCAAAGGCTTCAGGTAAGAAACCATCTGCCGATGAAGATCCTCTAAGATATTATCAAGGTTCAGAACTTCAAAAGAAGATCGAAGAAGAGAACCTCAAAATCAGTGAATCAAACGATGCTGGTGACAAAAAGAAGATGGTTGAAGGTCTTAGGAAAGAAGTATATCCAGAAAAGAAAGAAAGTAGAGAAGAAAAGGAAGAAGAGAAATCAGAATCTAGATCACAATCAACAGTTAGAAGAAATCTGTAGTCCGTCTTCACTTTTTATTTTTATTTTTATTTTTTACCGTCTGCTATTTTTGCAATATCATCCATTTCTTGATCCATATGTTTTCTGCAAAGATGTCCTGCAAAACCTATAGCGACTGAATCCTTATTACATTTTACACATTTATGCTTCTCTAGTACCATCCTCTAATTGAACAATTTCGTATGCTGGTCTGCCAGTTATCTTTCTTATGATTAATTCATCTCGCCATAACATCCTTTGAATATTTACAAGATACCCAACAATGTCTTCTAACTGGTGATTTGTCAACATATGGAGTTCAAACATTGCTTGAGTTGGTGCTTCAAAGTCCTCAACAGGACATAC
>Ga0081455_10004554_pt1 | contig 15473 bp, 14 predicted proteins | sample TabmetS3T2R1_FD_70207 | JGI IMG/M metagenome (GOLD analysis project Ga0081455, IMG submission 70207) | Tabebuia heterophylla rhizosphere microbial communities from the University of Puerto Rico - S3T2R1 | ecosystem: Host-associated > Plants > Roots > Rhizosphere ... | reverse complement strand
GCTACATCCGCTGGCGCAATCAGCGGGCTCAACCCAAACGACACTTCGCCGTCGACTCCAAGATCCGCCGACCCGATTACCTACCCAACGTTGCTTGACGGAGCACTAGCTTGCCTGCGGCCGCACGCTCAGCTCTTGTCATTTCGTCGGCCTGCTTCGGTCGTGGGCCTCTTGAGGCCGGCCGGGTCGCCTTCGACTTCGTTCTTTGGACCATCGTCACTCCTTCTCGAGGACTCGTCCTCACTCCCGTGTTCTTGTAGCCGTGCCGCACTGCCCCTATCGACGGAACGAACGGCGTCGTCGACGGTCGCGTAGACCTGGTCGGAGCCGATCACATCGAGCACTCCGGCGCGACGCCAGAGCCCGAGCGTGGACGTGTGCACGCTGGCCAGTACGAGCGCGGCGCCACGACTCTGCAGTTCACCCGCCACCTGGGAGAGGATGTCCGCCCCATCGGTGTCGGTCAGATGAACCGCGTCAACATCGACCACGACGCCGACCAGGTGGTCCTCCTCGGCGGCCATGTCCATCACCAGCGTTCGGAACCGGTCGGCATCGGCGAAGAACAGCGGCCCGTCGATCCGGGCGACCACAATGCCGGGCACCATCTCGAGATCGGGATAGTCCTCGGCAGCGTGATACGTACCGGTGGACAGCTCTCGGCCCTCTCGGCGTACCGATGTGCGCGAGGACCGCGCGATGAGCAGAAGCAGCGAGAGGACGACACCGATGAGGATCCCGGCGATGATCCCGATGAACAGGATCCCGCACATCGCGCCGACGAAGAACACCCAGTCGATTCGGTTGACCCGGTAGTAGCGTCGGAACTGGCCAAGCGATATGAGGCCGACCATCGCGTCGATCACTACCGCCCCCAGCGTCGCCGACGGCAGGTTCTTGAAGACGCTGGCCAGGAACAGCATGGTCAGCAGGACGAATACGGCATTGATCAGTGACGCCATCTGCGATTTCTGGCCGGCTGACGCCGCGACCGATGTCTTCGACAGGCTGCCGTCCACCGCGAACCCGCCGACCAGCCCCGCGCCGCCACACGACACGCCTTGTGCGATCAGCTCTTGGTTCGTATCGATCTCGTAGCCGTGCTTCACGGCCATCGATCGAGCTGCCGCGAGCGATTCCGAGTAGCCAACGAAGACCACAGCCAGGGCGCCCACGAGCAGCGCGTCGGTGTCGCTCCAGCCGATCCCGGGTGTCCCCAGGCTGAACAGCCCGGTGGGGACATCCCCGGTCACCTCGACGCCGTGATCGGTCAGGTCGAACCACTCAACCGCGAGTATCGCCAGCGCCATGACAATCAGCGCCCGTGGCCACGCCGGCAAGCCGTAGCGCATTCCGAGCAGCATCAGAAGCGAACCGGCTCCGATCGCCAGCGTGGCAAGACTGGTGTCCGGGATCTCTTTCAGCGTTCCCCACAGTTCCCGTACATAGGAGCCGTCCGGAGCGGGCACGCCAAGCAATTTGTGCGACTGGTCGATGACGATCCCGATGGAGAAGCCGAGAACGAAGCCGCCCATCACCGCCTTAGACAGAAAGGTCGACACCCAGCCCATCCGCAATAGGCCCAAGACGATATAGACGGCACCGGTGACGAGGGCCAGAGCGGCCGCGTAGGGCGCCGCGGCAGCGGACCCCATCGCACCGGCGCCCACCAGCGGAGCGATCACGGCGGCGACCACCGCACAAACCGCAGCACTCGGCCCCTCCACGAGATGCCGCGACGTCCCGAACAACGCGTACGCGATGAGTGCCGCGAAGGCTGTATAGAGCCCGTACTGGACGGGCACTCCAGCGAGCGTGGCGTAGGCAAGGCTCTGCGGCACCAATAGCGCCCATACCGACAGACCAGCGATGGCGTCCGACTTTGCGCTGGCAAGCCGGTACCGGGGCAACCAGCCCACGATCGGGACATACCGCTGGATACGACCCGGGCTAGGCGCGACGCCGTGCTGGCTGGCCATGCTTCATCGTGGATGACTTGGAGCCTGGCGAACGCCCGGGTCCTCGGCTGATCCGACGGTGGTGAAAGCCCGGTGAGAGGTGTCGGCTCGGACCCCGTGCCTGACGTCCTGGATCGGCTCGGCCCGATGCGTCGTAGTCATGGGCCGGTCGTTCGTTCGTGCGAGGTCGCGCCGCAGGTTCAGGCCGCCGTACTTGGCCACAATACGTCGCGCCGCACCACCGGACAGGTGCTCGGTCACCCGGATGCTCGCTGCGGTTCGGATGTTCTGGTCGTCGCTTGCGAGCAAGTCCTCCGCCACCCGAAAGCAGTGCCGGATCGCTGGCTCGTCACCGGAGGCGAGGGCCGGCTCGAAGCTGCCCGCCCAGACAACCTCGGCCAGGTAGGTGTACGCGTTCAGCGCCGGTGAGTCGGGATCCGAGCCGTGGATCCGCTCGATCTCGTCCCGAGCCTCCGGAAAGTGCTCGGCCAGATTGTCTGACATCACGGATGCCATGTGCCGCTCCGGATCTCCAGCGCCAGCGGCTCGAACGGCCCACAGCGCGCGTCGGACACCGGATCCCACCGGTCCGATAGCGCAGGATCGTTTGCCATGGCACACCCAGCCGTAGCTGCCGACTTGTTTACCGCTGTTCTTTGGTCCGTTCACCCGGCGCCCTAGACCTGGGCCCTCAGGTCACACGCCTCTGCCCTCAAGGTGAAACTGACTGACCTGTCGGGATAGAGACCTTCGACTCGACCTGGTAGGTCGTTCGAGCCGACCCCGGTTCCCCGCCACGGCGCCGCCCGAACGCACTCAGACCTGGCCCTGCTTGCCTCTCCACGGTCCGCTGTTCCCGGACACCCTCGGCGGGTTTCGCGATCCGAATAACGCTCGCAGCGCCCTTCGTTCAGCTCGTGGCGATGGCCTCCTGGCATGGGTGACGTCGCACAACTTCCGCAAGTCGGTTGCCATCCTGGAAGATGCGGGCCACAGTGGCCGCCAGGTTGCAGACCGAAAACGACCAGTAAAGAGCCACCTGTGAGGGTCGCAGCGATCCCCGCACTGCCGCTGACCTGGGTGTTGGTGGGCCGCCGGGGACTCGAACCCCGAACCTATGGGTTAAAAGCCCACAGCTCTGCCAATTGAGCTAGCGGCCCCGCGCGCCAGCGTATCGAGACCGGACCCGACGGGTCTTGAGGCATGGCGGTGTCGATGGCGACCTGACGGCCTCAATATCGGTCGGCATCGCCGGTCGGCGGCCGGTATCCTGGCCGGGTCTTATCGTCGCCGATGGGAGTGCCGGTGCGCATCTGAGGTCGAGACACTGCGCCGACGTGATGTCGTGTGCTCAGCCGACCCAGCGCGAGCCCGCTCGGCCACGCTCCCACATCGTGTCGCGCCCGTGGTGTCTCCACGTGTTGTCCCGCAACTCGTACACCTCGGAGGCGCTCCATGTCCCCTGCCATTGTCGTCAACGATCTCAGCTTCGCCTGGCCCGAAGGCGATCTGCTGTTCGACGGCCTGAGCTTCACCGTCGGGGCCGGTCGGACCGGTCTCGTCGGCGTCAACGGCTCGGGCAAGTCCACGCTGTTTCGGCTGCTGACGGGTGAGCTGACGCCGCAGGGCGGGTCGGTCACGATCGAAGACCGGGTCGGCTATCTGCGCCAAGATCTGACGCTCGACGCGAGTCTGCCGGTCGACGAGGTGCTCGGCATCGCGGGAGTACGACGGGCGCTGCGCGCCATCGAGCGGGGCGATGTCGCCGAGGCACACTTCGCCGCTGTAGGCGACGACTGGGACGTCGACGAGCGAGCCCGGGCGATGCTGGACCGGCTCGGGCTGACTGAGGTCCAGCTTGAGCGGCGCGTCGGTGAGATGTCGGGTGGTGAGGCGGTGTTGCTGGGCCTCGCGGCGCAGTTCCTCCGGCGACCCGAGGTGCTCCTGCTTGACGAGCCGACGAACAACCTCGATCTCACCGCCCGGCGCCGGCTCTACGACGCGGTGACGAGCTGGACCGGTGTCCTGCTGATCGTCAGCCACGATCGCGAGCTGCTCGAACGCGTCGACACTATCGCCGAGCTGCGCAACGGCCGGGTACGGACCTACGGCGGGAACTTCACGGCGTACGAGGACGCGGTCGCGGTCGAGCAGGAGGCGGCCGAGCGCAACGTACGTGTGGCGGAGTCCGACGTCCGACGGCAGCAGCGGGAGCTGATCGAGACCCGGACCAAGCTGAGCCGCCGCGAGCGCGACGCGAAGAAGGCGTTCGAGAACACCCGGGCGCCGCGGGCCGTGATGCGAGCCAGGAAGCGGACCTCTCAGGTGTCGGCGGCGCAGCTGCGCATCATGCACACCGAGAAACTCGACGAGGCACGGGAGCGGCTGACCGTAGCGGAGGACGCCGTACGCGACGACGACGTCATCGCCGTGGACCTGCCGGCGACGGCCGTGCCGGCGGGACGGACCGTGCTGCGGATGGAGACGGCCGTGCTGCGAAGCGGTGCGACCGTCGATCTCGAGCTACGCGGGCCGGAGCGAGTGGCGCTGCTCGGCGCCAATGGATCGGGGAAGACGACTCTGCTCGAGACGGTGGCCGGCCGATTGGATCCGCGGTCCGGCGCGGTACGGCCGGCGGTGCCGCTGCGACACCTGCCGCAGCGGTTGGCCGTACTGGACGACGCCGAAACCATCGTCGCCAACGTGGCCAGGCTCGCTCCGGCCGCGTCGGTCAATGCGATCCGATCGCGGCTCGCGCGGTTTCACTTCCGTGGCGGCCGAGCCGATCAGATCGTCGGAACGTTGTCCGGCGGCGAACGGTTTCGAGCCACGCTCGCGGCGCTCATGCTCGCCGAGCCGGCGCCTCAACTGCTGCTACTCGACGAGCCGACCAACAGTCTCGACATCGCGAGCGCGGAGCAGTTGTCGCAGGCGTTGGCCGGCTACGAAGGAGCGCTGATCGTCGCCAGCCATGACGTCACATTCCTTCGTACGTTGGGAATCACTCGCTGGGTGCAGCTCGACGGCACACTCGCCGAGGTCGATCCGCCAGGCTAACCGAGCTGTCGGTGTACCTCGTGCATCAGGATTCCGGCGGCGACCGCGAGGTTGAGCGACGTGGCCCGACCGGCCATCGGGATCGTGACGACGTGGTCGCCACGGGCGAGATCCTCGTCGGTGAGCCCGGTGCGTTCCGGCCCGAGGACGACCAGGACCGGCGGCCGCAGCGTCGTGTGGTCCAGGGTCGCCTCGGCTCGGGCCGATGTCGTCAGGGTCGCGACACCGTGCGCGGCCGCCCAGTCGAACACCTCATCGAGACTGCCCGCGCGCGCGATCGGCAGATGGAACAGCGAACCCATGCTCGCCTTCACCGCCTGCGGCGAGTACGGATCGGCGCCCGAGCCACTGAGCACGAGGCCGCCGGCGCCGAACGCCTCGGCGGTGCGAACGATCGTGCCGAGGTTGCCGGGGTTCGCGGTCTCGTGAGCCGCGACGAGGAATCCGTCCCGGGCGACCGGGAGGTCGGCTAGCTCGCGTACTCCCATGCGGACGATGGCCGCGAGCCCGGACGGGCCGTCCCGGTCAGACAGCCTCGTGAACAGCTCGCTCGACAGGTGGGCGACCCGGATGCCTTCGGCCTCCTGCTCGGCGACCAGGGTCTTGGCCGGCGAGTCACCGATCAGGTCGGGTGCGACGATGAGCTCCTCGATGGACGCCCCGGCGTCGACCGCCTGCCAGATCGGGGCGATGCCCTCGACGACGAACGCGCCCTCGCGGCGTCGGTGTTTGGCGTCGGCCAGCCGGCGCAGCCGCTTCGCGATCGGGTTGCTCGCGCTGCTGATCAGGTCCGGCACGGGTCCATCATCGCGGACCGCCGCGCGTAGGGAGCGGATCGTCCGGACCCGGTCGCCAGACGCTCGCTTCGGTGGGCCGACATCGGCCGTTAGGGGGATTATCCTCGGATTTACAGCCCTTCGACTCAGCTCGGAGCTGGGTACGTCGCGGGGGCGGCGCCGTACCACCCACGGGAGGACCCATCATGCGAAAAACTCTCACTGCGCTGCTCGCAGCCGTCGTCGGAGTGAGCGTGGCCGGGCTGGCGGGGGAGCCGGCAACGGCCGGGAGCGCCATCGCCGACGTCGGCGGACCCACGGCCGATGCCGTCGTCACGCGGGAGGTGTCCCGAGGCGTCGTGAGTCACCGCGCCACAGCTCCCGCCGACCGACGAAGCGTGGCCGACTACTGGACCAGAGAGCGCATGCTGGCGGCTGAGCCGGTTCCGCTGCCCGAGGTGACGATGCGACAGGCCCGACGAGCAGTGGAGCGAGCTGCTCGGGCGGCGTCCTCGACCGATCCCGTACGGATCCGGGGGAGTGCTCCGACCGTCGCCACGCCGTCGGCGCGTCCGGCGTCGGCCGCCGCCCGAACGACGCGTGGGCAGCGGTGGAATCACCCCAGGACGCTGATCGCCCACACGGCGGGACGGATCTTCTTCAAGCGCGGCGGCACGCGTTACTCATGCTCTGGCACGACCGTGTCCGGACGCCGTGAGGACGTGATCAGTACGGCCGGATCGTGTGTCTATCTACGCGGTGGGTGGGTCAAGAAGTTCGTCTTCGTCCCCGGATACATCAATGGGCGCGCGCCGCACGGCATCTACCAGGCCAAGCGGTTCTTCACCACGCCGCAGTGGCGCAGGGATCAGAAGTTCGGCTTCAACGTGGCCTTCGTCCGGATGTTTCGACGGGACGGCCGGCATGTCGGCGCTCGGGTCGGTCAGCAGGGCACGCTCTTCCTGAGTGGGAACGCGCCGCGGGCGAGCGCGTTCGGCTTTGCGACCAACCGGCGCTGGACCGGCGATCATCTCATCTACTGCAGGAACGACGCCCGCCGCCTCAGCTGGAGCCGTCCGAACTACGCGATGGACTGCCAGATGCGAGGCGCCGCGTCCGGTGGGCCGTGGCTGCGCCGATTCCAAAACGGCGAGGGCCGGGTGTTCTCGGTCACCGGATTCATCTACCAAGGGCGGCCGGCGTGGCTCGGCGGTCCATGGTTCGGCTGGGCCGTCTACCGGACGTACCAGCGGGCCGAGCGTCCCTCCTGACGACGCACTCCCAGGAGCGCGTACAGCCTACCCGGATGGGGCGAGTATCCGTCCCGTCACCGGTGCGGCTCGGCCCGGGCACTAGCATGTCCCGCGGCCCCTGCCAATCCCTGGCTAGCTGCAGTGACGGGAGCGTGTCGTGCGGTTGAACCTACGCCCCACCGAGGCGGCATTCTACGACCTATTCGCACTCATGGCGTCCCACCTGGTCGAGGGCGCGGAGATGTTGGCATCGCTTCTCGACTCTGACGGTGACCGGCCGGCGATCGCCGAGCGGATGCGCGAGATCGAGCATGAGGCGGACGACACGACCCACGAGATCGTCAAGCGGGTGAACAGCACGTTCGTCACCCCGTTCGACCGGGAGGACATCTACCGCTTGGCGAGCGACCTCGACGACGTCATGGACTTCATGGAGGAGGCCGTCGACCTCGTCCTTCTCTACGAGATCGGCAAACTCCCGAGCGAGATCGCCGCCCAGGTCGACGTACTGCAGCGCGCGACCGAGCTGACCGCCGAGGCGATGCCGCGGCTGCGGACCATGAAGGATCTCGAGGAGTACTGGATCGAGATCAACCGGCTCGAGAACCAGGGCGACCGCAGCCATCGGCGCATGGTCGCGAAGCTGTTCAACGGCTCGTACGAGGCTCTTGAGGTCCTCAAGCTCAAGGACGTCGTCGACGCCCTCGAGCACGCGACCGACGCGCTTGAGCACGTCGCCAACACGGTTGAGCAGATCGCGGTCAAGGAGTCCTGACCGGTGGAGTTCGCCCTGGTCATCGCGGTCATCGTGATTGCGTTGGTCTTCGACTACACCAACGGTTTTCACGACGCCGCGAACGCGATCGCCACATCAGTCTCCACCCGCGCCCTGACGCCACGCGTCGCGCTGATCCTCGCCGCGTCGATGAACTTCGTCGGCGCCTTCCTCGGCACCGGGGTCGCGGAGACGGTCGGCAAGGGCGTCATCGAGGCTCCCAGCGGCACAGAGGGCCTCACCGTCGTGCTTGGCGCGTTGATCGGCGCGATCTCGTGGAACATCATCACGTGGTACTTCGGCCTGCCCTCGTCTTCGTCCCATGCGTTGATCGGCGGCCTGGTCGGCGCCGCCGTTGTGGCCGCGGGGAGCAGCGTGGAGTGGACCGGTGTCACCGACAAGGTGATCATCCCGATGGTGCTGTCCCCGGTGGTCGGCTTCGTCGGCGCCTACCTCTTGATGATCGCCATCATGTGGGTGTTTCGCCGGGTCAACCCCGGCAAGATGAATCGCGGCTTCCGAATGGCGCAGTCGGTGTCGGCGGCCGCAATGGCCCTGGGCCATGGCCTGCAGGATGCCCAGAAGACGATGGGCGTGATCTTCCTGGCGCTAGTGGTCTACGGCACCGTCAACGATGACGACCCGATCCCGTGGTGGGTCAAGATCGCGGCCGCGACGGCGATCTCGCTGGGCACGTACGCCGGTGGCTGGCGCATCATGCGGACGCTCGGCCGTCGCATCATCCATCTCGACCCACCCCGCGGCTTCGCGGCGGAGACGACGGCCGCGACGACCCTGTACGTCATGGCGATCGGCCTGCACGCGCCGGTGTCGACTACCCAAACCATCACGGCGTCGGTGGTAGGGGTCGGCGCGACCAAGCGCTTCTCGGCGGTGCGCTGGGGAGTCGCCCGGTCGATCGCGATCGCGTGGGTTCTGACCATCCCGGCCGCCGCGCTGATGGCGGCCCTGTGGTACGAGGTCGTCCAGCTCCTTGTGCCCTAGCGCTGGCGCTGAGCGGACCGACCTGGCAAAACACGCCGGGCGTGTCGCGCCCATCGGGTCCTCCCGCCCACTGGCGGTAGCGAAACTGCGAAACACGCCGGCGTGTTTCGCAATTTGCCTACCCCCAGTGCTCCGGGGTCAGCCGAAGCGGCCGGTGATGTAGTTCTCGGTGCGCTCGTCGGACGGGTTGGAGAAGATGGTGTCGGTCCGGTCGAACTCGACGAGCACGCCGGTGCGCCGGTCGGACTCCGGGTTGACCTCGGTGGAGAAGAACGCGGTGGAGTCCGAAACACGGGCCGCTTGTTGCATGTTGTGCGTGACGATCACGATCGTGAACTCGGACTTGATCTCCTGCATCAGGTCCTCGATCCGCGAGGTCGCGATCGGGTCCAGCGCTGAGCATGGCTCGTCCATCAGCACGACCTCGGGACGGGTGGCGATGGCGCGAGCGATGCACAGCCGCTGCTGCTGGCCACCCGACAGGCCCATCGCCGACTCCTTGAGCCGATCCTTGACTTCGTCCCACAACGCGGCCTTGTGCAGAGACTCCTCGACGACCTCGTCGAGCTGCGCGCGCTTGCGGACGCCGAACAGCTTCGGGCCGTAGGTCACGTTGTCGTAGATCGACTTCGGGAACGGATTCGGCTTCTGGAACACCATGCCGATCCGGCGGCGCACCTCGACCGGGTCGACCTTGGGGCCGTAGAGCGAGACCCCGTGGTAGTCCAGCCGGCCCTCCGTCCGAGCGCCGGGGATCAGGTCGTTCATCCGGTTGAAGCACCGGAGCACGGTCGTCTTGCCGCAACCGGACGGACCGATGAACGCGGTGATCTGGTGCTGGCGTACGTCGAGCGTCACGTCTCGCACGGCTCGGAAATCCCCGTAGTAGGCGCTGAGGTCTTCGACCGCGAAGACGACCGGGAGTGCGTCCACGTCGGGCTCGTCGTGGTGGGTGACCTCGATGCCCTGACTCAAAGGCGCCTCTTCCGTCTCGGCCCGACGCTGTCCGATGGTGATCCTGGTCATCATCCCGACCTCTTCTTCTCGTATCGGTTGCGAAGCACGATCGCGATCGAGTTGATCAGCAGGACGAACACCAACATCGCGATGATAGTCGCTGCGGCGTTACTGACTTTGAACTCGTCTTCGGGAAGCTTCGCAAAGGTGGTCACGATCGACGGGAGTGCGACGAACCGCTCGCCGAGGTGGCTGGGGTCGGTGACGTTCTGGGCGTTGAGACCCTCCCCGGTGCTGAAGAACCCGGTGACCGCGCCGATCACGATCAGTGGCGCCGCCTCGCCGACGGCCCGCGCGATCGACAGCAGGGCGCCGGTGAAGATGCCGGGAGCGGCGTACGGCATGACCTGGGAGCGGATGACCTCCCAGCGCGTGGCACCGACGCCGTAGGCGCCTTCGCGCAGGGCCTGTGGCACGGCCCGGATCGCCTCCGCCGTCGTGATGATGACGATCGGCAGGACGAGGACGGCGAGCGTCACTCCGGCCGCCGCCAGCGTACGACGATCGACCCCATCGGCCCCGGTGAAGCCGTGGAACGTCTCGACGAAGATGGCGAGTCCGAGAAGTCCGTAGACGACCGACGGCACGCCGGCGAGGTTGCGGATGTTGAGCTCGATGAACGACGTGAGCTTGTTGCGCGGCGCGTACTCCTCGAGGTAGATCGCGGCGCCGATGCCGATCGGGACGGCGAGCACGACCACGCTGACCGCGATCCAGAACGATCCCACGATCCCCTGGGAGATGCCGGCCCGGTCGGCAATGCTCGACAGTCCACTGTCGAGGAACTCCCAGCCCCGGTCGGTGTAGACCGGTGTTCCGTCGGTCAGCACCGAGAGAATCAGCGCACCGAGGATCAGCAGACAGACGAGCAGGCTGACCAGGAGCGCTATCTCGAAGGCCCAACCGCGGCTGTCGGAGCGGCGCTTGCCCTGCAGGGATTGGGCGACGCTGCCTTGGATCGCGGCCTCGCCGCTGCTGCCGATTGTGCTGAACACAGTTCCCTCCAATCCTTCGACGTCAGTAGATCTGCCGGACCCGTTTTACGAATCGGTCGGCGATCAGGTTCAGTCCGAAGGTGAAGGCGAACAACACGATGCCGACGAAGTACAGGCTGGGCACGGCCAGACCGGCACCCCGCACCTGCTCGGTCCCGACGGCCAGCGACGCCATCGCGGCGGTCATCGTCAGACCGCCGTCCAGTGGGTTGTGGGTGTATTGCGCCTGGTCCGCCGCCCCGCCGGCGATGAACACGACCATCGTCTCGCCCAGCGCTCGTGAGGTCGCCAGGATGAATGCGGCGACGATGCCCGAGATCGCTGCCGGGAGGACCACCCGCAAGGTTGTCGTCATGCGACGCGCTCCCAGCCCAGCCGACGCCTGTCGCAGGCTCTGGGGGACCGCTCGCATCGCGTCCTCGGACACCGACGCGATCAGCGGGATCGTGAGGATGCCGACGCCGATGCCGGCCGCCATCATGGTGCCGCCGCGGCCGTTCTCCTCACCGAACACCCGGCCGACCACCTCGGGCGCGATCCAGATGAGGGCGAAGACGCCGAGCACCACCGAGGGGATGCCGGCGAGCACCTCGAGGATCGGCTTCAGCACCGTACGGATGCGGGGCCGAGCGTACTCGGAGAGGTAGATCGCCGCGCCCAAACCGAGCGGTGTGGCGACGATCATCGCGATGCCGGTGACGATCAGGCTCCCCATGAAGATCGTCGCGATGCTGAACTCGTCGAACCGGGGGCTCCACGTGTCGGTGCCGAAGACATGTCCCCAGTTGACATCGGTGAAGAACTCCAGGCCGTTGCTGAACAGCGAGTACAGGATCGCCGCGCTGACCACGAGCGAAGTGATCGCAGCCGCGAAGAACAGCACGCCCATGAAGCGCTCGCGCCGATGCCGGCGTGGATCACCGGTCAGGTCGACCGGTGATCCACTCGGCGGAACGGTTGAGGTAGCCATCAGCGCGTATTGCTGGATTCCCAGGTGGACATCGTCTCGCTGGCCTGGTCCTCAGGCAGCGGGACGTAGCCGGTCTCCTCGACCCACGTGTTCAGGTCACCGAGGTAGAAGTCGACGTAGGCCGACACGGCCTGGTTGTCGGCGGCCTTGGCCTTGTTGACGTAGATGTAGAGCGTCCGGGCCAGCGGGTAGCTGCCGTCGGCGATCGTCTCGGCACTCGGCTCGACGCACTCGCCGCCGGGCTCGGCCGAAACGGCGACCTCCTTGACGCTGTCGCCCGCGTTCTCGGCGAACGCGAAGCCGACCCAGCCGAGCGAGGTGTCCGACGCCTCGATGTTGCTGACGATGGTGTTGTCGTCAGCGCTGGAGGCGTAGTCCGGACGCGTGGCCTCAAGCTTGTTCTCCGGCAGGCCCTGCTCCTCGGCGATTGGCGTCAGAGCGATCTCGATGAACGAGTCGTAGGTGCCGGACTCGGCACCCGGACCGGTCAGCTCGAGCGCCTCGTCGGGGAACTCGGTCGACGAGCCGAGCGAGCTCGCGAGCTCCTGGGCGTCGGACCAGTTCTCGAAGCCTTCGGCCTCGGGGCCGATCAGTGCGTAGAGATCCGCGAAGCTCAGGCACTCCACCGAGTCGTTGTTCGGATTCGTCAGCACCGTGATGCCATCGAATCCGATCGCGAGCTCGGTGTACTCGATGCCGTTCTTCTTGCAGATCTGAGCCTCTTCGGCCTCGATCGGCCGGGAGGCGTCGGAGATGTCGGTCTGGCCTTCGCAGAACAGCTCGAAGCCGTCCCCCGTGCCAGGTCCGTCGACGGCGATGTCGACGCCCTCGTTCTCCCCGCTGAACTCCTCGGCGACGAGTGAGCTAATGGGTTCAACGGTCGACGAGCCGGAGATGTTGACGCTGCCGGACACGTCTCCGCTGCTGCCGCCGCCGCTGCCACTGTCGTCGTCGCTGCCGCAGGCGGCCGCGACGAGCGCGAGTGAGAGCGCAATCGCCGCTGGACCGGCGGCGCGGCGCAAGGGGGTGCGATTCACTGCAATCCCTCTCCAGGAGTTGGAACCTTCGCAGGCCACGTCGGCCCGCACCTCGGAAACTAGGGATCCGAGGTGAAGCGACTGATCGGTGCAGGTAAACGCACAATGAACGGTGGCCAGCGACCAGGAGACGGTTCGTTTGAGGCTGGGCGGACTTTGCGTTAAATCCCCAGGTAGACGCACTCCGTAACGGACCGCGCCATTGTGCTCAGGCGTGGTGCAACTCGGACGCCAGGACCTTTCGCCCGCGATGGTGGACGACCAGCAACTGAGCCGGTTCGAGCGGAATCGGCGCGACTCCGAGCGCTTCGAACAGCATCGGCAGCACCGGCCGGTGCGTGCACACCACGGCCGGACGCTTGCTGCCGCAGAGGTCGCGAATGACCTCCCTGACCCGCTTCGGGGCCGCCTCCTCCTCGGTGACGCCGGGCTCGAGAACGATGTCGGCGTCGAGGTGATCCGCGTACGGATCGACCGTTTGCACGCATCGCGCCGAATCGCTGCTGACGATCTCGCTGACACCGTACGCCGCGAGCAACGGCACCAGTCGATGTGCCTCCCGTAACCCGGTGGCAGTCAGCGTGCGGCGTCGGTCGTCGCCCTTCCACCGGGTCCGGGAGCGGGCGGCGGCGTGGCGGAGGACGACCAGCGTGCGGGTCCGGTGGGCCTTGGACTCGTGCCGGCGTACGAACTGGTCGAGCAGCCCGTGATCGTGCGCGTAGGAGAGCTGCCGTCGGGCCTTGTCGATGGTCAGCCAGCGGGCCTGGTCGATCTCGTGGTTCGGCTCGAGGGTGATGTCGCCGTCGCCGATCGGCCGGGCGATCCAGTACGACACCTGCTTGGTGACCGGACGGGGCCGGTGGAGCGGGTAACGGACGGTCAGCATGGGTAGCCCGAGCCGGACCGGCACCGACGTCTCCTCGAGCACCTCCCGGGCCGCTGTCGTCGGAAGCCGTTCGCCGCGGTTGGTCTTGCCCTTGGGGAACGACCAGTCGTCGTACTTCGGCCGATGGACGACGAGCAGCTCGGTGATGCCGTCCACCCGACGCCACACGACCGCACCGGCGGCGAGGACCGTTGGCGTGGGCTCCACGCGAGCAGTGTCGCTGCTTCGCGGCCAGAATGCACACCCAGGACCCGTACTCGACGTGGCCTGCCATGCTATGCCGATGCGTCGTACGCTCGCCGCCGCCGTGGTGCTCGCCATGGCGCTCGTCTCGGGAGCGCTGATCGCGCGCGGCAGCGACGAGCTCCGCTCCCCGCTGTCACGGGCACTGGCGACGTTGCCCGACGTCACGCTGACGGCCAACTTCACCGACTGGCATCAGGTCCGCGAGTCGGTCGGCGCTCCCGGAGTGTCTAGTACCGCCGCGGAAGCCGATCGTCGGGAGGCGCTCGACGCGGCGTACGAGGACGACCTGTCGGCGGTGTCCGGCCTCGTCGCCTCGGCGCCGGTCATGGCCGAGCCGTACGGCTGGTCGGTGCTCGATCTCGAGTGGGAGACCTTCGGCCAGGCTCGCGAGGGAGCGGTCATCGTCGCCGCGTTGGACGACGGGCTCGATCCTGACGACGTGACAGCGGGTCTGGACGACGTGGGTTACGCCGAGCCCGACTCGGCCGGCGACAGTGGGGGAGTCTGGCAGGGCGGTCCGGACCTGCTGGCCGCGTTCGACGACACGCTGACGCCACTCCTGGAGCACGTGGCGGTCTTGGCCGACGAACGGCTGGTCGTGCTGTCCGACGCGCCGGGCTACGTCGAGCGCACCGTCGACACGATCACCTCCGATTCGGGAGGCATGGGCAGCCTGGCCGATGTCGCCACGACGGCCGACCCGCTCGACGGCGCGATCGCCGCGATCGTGCATCGGGCGCCACGCGCATGCGCGGTCACGTCCTTCGACACCGCGAGCACATCGGACCGTGAGTTGGCGGCCGCCCGGATCGCCGAGGTCGGTGGTGTCGAGCCCCATGACGGACTCGGCTTCGCCATCGTGCCGTCCGATCGCGGGCTCGAATTGGTGGTCAGTATGGGCTTCGAATCCGCCGCGATCGCGGAGGCCGAAAAGGGGCCGCGAACCGACCTCGCCAAGGGCCCGGCGATCGGCCAGGGAGGGACCTATGACGAGCGGTTTTCGGTGGTGGATTCGGAGGTCCAGAACAGTGCATTAGTCCTGGTCATGTTGCCTATAGAGGACCGGATGAGCTTGGTCTCAGATCTTGTGAGCAGCCCGTTGCTGTTTACAGGATGCGACGGGTAGAGTGGCAGTCGGCCGTCCAGCCCGCCCACCCCCCAAGCCGGCTGGACGCGCGACGGGCCGGGCTCGTGCATTTCCCCCCAGATGCCGCGAGCCGGCCCGTCTTTATCTGTGCGACGATCCGCCACTGCGACAGCGACCATCCGCCTCCCCGACAGGGACCATCCGCCACGGGGCCGGGGGATCGTCGAGCTCTAGCTGACGGCTCGACGGCGGCGCTGCGCCTGGGCGATCAGCCACTCCTGGAGATCGTTGAGCGGCGTCCCGTCCGGTGCCAGATTGCGCCGCTCCCAGGTGCCGTCGGTCTGCAGGTGCCAGGCCGACGTCTCGTCGTCGAACGACTTGTCGAGGAGGGCTCGAGCTCCTCGACATGGG
>Ga0081455_10004552_pt1 | contig 15476 bp, 8 predicted proteins | sample TabmetS3T2R1_FD_70207 | JGI IMG/M metagenome (GOLD analysis project Ga0081455, IMG submission 70207) | Tabebuia heterophylla rhizosphere microbial communities from the University of Puerto Rico - S3T2R1 | ecosystem: Host-associated > Plants > Roots > Rhizosphere ... | reverse complement strand
TCAGCATACTCCAGAAAATGACGCTGCTCTGCCTGATAGCGTCGCGGTAGACGACCGCCCACGGGTACATGAACACGATCTCGAGGTCGAACAGAATAAAAAGCATCGCCACCACATAAAACTTCACGCTGAAGCGTGGCTGGCGTTCACCCTGGGGGATCATGCCGCATTCGTATGGCGTATCTTTGGCAACGGTACGTTTTCCGCTCTTCCCTACTAACACACTAACAACCAGCGCGGAAGCAGCGAACAGTATGGCTACAAGAATTTGCAGGAGAACCGGCAAATATTCGCCTAGCATCCGGACTCCCTGGGAAAAGAAGGTCTACTTTACACCTGCGAGGTGGCCATTCTGCTGAGCGATCGCGTTGGCCAAAGCCGAAGGCAATCCCTTATATTTCTTGCCATTCTTCTTGACCGCGCCACGCGCCACGAGATTCTGCAATTTTTCATAGGCCCGCAAGCGCAGCATTTCCTCCCCACCGCTGGCGGCGTTCCTGGCCCGAAGATTCTCGTGCACGATGTCGAACAACTGCTTAAATTCGAACGACGAACGCCGTGAGAGGACAGCGACCAGCTCCTCAGTTACCAGATCAGGAACGCGACGGGAGAATGCATTTTTCTTTAGAATAGCCATAAGGCGAGAAGGATACCACATTTTCGGCCAACTGCAGCACTTTTCTTTATTTTCCCGTGGCTGGAACTTCCAAAGAGTGCCGAAATGGCACAGTTTTTCGGTTCAGTTTCCCGCTTATGGCGTAGGCGATGGGCTACTTAGGCTTGGCTGAGGCGTCGCGCTGGCTGAAGGCACCAAACTGCCAAGCCCTGTGCCTTGTTGTCGTGCCGCTGTTCCGACGCCGCTTAGGATGGCGAGTCCGATTGCCGCCTGGCCCAAGGTAATTGGCCCGATGGATTCCGCCACATAGCCGTCGCGATCATATCTTTGCGACGAGACAATCGGACTCAGGTGCTTCGTGATTACTTCTGGCGATGGAACCTTACCCAGATCAACCGAACGAGCTATTGCCGGCATGAATGCCGCAGCCATTAGCAACATCGGACGAAGCGAAGCATCAAGACGCGAATACAGCAGTGCAGTATCCACATACGAGAAAAAATTCGTTGGCGCCGGCAGCAGTCGTTCGGCTGCCTTGTACGTTTGCGAATTGGCAAGCTCGGACGCACTACTCGAACTGCGTTTCACGGCGTCTTCTACTGACACGGGATTTAAACCGGCGATAAGAATCCGGTTAGACAACGCGATTGTCGGAGTGACCGCAACGAGTGTGGCCGCCGACTGTTTCGAAAAATAGCGGACATTGTCCCTCTCTGTTTGCGTCCAGATGGCCCCTTCATCGGTGCGTGTGAACGCTTCGATGATCTTGCTCGCTCTGGCCATGTCCAGCACCGGCAGGGTAAGTAGTAAAGATGGCCAATGTGCGTTCGAGGCCCAGTCTGCCAGCGCTCCAAGCTCGACACCAAACGCAGCTTTCCAGTCATCGGCTGCGATCCCGCCGGCGGCGAAGTCCTGGAAAAGTTTCTGCACCGCGCCGCCGAGCGTAGCGGCCTGGTCGAGTGTTTCCATTTTTTCCCCGAGATTAAGCAGAATTGCCAGATAGAAAAATGTCTCCTTTGTTCCAAGCGTTAGCGAAGACCGGTTGAGCGGGCGGTCTGTTTCGAGCTTTGGCATTCCGAAAAAAAGCAGGTCGCGTATTTTTCCATTCTCAAATCGAGTCGAACCTGCAATGCACCGCATTTTTTCAAGCATGGTGGTCTCGCCTGGAGTCGGGCTTGATTGGACAGCCGCGCGCAGGGCGGCAAGCCGATCGGAAAATGACTTGGGCTGGAGATAGAAAAACGCTGCGTAGTTCGATGGCCGATGTGCAGTGGCCATTTGGTACGCCTGGTCTTTATCAAGTGTTTCCGCTGAATCCTTGGCTCGATGATCGACGCGATCGAGCAACGCCTTCAATTCTACAAGATTTGTCGCCGCAAAGAACCATGGGCCATCATATGTTGTCGCGACAGTAAATGGAGTCGCGGTGAACACGTCGATTTCGTGGCCCTGATACTGAATTTTCTCATCCTTCGTCTCTGGGCGTTGTTCCAAAAGCGTCGCGCGCCATTTGCCGATAACCTGCTCGGCCTCCTCCTGGGTCCCGCGAAAACGAAAGCCGCCCACAACGCTTGGCGCGCTGTCGCTGATAGACGTCAAGGCGAAGAACGCGTTCTTTGGGTCGAGCTGTTCGATCTCCCTCAACCTGTCGAGAGCTTTCGACGCTGACGTATTGTCCAGCGGCTTGCGTAGAAAGTCCTGCACAGCCGGTTCGCGATATAGTTGAAAAACATCCGAATGAAACCATTCATCGCGTGTGCGATTGAACTCCGGCAGTTGCGCCAGAAAAATCGTCTTCCGGGGCAGAAGCTCAGCCACGGGAGCGCTTGAAATCCTCTGGGAAAAATTCCAGTAGTACCAACCAGCGTATGCGGCAACGGCGGCCGCAAAGATCAGCAATAGAATTCGTCTCATAAACAGTGTCCTCAGCGCGGATGCTCGATACTCGATGCTGGATACTGGATCAAATGCAAAGTGTCGCCTGCGAACTCTCAATCTGCAGCCGCCACGGCTGCCTCTACAGAAACAACAGTCATGCCCGAGGGTGAAATCGACGATGTACGGCCTTCAATCGTTGCTGATCGACGTGTGTATAGACTTGCGTCGTCGAGATGTCAGCGTGTCCAAGCATTTCCTGGATGATGCGCAGATCGGCGCCGTTTCCCAGCAGATGCGTTGCGAAGCTATGTCGCAGAAGGTGAGGGTAAATGTGTTGTTCGAGTCCGGCGCGCCGCGCATGTTGTTTCACGATCTGCCAGATCCGCACCGTTGTTAGTTTGGTCCCGCGCTGGGAGAGAAAAATTTCGCTGCTGCTCCGGCGCTTCACGAGTTTTGGTCGCTCCGTGGACAGGTACGCTGCCAGCGCTTCGCATGCCTTGCGGCCGACTGGAACGAGCCGGGTCTTATTTCCCTTACCTGTTACCCGCACAACTCGCTCTTCGAAGTTGAAGTTCTCAAGACGCGCGTTTGCCAGTTCGGAAATACGCAGACCGCTCGCGTAAAGCAATTCGATCATGGCCCGATCGCGTAATCCGTGAAGAGCATTCGTATCGATCTTTTCCAGGAATTGCTCGATTTGTAATTCGTTCAGTGTTTCCGGAAGATATCGCTCGATTCGCGGAAGTGTCAGCGCTTCAGCCGGGTCGCGCTGAAGCTTTCCTTGAGCGACCAGAAATCGAAAAAAAATCTTCAATGCAACCACGATGAGTTTGATCGAGGAGGCGGAGAGACCGGCGCGCTTGCGATCGGCGAGATATTCGCTGATCGCCGGCAGTGTCACACCGCGGGGGTCTCCAATTTTCTTCTTTGCCGCGCACCAGCGCGCGAATTCACTCAGCGACCTTTGGGTAGAGAGCTGATAATTTTCAGAAAGACCGCGCTCGATTGCGAGGAAACGGATAAACGACTCGATCGCGTCTTCCATTTGTCCACATTGTAGCGGCAGGAGTGTGGCCTGCAAAACCGGATCGCATAGCCGCACGCTACCCTTGTCCGTGCGACGTGTCGCAGCGCAAGTTCTCCACCGGGTGCGATATGATTGACAAGGGAACGTTAAATGTCCGATGTTTAATTACGATGAGTTTGGATCTCAATACCATCCTGAAGGACTGGCCGCACGAGAACGGCAATATCAAAGTTCGCAAAATAGCGGGACTCGATGGCCGTGAAAAACTGCAATTGCGGGTCGATCTCGGTGTGTTGCAAATGGAATTGGCCGGACGGCCGGACGGCCGGCGTCCGCACAATTGTGAGTCGCTTCTTGAGTATCATCAAAAACGGGCAGCGCGGGCCGCGGCGAAAAGCGAAACCTACGAGCTCACGCCTGAACAATGCACCGAACTCCAACAGGAAGGTATCCAATATTATCATCGGTATCTGAGCCTGTTTCAGATTAATGATTTCGACGGTGTTGTGCGCGATACCCAGCGTAATCTCGACCTTTTTGCCTTCGTTTCCGAGCATACAGACCGCGAGGAATTTTCGTGGAGTCTTCAACAATTTCGACCTTACGTGCTCATGATGAACACCCGCGCGAAAGCCTCCATTTTTCTTGGCGAGGGTAAATTTGCGGAGGCGATAGCTGAAATTGAGCGCGGCCGCGAAGCGATCGTTGATTTTTTGCAACAATCAAACTTTCCTGAGCTGGTGTCGAAGAGTTCCGAGATCGCATTTCTCGACGAATGGCTCGAGGAAGTGAAAGCAAAGCGTCCGCTTTCCAAGCTGGAGATCATGCGGCGCGAGATGGAAACTGCGATTGCAAAAGAACTTTACGAGCGCGCCGCGGAGCTGCGCGATGCAATCAAGCTTTTGCAGGCGAAGAAGCATTAAAACGAAAGTTCCTCGTTGAGCGATATCGGCCGGCTGCCCCCAGGCCAGCAAAGAATTTCGGTCGCGTTCGTGAAGCTCAACGGGCGATCAATTTGGTAAAACCTCTTGCCGGGTTGTGAGCGCCGCCTGAAGTTTCGTTGTATGGCTACACAACTTACCCAATATGCCCGTCCTGAGGCGCTGGTGGAGACCGAGTGGTTGGAGAAACATCTCAAAGATGATGACATCAGGATCGTGGAGTCGAATGAAGACGTGCTTCTTTACGATACTGGACACATTCCGGGCGCAGTGCATATCGATTGGCGCGCCGATCTGCAAGACCCGCTAATTCGTGATTACATTTCACCCGGGAAATTCGCAGAGCTTTGTAGTCGTAACGGAATTACACCCAATACCACCTGTATTTTTTATGGTGATAAAGCGAACTGGTGGGCCTGTTACGCACTCTGGGCGTTCCGGCTCTTTGGACACCAGAAAGTGAAAATTCTTAACGGCGGCCGCGACAAATGGAAGGCGGAAGGCCGACCCACCACACGCGACATTCCTAAATATACAAAGACAAATTATCCAGTGCCGGATAAGCGATTCGACAAAGAAATCCGCGCCTTCTTCGATGAAGCATTGGCGCAAAGCAAAAGCGGCAAACCCCTGATTGATGTGCGCTCCCCGGGTGAATTCAAAGGCGAGATTACACACATGCCCGAGTATCCACAGGAGGGCGTCCTGCGCGGCGGTCATATTCCCGGGGCCAAGAGCATGCCGTGGAAGACGGCCACCAACGACGATGGCACTTTTAAACCGGCTTCAGAGCTTGAAAAAATCTACTTTGACCAGTGCGGAGTCGGACCCAAGAAAGAGACAATTGTTTATTGCCGTATTGGCGAGCGCTCAAGTCACACATGGTTTGTGCTCACCTATCTGCTCGGGCTTGATAACGTGCGGAATTACGACGGTTCCTGGACGGAGTGGGGCAACAAGGTCGGTGCGCCTATTGAGAAGAGTGCGTAAGCCCCGAGGTGTGGGTAGACCACGCGTCTCGCGTGTTGGTTTCGGCGTCGCGCCGAAAAAGGCTTTGCTAAAATCTTCTTTTTTCGGGCGGTTCGAACTCACAACAAAAGGTGGCGACCGCGAGAACGCGCTCGCCAACACGCGAGACGTGTGCGTTACCCAGACTTATTCAATGCGCCCGGTTTTTTGCAGAAGTCCATGGATCATGTGCATGCGCATTTTCTCGCTGTGACTGGAACGCAGTTGCGCAATCGAGCGTTGGATTCGCCGTGTCCAATTGAGGTTTGCCTGGGTCCCGGGAACGTTGAAGCGGTATTTGCGCGCTAACAGATCGGTGATCATCACAACGGCAATCCATGATTCGCTCTTAAAAAGCGCCTCCATGATTGCGGGGCAAAAATCCTTTTCAAAATCGAACCGTTCAAGGTTCAGATCGAGACCGGCGAAAGCAGCCATTTTTGCCAAATCGAATCTCGATTGGTCCGACGTAGACGATGGACGCTCCAGAGCTTCTTCCCACAGAGCGCGGATCGGTTTGTGATCATGAGTGGCATAGGTGGCAAGCGATAGCCGGTCATATTTGTCCCCCGGAGTGATTATCCCATCGCACGCTTCCCACTGCGGGATTTTGAATCCTGCGATCCCGAGCGAACTCAAGTTAGGGCGCACGTAATGCGGCACCATGCCAAGGTCTTCCCCGATTACGCGCGTAGTGCCCGCTTCTTCAAGAATTACGCGCAGGTATTCTTCGCCTTCACGCTTGTTCGCCTCGCAATTTTCAGGCGTTTCATCATTGCGCGGAGAGAAGTGTGGGGCGCGACCGCCCGTACGTTCCAGCATTTGCTCCTGATCGAGCGGAAGAAATTCCTTGTTCTTTCGCGGACGCCACGGGAAGGCGTAGATACGATAAAATCCCAGGACGTGATCGATGCGGAGCAGATGGAAGATGCGTGCGGCAGCGCGAACGCGTTCTCGCCACCACGCAAAATTGTTCGCGCGCATTCTGTCCCAGCGATAAAGCGGGATCCCCCAGTTTTGTCCCCATTTTTGCGTGAACGCGTCGTCTTTGAAGTTCGGTTCGGGAGGCGCGCCGCCGAACCAGTCGAGCGCAAATTCATCCGGGCGCGCGAACACGTCGGCGCTTTGATAACTAACGCCGAATGGAATGTCGCCCATTAACGCCACGCCGCGTTCTTCAGAGTACGATTTGATCACGCGCCATTGCAGCTGAGCGATCCATTGCACATAACAAAAGAATTCCTGGCGTGCTGTCAGCAATGCCTGTCGATCCTTCGGGAGATCGCGCAACCAGTTGCGGGCTCTCTCGGTTGATTGATGTTGCGCTGGCCAGCGGGCCCACGCGGTACTATCGTCATTCTCCTCCATCAGGACACGAAAAAGCGCGTAATCGCGCAGCCACGCGGCTTCTTTTTCACAGAATAGTTGAAATTCCGACTTCCGTTGGTCAGAGGCGTGATTCGAAAAGTTTGTAAACGCCGTTTCCAGCAAGCGCCGCTTTATTTTTTTGACCTGGCGATATTTCACTCCGCTAAGACGAAGGTTGCGAAGATCGACATTGGCTACCAAGGCATCAAAATCTTCGGATGTTAAATCCTGTGGTGAATTCGGCGCAAGATGCAGGGTGGTCGGCTCGATAGCCATTGCGCTGATTGCGTTATATGGACTGTTATCGGTTCCGGTTTCATTAATAGGCAAAAGCTGGACAAGTTTAAAACCTGCCTGTGCGATCCAATCGATGAATTCCCGCAAAGCCGCGACGTCGCCAATGCCAAGATCGTCCTGGCCGCGTAGCGCAAATAACGGCACGAGAACGCCGGCGATCTTTTTTTCCGGTGAGAGATCCAGTCCCTGGCTCATTTTGTCATGTCGAGCGAAGTCGAGACACCTCTAATTCTAATTCGTTTTCTAAAAGAGCGAGAGATTCCTCCACTTCGCTGCGTTTCGCTCGGAATGACAATTACCGTTCAGCGTCGCTGCACCTGCCAGTCCTCTACAAGATCGTTCGGGATCTCCTGCAGAAAACGCGAGGGCCGTTGAAAAACATCGCCATATCCTCCACTGAGACGCATTTGCGGATAAGTGAGATACAATTCGTCGCGGGCGCGTGTGGTGGCCACATAAAATAGACGTCGTTCTTCCTCGAGTGCGTCACGTGTATCGAGCGAGCGATTGCTTGGAAACATTCCGTCAGTCAGCCAAATCACGAATACTGTGTGAAACTCAAGGCCCTTGGCCTGGTGCACCGAAGAAAGATTTACCGCTTCCTTGTCGCCTGCCTGAACTGGTGCGGCTTCTGCATCCACGTTGCTGATCAGCGCCAATTGGGAGAGAAATTCGTGCACGTTCTTAAATTGGCGGGCAAAGATTGCAAGCTGATTCAAATCTTCGCGGCGAAGCTCATAATTTGTGAAATTCGCTTTGGCATAATCATCATAGATCGCTTCGACGACGGAGATAATCATTTCTGATGGCATATTGGGATGATCAGTTGGAGCGATTTCGTCCAGCGTATGCGCAAGTTGTTCCCACGATTTTTTTGATTTAGGCGGAACGGTCAATGCCCGCAGGCGGTTGCCGAAGCTGTAGTCCGCCTGAGGCGGATCGCCCCCGGCCTCCATGGACGTTGTTTCAGAACCGCGATTGTCCGTCTTCGCCGAGGCTACGTCGGACAAGTCGCCCGCGGCGACAGCAGTCCCCGATTCCATTTCTGGATCGCGGTCGGGGTCGCTGGCCGCAATATCACCTGCCCATTTCCGCCAAAGATTTTCCGCGGTGCGATTGCCGATTCCAGGAAGCAATTTCGCGATGCGTTTGAATGCGACTTCATCGCGAGGATTGGCCACCAGGCGAACAAACGCGGTGACATCCTTAATATGTGCCTGCTCAAAGAATCGGATGCCACTGGTGATTTGATAAGGTATGCCTCGTCGTGACAGCTCAAGCTGTAGCTCGACGGCGTGATAATGCGCGCGGTAGAGCACGGCGATGTCGTTGAGATCGACATTTTCATCACGGAGTTCGAGAATTCGTTGCGCCACAAACCGCGCTTGTTCCGCGCCATCATTCAACGCCACAAGCGCTGGCTTCAGCGCTTTTGATTCGCGCGTTGCGCTTAAGTGTTTCCGGAATTGGTGAACATTGGCGGCAATGGCCGCGTTGGCGACTTCTAGAATTTCTGGCACGCTGCGATAATTCATCTCGATCTTGAACACCTGCGCTTCTGGATAACGCTTTGGAAATTCGAGAATGTTTTGAAAGTTGGCGCCGCGCCAGGAGTAGATTGACTGTGCATCGTCGCCAACCACCATCACGTTTCGGTGGTCACGCGCAAGCAGATCGACAAGGTCAGCCTGGATCTTGTTGGTGTCCTGGTATTCGTCGACGAGAATAAACTGAAACTGACGCCGATATATTTGTGCGATTCGTTCGTGCTGCTGAAACATCGATAGCGTCTTTTGCAGCAAATCGTCGAAATCCATCGAGTTCGTTGCCTTCTTCTTTTTTTCGTAGCGCTCCCGCACGTCCTGGATCTTATCGAGCAGCGGCAGAAAATAGGGGAACTTGTCCGCGAGCAATTCCTCCAACGGTTTCTCTGTATTGACGACAAAACTAAAAATTTCCGCGAGCACATCGCCTTTCGGAAATCGAATCGCCTTGGGATCGATTCCCGCGCCGATTACGACTGCGTCGATCAAATCCTTTTGATCTTCGCGGTCCATGATGGTGAATCCGCTCGAATACCCGAGCGCGCTGCCGTGCCTGCGCAAGATCCGGTTTCCTATTGAATGAAATGTGCCGCCCCAAAGCCCGCTGGCATCGACCGGCAACAAGTTCGCCACGCGCCCCAGCATTTCGCGCGCCGCTCTGTTCGTGAAGGTGAGAAGCAGGATATTGCGTGGGTCGATTCCGTTTTCGAGCAAATAAGCCACCCGATAAGTAAGCGTGCGCGTTTTTCCGGAGCCGGCACCGGCAATCACGAGAAGGGGACCCGGCGCCGCAGTGACTGCTGCGAACTGTTGCTGATTTAGCTCTGCAGCATAATCGACATGGATTGATGTCGGTGCTGGCGCGCGTTGCAAGGTGTATTGACGGGACATTCTGGTAATTGCGGATTTGAAGAACTGCAAAGAACCGCAGCGATGACGGCTTCGCAAATTGCATTAACTGATCCCACAAAATTATAAGTAACGCCTAAGAAAATCGCTTAGGAAAAGCCGTTGCAAAGTACGAAGGACAATGCCCATAATGCCGTCCCCTTGCTCCGCCCCATCATATTTGTTTCCTTACTGGCGTTGTGTCTAAGCCCGATGGCTACGGGATTTGGCGCGGGCCAGGATCTTTCACAGCTGCGGACCCAACTGAAAACCGCCCAAGAGGCTTCGGACAAGGCCGCCATTATCGAGTTGAGTCGGCGTATTCTCGCCATCGCTCCAAATGATTCCAGTGTCTGGGATACACTTGCCCAGACAGAACTCGAAACCGATGACCTCGATCGCCTGGAGCAAACCCTCGACGCCTGGCAGAAGGCAGTCCACCATCCACCGGCGGCGATCGAAGATTTCCGAGGCGACCTGGCTGACAGGCGTAAGGATTATCAGAGCGCAGAGCGGCATTGGCTCGCTTACCTCGCGTCGAAACCGCGAGCCGTAGACGCCGCGGCTGAGTATGACAATCTAGCGAATCTGTGTGCGGCACAGCAGCGCTGGGAAGACCACGCGGTTTATCGAGACAAGGCAATCGCTGCGCAGGATTCGGCCACGCGCCGTGTCGCGCGCGCAATCGCTCTACTTCGCCTGCACAAATGGGACGCGGCTTATGCGGATATGGCTAAGGCGAACAAAATGGACGTCACCGACGCGGAAGTAAAGGAATGGCTTCCGCAATTCGAGCGGCTGCAAGGGTTCCTGCCTCAAATCAAAGCGCTCGACGCGCAAATTGCGAAGTCGCCCGATGATGTTGGGCCGTTGCTCGACCGCGCGCGTGTTTTCACTCTGGCAGGGCGACCGTTGCTGGCTCTCGATGATGCGGAACGCGCATTGAAGCTTGAGCCCGCGTCGATACGCGCGCGCATCCAAACCGCCGAAGCATTGCTGGATGTGGATCGCGTGGATGACGCGGCAAAATTGGAGGTTGGCCGAGATCTTAGGCGTGGACAGGACAAGCATGTAACCGAGCAAACCTTGCTAGAACTCGGCGCATTCGATGCGCGGCTCCTGGCTAATCCAAAGGATGATGACGCGCTGGTCGAACGGGCGAAAATTTTGAGAGAGCTGCGTCAATTCACTCTGGCCCTGGCCGACGCGCGCGCTGCACTTGCGATTAACGATAAGTCCGCGAACGCGCACTTCGAGGCCGGCCGCGACCTCGATGGTTTGGGTCAGCAAAAAGAGGCGCTGGAACAGGCCCGCATCGCGACGGAGTTGGATTCCAAGAATCCGGAAAAATGGTTCTTCCGAGGTCTCCTTGAAAGACAGCGCGCTGATTTCACTGCAGCGATTGAATCGCAAACTCGTTCTCTCGAAATTGAGGAGTCACTCATTGCATTAGCCGAGCGCGAGCAATGTGAACGCCGCATCGGGAAGTTACATGAGGCCGACATCGACCTACGCCGGATTCGAGAATTGGCGCCAAAACAGGAATGAAACGGCGATTCTGCGTAGGGATCTGGCTTCTTCTGTTCTGCGGGCTCTTCATTGGGCCCGTTGGAGCGGGTGCTAACGAAGAACAGGAAGCGGAAACTTCAAATGCCAAACCCGACGCCGGCGGCATCGTGATCGATCCTTCCAGTGGTGAAATCTCGGAAACGAGTCAGATCACGATCACCTTTCCAGTGGCCATGGTGGCTCCCGAGCTCATCGATGTCGGTAATCAGGCTCCCCCGTTTGTTAGCGAACCAAAACTCGACGGCACGTTCCTTTGGAAGAGCCAAACCGAGGGCGTCTTCACCGTTAGCGGCGTCGTCGCCGGTGCGCATCATCGGTTAACTCTCGCATCCGGTCTGAAAGACGCAAAGAGGAGACCGTTCGTAGTGAAAGACTGGAGCGCCGAATTTACCACGCCAAAATTTACGATCAGCAGCGATTTCGGCGAGCGTGAGGAGTTGTCTGCGCGTCCGCAAATTTATCTGGAGTCCACTTACGCAGTTCAACTCGCCGAAGCTGCTGAGCACATTTATTTTCAAGAGCGCGATTCGCATGAGCGTTTTCCGGTCGAAGTAATCCAAACCGTCGAAGAAAAGAGCGCGGGTCCGCCGGAAGGGGCGGGGTTCAGAGTCGCGCCGCGAGAGCCACTTCCGGTCGGGCAAACGTTCGATCTGGTTGTGAACGGCTTACTCGACGCGAAAAGCCGTCGTCCGCTTCCGTATTTGAGGGTGATTCCGGTCGGAAAAACCGAGCCGCTGAAGGTTGAATGGGCCGGCGCGTTCAATCACGCTCTAAGTGATCCGTCGATTCGTATCAAGTTCAACGACGACATTGATCCCGTGGAAGTGACACCGGAACGAATCCATGTCGAGCCTGCCGTGCAGAAAATGAAGCTCCTCGCCAGTGGCAGCGAGGTCGAAGTCACCGGTACCTTCGACACGACACAACGTTATAAAGTCACGATTTCCCCTGATCTGAAGGGCGACCGCGGGTATGGACTTGCTGCGGAATCGCGCTGGGGCGCCACCTTTCGCCCGAAGGAATCGTGCCTTGTCTTTCCTTCGTCGCAGGTTTTCGCACGGGCACGCCAGGAGTTGCGCTTTTCGTTCTTCCAGATCAACACGCCGCAGGTGACATGGAAATTGGCGCGGATCCCATCAGAAAAATTATCGGCAGTTACTGCACGCGTTCGAGAATTTGAAAAGGACGCTACCGATCCTGTCACCGGTAAGGTCGTGATTGATCCACGTAATGGTTTCTCGAAACAATTCCAGACTGAATTGCTCGTCGACGCATTTCAATTGCCGGTGGCGGCCAATGGAACATTCGATGCAACCAGTGGTGACATCGAAACGCGCCGCGACGTTCGTTGTGTTCCGCCGGCGAACGAATCATTTGCTGGTGCGTATCTTTTCGAAGCGAGCGCCAGCTACCCTGATGGGCGGATCGTCGGGAATCGTTCGATCATCTGCGTTAACGATTTTCTGTTAACGCAAAAACGGACGCCTACGACTGTTGTCCTGCGTCTGGCGAAAATGTCCGATGCAAACTCTGTCGCCGGTGTAACGGTGCGCGCCGTCACGGAAGAGAATATCGAGCTCGCCCGCGGCGTTACTGATAAGGACGGCATCGCGCAGTTTCCAAAGGATTCAATCTTGCCGAAAGGTCTCGATCCCAAAGCGACTAACGCACACCTTTTCATCGCAGATACTGCGACCGGTCCCGCGCTCCAATTCGTCGAGGGCACATCGTATCCGTCCGGGAGCGATTACAGTCGTCCCGATAGGAAGCCGCACGCGGAGATCATCACGGACCGTAATTTGTACCGCCCGGGTCAAACGGTGAAAATGAAAGGGCTGGTGCGCGACGTAATCAACGCGGCACTTACCATTCCTGACGCAGCCGAGGTGCGCTGGAACATAACTGAAGCCTATGGAAGCCGTGTCATCGCTGAAGGAAACACCACTCTTTCGCCGTATGGAGGCTGGGAAGCGGAGTGGACGATCCCGGAAAAAGCGAAACTCGGAAGTTATGAGATCCGGTGCAGTGTTGCAGGCCGTGATTATGAAGGCGTAAACACGATCAGCATTCAGGAATATCGCGTACCGCTCTTTTCAGTAGTCGTGGAAGCGACGAGTCCGGAAGTCGGCACAACGGCGCATGCCCAGGTCTCATCTGCATATTTTCATGGCGCGCCAAATGTCGGTGCGCGCGTCCATTGGAAAGCGACTTGGACAACATCCGCTGAGTATGGCTCCGAAGAGGAGGGGGCGTTTCGAAAGCGTTTTAACACTTACGCCGAAGTCGGGCCGCGGATTGACGTTGACAGCGAAGACCTGAAAACAATCGAGGGAGACACAAAACTCGATGCTCATGGCCTGGCAACGCTCGCATGCGAATCGCCATTTAAAGATAATCCGGCGGTTGGTCGGGCCAGCGTGATTTGGCGCGTGGATGTGACTTCAGTCGACGGCCAAACACTCACCGGCGGCGAAATGGCGACGCTCTTTTCTTCCGAAACCCGCCTGGGCGTTCGTGCAAACGAACAAACTGCTGAGCCTGCCGGCCTGCCCGCCGGAGCCTTGGCGCAGGCCGGAGTGAAAGTCGAGATCGATGCTCTCGATCCAAAGGATCAAAAAGTTAGCGATGTTGTTGTTCAGGCCGATCTGTTCCATGTCACAACGAAGACGGTAAAAGAACAGATCGCGCCGTTTGTTTATCGATACCGCAATACCGACCAGTTCGCGAAAGTGGCGTCACAGGAATCGAAAACGCCCGCGGACCTGATTTTCCCGACGACCGAGACCGGCCGATACGTCGTCGCGGTTAGCGCGCTGAACATTAAGACGCCCCTCGTGAGCGACGAAACGACAGTCACCGGTGAAAAGCCGGCCGAGCTTCCGGTGGTCAATGAAACGACGTTCAAAATCGAACATCAGGCCGAACCATTTCTGCCAGGAGATAAGGCTGCGTTTACAATTCAAGCGCCATTTGGCGGCGTGGCCTGGGTTTCGGTCGAAACAAATGACATACTCGATACACTCCTTATTCCAGTTAAGGGCAATGCAGGCCGAATCGAAGTCCCAATTAAGAAGGACTACGCGCCGAATGCGACAGTATCAATCTATCTCGTTAAACCGGGCGGCGATAACGAGCTGCCGCGGGAACGCTTCGCGTATAGCGACATCGAAGTACGCCGGCCGGATCGCGAACTAAAAATCGAGCCGCGTCTCACAAGCGCGACTGCGAAGCCGGGCGAAACCGTGCGGGGCGAGGTAAATGTAACTTCGGAAAACAAGCCAGTTCCTGACGTCGATCTCCTGGTCTTTGCGGTCGATGATGCGGTACTCACGCTCGGGGATTGGAAGCTGCCAGTGATCGGCGCCCGATTTTATCCAAGAAATCCGTTCTCCGTGCGGACCTACGAAGCGCTCCACGGCTACATTGACGACCTGGCGAAGCTTAGCCTGACCCAAAAGGGATTCACCATTGGCGGCGGTGGCGAAGACGAAGCTCTTTCTAACACCAAAAATGTTCGCAAAGAATTTCGCACGCTCGCCTATTGGCAGGGGAGTTTGAAAACCGGCGCAGATGGGAAGGTGGCGTTTGAATTCACCGCGCCGGATAACCTGACCACCTACCGGATCGTCGCCGTCGGCCAGACGAAGGCGAACCAATTCGGTGGTGATGCGACGCAGACGGTGAAGATATCAAAACCGCTGCTGATTGATCCGGCGTTACCGCGTTTTCTGCGCGATGGCGATGAAGTCGAGCTGCGAGCCGTCGCCAGAGAAAACTTTACCGACGACGACGAGATCACAATGCGCTGCGTGCCCGACGCGAACTTGAAATTACTCGGCGAAGACAGTGCCGTATTATCGGCTCGTCGCGACGCGCCCACAGTGTTCCAGTTCAAAGCGAAAGTCGCCGACGTCAATCTCACGCCGGCAAAGATTCGCTTTGAAGCGGTCTCGAAATCCAACAGCAAGATGTGGGACGCGGTGGAGATCACACTCCCAGTCCAAGCGCCGACGATTGTGCGCAAAGAGAGCGTGGCCGGATCATTCAAAGGTCCGCGGTTTGATGCCCGCAGTGTAATGCCCGAGCCATGGAAACATGGTCGCGGCCAATTCAGTGCGACAGTTTCAACCTCGCCCTGGCTACCTGAGATCATGGGACTGCCCGTGATTCTTCAATATCCCCATGGATGTTTCGAACAGATTTCGACGAAACTCTTGGGCTACAGTTTGTTGGCAAATCTGCTGGAGTATTTGCCGAACTTGCAGGAACGCGATGTCGAATATCGCGCTACGCTGGAACGCGGGATGAAGCAATATGCCGACTCCCTACTGAATGACGGA
>Ga0081455_10004551_pt1 | contig 15479 bp, 15 predicted proteins | sample TabmetS3T2R1_FD_70207 | JGI IMG/M metagenome (GOLD analysis project Ga0081455, IMG submission 70207) | Tabebuia heterophylla rhizosphere microbial communities from the University of Puerto Rico - S3T2R1 | ecosystem: Host-associated > Plants > Roots > Rhizosphere ... | reverse complement strand
CGCCACCGCGGTAAGACCATCCCCCGTGGGCCTAGTCGCTGCGGCTAGGCGAAGGCGGTCAGGTACGGCTCCCAGCCGTCCGGCACACGCGGCGCCGAGAGTGTCACGAAGAGAGCCGGCGCGGGCGCCCGCGGGAGCACCCGGAGGCGCATCTGGGCCTCTTCGAGCAGGCGATTGCCCTTGCGCAGGTTGCAGGGCGCGCACGAGGTGACGACGTTCTCCCACACCGAGTCGCCGCCGCGGCTGCGCGGCACGACGTGGTCGAGCGTCAGCCTTCCTGCCGACCCGCAGTAGACGCAGCGGTGGCCGTCGCGGGCGAAGAGTGCGCGGCGCGAGATCTTCCGCTTCACGGCCCGCGGAACCCGGATGAACTGGACAAGCCTGATCACGTGGGGCCACGGATACGTGTCCGAGGCGGAGCGAAGCGGCCGCTCGAGCATCTCGATGACCTCGGCCTTCCCCTTGAACACGAGCACGTGCGCGCGCCGAACCGAGCAGACGTTGAGCGGCTCATAGCTCGCGTTCAGGACGAGAACCTGCTGCATCGCCGCAAATCGTAAATGAAGCCCCTGTCCCTATTGCTCGGGAAGGACGAGCTCGAAGAGGCCCTCGCCCGCCGTATCGGGGCAGAGAAGGCCGCCTTGCCCCCCTTTAGTCTGGTCGATGGGCAGGCGATCCGTGCACTCGTGATACGCGCCGGTTTTCGGGAGGTGCGGCTCCGTGCCGACGTCAAGCTCAGGCGGTTTCCATCCCCCGAGCACTTCGTCCGGTGTGTGGTGGCCTCTGGACCGACCATGGTCGAAGCACTCGCCGCGCAGGGGCCTGACGTGCTCGCCGCGCTCGTGGCCGAGGTGATCGCCGCGACACGGGACTACGTCGACGACGAGGGGTGGGCGGCGCCCCAGGCGACCAACATCATTACGGCAGTAGCTTGAGCGGAGCGTGCGGCCCAGACGGCGTGCCGCTCTTCCGTCTCGTCCGCACGGCATGTAACCGTTCTGGCACCGTGAGTATAGATACTATGCTTGCGGGTTGATTCCCCAAACGAGCCGCTGTTGGTAAGCTTCTTTTCCATAAACCTTAACGTCTCACTATGGAGGAGAAAGCCCATGATGACCACAGCGCCCCACAATGAACATGATACTACACCAGAGCGTGTCCTGTTTATGGCGTTTGCATTGAGTGAAAAGACCTGGAAGCTCGGCTTCACCACGGGGCCTGGTCACCCGCCGCGTGAGCGTCCGGTCGCAGCACGGCACCAGGCACGCGTGCTCCAAGAAATCGCCCAGGCCAAACGGCGCTTTGGTCTGTCTGAAACCGCACCGGTGGTCAGTTGCTATGAAGCCGGTCGAGAAGGCTTCTGGCGGCATCGCTTTTTACAGGCCCAAGGGATCACGAACCAGGTGGTCGATTCCTCCTCGATTGAGGTCAAGCGCCGCAAGCGTCGCGCCAAAAGCGATGCGTTGGACGTGCGCCAGTTGTTGCGCATGCTCATCCGTTACGAGCAGGGCGCACGTGACGTGTGGCGCGTGGTGCCTGTGCCCTCCGTGGAAGCTGAGGACAAGCGGCAGCGGCCCCGGGACGTGGAAACCTTCAAGCAGGAGAGGGCCAGTACGACGCCCCGTCTCCAGGGCTTGCTCAGGAGCCAGGGGGTGAGGCTGACAAGCCTGCGCAAGTGTCCCGAGCACCTCGATGCCTTGCGGCTGTGGGATGGAGCGCCGATTCCGAGTGGCCTGCGTCGACGTTTGCTGCGGGTGTATGCGCATCATGCATTGCTGAGTCAGCAGATTGCGGCGTTGGAAGCGGAGCGTCGTGCCTTACTGCAGAGCTCTCAGGACGCCAACCTCGAGAAGGTGCGTCAGCTGATGTATCTCAGAGGCATCGGGATCAAGGGAGCGTGGTTGCTGGTGATGGAGTTTTTTGGCTGGCGTGACTGCAAGAATCGTCGCGAGGTGGGGAGCTGAGCGGGTTGAACGCCAACGCCGTATCACAGCGGCGCGAGTGCGCGGGAACAAGGCATCACCAAGTCGGGGAAGCGGCATATGCGCTGGATGACCACGGAGTTGGCCTGGAGTTGGCGGCGGTATCAGCCTGAGAGTGCCCTGAGGGGTTGGTGTCGCGCGCGCTTTGGTGGAGGCGGCAAGCGTTTGAGGCGCATGGGGATGGTGGCAGTGGCGCGTAAGTGGCTCATGGCGCTGTGGCGCTTCCTCGAGACCGGAGTCATACCTGAGGGTGCGAAACTCACAGGGGCATAAGCCGTGTTGCGGTGCTGAGGTATCCCTGGGCCTTGGGGCTGGTGGAGGCGGCCCGTGACGTTTCCGGGCCATTGACAAAAGCCGTCGGAGAGATGGGGTCGCCTCCCACAGGCCTTCCGGCTCTCGTCGAAAGACGCAGAGAGCATCGGGTGACGGGTGTTTGAACCCGCACGGAGAGAAGGTCGTTGGAGACGCGAGGTCCCAACGTCAAAGGAAGCCGCCAGACCGATCAGGGTGCTCTGACCCAGCACTCAAAGAATGCAGGGGAGAAAAACATACGCAAGGGGGCTTGACAACAGCGGCAACATAGAAGGAAACGTCCATGAAGACATTGTCTGCACCCCGCCGCATGAAACAGGTATCATTGCGGCTCACATTGTCCCGTACGCCGGCAGCCATGACATTCGCTTGGGGTGCGAAAGCTCGTGGCCGCAGGCGCCATTCGGGCTCTATTTTTTTCAGGCCGCTGATGGTCAAGGGAGATTTTTGTGCCCTGACCGGTAGAGCGGCGTTTTTGTTTCGTGGGAAATTCAAACGGCCTTTTCCACCGGCCGCGTGCCCCCACCCCGTGCAGTGCTCCCTGGCCACCCTCCCGCTGGGGCTGGGGTCTGCCCGCACGCCCCGCGCCGCATGCTCTGGCGGGGCGCTCGCCAGGGCGTACCCGAGGCCCCCTGCGCTACTGGGAGCCATCCCCGCCGCACCGACACACGCGAGGCGAGCCGCTGGCCAGCGCTCGACGTCGCAGGCCGGCCGCAGGTCCACGCCGCAGGGCACGGACAGCACGGGGGCCTGAGGACGGGGGAGGGGATAGCCAGATCCTAGGCTGCCAGCCCACTGTGGCGTAACAGGGCGGCCGTACTCGGTTCACGGCCACGGAACTCGTGGAAGACCTCCATAGGTGGGCGACTGCCTCCCAGTGCCAGGATGGAGTTGCGGTAACGCCGACCAGTGGCAGCGAGTGCTGCGGCATTGTCCAGGCCGGCTTCCTCGAAGGCCGCAAAGGCATCAGCGCTCAAGACCTCGGCCCATTTGTAGCTGTAATACCCTGCCGCGTACCCCCCTGCAAAGATGTGCCCGAAGCTGCACAGGAAACGGTCTTCCGGCAAAGGCGGCAGCACCGTGGTCAGTGCTGCAACACGCTGCTGCACATCGAATGGGGTTTCGGAACCCTGAGGATCGAAGTGATGGTGCAAAGCGATATCCAGGCAGGCAAAGTACAATTGACGCAGCATCAGGCTACCAGCCCGGTACGTCCGGGCAGTACAGAGTTTACGATAGAGACCCTCCGGTAGAGGTTCTCCTGTCTCGACGTGCGCGCTCATGCCCATGAGCGTCTCACGGTGGTAGCACCAGTTTTCCATAAATTGACTGGGCAGTTCGACGGCATCCCATTCCACATTGTGGATGCCAGCCGCCAGGCCGTAGTCCACGGTGGTGAGCATGTGGTGCAGGCCATGGCCAAATTCGTGGAAAAGCGTTTTGACCTCGTTAAAACTCATCAGTGCGGGCTTGCCGTCCACCGGCGGCGTCTGGTTGCAGATGAGATAGGCCACGGGGAGACGCACCGTTTGTCCGGGAGCAGCGAGCGTCCGGCTACGCCCGACGCACTCATCCATCCACGCGCCACCGCGCTTCTCGGCCGGTCGGCTGTACGGGTCAAGATAAAAGGCCGCAATGGGCCGCTCCTGGTCATCGTAGACGCGGAAGAAGCGTACATCCTCGTGCCATACAGGCGCTTCGGCATCCACTGACCGAATCTGTATGCCAAAGAGGCGCTGAGCCAGAGTGAACAGACCGTTGAGGACGCGTGGCAGCGGAAAATACGGCCGTAGCTCTTCATCGTTAAAATCGTAGCGCTGCTCGCGCAAGCGCTCGGCCCAGAACGCCAGATCCCAGTGGCACAGGTTCTCTGCCTCTGCGGCATCGGCAGCGCGGGCACAGCCCCTGAGGTCTTCCAGGTCATGCTGCGCCGCCGTGAACGACGCCTGGCGCAATTCCTCTAGAAAGCGTTCGACTGTGGCCACATTAGGCGCCATTTTACTGGTGAGACTAAGTTCGGCGAAACTGCCATAGCCCAGGAGCTGTGCCTGTTCCTGGCGTAAGCTGAGAATAGAGCGCAGGAGTGGCGTGTTGTCTTCTGCCCCACTACTGGCTCGAGTGATAAAGGCGCGATACAGCTGCTCGCGCAAGTCGCGACGTCGGCTATGCTCCATAAACGGGCCAAAGCTCGGATAGTCCAGGGTGATATGCCACGGTCCACGCTCGGGCGTGGCTGCTGCAGCACCGGCCTGGCGAGCTGCCTGTGCTGCCAGTTGCAACAGGCTGGATGGTAAGCCCTCGACGTCCTCAGGCTTGTCGAGGGTCAGCGCAAATGCCTTTGTGGCATCGAGGACATGATTGCTAAACGCTGTGCTGAGCCTGGCCAGTTCTTGCTGGATCTCGTTAAAACGCTCGCGCTCCTGGCCTTGCAAGCCCACCCCGGCCAGTTCGGCGTCGCGGATGAGCGAGTCGACGATGCGCTGCTGCGCCGGGTCACACGACGACCACGCCGGTCCTGCCTTGAGTGCTGTGAGGCCCTGGTAGATCGCCAGGCTCTGCCCCAGGCGCATGGAAAATTGCACCACGTCTGGCTGCACGGTCTGGTGCGCTTGTCGTAGCTCTTCGCTATTCTTGACGCCCATGAGATGTCCAACAATACCCCAGGTCACATTGAGACGGTCCGTGAGCCGTTCGAGCGGCTCCACCAGCCCTTCCCAGGTCGGCTGGGCCTGCACCTCAAGCTGCTGCAGTGCAGTTGCGAGCCCCGTTAAAAGCTGCTGCATCGCCGGGACTACGTGCTCTGGACGGATGAGATCAAAGCGCGGGAAGACAGATGATAGTAGCAGAGGATTGGTCTCTGCTGTGGTTTGTGTCGTATTCACGGTGTGCCCTCTTCTTTGTGTTACACGAGTGTTAACACCACAGAGTTCCTACAGAGTCACAGAGTAGCGCGGAACCCGAGTCCCCCTACATAGGCGGACGCTTCTCGAACCACCGGACACGCTGCTGATAGGCATAAGCCATACGCAGCACTGTCGGTTCATCGAAAGGCTTACCGGCGATTTGCAACCCAACGGGAAGCCCAGCAGCGGTAAACCCACACGGCACTGAGATGGCTGGCATGCCTGTTAGATTGTATGGACCAGTGAAACTAGGCCGTCGTGCTGTCGTCATGCCATCCACAGTGGCAAAGGCCGGAGCCGGATTGGACATCGTCGGCGAGACAATCACATCCACCTTCTGCAGCACTGCAGCAAACTCGCGCTTCAGGACGTTCCGTACCCGCTGTGCCTGCACATAGTCAGCCGAACTCAGCAAGCCACCAATGCGGAACCGGGCGCGGACCATATCGCCGAACTCTTCCGGCTGGCTGCGCAAGAGACGCTGGTGATAGGCAAACGCTTCGCTGAGCATAATGGCTGGTTGGGCTGCTCCAGCATAGTGCAAGGTGGGGATGGTGACCTCTTCAACCTGCGCACCCAGCTCAGCTAGCGTCTGTAGGGCGGAGTCAACCACCGTTAACGTCTCTCTGTCAATGCGCGGATCGTCAGCCCAGAAGAAATGCCGTGGCACCCCGATCGTCAGCCCTTTGATGTCCTCCTTGAGGGCCGCGCTGTAGTCCGGTACTGGGGCCCGACTGCTGGTCGGATCCTTCGGATCAGGGCCGGCGATCGCCTGCAGCATAGAGGCCGTATCTTCGACGGTCCAGGTCATTGGGCCGCAGTGGTCCAAGGACCAGCTCAGTGGCACGACGCCGTAGCGACTCACCCGCCCGTAGGTCGGCTTCAGTCCCACCAGGCTGCAATAGGCCGCCGGTCCGCGGATCGAGCCACCCGTACAGGACCCCAGCGAACCCATGCAGAGCCCCGCTGCCACCGCGGTGCCAGACCCGCTGCTAGAGCCACCAGGGATATGGGCGAGATTCCAGGGGTTGCGAGCCAGTGGAAAGCCACACGTTGGATCCGGGCCACCCAGGGCAAATTCGTGCATGGCGAGTTTGCCCAGCAGAATGCTCCCAGCCGCTTCCAGACGTACCGTCGTCGTTGCATCCTCGCTGGGTACGCGATCAGCCATGACCCGCGAACTCGCCGTGGTGCGGATATCCTTGGTGTCGTACAGATCTTTCAGCGCAATGGGGATACCGTGCAGGGGACCACGATATTCGCCCCGCAGCATCTCGGCCTCAGCCGTGCGTGCGGCGGCCATGGCACGCTGGGGCAGGACGGTAATGTAGGCTTGCAGTTTACTGTCAAGAGCTTCGATACGATCGAGAAACGCTCGCGTCAATTCGACCGGCGACAGCTCCCGCCGCTTCAGGAGCTGTCCGGATTCACGGATGGTCAGGTAACACAGCTCTGTGTGTGTCGGCGTCATAGTGCACCTCAGCCCTGGGGGTCCCAGTTGGGGGAATAGACAACGGCGAGATCTTCCGCCGCCAGATCGAGGTCATGCAGCGCGCGTATCTGCGCGGCATAGAAATCGAACATAGGCTTCAGGTGCTCGAGCTCAGCGGGTGTGAGGCGCAGCCCTACCTGCTCTGCCAGCACCTGCAGATGGTCCAGTGCAATACCTTCGGGGTCTGCCATAGCGCTGTGTCTCCTTAGTTCTACTGTGCTGTCCAGCCGCCGTCGATCACCAACTCGCTGCCCGTCACGTAGGACGACTCATCGGAGGCCAGATACAGCACCCCATAGGCCACATCTTCTGGCTGGCCGTAACGCCCCAGCGGAATGCGTGACACCGTCAGCCTGTACACCTCAGGATCACGCCGACGCGCCGCCGTCATGGGTGTCTCAATCGGCCCCGGGTGTACGGAATTGGCCCGGATCCCTTCCGCGGCGTATTGGATAGCCGTGGCCTTGGTGAGCAGCCGCACAGCTCCCTTGGATGCCTGGTATTGTGGACTGCTATTGTCCACACCGACGAGACCAAGCTGTGACGAGATGTTAATAATGGACCCCCCACCAGCCCGGCGCATAGCGGGGATGACTGTCTTGCTCCCCAGGAAGACACCTGTAGCATTGATATCCATGACCCGATGCCATTCCTCGACGGGGGTGTCTTCGACCTTACCATGGCCACTGACGCCAGCATTATTGACCAGGATGTGTAACGCGCCAAAACGACCTTCCGCTGTGGCCACCGCTTGCTGCCAATCGGCTTCACGCGTGACATCCAGGCGCACAAACATCCCCTCACCACCTGCGGCCCGAATGTCGGCTTCGACTTTCCGCCCCTCAGCTTCGAGGATGTCGCCAAGGATGACTTTCGCGCCTTCTTGGGCAAACAGGCGCGCCTCAACCGCGCCCATCCCACGTGCTGCACCGCTGATCAACGCCACTTTGCCTGCCAATCGCATCGCCTCTCTCCACTCTTGAACTTCCCCAGGGCTTCAGCCTGAGGATTCCAGACACCACCTTGCGGCGGCTTTCGTGGGTCGTTCCGACCCCGGCAGCAAGTGTGTTCTTGGCCGCATTCACATCACGGTCATGAGCCGTCCCACACACGGCGCACACCCACTGCCTTACCGACAAGCCTGTATAGCCAGTGGGACCGGACAGGTTCCCACATGCCGAGCAGGTCTTGGTGGAATACTGCGAGGGAATTTCGAGAAATTGCCTACCGCTTGCAGTGCACTTATAGGCGAGCATCCCTCGAAGCTGAGCATGGCCAGAAGAGGCCACGCTCTTCCCAAAGGCACGCACGATAGCCTGGTGACGGTCTCTCGACCACACCAGGCAGCTATAGTCGGCAACAAGCCGACGTGAGAGTTTATGGTTACGATCTTTCCGGCGATTGGCAAGACGCTCCTGCAAGCGCGCCGCAAGCCGTTTGCGACCACCGCGTTGCGCTTGGGCCAGCCGTTGCTCTGTGGCTTCAAGTTCGCGGGGATGAGAAATTTTCTCACCAGAGGACAGCGTGATGAGGTGATGAAAGCCGGGATCAATGCCTACTTGGTCATTACCTAAGTGCGCAATAACCTGGGGGGCCGCGTCGATAAAGAGGCACAAATACCAGCCAGAAGCCCGCTTGACAATGCGTCCACTTTTGATGCGCCCTCGGGGGATTTCCTGAGCATGAAACCGTACATGGCCTATCCCAGGAATATGGATGTGCGTCCCATCGGGAGCGTTGAACGGATCAGGAAACGGGATGCTGGTGAGCTTGTTCCGCTGACCTTTGAGTTTGGGCTTCTTGGCCAGCTTTTTCAAGCACCGCTGCCAGGCCGTATACGCGGTGTCGAGCATCCCCTGCAGGGTATGACTCGGTATGCCGATCTTTTTGCTGTGGTCCGCGAGCAAATTGTGGAATGCGTGACGCGTGTAATAGATGCCGTCCTGGGCATCCAGTTCCATCTTACGGATGGCCCAATTCCACAAGCCTGTCAGCTGAAACAACCAGGTTGCTAGTTGTTGTTCCTGGGTTGTGTTGAGTCGCAGCTTGAGTTGCCGCTGGATCATGCTACACCTATTTCTGGTGTTCGATGTACCGCTAGATAATTTCGCATGGAGCACCGCCGATTTGCTCAATGTCTGTGCTCCAAACCTCAGGGAATAAGGGCATTGTAAGCCAAGCGTGTGCACGAAACAAGCATCCTAGCATGTTTTCTCCAGACTATCATATATGTCCCTGCGTGACCTGAGGCCCATCGCCACTGATCCGGTCATCAAGGAATCCGGAGCGCAACAAGATATCGCGGACATCATTGCAGAACACACCGAGGAACTGCGGCGACTGCAACTGTATCTCTTACCGAGAATTAGGCATCTGGAGTCGCTCGGGATAACGGCAGCGCTGAAGAGAGGAGAGGAAGACCGCGACAAGCTCGTGCACTATGGTACGACCTGTAAGACCAAGTGCAAACCGCTGGCACGCAAATCCGCCGCATCAGAGTCGACATGCATACAGAAATGCTATGCTGAGAACCCTCTTAAGCCTCGCCTCGATGCGTGCTCCGACCTGCGCTGGCTGCCTTTTTAGCGCCGGCCTAATACCGATACAGATCCCCCCCGCCATCGATCCCGATACCGCACCCCGGCGCCGGCATCGGTCACACAGGCCGGAGCACAGCAAATGCGTTGACAGCGCATTGGCACTTGCTCCCCCTGGCAGGCTACGCTTATGCTGTTACCTGCCGGGTTGGTGTCTGATCAACACCCGTCAAAGTCCCGGGTGCCATCTCCACCAGAGAGCCCGGCATTGCTCCGATACTTTGAGGTGGAGAGCCACATGGACACCACTCCTGCGCCCCAGGTTTGGGCCCAGCGCGTTGCCTTCTACATGCGCGTATCATCCGAAGATCAAGCCGATCGTGGCACCATTGAGGCCCAGCGCGAGTTCCTAAGGCAATTCGCGAGTTGGCATCAACTCGCCGTTGCGGATGAATATGCTGACGATGGCGTGTCAGGCACTTTACCCCTGGGCGAGCGTCCGGCAGGCCGATGCTTGCTGCACGATGCAGAAGCCGGTTTCTTTACATGCGTACTGGTGTACCGCCTGCCGCGCCTTGGACAAAGTCTCAAGGCCCTCATCGAGGCCCAAGACATGCTCGCCAGGCATGGCGTAACCATCCGCTCAGCCATGGAGCCATTAGATACCAGTATCCCTGTCGGCTCTTTTATTTTTCAGATAATGAGCAGTCTCGCCGAACTGGACCGTGCCCAGATGTTAGACCAGCTCACCCACGGCAGAGACCGCGTTGCATGCCAGGGGAAGTGGACCAATAGGTTAGCGCCTTATGACTATATAGTCGATATAGTCGATGCGGAGGGATTGCTGATTCCCAGCGAGCGCCAGGTCGAGGTGGTGGGCATGACGGAAGTTGACGTGGTGCGCGATCTGTACCAACGCATCGCCGCGGGGAGTTCAGCGGTAGGAGAATCTCAGCGGCTCAATGCTCTGGGAGTCCCCACGACACGCTATTACGGCAGAGGCACGCTGCGTGAGGGGACCAAGTGGCATCCTGGGCCAGTGGCCCGCCTGATTGCCAGTGAAACGTATAAGGGCATGCATATCCTGAAGAGTGGCCATGGATGCATTGAACGCGAAGTCCCGGCCCTGGCCGATCCCGAACTCTGGACACAAGCCAATGCTCAGCTCCAACGCAATCGGCACCTTCCGAAGAGCAACGCCACGCATACCTATCTCCTGCGAGGGTTGATAACCTGCGGATCATGCGGGAGTAACTATCTTGGGCAAATTTGCCGCACTGGGAACAGGCCTCCCGGCTTCTATTATCGGTGCAGTGGACGGCATCTCACGCATTACCCAAAACGAACGGAGTGCTGTCCCAGTCGGACCATCCGTGCCGCATGGATGGAGCAGATCGTCTGGGAGGATTGTCGCAACTTTATCCGCAATCCCGGTGAGGCCCTCGCGAAAGCCCAGGAACGATTGCATGTCCGCCAGCAACAGGTGCCCACCCTGGAGCAGGAGCTGGCAGCCTGCCTGCGAGCGCTGGCGGAGAAAGGGCAGGAGCGGGACCGCGTCATGACCATGTTCCAGCGTGGCAGATTGCCCCTGCAGGAGGCGGAAGTCCGCCTCGACGCGATTGCCCAGGAAGAGGAGATCCTGCGCCAGCAGTGTGCGGCCCTGGACGCCCAGAAGGCCCTGGTCGAGGCGACAGAGACGCATCTGGAAGACGCCCAGCGCTTGCTCGAACAACTTCAAGGACGCCTTGCCGATATCGAGCAGCGTAACGACCAGGGCGCCAAGGGACAGGTGATTGAGTGTCTCGTCCATGGGATTCGGATCGACACGGATGCGCAGAAACAGGTGATCGCCACCATTACTTACGCCTTCACTCCTGAGCGTGTAGCATCTACTCATATGAAAGGGCATGTGTGCAGCCCCTAGTCCGGCTCTTCAGACCTTGCAGGACCCTGGTATTGTACCCATATACCTGGGCTGTCCTCGCTCTTATCCTGGTCAGGCACCTGAGTTTCTCCAGGTGGTTTCAGCCCGCCCCAGTCATGCAGAGGCTGGCGGTGGGGCTCGATATGTTTGCGCTGCTCCTGTGGGGCATACTGGCCCTGCGGTCCGAGGCATGGCGTGCCTGGCACAACCGCATGCGTACGAGACAACGCCCAGGCAGGTGCAGAAAGTCCTGGCGGATTGTCCACCGGTGTTTGCCATCTCAGCCCGACAATGCCTCGAACTGGTCCGGCACATCTCCCAGGAGTTTACTGAGGCGGCAACCCGTCACGAGCTGGACGCCTTGATAACCAATATTGCCCGCCTGGCACATGCCCACCGTACGCTGCACTTGCGCGCCCAACGCTTTGGGACACCTGAGCAAAAGGCGACTATGGCGGCCATGCTCCAAAAACACATTACGTCCGCCGAAAACACGTTAAAAACTTTGCAGGCATTCAGCGGTAATCTCACGCTCTTGTCGGCGAGTGTCGCCACCGATGAGCGCGCTACCCAGGAGCTACATTTCATGCATCAAGGGCTGCAAGAAGTCCTACAGGAGTTCAACGATGCGCACCAGTAAATTCGTGGTGCTGGCCCTGGTACTACTGGGCGTCATAGGCGGGGTGCTGGTGTGGCAACTGGGCCCTCCCAGAGAGCTTACCTATTCCCAGGCGGTTGCTCGGCTCGATAGCTTACTCAAACGCGTCTCCTGGTCTGAGAGCCCTGTCATCCGGAAAGAGATAGTTACTGTGGTCACCATGGACAAACCGGAGCTCCACCAGACCTTGCCAGATATAAGTAAATATGAGCTCGTCGTGAACCCTCCCATCTCGTCGAACGAGGTGGCGGTAGAAATTTTTGCTTCTGTAGAAAAAGCCGGGAAGGGTTTTGATGGCTGGATGGTAGAGGTCGCCAATGATTTCAACCGCAGTAACCTCCGCTTACGCAATGGGTACATCGCCAGAGTGAAAATTCGCGCCATGGCGTCAGGCGAAGCCTATCAATTCATTGCCGCGCGGAAATATCTCCCTGACGCCTATTCTCCCTCCCACGCCCTGTGGCTACAGATGCTCGCCGCCCGCGACATCCCCCTCATCCCCATTACCGAACGCCTTCTGGGGAATACGGCTGGGATTGTGATGAAAGAGCGGGTGCAGCGGACCTTACAAGAGAAGTATGGGACCGTAGGCGTACGACAAGTCATTGACGCCGTCACGCAGGGCAGTATTGCCATGGGCTATACTGATCCCTTTGTCAGCAGTACTGGACTGAATTTCCTCGTGACGGTGCTGGCCACTTTTGCGCAGGGTGATGCCTCGCGCATGCTGGCAGACGACGTCGTGAGCGCCTTTACAGCCTTCCAGCGTGGCGTCCCATTTATCGCGCTCACGACCCCCCAGATGAGCGACTCTGCACAGCGCGACGGGTCATTAGCGGCATTCGTCATGGAGCGTGCTATCTTTGCCAAGGCGCCCATGTTTCAGTCGGGCTATGCCTTTATTCCTTTTGGCATCCGGCACGATAGTCCACTGTACGGTATTGGTGCTCTGCCAGCAGAGAAACACGAGGTGTTGCAGCAATTTGCCCAGTTCGCCTCCCAGGCCCCCGCGCAAAAGCTGGCGGCAGAGTATGGGTTCGATCAGTTGCCAAACTACACGCCTACCGTTACGCCGCCCCCAGGCGAGGTGCTCATTGAGGCGCAGCGCGTGTGGAAGCGCAAGAAAGACGCTGGACGCCCTGTCGTTGCCGTCTTTCTTGGGGACGTCAGTGGTTCCATGGAAGGCGTGCCGATCCGTAACCTTAAACGTGCCCTGCTGGTTGGCAGCCAGTTCATTGATCCAGAAAACTCGATCGGCCTCGTCGTGTTCAACCAGGAGGTCAAGCAACTGCTCTCCGTGGGCAAATTCACCCTGAACCAGCGGGCGTTGTTTACGGCCGCGGTGCAGGACATGAGCGCTGGCGGAGGGACGGCTATGTATGACGGTATCCTCGTGGCCCTCAAAATGCTCGTAGCCGCCAAGGCCAAACAACCGGAGTGTAAACCGCTGCTGATTGTCTTAACGGATGGGGAAACGAATACCGGTCTCGGCTTAGACAAGGTCAAGCCGGTGCTCGCTGGCATCAAGATTCCCATCTATACGATAGGCTACAACGCCAAGCTGGACATCCTGCGGCAAATCTCTGCCATCAACGAGGCAGCCAGTCTGAATGCTGACGAGGGGGACATTGCTTACAAAATTGGCGCATTGCTCAATGCTGAGATGTAACGGAGACCACCATGAAACAGTTTTTCTTATGATGTGCGGTGTTCTTCGGGCTGTATAACGTGCTGAGCAGTGTCTACCACCTGCACTGCACACGCCATCCCAGGCGAGTAAAGGTTACCGTATTTCCCTCAGGAGGCGGAAACCGAGAGCGTCGCTGTGATTGCCGGGTGCACTGCTGCCGCGAACCGCCGCCCGGCAGAAGCGGACGGCGTCGCGCCAACCGCCGCCCCGATTCACACGGAGCGAGCCCGCTGCAGGCCCTGCATGATCCACAATAGCAATACCCGTAGCGGTTCTTCTCGCATATTCCTGGCTATCATACCAGTCCTGCACCCACTCCCAGACGTTGCCATGCATGTCGTACAGGCCCCAGGCATTCGGCTGCAGTTGGCCAACAGGATGCGTGGTACCCCTGGCATTGTCCGCATACCAGGCATACTGCGCGAGCTGTGTCGCGTCATCGCCGAAGCAGTAGGCCCCAGTTGTCTCGGCACGCGCCGCGTATTCCCACTCGGCTTCGGTCGGGAGGCGATACAGCGCTCGGCCCTCATGGGTATTCAAGCTACGGATGAACTCCTGCACTTTGTCCCAGGACACCTGTTCCACCGGATGTTCAGGCCCCTGAAAACGGCTGGGATTGCTCCCCATGACGGCCTCCCATTGGCGCTGTGTCACGGGATGGATCCCCAGATAAAACGGCCGGCTGAGGCGCACGGTATGCACTGGCTTTTCGTCATCACTCCCACGCTCCGAGCCCATCTGAAAGGTGCCAGCTGGGATGAGTATGAAGGCGATGCCAAAGCGATCAACCAGCCGGGGCTCTGGCGTAGAGACAGAGACACCCCTTGTCCTGGATGCCCCCTTTGCCATCTCCGGGGCTACGGTCACCAGCGCGGGGGCCAGCGGGGCAAGCCGCACCTCCACCAGTATACGGATGTTGTCCAACGCTGTGAGCACTGGGCTGGCGGCACTGGACGCGCTGGTCGCCAGGTCAATCTCCAGCACTTCGAGGTTGCCATCCTGCCGCTCCAGACGTTCCCACATCTCTTCCAGACGTTCTTTCTTGAGCTGGCCAGCGGTGAGAAACGCCAGCCACCGCTCATCCAGCAGCTCACTGCCCGGCAGCGGCGTCAGGCACTGCTGCTGCACGAGCTGCCGAGTCAGGTCTTCAATCTCTGCCACGGCACGGTGCAGGTCGCTGTCCACACGCACCACCTGCTCCAGGATACCCTGCAAGGGCCCCAGGTGATCGCGCATGTACGCTTCAAAATGCACTGCCACCTCAGCTATGCGCGCCGCGTCTCGCACCGCCTGGTCGATGCGCTGACGACGCTGGTAGGCCCGCCGATGCAGCTCCAGACGTCCGGTCAACTCGCTCAGGACGCGCCGCTGCAGGTCCTGGTCCGCCACCAGCCGGGCCAGGCCTTCCTGACACAGAGCGATCTTTTTGAGGAGTAGCAGCGCCGCCTGTCCAAGCAGGCGCACTCCATACATGAGGCGTTCGCCGTCTTCGTGTAGTAAGCGCTGCAGCATTGCGTCCTGCTGCACCTCAGGATGCTGGGCATCGGCCAGACGTTCCTCCTCCAGGCGCTGCATGGCCGCACTCTGACGTACCAGGGCCTGCTGCACCCCGGTGGCAAGCTGGCCAAAAAACGCCGCATACGCCTCCTTACTGGCGCCCAGTTCAGCAATGATAGCGTCGTAGTTGCGCACTAGCAGGTCGAGTTCTTGCCAGCGCTCCTCTGGCGTCAGCGTGCGAGGTGGGCGGGGAATCATGCCCAACAGGCGGGGCTGCGGGCACAGCCCCGTCTGGATAACCTGTTGCTGCGCCTGTACCTGCTCCTGCAAGGCCCGAAAACGCTCGGTGGCAATGGCTGGTAACGCGTACGTCCGGTCCAGGATTGTCACGCTCGCCACGGGTACCCTCCTGGAAAGTCAGGCTGAGGTGATAGAACCACATGGTGATGGATTACTGGCAATGGAGAAGACAGAAGAATTCTCG
>Ga0081455_10004550_pt1 | contig 15480 bp, 8 predicted proteins | sample TabmetS3T2R1_FD_70207 | JGI IMG/M metagenome (GOLD analysis project Ga0081455, IMG submission 70207) | Tabebuia heterophylla rhizosphere microbial communities from the University of Puerto Rico - S3T2R1 | ecosystem: Host-associated > Plants > Roots > Rhizosphere ... | reverse complement strand
CCTGACGAGGGCGCGGGAATGATCGGTCGCTCGCCAGCGATGCTCGAACTCTATAAGCAGATCGCGCGCGTCGCGCCGTCGCGTTCGACTGTGCTGATCGTCGGAGAATCGGGCACGGGCAAAGAGCTCGTCGCGCGCTCGATTCACCAGCACAGCGCCCGCCCGAAAGGCCCGTTCGTCCCCGTCAACTGCGGCGCGCTGACCGAATCCTTGCTCGAAGCCGAACTATTCGGCTACGTGAGAGGCTCGTTTACGGGGGCGGTCGCGGACCGCAAGGGGTTGTGGGAGGAGGCCGAAAACGGAACCCTCTTTCTCGACGAGGTCGGGGAGACCTCTCCGGCGATGCAAGTCAAACTGTTGCGCGCCTTGCAGGAGAAAGAGATTCGCCGCGTCGGCGCGACCAAAAACATTAAAGTCAACGCCCGTGTGGTCGCGGCCACCAACCGCGATCTCGAGAAAGAGGTCGAGGCGAAACGCTTCCGCGAAGATTTGTTCTATCGCCTGAGCGTCGTCGCCTTTCGCGCGCCCGCCTTGCGCGAGCGTCGAAGCGACATCCCGCTGCTGGCCGAGAGGTTTTTGCGCGGGGCGGCGGAGAACGCCGGGCGCGGGCCGCTGAAATTTTCCGAAGAGACGGTCAAGACGCTGGTCGCCTATGACTGGCCCGGCAACGTGCGCGAACTGGAATCGTCCGTCGAACACGCCGCCCTGTACTCGCGCGGGGCGGAAATCGAGCCGGAGGATTTGCCGTCGAAGCTGCAATCAGTCGAAGTGCGCGAGGCGGCGGGGCGTTCGCCGCTCGCGGCCTTGTTCGACGACCTGCCGACGCTCGATGAACTCGAACGCCGTTACTTATTACACGTCCTGGCGGTGGTGGGCGGCAACAGAACGAACGCCGCTTCAGTAATGGCGATTGACCGGCGCACGCTTTACCGCATGACCGAGCGGTTCGGAATCCGATAATATTTGAATCAGACCATGTAAGACTGGAACGAATGGATGAGCCACGGCGAACGGTAGGCGTGGAGATTACCAGGCGTTGTCAATCGAGCCTATTTTCACAGGGGAACAATCATGCCGCTAAATTTACAACGTTTTCTTGCCCCGGCCTTGGCGTGCCTACTTATTTTCAGGTGGGGTCAAGGCCAGACAACGAATCTTGAACGCGCCGATTTAATTAAGCAGCCGCCGGTAGAATTAACAAGATTGCTCGAGCATATCAACCGTCTTCAGGTTGATAGTCAACGGCGCCCTAAAGACGCATCCCTCAAAGTCCAACTGGCGGAAGCTCAGATCAAAAGCGGGCAATTGACTCAGGCGGAGAAGACCTTGAAAACAGCTTTACGCGCCAAGCCGGGCTACATACCCGCATTGATCCTCCTAGGGAGGGTGCATCTTAAGCGATTCGAGTTCGACAAAGCTTTCGAGGTATTAGAGCGGATCGAAAAGATATCGCCTGAAGATCTTTCCGGACGATTGCTCGCGGCGGGCCTGGCGCTGGTTCGGATGGATTTTTCCGCTGCGGCGGCCATCTATAAAGCAGCCTTGCGGCAGAACCCGCGCAATGTTGATGCGCTCTTTGGGCTGGCGCTTGTAGACTATTATGAGAACCGGTTCGTGGAAGCCGAGCAGCGTCTCAACCTGTGTTTAGACATTGATCCGGCCCAGGCCCATGCCTGGTTGCTCAAATCACAGATTCACCGAGGTCGTCAGGAAAATACCAAATACGCAGATTGTGTTCTCAAGGCGGTGGCGAGCGATCCGCTAGATGACGCGGCGAGGACTGTACGCGCATACATTTTGATATCCGATGAGAAAAAGCTGGATGAAGGGCACGCCGAACTCAGGCTGGCCTTGCAACTCAACCCTTACTCCTCCGGAGCGCACAATGCCATGGGTAACGGATTGTCCGCGCGTGTCTATCCCGAACTCTCGATCCCGCTGGAAGAGAAAAAGAAGCAGGAACTACTGGACGCTATGAAAAACGGCGATTCCGCGTTCATTAATCAAAACCCGTCCCGGGCGGACTCCGCCTTCGACAAGGCTCTCAAATTACTTCCAGATTACATTCCCGCTCTTATTGGAAAAGGCGCCGTGCAATACCATCAGAAGAACTATGATCGCGCCCTGGATTGGTTCTTTCAGGCTTTGACGGTGGACCCGGATTATGGTTTGGCCCATTATGGCGTCAGTATGTGCCTCGCGCGGAAAAAGGATACCATCAATGTCCGCTTCCCGGAGATCGAACGTCGCTTCGCCGCCGCGGACGCGCCGGAGCCATCCGCTCTACGAGACGTCTTCATTAACTATGCTAATTTTGATCCCGAAATGCAGAAGATCATCCGCTTGTCGGTCCAGCCCTTGCGGGCCTATCTGCCTCTGCTCAAGGAAAAACAAGCTACTTACTATATTTTCCCTTTTCACCATTTCCACTGGCAGGCGCCTCATCATGAATGGATGAAAGGCCGCCGAACTTTTGACGGCCGGCTTTTGGATGACGTCAAGGGGGACGGAGGCCGAAATGCATCCTGCGGCGCTGAATTGGTACGCGATATGAAGTACCTTCGATTCAACAGCCTCACGCACGAATTCGCCCATCAGGTTCATAGCTTACTGCCGCAGGAGTTGAAGGATGAGATCTTCCGGCTGTATTTTGAAGCTACGAAGAACCGCCGGACGCTCGATTATTACGCGGATTCAAACGAGCAGGAGTATTTCGCGCAGGGCGTCGAGGCATACGTATCCGAAGAGAAGCTGCCCGACCAAAAGATCACCCACGGTCATACACGCAAGGAGCTTCAACAGCGCGATCCAGCCCTCTATAACTTTATCCAGAAGCTGGCGCAGGTTGAAAAATAACAATCACAGCATGGCGCCGCTACGCTGTGATTGTGTGCAAAGAGCTATTCTGGCGCCGGCGACCTTGCAAAAGCCCCGGCTAAACCACATCCCGCCTGACAAATTCCACGCAGCCAATCACCGCCGCGACCACTCCGCCGAGGGCGCCAATCAGCAGCGCCGCCGCGAATCTCTCCTTCATGAAAACATTCAACGGCAGCAGCCAGGGATAGTACTTCCCCACTCCCGCGCTGGCCGCGAAGATCGCGAAGAAGGTTCCGCCGATGCCCGCGCCAAGCGCCAAGGCGAAGCCCTGCCAGCGTATGCTGACCCAGGTATGGATGGCGATGATCAGCCACGAGGCCAGCCAGACGAATGCGGCGTATTTCAGTATCCAAACATAAGGAATCGCGCCTGGATGAGGCAGATCAGGCCGCAAACGGGCGCCCACGAGACCGACGAGGACAATCAGGGCGCATAAGATCAGCGTGCTTGCCGCGGCCAGAGCCTGAGCGACCAGGAGCTTCGCGGTGTAGACCGCGCGGCGTGGGACGGGTAAGGCGAAGATGTGTTTCCATTGCTTTTCGCCGTGCTCGACGCCGTTGATCAGCGCCGTCTCCAGCGTGATGAGCAACGGCAGCATAAATACGGCCCAGACGCTCAGGGACGCTCTGGATATCATTTCCCACAAGTTGAAATCGGGGCCGGGACGCCGTTGATTCCAAACGACGAAGAATTGTAGCGTCGCCACCAGGAGCGGGGCGACGAAGATCATTCGAAACGCCAGCGTGCGTTTCAACTTCAGCATTTCGGCATTCAGAACGCGGATGATTGACATCAGGCGGCCCTCCTTGCGTCGCTTCGGCCATCAGTCATCGTCAGGAAGATGTCTTCAAGGGACGCTTGCATGAGCGCGATGTGGAAAACGTCGAAGCCCTGATTGACGAGCAGGCTGTTGATCTGTGCGGCGGCGTCGCCAGTCGCGGCGGAGACGGCCAGCCGCCCGTCGTTGCGCCTTTGTGCGCTCCAGCCGGCGGCCGCCAGACAGCGCATCGCCTGCTCGGTCTGCTTCACGCCGATGATCAGACGCTCCAGCCGCTGTGACTGCAGCTCGGCCAGCGTGCCCTGAAACAGGAGCCTGCCCTGATGAATTATGCCGATGTGGCTGGCGATCTGTTCGACTTCGCTGAGCAGGTGGCTAGAGAGGAAGATTGTGGAGCCGAACTCCCCCGGAAGGCGGCGGATCAGGTCGCGCATCTCGTGAATGCCGGCGGGGTCCAAGCCGTTGGTCGGTTCGTCCAGGACTAGCAGCCTGGGCTTGTTCAACAACGCCAGCGCCAGGCCCAGACGCTGGCGCATGCCCATCGAATATTCGCGGACGCGTCGATCCGCGTCTTGCGCAAGTTTCACGACGCCGAGCGCCTCGTCTATGAGTCCGCGATCCGCGCCCAGCAATCGCCGAGTTATCTCCAGATTTTCGCGCCCCGTCAGGTGCGGGTAGAGCGACGGGGCCTCGACCAGCGCGCCCACCATCCGCAATAGGGACCGACGGTCGGCGGCGAGCGGGACGCCGAACAGACGGACTTCGCCAGCGTCGGGACGAATCAGGCTTAACAGCATCCGTATCGTAGTGGTCTTGCCCGCGCCGTTCGGCCCCAGAAAACCGTAAACTCCGGCCTCCGGCGCCAACAGATTCAAATCATCAACGGCGAGCTGCGCCCCGAAGCGTCGCGTCAGCCCATAGGATTCAACCGCATGTTTTTGCATTTTGCCTCCCGCCGCAATAACGCGACAGCAGGCGTTCCATTAACAGGCGACGACCCGGCAATGTATCTAGCAAGGCATATCTTTTGCACGGATTAAGAGGCCCCTCGCTGGAACTTGATTAGAGGGCGAATAAATCCGTGAGCGCGATGGGCAAATTTCCGCTCTGCTGCGGGGAATTCCGTAATCGCCCGGCGATAAATTCAGTAACCGTGATGATCATCAATCTGCAAAGGAATACGAACCGCCGATTAAAAGCGCAAATCCGGAATGGTAGGAATTGAAAATGACCTCAACTCCCTCAATTTCTGGCCTCTCTCAATCACGCCCTTTCGGGAATGGCCTGAGCAGCGATGAGGGGCGCCGGCGACTGGCCGAATTCGGACCGAATGAGCCGGCGCCGGCTCAACGCGCGACAGTCGTAAAACAGTTGCTGCTGTTATTCGCCAACCCGCTGGTCATCATCCTGCTCATCGCCAGTCTCGTTTCGGCGATGATCGGCGATGTGGTAAACGCCTCGATCATCATCGTCATCGTCCTACTCAGTAGCGCGCTCAACTTCACACAGACCGCGCGCTCACAGCGTACAGCCGAGCGGCTCCGCAAGGAAGTCGCCCCCGTCGCCACCGCTCTGCGCGACGGCGAATGGCGAGTGATCCCGCGGCGCGAGGTCGTGCCAGGAGACTTGATCCAGTTGGTTGCGGGAGACCTGATCCCCGCGGACGCGAGGCTTGTGGAATCGCGCGATCTGCACGTGCAGCAGGCCGCGCTCACCGGCGAATCTCTGCCGGTTGAAAAAGAGGTGAATTCAACGTCGCAAACGGCGCCAGATCAAACTACGACGGCCACGACGGCCACGTCGGCCACGCCCGAATCGCGCGACCGGGTCTTCCTGGGAACCTCCGTCGTGAGCGGCGCGGCGACGGCGCAAGTGGTGGCCACCGGGCCGGCGACCGCTTTCGGCAAAATCGCCGAGCGGCTGGCTGAGAAAGCCCCCGACACCGAATTCGAGCGCGGCGCGAAAAAGTTCGGGCTCTTGATCGCTCGGATGGTGATCTTCCTCGTGCTCTTCGTCTTCCTGGTCAACGCCGCGTTGCGGCGCGACGCATTCGAATCACTGCTGTTCGCGATCGCGCTGGCGGTGGGGCTGACGCCTGAGTTCCTGCCGATGATCACGACCGTCACGCTCGGTCAGGGCGCGCTGCGTATGGCGAGAAGGAAAGTCGTCGTCAAACACCTGGCCGCCATTCAGAACTTCGGCAGCATTGACATCCTGTGCAGCGACAAGACCGGAACGCTGACCAGCGGCGAGATGAGGCTCGACGATCGTCTGGACCCGCTGGGCAAGGCGTCCGAGCGCCCTTTCGCGCTCGCCTACCTGAACAGCTTGTTTGAAACCGGAATCAGTAATCCGCTCGATCACGCGATCAGGCGCAGGGCGGCGAACTCGCTCGACGAAGCGATTCTGGCTCACGATCACTCTGACATACTGGATTACGAGAAGCTCGACGAAATGCCGTTCGATTTTGAACGCAGGCGGGTCTCGGTGGTCTGCGTCCGCGACGGCTCGCGGTTACTGATCACCAAAGGCGCGCCGGAGAGCGTTCTGGCGATCTGCTCCGAATACGAAGTTGACGGGAACCGCTTCGCGCTCGATGAGGCGGCGAGGCGGCGATGCGAGGCGGTGTTTCACGAACCGAGCCGGCGAGGAGAGCGCGTGCTGGCAGTGGCCTACTCGACGCCGCCTCAGCAGGCCGCTTACCACAAGGAGGACGAACGCGGGTTGACACTCGCCGGCTTTATGACCTTCGCCGACCACCCGTTGCCGACGGCGGCCGAGGCGATCGGCGCGTTGGCCGCCGATGGCGTGGAGGTGAAAATTCTGACCGGCGACAACGAACTCGTGGCCCGTCACGTCTGCTCTGAGGTCGGTCTGAGTGTCGAACGTATTGTGCTGGGCGATGAGGTTGATCGCATGACCGACTCCGCGCTCGGCCACGTGGCGGAGCAAACAACCGTCTTCGCCCGCGTTTCGCCGATGCAGAAGAACCGCATCATTCAGGCGCTCAAACGCCGCGGCCACGTGGTCGGCTATTTCGGCGACGGCATCAACGACGCGCCTTCATTGCATACGGCCGACGTCGGAATTTCGGTGGCGTCGGGAACCGACGTGGCCAGGGACGCCGCGGAGGTCATCCTGCTCGAACAGAGCCTGCCCGTGCTGCACCAGGGGATCGTCGAAGGGCGCAAGGCGTTCGGCAATGTGATGAAGTACCTGCTGATGGGGACGAGTTCGAACTTCGGCAACATGTTCAGTATGGCCGGGGCGTCGTTGTTCCTGCCGTTTCTGCCGATGCTGCCCACGCAGATCCTGCTCAACAACTTCCTCTACGATCTGGCGCAGGTCGCGATCCCTACAGACAGGGTTGACCAGACCTACATTCACAAGCCGCATCGCTGGGACATCCGCCTGATCCGCGACTTTATGCTCTACATCGGGCCGATCAGCTCGCTCTATGACTTCCTGACGTTTTACGTGCTGCTCAAGATCTTTCACGCCTCCGAACAGTTCTTCCACACCGGCTGGTTTGTCGAATCGCTGGCGACGCAGACCCTGGTGATCTTCGTGATCCGCACGGCGGGCAATCCGTTGCGCAGCCGCCCCAGCGCGGCGTTGACGGCGACAACGCTGCTGGTCGCGCTCATCGGCGGTCTGCTGCCGTTCACGCCGTTGGCCTCCTGGCTGGGATTCACCCCTTTGCCGGTCGCCTTTTTTCTTTTCCTAATCGTAGTCACTGTCGCCTATCTGCTTCTGGTCGAGATGTTCAAACGCCGCCTGATGAAGCGGCTGCCGGTGTGAGGAAGTGATGAATGGTCTGAAACCCTCAGAATTTAGAACGGTCTCTAATTGCCCAATTCCTTATCAGTGACCATTACGGCTTTACTGTTCTTTATCGTAAAATATCCAGTCTTAAAGTTCGCACTATAGCTAGGGGCGCCCACTGAATAGACCTTTCCTTCTATCAATGGCTCAGGCTTTCCATTAGCTGGATACACCTGTTTAAACCCTTTAGGCGCTATTCCATATGTAATAGATAGAGTAGCCACCTTAAAGTATCCACTCGGATTTAGTTCCCAAAGCTTATAATTTTTATCGCCGTATATTTCTTTAAGCTCCTTCTTTTGTTCGGCAGTCAGAACATTCCCCTCCCTAGTAATCTTGTATTCCCCCTTTAGTTGTTCCAAAGTAAACGGCCCTGAGACTGAAAAATAAGCCAGCGCCCCGGTTCCATTGAATTCAATTATCGGAGGGTTTCCACCACTCACAATTGGTTTTGTATCTTCCTCGTAGTGGTACGTACAGCCGTTTACTGTCGTTATAATGAGAAAGAAAATCAGCCGAATCCGCATTCTTTTACATATCTTTGCGGTACTCATATATTCTCTTGAATATCTTCACCCAAGAATTGAAATGTGTGACACATCCTATTATTGTCCCATATGAAAAAGTAACCTGTCATTCGATTCATGACACTGTCCCATTCATTCGAGATTGACGCCAGCCACAGTTTTTGAGCAACAGCTATTCCATAACAATAGTCGCTCCGGGGATTGAAGATACTGAAAGTCAGAGTCGGACAGCGATAAAGAGAGCGCCATCAAATTAAGACGATCGTCCGATATTTAAGCCGCTTGATTGTATGAGGCGCCTCACCACCCGAAACGCTCAGGGAAGGCGGCAAATCGCTTAAAAGCGTTTATCTAACCGCTATTGGTGGGATATTGATTTTGCCGATACGCTGATAGGTATTGCGGTAGGGGACCATAGCGCGCTAGCCCTGACCTCTGATGGCTTGTCGTTACCCAAATCTTTCGCGATAAGCGATTCTTCCTTTTCGCCCTGAAAGGGCGATGGATATTAGCCGGCGGTGGAACCGCCGGTAACTGAGCGCCGACCTGTCGCGCCCCGGCAGGGGCGCAGGACGGAACTTCGAACTGCGAAACTTCTTTCCCCTGCGCTCCGATCCCGCGCCCCTGCCGGGGCGCAAAGCAATAACGACGGGCATTCCGGCGGTTCCACCGCCGGCTAATTTCCGCCGCGCCTCCGGCGCGAAAGAAAAAAGATTTGGGTAATGACAAGATTTTCAAATGCGGGAAAAAGAACGTACACCCAGCTTCAGTCGCCACTGACGCGGCTGAGAAAGCATGCGCGATCAAGGTTGATATGTGATGACAGCGAATGACAGCGCAACAAGGCGCTTAACGAAGCTCTGCCTCTGGCTGATCGCGTTCATCGGCGTGATCGTGCCGCGCCGCTTACGCGCCGATTGGCGGCAGGAGTGGGAGGCCGAGTTGCGTTACCGCGAAACGCTGTTGGCAGAGTGGAACAACCTCAACTGGAGGACAAAATTGGACTTGCTGTGGCACAGCCTCGGCGCGTTGATGGATGCGCTGTGGTTGCAACCGAGAAGAATGGAGGATGAAATGTTTCAAGACCTGCGTTATGGCATGCGAATGTTACTCAAGAGCAAAGGCTTCACGGCCGTTGCCGCGCTCACGCTCGCGCTCGGCATCGGCGCGAATACCGCGCTCTTCAGCGTGATGGATGCGGTGATGCTGAAGACTCTGCCGGTCCGCGATCCTGAACAATTGGTCGTATTACGCTGCCTGGGCGTAACCGGATGGTACAAAGGTTTCATAGGGTCGAACCCTAAAGACCCCGCGACGGGGCTGAGGACTACGACTTCGATGTCCTATCCGGTCTTCGAGCGATTCCGCGATCAGAATCAAACGATGTCCTCGGTCTTCGCTTTCGCGTCGCTGGGAGTATTGAATCTGAGCGTGGACGGGCAGGCGGAGACGGCGAGCGGTCAGGTCGTCTCGGGAAATTATTTTGCGGGGCTCGGCGTATCCGCATTCCCGGGCCGCGCGCTCACGACCGAAGACGATAAAACAACCGCCGCCCCTGCCGCTGTCATCAGCCATCGTTACTGGCGGAGCAGGTTCGGCGTCGATCCGGCCGTGGTCGGAAAAGTCATCTACATCAACGGCGCCGCGTTCACGATTATCGGCGTCACGCCGCCGAGGTTCTTTGGGACGCTGGATGTAGGTTCAGCGCCAGACCTTACCATTCCGATGGGGACGCTGGCGCAGGCCTCGCAGTTCTACGCCGGGTTTCAGAGATCGGCGACGGCCTGGTGGCTGCAAATTATGGGGCGGTTGAAGCCCGGCGTGAGCGCGGAACAGGCGCAGTCCGACCTTAATGCGATCCTGCAGCGGCATACTCTGGAACTGCCGAATGAAAGCGGCGCTGAGCGAGTGACGCCGCAAATCATATTGGATTCTGGCGGTCAGGGGTTGAATAGCCGGCGCCGGCTATTTTCCAGCCAGTTTGAGGTTTTGACGGCGCTTGCCGGGCTTATATTGTTGATAGCCTGCGTCAACCTTGCCAATCTTACGCTGGCGCGCGCAGCCGCGCGGGGGAGAGAAATGGCAGTGCGATTGTCGGTCGGCGCCAGTCGCCTGAGGCTGATCCGGCAATTGCTGACCGAAAGCCTGATGCTGTCGGGGCTGGGCGCGGCGCTGGGGCTGCTTTTCGCCCATTGGGGCAAGGATGCGCTGCTCGCGCTGCTCGTGGGTAGTTCCAGCGGGTTCGCCGTTGACCTCCGGCTTGATTGGCGCGCGCTCGGCTTCACCGCGGCGGTCTCCGCGCTGACAGGTATTCTGTCCGGCCTGGCGCCGGCGCTGCGCGCGACCAGGATCGAGCTGACGCCGATGCTCAAAGAGACTCCCGTCGGCGGCGCGGCGCGTTCGCGTTTGAGCAAGGCGCTCCTCGTCGCGCAGGTAGCGATGTCGCTGGTGTTGCTGGTACACGCGAGCTTTTTCGTTCGCACGTTGAACAACCTCAACCGGATTGACGCGGGCTTTGATCGGGAAAACCTTTTGATATTTGGCGTGAATCTGCGCGGTCATGAAGCGCCGCGGCGGGCGAATCTCTATCGGCGGATGACCGAGAGCATCGCCGCGCTGCCCGGCGTGCGCGCTGTCAGCTCATCTGTCAATCCGTTGCTGGCTTTTTCGTATACTGGAAACAGCTTGACCGTGCCCGGCTACACGCCGCGCGCGGATGAAGACATGGAAGTCCGTACTATTGATGTCGCTCCGAACTTCCTGTCCACGATGGGGATTCCGCTTCTGCTGGGACGCGAATTTACGCTGCAGGACAACCAGCAGGCGCCCAACGTGGCGGTAGTCAATCAAACGCTCGCCGCGCGTTTCTTCTCAAATCAAGACCCACTTGGCCGGCGAATCATCATGCATAAAAAAGAGATGCAAATCATCGGCGTGGCTCGTGACACCAGATACGGAGGGATTCGCGAGGCGATCCCTCCGCTCGTTTATATGCCGTATCTGCAAGACAAGCCCGCGGAGACGATGAGCTTTGTGGCGCGAACCGTGGGTGATCCTATGGCTTCACTGGCCGCAATTCGCCAGACCGTGCGGTCAGTTGACCGCGACCTGCCTCTGATCAACGTTCGCACGCAGAGCGAGTTGATCGCGATGAGCTTCAACAGGGAAAGGCTCTTCGCCACGTTGTCGAGCTTCTTCGGGCTGCTGGCGCTCGCGCTTATCTCGATAGGGCTGTACGGAGTGATGTCTTACACCGTCGCGCGGCGCACACACGAGATCGGCGTCAGAATGGCGCTCGGCGCGCAAAGCGGCAATGTGCTGCGGATGGTTATGGGAGAATCCCTGCTGCTGGTTTTGATAGGCTCAGTGATAGGCCTGGCGGCGGCCCTGGCGACGACTCGCTTGATCGCCGGGATGTTGTTCGACTTGACGCCGACTGACCCGATGACCATCGCGCTGGCGACGCTATTGCTGCTGGCCGTGGCTGCGTTGGCTGGCTGGCTGCCCGCTCGCCGGGCCGCGCGAGTCGATCCGATGGTCGCGCTTCGGCATGAGTAATTTGATTGCATGTGTGGAACAATTTGGCAAACTTGCCATTACCCGCATTTTTTACGATATGTGGGCGCGGATTTCAGCCCGCGGATGCGGGCGGCAGAATTAAGCCTGGGGTGGAGCGTAGCGGAACCCCAGGTATGCGGAGTGTAAATTCATTCAGCCTGCGGAGCAGGCGGCAGCCGACGTAGAAGTCGGCGCGATCAAATTCGACTCAACAATAATTAGCTGTCGCCCGCATTCGCGGGCTCGATAGGCTTTGTTTCTCGCTATTCCTGGGGTTCCGCGCTTTGCGCTCCACCCCAGCCCAGGGGACACGGCCCCGTATCTCACCGAACTCGTTACAAGACTGTTGGCAGGGCTGCCGCAATAGCGTTCAACTTTTAGAGGCTGTTATTAACTTTTCCGCTTTACAGCGGTTTCCATTTGAACGTTAGACTGTATGAAATCCTCAGATCGTATTTCCCTGAAATACTTTTCCGATTTTTACATCAGTGATCGGAGGGTAATTTAAGCAGAGACAGAGCGCATGGTCCTAAAGCTTTCCGGCGCATAATTTAACCGCAGACATACGTCTCGAATGTGGCTCGGGAGCTGCGCCATCTGGCCTTCGTCATGCTGATGTTAAAGAACGTGGCGGAGGCACTCGCTTAAAGTTGATAACAGGCTCTAGCTGGGCCGCTTTCCGCTATGGTTTCCCGATCCTGTGATTTCAAACAGACAGCTTATTGATGAATCTTCAATGGCGCCGAAGAAAGGAGACTTGCTTTATGTTGAGGAAACTGCGAGCGCTTCCTGTCGTCATATTTTTGCTTTGCTTCTGTCAATTGACCTCGACCGCGGCGGAAGCGCCGCCCTTCAATCCCCCCTTCAATCTCGATGGATATTGGGAAGGCTTCGTCGAGCGTCAGGGCGCGAAGCTGGGAATCAAGGTTGAGTTCAAAACCGCTTCGGACGTCGTGAAGGCGGTCATTGATATTCCCGATCTTTACATTCAAGGCTACAAGTTGACCAATGTCCGTTGTGAATCGTCGAGTGTTCGCTTCGAACTGCCGCTCAGTCGCGAGCCGGACAAATTCGATGGCGAGTTCAAAGGCGAGTTTATCGAAGGAACTTATTCAGGGCGCTTTTATCAAACGGAGGCGCTCTCGGCTCATTTCATTTTGTGGCGCCTGAAGAAGAAAACACTGCCCTACAAACAGGAAGAGGTCAGCTTTCAGAACGGAGAGGTCAAACTTGCGGGCACGGTGTTCACACCGCTCAAAAAAGGCCCGCATCCGGCCGTCGTCTTATTTCACGGCTCCGGCCCTCAGACGCGCGATAGCTATCTGCGGTTCTTCGCCGATCTCTTCGCGCGGCGCGGCGTCGCCACACTCATTTTTGATAAGCGTGGCGCGGGAGATTCAACCAAGGAGATTCAGAACAAGGGTGGGGACGGCTTTAATGAGTTGGTCGATGATGCGCTGGCTGGCGTGCGGATGTTGCTTGAGCGCCAGGACATTGATCGCAGAAAAATCGGAGTGTGGGGGCTCAGTCAGGGCGGCTGGCTGTCGCCAATGGCGGCGGCGAAGTCAAAACAGATCGCCTTTCTGATGATTGTTTCGGGCGGCGGCGTGACTCCGGCGGAGCAGGAATATTATGACGATGAAGTGAAGTTGCGTGATCGTGGCTTCCCTGAAAATGAGATTACTGAAGCCGTCGCGCTCTTGAAACTGGCGGATGAGGTAATCCGCAAACGCGAAACTTGGGAGAAATTCGCCCAGGCCAGAACGGCGGCGCAACAAAAGCCCTGGTTTCAACTTCTGGACTTTTACCCCGTGAAATTGCCCAGGCAGGCTCCGGTTTGGCAAGCACCCGATCCGGATTTGGACTTCGATCCGCGCCCGTTATGGGAGCAGCTCAAGCTTCCCGTGCTCGCCATCTTCGGCGAAGCGGATAAACTGACCCCCTCAGCGGAAAGCGCTCGGCGCATTGATCTGACTTTGCGCAAAGGCGGCAACCCGGACTACACGATAAAGATCTTTCCGAACGCCGGTCACGGCATGTGGGTTTCTCCGGTAAAAGACGACAAATGGGATTGGGATCGGCCCGCTCCCGGATGGCTCGATCTGATGGTTGGCTGGCTCCAAAAGCACACTAAGTAAACTCCAGTCTGGGGTTGAGCAAAAAGAACCACGGGGACCGCGGGGATCACGGGGAAAAAGAGGATGCCCGTCAGGTTAACATGGGATCGCCTCCGAGGTTGATATTTTCGTCGCCGCAATAATTACATTGTCTAAAAGCCCGCTTCAACGGCTTTTCGTTAAGCTGTAGGAATTTTCGGTTGAGTGGCGCCGATTGTGACCTGATGGGCAATGTCGACGCCAACCCAAATAAGGATGGGAGGGCGCGAGATTGACTTGGAAAGTCAAACATCGGATTATGCGCGCGGCTTCAGTTTGTAATAAAACCGCTAGTTCGAGATCAATCGCCTGAATTACCACTATGACCGACATCTTTCTCAGCTATGCCAGCGCGGACCGCGAACGCGTCAGACCGCTCGCGAGCGTACTTGAACAACAAGGCTGGTCGGTTTGGTGGGATCGAAAGATCCCGCCGGGAAAGACCTACGATCAGGTGATCGAGCAGGCCTTGGAAGGGGCCCGCTGCATAGTCGTCGTCTGGTCGCAGACCTCCGTCCAGTCCGAATGGGTCAAGGTCGAAGCCGATGAGGGAATGAACCGTAACGCCCTCGTTCCGGTTTTGATTGAAGAGGCGAAAATTCCCTTGGCGTTCAGACGGATTCAGGCGGCGCGGCTGATTGATTGGAAGGGGGACTCATCGCATCCGGAACTTACAATGCTCTTCGATTCTATCAAGGCGATTACTGGCGAAGCGCAGCCGAGGGAAGAATCAATACGAGAAGAGGGCCAGGTTCAAAGCGCAGTAAGTGAGGCGCCATTTCAGCGATTACCAGATCAGTCTCCGCCGCAGCCTGCGATCAGCGGGCCTCAGATACCCGCTTTTTTGCGACTGCCGCCGGTTGGTTGGCTGAAACATAAAGGACCGAAAAGGAATTTGAAGCCCTGGTTGGCGATTGGCGGCGCAGGCGCATTGATCGGGTTGGCGATTGCGGCGATTTGGGCAGCAGGAATCGGTAAGAACAATTTTGAATTCGATGTTGTTACGACGGATGAGAGTGGCAAAGTGGCTAAGCGCGAAAAGAAGTCGGCGCCGCATTTCACCGAGGAGATCAACGGCATGAGGCTGGAAATGGTTGAGATTCCGGGTGGCAAGTTCACGATGGGATCACCCACTGATATTGGATTCCTCGACTATGAAAGACCGCAACATGAAGTAACGATTCAGCCGTTCTTGATGAGTAAATACGAAATCACGCAGGAGCAGTGGCGTGCAGTGTCATTGATGCCGAAGGCAGGCGACATGGATCTGATACCCAACCCATCGGAATTCGAAGGCGATGATCTGCCAGTCGAGAAAGTCTCGTGGCAGGAAGCGCAGGAGTTTTGCCGGCGATTGAGCGCTGCGACTAAGCGCGTGTACCGGCTGCCGAGCGAGGCGGAATGGGAATACGCGGCGCGCGCAGGCTCGTCCGCGCCTTTTTCTTTCGGCCCGACGATCACGCCGGATATCGTCAACTACAACGGCGACTACCCTTACGGCTCAGCGCCGAAGGGCGAGCGTCGTGGGAAGACGACCAAGGTAGGTAGCCTCGGTGTGGCCAATGCGTTCGGGTTGTTCGATATGCATGGGAATGTGGAGGAATGGTGTGAAGACCACCACCATGATAATTACAGCCTCGCTCCTGCTGATGGCAGAGCATGGATAGATGTGTTTGATAAAGGCTCGCTTCGCGTCTCGCGTGGGGGCGGTTGGGATTCCTACGCCACATTTTGTCGGTCGGGGAGTCGCCGTTCC
>Ga0081455_10004549_pt1 | contig 15480 bp, 9 predicted proteins | sample TabmetS3T2R1_FD_70207 | JGI IMG/M metagenome (GOLD analysis project Ga0081455, IMG submission 70207) | Tabebuia heterophylla rhizosphere microbial communities from the University of Puerto Rico - S3T2R1 | ecosystem: Host-associated > Plants > Roots > Rhizosphere ... | reverse complement strand
GGCCGAGGCGACGAAGCCTCGGATGCTTGGAGAGTGGCAAACGCGACGCTGGTTACAGCGCCGTGCTTCAATGAGGCCGAGGCGACGAAGCCTCGGATGCACCCCTCAGCTGTCGCTGCGGTGATCGACGTCTTACGGCTTCAATGAGGCCGAGGCGACGAAGCCTCGGATGCCGAGTGTCGGATGTGGCAATCAGTCCGTCCACACCCTGGCTTCAATGAGGCCGAGGCGACGAAGCCTCGGATGCAATGCGCCCGGCAGCGCCATTTGATGGTGTCGTCCTTGCTTCAATGAGGCCGAGGCGACGAAGCCTCGGATGCCACCAGACGCCGCGCAGCTCGTGGGTGGCTTCAATCGCTTCAATGAGGCCGAGGCGACGAAGCCTCGGATGCTTGGGCGATACGGGCTGGCTTGATGAGACTTGGCGGATCGCTTCAATGAGGCCGAGGCGACGAAGCCTCGGATGCTGGGCGTGCTGGGCAAGCAGGCCGTCCCGGTCAAGTTGCTTCAATGAGGCCGAGGCGACGAAGCCTCGGATGCCCCGATCGCGGCGGTGGTCACTCGCGTGCAAGACCGGCTTCAATGAGGCCGAGGCGACGAAGCCTCGGATGCGACTTTGCGGCCTTGTAGAAAGCGGCAGCGGTGGCGCTTCAATGAGGCCGAGGCGACGAAGCCTCGGATGCATGAGATAGGCACCGTCAATCCACACGGCGTCCGGCTTGCTTCAATGAGGCCGAGGCGACGAAGCCTCGGATGCACATCTCGTGCCGGAGGATCACGTAGGCTTCGCTGCGCTTCAATGAGGCCGAGGCGACGAAGCCTCGGATGCTTGTAGCGGCGTGCGATGAATTCGCCTTCGCTATCGCTTCAATGAGGCCGAGGCGACGAAGCCTCGGATGCGCGATCTTCGATGCGGTACAACAGTTGGCTCCTGAAGCTGCTTCAATGAGGCCGAGGCGACGAAGCCTCGGATGCTTCCGTGAGCACGTCGTTGCCAAGCTCGCAGAGGTACAGCTTCAATGAGGCCGAGGCGACGAAGCCTCGGATGCACGACGTCGGGAAGCTCATCGACAAGGCCGCTGGCGCGCTTCAATGAGGCCGAGGCGACGAAGCCTCGGATGCGCGCCGGCGGCGGACATCACGTTCTCCGATGTCACGCTTCAATGAGGCCGAGGCGACGAAGCCTCGGATGCGTAGAAGAGCCGCGCCGCCGTCGTGCCCCAGTGGAAGGGGCTTCAATGAGGCCGAGGCGACGAAGCCTCGGATGCTGTCGACGGCAAGGTCGCGTCGATCACCGATTCGATGCTTCAATGAGGCCGAGGCGACGAAGCCTCGGATGCCGGCTCGACAGCTATCGCGACATGCTGGACGGCCTCTTGCTTCAATGAGGCCGAGGCGACGAAGCCTCGGATGCACATTCGCAATGCCGTCGCACGGCTGAACACCATCGTGCTTCAATGAGGCCGAGGCGACGAAGCCTCGGATGCCGCCGCACTGGCAGGCCGGCTTCATTGCCGAGCGCCGCGCTTCAATGAGGCCGAGGCGACGAAGCCTCGGATGCGATCCACGATCTCACCGAGGGCTGGCACGGTCATGGGGCTTCAATGAGGCCGAGGCGACGAAGCCTCGGATGCTGTACGAACCTGTATTTACTGACGAGCAAGTAGCTCGGCTTCAATGAGGCCGAGGCGACGAAGCCTCGGATGCGTATCCGAGCGGTCGATAATCAGGCTCGGTGACATGGCTTCAATGAGGCCGAGGCGACGAAGCCTCGGATGCAGGTCGAGGCGTTCAAGGCGGCCATCAAATTGCTCGAGCTTCAATGAGGCCGAGGCGACGAAGCCTCGGATGCATCGACGGTGAGTATCGTCTCGTCGATCGATCCGACGCTTCAATGAGGCCGAGGCGACGAAGCCTCGGATGCCGATCCTGCGATCTTCGAGATCCTCTTCAGCCCGGTGCTTCAATGAGGCCGAGGCGACGAAGCCTCGGATGCGCGCCTGGCGCCCACACCCTCGCGCTTCAGCATCCGGCTTCAATGAGGCCGAGGCGACGAAGCCTCGGATGCTAGGAGCCCACAGGCACAATGAGGAGGCGAGCCTCGGGCTTCAATGAGGCCGAGGCGACGAAGCCTCGGATGCCCGTCGAGTCCTGCAGCATCTCGCTGGTGGCATAGAGGCTTCAATGAGGCCGAGGCGACGAAGCCTCGGATGCGTCGTTGTCGTGACGAGCGGTACGTAGAAGTAACCGAGCTTCAATGAGGCCGAGGCGACGAAGCCTCGGATGCGCAGTTGGTTGAGTTCGGCTAGAAATTCGCCATGGTCGCTTCAATGAGGCCGAGGCGACGAAGCCTCGGATGCGAGGTGACGCAGGGCACGACGCCGTCCTCGCCGGCGTTGCTTCAATGAGGCCGAGGCGACGAAGCCTCGGATGCATTACATCGCCGCTGAGAGAAGGTACGCTGCCGAAGCTTCAATGAGGCCGAGGCGACGAAGCCTCGGATGCAAGCGCGGGACGTGGGACTCCTACTTCTCGACATGGCTTCAATGAGGCCGAGGCGACGAAGCCTCGGATGCCTCATAACTCGGGTAATCCCGGAACGGCGCTTCGATGCTTCAATGGGCCGAGGCGACGAAGCCTCGGATGCGTTGATGAAGGTCGAGACCTGCCCGCTCACCCAGCAGGCTTCAATGAGGCCGAGGCGACGAAGCCTCGGATGCTGCCGAGGCCGAGCTGGCCCTGGTGACCGGGCTCGAGCTTCAATGAGGCCGAGGCGACGAAGCCTCGGATGCGCCGCTGCTATGTGGCCGCCGTTCAACAGCGCTCATGCTTCAATGAGGCCGAGGCGACGAAGCCTCGGATGCGGATCTCGGCTTGGCTGAGCGCGGTCCACACGAACTCGCTTCAATGAGGCCGAGGCGACGAAGCCTCGGATGCCAGACGTATTGGGTAGTGGCCGTCGATACGGCGGGGCTTCAATGAGGCCGAGGCGACGAAGCCTCGGATGCCTGCCGGGCGGCCGAGCGTTCGTCCCTGGTATCGAGGCTTCAATGAGGCCGAGGCGACGAAGCCTCGGATGCATCACCGCCGAAGTGGTGAACAGCCAGACCGCCGCCTCGCTTCAATGAGGCCGAGGCGACGAAGCCTCGGATGCGCCGTAGGTCGCGGGGATCGTCATTGGCGTATCGGACCGCTTCAATGAGGCCGAGGCGACGAAGCCTCGGATGCAATTCGGCGCTGCCATCGCCATTGATGACCTGCCCGGGCTTCAATGAGGCCGAGGCGACGAAGCCTCGGATGCGCTCCAGGCCGCCCCAGAACCACGAATTGATGCGCGCGGCTTCAATGAGGCCGAGGCGACGAAGCCTCGGATGCTCCGCTTCCTTCTTAGCCCTCTTCTCCGCTTCTCTCTGCTTCAATGAGGCCGAGGCGACGAAGCCTCGGATGCTATCTCCCAGCCGTTGGCCCCCTGACTAAAGTTCGTGCTTCAATGAGGCCGAGGCGACGAAGCCTCGGATGCAACCGTCGCCGGATGGCTGCTCCTGGCCGCCTGTGCAGCTTCAATGAGGCCGAGGCGACGAAGCCTCGGATGCGAGACGCCAGCCGCAGCAAAAGGTGCCCAAGCCATTTGCTTCAATGAGGCCGAGGCGACGAAGCCTCGGATGCGGTCTCCGCTCCCTATCTCACCAGCCGGCCGGGCGCGCTTCAATGAGGCCGAGGCGACGAAGCCTCGGATGCCACGCTAAACCTTGGGTGTAGGCTCGCCGGCCCATGACGCTTCAATGAGGCCGAGGCGACGAAGCCTCGGATGCCCGCCCTTCTTCGTGATGCGCTCACTGTTGTCGCCCGGCTTCAATGAGGCCGAGGCGACGAAGCCTCGGATGCCCGGCACGCTCGTAGCCCCCGCTTCGATGTTCCAACAGCTTCAATGAGGCCGAGGCGACGAAGCCTCGGATGCAATACAACGTAATACGTTTGGCGGGCGACAGAGGAGAGCTTCAATGAGGCCGAGGCGACGAAGCCTCGGATGCATCGTTGGTCGTGCAGAGGACGTGAGGCGCGCTGTCGCTTCAATGAGGCCGAGGCGACGAAGCCTCGGATGCCGGGCGGCGTCGGCACGCAGGCGCTGGTCGGCGCGCGGCTTCAATGAGGCCGAGGCGACGAAGCCTCGGATGCGTAGGTTAATCTAACCGCTCCGTCAACAAGTATATTGGGCTTCAATGAGGCCGAGGCGACGAAGCCTCGGATGCGCGCTCGATCGCAATGTCGAGGCTGGTGAACAGCGCGCGCTTCAATGAGGCCGAGGCGACGAAGCCTCGGATGCTGGTGAAGGCAGAATCAGCCGCCATGGCCGGCCTCCCGCTTCAATGAGGCCGAGGCGACGAAGCCTCGGATGCGACCGATGCACTTTCCGAGAAGCCTTTCCCAACGCCGCTTCAATGAGGCCGAGGCGACGAAGCCTCGGATGCGGAACGGCACCGTTCCCAAGCGATCTACACTACGATGCGCTTCAATGAGGCCGAGGCGACGAAGCCTCGGATGCGCCGCCGGAGACGAACGGATATGCTATGCTGGCTGGGCTTCAATGAGGCCGAGGCGACGAAGCCTCGGATGCTTTGTTAGTTCTGTGATGAAGGAACACAATACTCCTGGGCTTCAATGAGGCCGAGGCGACGAAGCCTCGGATGCTCGCGCATCATGCCGCTAATAGTCGCGGCAGACTTCAGGCTTCAATGAGGCCGAGGCGACGAAGCCTCGGATGCACGGCACGGGCGTGACGCCATCGCCGCCCACCGGGTCGCTTCAATGAGGCCGAGGCGACGAAGCCTCGGATGCGTCACGGTCGGGCCGCTCGCCGCCGCCAGCACCACGCTTCAATGAGGCCGAGGCGACGAAGCCTCGGATGCGGACCGGCCTCATGGCCAAGATCTCCGGCTCCATGTCCGCTTCAATGAGGCCGAGGCGACGAAGCCTCGGATGCTTACGTTTGTCGGTCGTCGTCAAGCGGCATGTCAGAGCTTCAATGAGGCCGAGGCGACGAAGCCTCGGATGCACAGAACCGCGTAGACGACTTGGTGCGCCCAGCCGTCGCTTCAATGAGGCCGAGGCGACGAAGCCTCGGATGCCTCGCGCCTTCATCAACAACTGTAGCACGACGATCTTGCTTCAATGAGGCCGAGGCGACGAAGCCTCGGATGCGGCGGACCGGCGCGCTGTCGCCCTCGATGGTGTCATCGCTTCAATGAGGCCGAGGCGACGAAGCCTCGGATGCCTGCAATGGCTCATCGACGATGGCATTGCCGATGCCGTGCTTCAATGAGGCCGAGGCGACGAAGCCTCGGATGCAATCGCACGGTGATACGGCCGGTGTCGCGAGTGCGCCCGCTTCAATGAGGCCGAGGCGACGAAGCCTCGGATGCACGAGTATGAGATCGGCCACAACGGCGCGCTCATGTGGCTTCAATGAGGCCGAGGCGACGAAGCCTCGGATGCCGCCCTTGGCCTTCACCGCAGGCTTGGCGTCGACACCGCTTCAATGAGGCCGAGGCGACGAAGCCTTGGATGCTGCAGATCGAACGCCAGTTCGCTGGCGATGTCGCCGAGGCTTCAATGAGGCCGAGGCGACGAAGCCTCGGATGCGCTGGCCCGCCGGGCAGGTCTGACACGCGACAACATTTGCTTCAATGAGGCCGAGGCGACGAAGCCTCGGATGCATCGGTGAAGCCAGCACGGCGGCCCGCGCCGCTGAGGGCGCTTCAATGAGGCCGAGGCGACGAAGCCTCGGATGCGCCGACGCCGGCGCCCATGGCGGCCCACTCGTCAAGGCTTCAATGAGGCCGAGGCGACGAAGCCTCGGATGCCGACCGGCGCCATCCCGGCATCGCAGTCCGGCATCGTCTTCAATGAGGCCGAGGCGACGAAGCCTCGGATGCTCCAATGGCAAGGCGCAACGCTGCAGGAGTGCTTGGATCTTCAATGAGGCCGAGGCGACGAAGCCTCGGATGCAATGTCATACTGCCTCCAATTCACACTGGTCGCTCTGTCTTCAATGAGGCCGAGGCGACGAAGCCTCGGATGCCCCGGATTGGGACATCATCGTTGCAACCTACAACGATTCTTCAATGAGGCCGAGGCGACGAAGCCTCGGATGCCTTGTCGATCGTGATGTTGATGTAGCCATGTTCCGTTCTTCAATGAGGCCGAGGCGACGAAGCCTCGGATGCCTGGTCGAGCTGTGCGATCGCCAGGACCGGGCCGCCGCTCTTCAATGAGGCCGAGGCGACGAAGCCTCGGATGCGTGCCTGGTCTGCTCGCGCCATCGCCTGCTCCAGCGTCTTCAATGAGGCCGAGGCGACGAAGCCTCGGATGCGCAAGTCCTTCGTCTATGACATGTACCCGCAGGACTTTCTTCAATGAGGCCGAGGCGACGAAGCCTCGGATGCCCTTTGGGAGTCCGCGCTCGCCGGCACGTGGTCGACTCTTCAATGAGGCCGAGGCGACGAAGCCTCGGATGCGCCGAGGCGTGCAACGTCGGTGCCCTGCGCGGAACCTCTTCAATGAGGCCGAGGCGACGAAGCCTCGGATGCCCCCGTGGTCATTATTCAAGGCGAAGGGCGGCTAGATCTTCAATGAGGCCGAGGCGACGAAGCCTCGGATGCCTGTTGATTGGAATTATGCTATCCTTGCGTCGCAATGTCTTCAATGAGGCCGAGGCGACGAAGCCTCGGATGCTCCCGCTATCCAAGCCATTGGACGGCAAGGCAATGCCGCCGACTTTTCGAGCGGTAGCGCGCGATAGTGGCCCAGCCGGCGGCGCTGCGCAAGAAACCAGATCAACGATGTCAAAGAGCGTGATGATTCCACTGACGTTACCACGATTCGAGCGAACCCGGGATTGTCCTTCTCACCTCGGCGCTCGAAATCTCCGGGCGAGCGGTTGTACTCGTTTCATTCTACTCTAAATGACTGTGGCCTCGCGCTCGATTTTCGCGAACGTCTTGCCGATGCTGGCCATCGCGAGCTCGATCCTGTCGGCGGGCCCGACATCGATCAGCAGGACATGATCCTCTCCGTTCTTCACCAGCCCGCGCAGCCTGGTCTCCAGCTCCTGGCGTCGCCGCCGCGAGAGCCGGCATTGGAAGACAGAGAGCTGCAGCCAGTCGCCGTAGCCCTGCATGGCCTTGAAGACGCGTCGCCAGCGCTTCTGGTCGGAGATGTCGTAGGTGACGATGAACAGCCGCTCGTCGCTCATCGCGGGCCTCACCGCGGCAGGTAGTGCGGATAGCTCGGCAGCTCGCCGAGCAGGAAGCGCGACAGCAGGCGGGCTTGCACGATCAGCATCCGGCGCATGCTCACCTGGTAGCCGAACACCGGATGCGTGGTCTCCTGCGAGAGCCGGCGTTCGAACGCCTCGACGAAGCGGCGGCGTCCGGCTGCCGAGAGCGACGTGCCGATCGGCGAGACGACGAAGTCGTTCGCGGCCACCTCGCCTGTGTTGACGGCCGACAGCACCACCGAATCGGCGATGATCGGGCGGAACGGCTCCATGAGGTCGAGCGCCAGCGCCGGACGTCCGTAGCGCGGCGCGTGATAGAAGCCGCGATAGGGATCGAGCCCGACCGAGGCCAAGGTGATCGTGAAGTGCCGCGTGAGCATGGCGTAGGCGAGCGACAGCATGGCGTTGACGGGGTCGGTCGGCGGCCGCCGGTTGCGCGCGTCGAAGCGGAACGGCGCCAGATCGCTGTTCGCCGGTGGCGCGCTGGGCGGCTTGATCAGCTCGGCGTAGGCGCGGAAGTAGACGGCGGCCGCGTCGCCCTCGAGGCCCAGCAAGGCGGCCAGTGTCGTCGCCCCGCGCGCCGACGTCCGAGCGGCGGCCAGGCGATCGAGCACGGCCTTGCGCTCCTCCGCCTCGCCGCGCCAGTTGCGACGCAGGATCGTGCGCTGGTTGGTGATCTTGGCGGCCACCAGCTCCCGGGCGAAGCGCAGGCAGGCGGCCTCGTCGAAGCTCAGGCGATACTGCGCCGTGCGCACCTCGACATTGCGATGGCCGACGCCCTGCGCCATGCCGCGGAACCAGCCGCCGTGGCTGTGGAAGGTGACGGGGATCTCGCGCTCCATCAGCTCGGCCAACGCCGGCGTGGTGATCGAGACATTGCCGAACAGTGCCAGGTCCGAGACATCGATCAGGCGGACCTGCGTCTCGCCCTTGTCCTCGTCGATGACCTTCAGCGTCTCGCCTTCCTTGGCGATGCGCGCCCGCTGCGACTGGACGACGAGCGGCAAGGCCTCGTCCTGGGGCACCGCGATGGTGCGCGGCGCCAGCGACGAGCCGGTGAGCGAGCGCACCTCGTCGGGCAGGCAGACGGTGACGAGGGCGCAGCGCGGGCACTTCGGGCTGTCGCGCAAGGGCGGCGGGATGCGGCCCTGCGAGACGGTGAGCCTGAGCTCGCTCACGGCGTTGCGGGCGGCGGTGCGCAAGGTCTCGTCCAGCACGATGCGCACCCGCTCGCGGCTTTGCGCATAATAGATGGCGCCTTCCTCGACACGATAGCCGTTTTCCTCCAGCAGCATTGCCTGCAGGCACACCTGGATGCGCTCTGGCTCGTAGGCGCCCTGCGGGACATGCGGGCGGCGGCCGCGCTTGTAGTCGACCGGCGTGACGACGCCATCCTCGGCCTCGGCGATGTCGAGCTTGGCGATCACGCCCAGGGTCGCCGACGAAAGCGTGAGCGAGCGGCTGACGATCTTGTCCGCTGCCGCCTCGTCTGCTTCGAGCGCCGCCGGGGCCGGCAGCGGCGCGCTCGGCCGGTCGACGCGGGCGTGCACGCGCTTGCCCTCGACCGTGTCGCCCGACTCCACCCATTCGCTCTGCGTCCACATCAGATAGGCGAGACGCGGGCAATAGACGAACTCGTTGACCATCCGCGCCGGGATCAGCGGCGTGTCGCCGGTCGCCGGTGGCGCAGGCAGGTGCAGCTCCAGCTGGTCGTCCATGCCTTCCCCTCCCCAGGCGTGGCCGCTCAAGTCTTCTACCTTATGGCGTAGTTCTATCTGAAATACAACCTGAGATGCGGAAGCTACATCATCGATCGGATGGCCTTGATTTTCATTCAGCCACGTCTCGATCGCTTTGACCAGCTCTTCTCCGCGGCCTGCTGGCAATGATAGGCGGCTCCGTTCAACGACGGCATCGGTCCTTCGATATTGTTCACCTGACGCAAGTCATCGTCCACGACGGCAAGCCAACCGGCGACGGCGTCAGCGACCATAGACGAGCCGGCCTTCGCGCGTGACGAGATGGCTCAGGGTGCCGACCTCGTGCCGCTTGCGCTCGAAGACGGTCCGTCGGCATGGGACGATATCGAGCCCCACGCCGGGATCACGCGGCACGCGGGCCGTGGCCGCAAGCAAGCGCCGCGCGGCAGGCGCATCGTCGGCCATCACGACGAGAAAATCGTAGTCGCTGTCCTCGCGAGCATCCCCGCGTGCACGGCTGCCGAACAGGTAGATCGCCTCCGGCTGCATCACGTCCACGATGTTCGCGACGGCCCTCTCCAAGGCTTCGGTTTGGTTGATCGTCATGGCGGTAGACATACGGTTAGGGAGGCATCTGCTGAAAGAAGCCTGTAGCCGTCGACGTACTCTCCCGCCGGATGGCAGTGAAAAGGCCAAGGCCATAGTGAGAGGCGAAGCCAAGTGCGAGCGGACCTATGACGGCTTCCTCGAAGGTCAGCACTGCGAAGCATCCCAGCGTGTCTGGCTGCACAAGGTGGCGCCGCGACCGAATGCGATCAAATCTCGTTGCTTGCTTCGACAAAGAACTCTGCTCCAGGATTCCTACCTCGACGAGCTTTGGAAAGTTACCACGTCGTTCGACTTCACGCCTGATCTGCTCGACCACGCCGAAGTTCCTTTTGGCATGCCAGGGCATCAAGTAGGGAGTGACACTCTTCCAGGTACGCGAAGCTCGCAGCAGAGTGGATGCTTCGCTGAAAGCCTGCGGTGCAGCTATTCCTTCCAGCGCAACACGCCACTCCTTCCGACCGCGTTCGCCTTGATCATCGGCCCTGCCGTGCGCCAGCCATAGCCGGGTCAGCCGGTCGAGACGCCGGCGAGCCTCCGCCGAGAAGCCGCGGCGGCAATAGACGATCAGGTGATCGATCAGACCATCCGCATCGGCATCTTCGGGAAGAAAGAAGGCATGTGCATGTGCAGGATCATCACGCTGTGGTCCGTTGTCACCGCGCCCGGAAAATCCCTGTGGTGGACTGCCGCTGCCCGACATCAAAGCCAGCCGCGCTAGCTCGCCAATTCTAAGTGCCTCCTCGATTCTCGGTTGTGGCCTTCCTGCAAGGACAAATCGTGCCACTTCAGGTGTCCCAGGCTCTGTTGCCAATATTCTCGTTCTGGGTCGCCGTGACTTGGGAAGAGGGCCCACAGGCGGACGATCATAAACGACCCTGCGTAATGGCGGCGGACTCGACCAACCTGCCTTCTGCCAGTCGCTCGTATCCTTGGCCAGAGCGTCTGCAAGCCGTTCCGGCAGTGTAACCTCCAGCGCGGCTTGCTTCGCTTTCGGCGCGCGCTTCGCGCTTGCCAGAAGAAGCATTCGCTGCGCCGCCCATTCTTCTGCGGTCAGCGGCACCGCAATATCGACAGGAACACTCCCGTCACTCTGGACATGGTCGGCCGACCTAGGAGAAGCGTTGGTTTCGCCATTCCAATTGTCAGCAATGTGCCCAGACGCCCAACTCTCTGCACGGCCTAGATAACCGATCCGTTCCAGAAGATGTGTGGACAGCTCTCGCTGCTCGGGGGCCAGATTAGTATTCGGCCAAGCGACTATTATCTCCGCCTCGCGGCCAAGCCGAAGAAAGGCGTCATAAATGAGCTTCTTCTCGGAAGGTGCGGGCATGTAAGCACGGATATGCGCATGCACCGCCTCGGGCAAGCAAAACACTGGCAGCTCGGAAGCGAGCGTGTCGATCAAGTCGTTAAGCACTGACTTCGAAAATCGCTCATGATCCGCCTTGCGCCACCAAGTGGCTATCAGAGCTCGCACGATTCGCACCGGTTCCGGTGGCCAAGCTGCATCAGCCTCGTTGGCATGACGTCCCCAGGGCGTCGCATGGTAGCGGCCAACGGGGAATGCGAAAGCGAAAGCGATCATGTGCCACCTGTCCCGCCATTGCCGTTTTAGTTCTTGCTGGTGCTCTTCTTGGGCACCCAAGTCACGGCCGTCGCGCGCGGGTCGGCGAAATGTCCCTTGTCGGCGACGGCCTTGATCAGGCCGGGAAGCATGCTTTTCAACTCGGCGAGTTCCGGAACGGAGAACGAGCTCGGGCGGATGACCTGGAGCTTGATGAGCTCTAAATCGCAAGCAGTGCGAAGCCGTAAACCCTCGACCAGAAACTTCCGGATCTTGAACAGCGCAAGGGCAATCAGGAGTGCGGAAGTCTGGTTGTCAAAGCCGAACGCACGAATCTGGGCAAGATCGAGATTGAAATAGGCGGTAAGCTTCTCCGCTGTGTATTCGTCACGCGCGAAAGGAACATTGCCATAGCCTTCCGAGGAGCCTCCTCCTTCCGACTTTCCTGTGGCATCGACACGATCGTTCTTAACCCCGCCGCTTGACGATATCCTGACGTTCTCTGCTTCGATAAAACCCGACAGAGCGCGAGGGCTTCGAATCACCCCCGCTATCTTTTCTAGGAAGATGCCGTGGAGCAAACTATTAGGATCGTACTTGAGCAGGGCTGGATAGACTTTGCTGCGCATGTCGATTGGACGTACTGACTTCTCGTCGTAGCCGATCTGCTTCTTGAGGTCGTCGAACCATCCCGAATTTGCAATGTAAGGCGAGTTCAGTCGGTGCGCCTCCAGAATACTGTTTGTGAGCGGCTTATCCGCCTTATCGACTACCTTAACCAGTGGCAAACCTCTGAGCGGAGGCACCCAGTCATCCGCTATCTCGTCCCAACACACGGCTTCTAGCCGATTGGCAATGCTCTGAGCCGACTCTACGAGAAGCATATCGGCGCCATTGGGCGCCTTGTAGGTGGCAGCGCCGAGATTTGGAAATCCGGTAGGCTGGAATCTAGATCCTTGGAGTGGTTTCAGCTCTGCTTCGACCAAGAGGCGAGGGGCTTCGTCCAGTGCGGCAAGCTCAATCGACATGTAACTCCTCCTTCCTTTCTTCTTTAAGATCAGGGTAGGCGCGCTCAATGAGCCGCTCGTGAGCGACCGGCACGATGGGGAAGAGGATGCCCGCAGCGAGCCTATTGGTATCAACCGCCATGGACAGCGACGAATGATGCGCGAAGGGTGTCGGCAGGCCACACGATCTTGCCGTCGCTTGCGAACTCGCGATAGCATCAGAAGTGCGGCCCGCCCGAAGAAGACGAAGCAGTGGCAGCGGATGCACGTGTTTCCTTTGATCGGTCTCCAACGGTCCGAAGCCACTCGGTGCAAAGAGTGGCTTCAACACTGAGTAGGCAAACGGCAAGGCGTCCGGACGATCAGTTGTCATCGGTGAACCGGTGCGTGGCTCCACCCAAGCCAATCCAGCCGCCAGAGCGCCGATGCGGTCATCGTCCGTCCGCTTGGCCAGGAATGCGGAAACAGAAGCGAGAGACGCTGACCGTCTGCCGCGCAAAGGCAATTCCCGGTTGCCGGCCCGGTCGATAAAGAGGCAACGCTGCGCCTCGATCAGGCGGCGTTCGAGCACCGCCCCCATGTCGCGAATGAGGTTGCGCCCACTCCATACCGAAAGGGCCAGAGCCTCCGTCTTGTCGCTCCAGCTTGCCCTGCCCTTCTCGAGGCCGAGAGAAGCCAGATGGCACCGGAAAGGCAGGCGAAAGTCAGCAGTCTGCGCCTCAAGGCTTGCTAGTGCCTCGGCCAGCGCGAATTCGTGTGACCCATCATCCACCGCTGTCGCCCAGGAAGGTGATAGATGCGGTGGAGGTGGCAATATTTCGTGCAGCTTTGGCCGCCGCGCTATCTCAAGCATGAATATGCCGAAGGCGATCAACGCATTTTCGACCGCGCCTGAAGTAGCTTCGCTGCTCATCCGGAATAGCGCTTCGTCGAAAGCTCGACCCACCTTACTTAAACTAGCAGGTGCCTCCTTAGATCGATCAAGGCGTCCATTCTTGATTGCATAACGTCCAACCTGCCTTGCTCGCATCAGCCATCCACCTACGTCCAAGTCAGATATAAGGGAGGCCGTGGGATTATCCTTAACTTGCACGCGGTTAAGGGGAACCGCAAAAAAAGCTTTGCCTGCGCGCATCAAGAACGCATGGCGCACAAAGGCATCTATCCCACTCGCGACGCCTAGCGCTGCTGCCGCACGCGAAAAATCAAATCCGTCGCGCGCTGCACGTCCATTAAGCACCGCACGCCCCTCGGACATTAGATGCAAGACTTCATCGATACCCGCGGCGCGTAACCACAATGGCGCCCAGAATTCAGCGCGGGAATCCGCCTCATCCGCAAACACGGCAGCGCCGGTACCTGCACCAACGGTGCGTGTCGTAAAGGGAAATGAAAAGGCGTCGGCGCGGTCCTGAGCGTTTCTGCGAACGGCTGCGGAGGCAAATACAAGCGCGCCTTCGACGGTCAAAATGAAATCCCAGGGATTGACTCGGGAAGCCGCTTCGAAGCCTACGCCTGCGTTCACTCCACCTGCGGTGCCAGGAGAGAATTGTCCCACCGCTCCCTGCTCAAGCGTCATGGCTGGCGCGTAGAATAGCGCCGCTAGGAGATTCTCCCGAGTAACCTCGGCCCGAGAGACAATACACTCAGCTACCCTACGCATAAAATTGTTTGAGAAGTCGAGACGTCCGTCATTGCCCCCTGTTCCAAGGATCGGCGGATAACGCGGTCCATCTAGAGTGAGAGCGATTGCACCGTCCAGCCAAAGACAAGCGTCATCGGGCAACACCGCTCGTAATGACGAGATGAGATTGGCCTTATCCTCTTCCTTCGGGGCTTGACGCGACTTCTTTGCGGCGATCAGCTCCTCACAGAGTCCGATAGCATGTCGGTAGCGATGAAGCCTCTTGTCATTACCGGTCTTGATGGCGTTGAAGCCTTCACGATTGTCCTTCGGCCAGAAGCCACTACCGGCGTTCCAAGGGGCGACAACGGGCGTCGGCTGCCAAGCGTCAAGAAAGAAGTGAATAAGCGCATCCCGGGTTAACCGCGTCCGCAGCACGAAGCGTTCGTCTCTCCAGAAGCCTCGCACACGTTGGTCTGCCTGTTCAGCAACCAACCGCAAAATGCCGAGCGCCTTGAGATAGCCAGCGAGAGGTACCGGGGCGCAACCTTCAAGGATGTGCTCATAAATCGTCATGGCCCGCGGCTTCCTCCGTCATCGAGGCGCGCCAATCAGCAATGCGCAGCAAAGTTTCGTACCAAGCCAACCGGAAAGGACCGTAAGCCTTCAGGAGACCTTGTGTGCGGGCCTGCCAGCTTGGCCCACATCGTCCTTCACCCAGCTCCATTATATCGAGATCGAGTGTCGTCTCTGGAACTGCCGTCGCTCCAAGATCGGTTCTTGGCAGGGTGTCCCCTTCCCAGATGCCACGAGCAAACCGGCGCCCCTTCTCTACTGGGGGTGGTTCCTTTGGCAGCGCACGTAGATTCATGCGCACCTTGCCGTGATGGGACGCGATCAAATAGGCAATCAGATTGGCCTTCTCGTCCCACTGGCAACGGGCCAGATACGCGAGCGCCGACGCCAATTCGTGCCGAAAGTAAGGTCGATTGCGCTCGTCTTTCCGACGCCAGTCGTAGTCCGGTGACTTTGCAACGGGCACTTGGTCAGACGAAAGCCCGCAGCGCGCCTTGAAAGCATCGTGCGCTTTGCCAAGGTCGTGCCAGAGCCCAGCCTCAACCAATACCTCCCTCTCGGGAAGCGCCAGCTCGAGCGATTGGCACAGTCCTTCCATTTCGTCTCGAACGTGAACACTATGCTTCGCGAGGCCGACACGTACCGCGCTGGTCGTATCTTCATCATTGTCGATGGCTGGATCGGCTTCGCGCGCCAACAATGTGGCTACCGGTTCGACAGCTCCCTTGGCGGCAGCATCGAAGCCCATATCGGAATCGTAGCCGCCTGCATCGGCGTCGACCCAGAGGGTCATTCCAGGAAACACCTCGTTCTTGCTGGTACGACGCCACGCCCGAGTAAGGGCATCCCATCGCCACGCTTGAACGTCGGTGCGACTTAGAAGTTGTTTCACTGCACCAATCGGCACGGGGCAAAGTTCAGCGCGATCGGGCGCAACGGCTTCAGGCGGTGGCACCTCCGTCTCGCCCACATGTCGCCAGAACACACGGACGTCGGTATCGTCTGCATCACGCACATAGAGGGACACGTCGACGTCGAAGCCCGAGAGGTCCGGATCTGTGTCGTAGAGATCGATCAGATCGCGCCTACGGATCACCGCCCCTCTCGCCGGCGCGGAGGGAGGA
>Ga0081455_10004548_pt1 | contig 15486 bp, 12 predicted proteins | sample TabmetS3T2R1_FD_70207 | JGI IMG/M metagenome (GOLD analysis project Ga0081455, IMG submission 70207) | Tabebuia heterophylla rhizosphere microbial communities from the University of Puerto Rico - S3T2R1 | ecosystem: Host-associated > Plants > Roots > Rhizosphere ... | reverse complement strand
CTCGGGCGTCTGGGCAACCTTCTGGAACAGGTCGACGTAGAAGGCCTGCTGCTCCGCGCTGACCTTTCCGGGCAGGAACATCGCGCGCAGCATCAGATACTGCACGTCGAGACCTTCTTCTTTGCAGGTCGGGATGTCGTTCCACGACTGCGTTTCGGTCACCTTGGTGGTGTAGGAAATCCGTTCCTTGTCGAACACACAGAGCGCGCGGACCTGTCCGGCGCGCCAGACTTCGAGATTTTCGCTTGGATTGTTGACGTTCGCTTCGGTGTGGTTGCCGACCAGCTGGGTGGCGGCTTCGCCGCCGGACTTGTAGGGCAGATAGGAGAATTTCGCGCCGGTCTTCTTTTCCATGAAGACGGTGAGCACATGGTCTTCACGCTTGGAGCCGGTACCTCCCATCTTGAACGGAGATGCGGCAGCCTTCGCAGCGGCGACAAAATCCTTGACCGACTTTGGACCCGCCGCATTGTCCCACAGCACGAATTGATCCATCGCCACGACGGCCACCGGCGTCAGGTCGCGCCAGTTGAAGGGAATTTTTGCCGACAGCGGCAGCATGTAGATCAACGAATAGGCGATCAGCACCTTGTTGGCATCGCCTTCGCTGGACTTCATGTACATCAGCGCTTCCGCGCCAGACGCCCCGCCCTTCAGCGACACCACCATCGGTGCCTTCATCAAGCCATTCTTCTGGATCGCCGCCTGCATCATGCGGGCCATCTGATCCGAGGCGCCGCCGGCGCCCGCGGCGACCACGATCTCGACCGGCTTGGTCGGCTCCCACGCCTGCGCCGGCGCTGCGCTCGCTGCGAGCGCCAATCCAACGGCGATACCTGTTACCTTGCGCATGTCCCTCTTCCTGCATCTGTCGGCGCTTGTGCCGGATGTTGTTTGGGCTCCGACGGCTTTGCTGAAAAACACAGCAACCATCGGAATTCAAGAACCGATATAGGTCTCCGCGGACCGACGAAGGTCGATCCGCCGATGGCGTCACACACCCACCACTTTGAGCGGCGCGGGATTGTTGCCTTCCGTCCGGCCTTCGAGGTAGCTCATCGCAGCCGCCACGCCGCCCGCCCGATGCGGCACGCCGGCGGCGGACAAGCCCATCTCCACGCCGGTCAGCGCGCCGAGCAGCGTCAGCTCGTTGCATTCGCCGAGATGGCCGATGCGGAACACCTTGCCCGCGACCTTCGACAGGCCCGCGCCGAGCGACATGTTGTAATTGTCGAGCACGACCTGGCGGAATTGATCGGCGTCGTGCCCCGGCGGCATCAGCACGGCGGTCAACACCGGCGAATATTCCCGCGGCTCCTGGCACAGCACTTCCAGTCCCCAGTGATTGACCGCGGCGCGCGTCGCGGCGGCGAGCCGCTGATGGCGGGAAAACACCTTGTCGAGCCCCTCTTCGAGCAGCATCGTGATCGCCTCGCGCAGCCCGTAGAGCAGGTTCGTCGCCGGCGTATACGGGAAGAAACCCTTCGCATTCGGTTTCAGCATCTCCTCCCAGTCGAAATACGAGCGTGGCATCCGATTGGTTTTGGCGGCGGCGCGCGCCTTCTCGGACATCGCGTTGAAGCCGAGGCCGGGCGGCAGCATGAATCCCTTTTGCGAGCAACTGACACTGACGTCCACCTTCCATTCGTCATGCCGGTAGTCGATCGATCCGAGCGAGGAGATGGTGTCGACCATCAGCAGAGCGGGGTGTCCGGTGCGGTCGATCGCGGCGCGGATATCGGCGATCCGGCTGGTCGCGCCGGTGGAGGTTTCGTTATGGACGACCATCACCGCCTTGATTGCGTGCGCAGTGTCCTCTGCGAGCCTGGCCTCGACCTGGACGGGGTCGGCGCCGCGCCGCCAGTCGCCGGCAAGAAAATCGACCTCGATGCCGAAACGGCCCGCCATCTGGCGCCACAGGGTGGCGAAGTGGCCGGTCTCCACCATCAACACCTTGTCGCCGGGCGACAGCGTGTTGACGATCGCGGCCTCCCAGGCGCCGGTCCCCGACGAGGGGAAGATCACCACCGGCCCGGCGGTCTGGAAAATTTTCTGGCTGCCCTCCAGCACGGCCCGCCCGAGCTCGGCGAACTGGGCGCTGCGGTGATCGATGACCGGCATGTCCATCGCGCGAAGAACCCGGTCGGGGACTGGGCTCGGCCCCGGAATCTGCAGAAAATGCCGTCCTTGCCGCATGACAACCTCCCAAACTGTCCGTTGAGACCTTTTTGCATTCATTTTTTGTCTTTTCAACCAAATTCTGGTATTCGATTTGGAACGTCGACGCCGCAGATTTCGCAAACTACCGTGATGCAAATGAAATCCACGATTCCCGAACCCGGCGTGCCAATCGCCCAGCCCGACCGCCAGGAGGCCTCGCTGCACGGGGAAATCCTGTTGCGGCTGCGCGACTATGTGGTGGAAGGCAACATTCCGGAGGGCGCGCGCGTTCCCGAACGGCAGCTCTGCGAGATGCTAGGGATTTCCAGGACGCCGCTGCGCGAGGCGCTCAAGGTGCTGGCGGCGGAGGGCCTGATCGAACTCCTGCCCAACCGCGGCGCGCGGGTGCGCCAGCTCAGCGAGCGGGACCTGGAGGAGCTTTTCGACGTGATGGCGGGCCTCGAAAGCCTCGCCGGGCGCCTCGCCTGCGAAGCCATCACCGACGAGGAAATCGCCGCGATCGAGCGGCTGCACTACGAGATGTACGGCTACTATCTCAACAGCGACATGCACGGCTATTTCGCGGTCAACCAGCGCATCCACGAAAGCATCGTTGCGGCTGCGCGCAACGGGACCCTGCGCACAGCCTATGCCAGCTTTGCCGGCCGGATCCGCCGCGTCCGCTACTCCGCCAATTTCGCCCGCAAGCGGCAGCGCTGGGGCGAGGCCATGCGCGAGCATGAAGCGATCCTGGATGCGCTGCGCCGCCGCGCCGGCAGCGAACTCGCTGACATCCTGTTCCAGCATTTGCGCAACAAACGAACCGCCGCTATCGAGCATCTGGCCACCGCTGGGTATGCTAATGCGACGACAACCGCGGGTGGTTAGCTTGCCGATTATGAATTCATAATGTAGTTCATCCGAGGAAAAAGTGCATAATACCGTTGAGGGGTTATAACAGCCCTCTTGGATCACTTTGGATTTGGGATGAAGAACGCCTCAACGCTCGAGCGACGCCTGCGGTCGGAAACGACCGGCGACGTGTTGTTCGACGCCTTCAGCCGCGGCCGCTACGCGACCGACGCCTCGTTCTACCAGATCATGCCGGCGGGCGTCGTCGTACCCCGCACCATGGACGAGGCGCTGAAGGCGCTCGCCATTTGCCGGGACGAGGGCCGGGTCGTCACCCCGCGCGGCGGCGGCACCTCGCAATGCGGCCAGACCATCAACGAGGGCATTGTCGTCGACTTTTCCAAGCACCTGAACCGGCTCGTCTCGCTTGAAGTGGCGAACCGCACCTGCGTGGTCGAGCCCGGCATCGTGCTCGATGACCTCAACCGGCAACTGAAAAAACACGGGCTGTGGTTTCCGGTCGATGTCTCCACGGCCTCGCGTGCCACCATCGGCGGCATGGCCGGCAACAATTCCTGCGGTGGACGTAGCTTGCGCTACGGCACGATGCGCGACAACACGCTGTCGATGGATGCGGCCTTGGCGGACGGCACGCGTCTGCGTTTTGGCGAGGTGCCGCGCGACCTTGCGCAGGTGAATTCGCCGGAGAGCGGGCTCTCGCTGTTCCGCGACATGCTCGATCTCGGCGAACGCGAGGCGGCCGAGATCGCGGAGCGCTTCCCGAAGGTGCAGCGGCGGGTCGGCGGCTACAATCTCGATGCGCTGGTGCCACGCAATGCGCCGAATAACATGGCGCATCTGCTGGTCGGCTCCGAAGGCACCCTCGCCTTCACCACGCAACTCGAGTTGAAGCTGTGGCCTGTGATCCGCAACAAGGTGCTCGGCGTCTGTCATTTCGGCAGTTTTTACGAGGCGATGGATGCGGCCCAGCATCTGGTGAAGCTGCGTCCTATCGCGGTCGAGCTGGTTGATCGCACCATGATTGCGCTCGGGCGCGACATCGCGATGTTCCGCCCAGTGATCGAGGCGACCGTGCGCGGCGATCCTGACGCGCTATTGATCGTCGAATTCGCCGAAGAAGACCAGCCCGACAATCTGCAGAAGCTGAAGCGGCTTTCGGAATTGATGTCGGATCTCGGCTTCGGCTGGAACCATTCGCCACGAAAATGGGGCGGCGTGGTCGACGTCGTCGAACCCGCGACGCAGACTGCAATCGCGGATTTCCGCACCTCCGGCCTCAACGTCATGATGTCGATGAAGCAGGAAGGAAAGCCCGTCTCCTTTGTCGAGGATTGCGCGGTGCCACTGCCGCATCTCGCCGACTACACCGCACGGCTGAATGAGATTTTCGCCAAGCACGGCACCCGCGGCACCATGTATGCACACGCCTCCGAGGGCTGCCTGCATGTGCGGCCGGTGCTCAATCTGAAGCTGGAGAAGGACGTCAAGGCGATGCGCGCCATTGCGGAGGAAGCCTTCGCCATGGTGCGGGAATACAAGGGCTCGCATTCCGGCGAGCATGGCGACGGCCTGGTTCGCTCGGAGTTTCATGAGGCGATGTTCGGCGAGCGCATCATCGCTGACTTTCGGGAAGTGAAGCAGCGCTTCGATCCCGAAGAAACGCTCAATCCCGGCAAGATCGTTGATCCGCCCAAAATGGATGACCGCTCGCTGTTCCGCTATTCGCCGGACTATCGCGTGAGCGAGTTGAAGACGGTGCTGGACTGGTCGGCCTATCCCGGCGCGGGCGGCGGTTTCCAGGGCGCGATCGAGATGTGCAACAACAACGGCGCCTGCCGCAAACTCGAAGGCGGCGTGATGTGCCCCTCCTATCGCGCCACGCGCAACGAAAAGGATGTCACGCGCGGCCGCGCCAACACGCTGCGGCTGGCGATTTCCGGGCAACTCGGACCGGATGCGCTCTCCTCCGATGAGATGATGGAGACGCTGAAGCTGTGCGTGTCCTGCAAGGCCTGCCGGCATGAGTGCCCGACCGGTGTCGACATGGCCAAGATGAAGATCGAAGTGCTGGCGGCACGTACCGCCAGGCACGGACTTTCGCTGCGGGACCGGCTGGTCGGCTATCTGCCGCGTTATGCGCGCCTTGCCTCGCGCTTCGCGCCGATTGCGAATTTGCGGAACGGCAGCCCCTTGCTGCGCAACCTGTTCGAAAAATTTGCCGGGATCAGCGCCAAACGCGCCCTGCCCGCCTTCCGCAGCGACGTGTTTGCGCCGCGCGCGGAGGTGTTCGGTCCTGCCGATGGGCGCGAGGTCGTGCTATTTGCGGACACCTTCAATCGCGCCTACGAACGCGAGAATCTCGACGCGGCGTTGCGGGTGCTGGTCGAAGGCGGTTATCGCGTCCACGTTCCAAAACCGGCCGATCACGGCCGGCCCTTGTGCTGCGGACGCACGTTCCTCTCCGCCGGGCTCGTCGATCAAGCGCGCGAAGAGCTTGCGCGGCTGGTTTCGACCTACGCGCCATTCGCTGCGCGCGGCTTGCCGATCGTTGGGCTGGAGCCGAGCTGCCTCCTCACCCTACGCGATGAATTGCTCTCGCTACGCTCCGACAACGACGCCAAGTCGATCAGCGCCCATGCACTGCTGTTCGAGGAATTTCTGGTGCGCGAGGCCGAGGCTGGCCGGTTGAAACTTCCGCTCGGCGCGATCGGTGCCCGCGCGCTGGTACACGGGCACTGCCATCAAAAGTCGTTCGGCGCGTTCAAGCCGGTGGAGAAGACGCTGCGGCTGATCCCGGAATTGAAGGTCGAGACGATCGAGTCAAGCTGCTGCGGCATGGCCGGCGCCTTCGGCTATGGCGCGGACACCTATCAGGCTTCGATGGAGATGGCCGAGCTGTCGCTGCTGCCGGCCGTGCGGCGTGCGGAAGCCGACACCATCGTCGTCGCCGACGGCACCTCCTGCCGGCACCAGATCAAGGACGGCGCCGCCCGCGAAGCTGTCCATGTCGCGCGCGTGCTGGCGATGAGCGTCGACAAAGCGAAATCACCAACATCCGCCCATACGAAGGAATAGTCATGGCTGAACTCACGCTCGACGTCGCCCGCAAGACCCTTGATATCGCCCTGGCAAAGGGCGTCGAGAAGAAACTGAAGCCGCTGGTCATCACCATCCTGGATGCGCGCGGCGCGGTGAAGGTCACTGCGGCGCAGGACGGCACCAGCCTGATGCGCGCCGAGATCGCGCATGGCAAGGCCTATGGCGCGCTGGCGCTCGGCATGGGCTCGCGGGCGTTGTTCCAGCGCGCGCAGGAGCAGGCTTACTTCGTCAATGCCGTGAACGAACTGGCGCAGGGACGGCTGGTGCCGGTGCCCGGCGGTGTGCTGATTCAGGACGGCCCGACGCTGCTCGGCGCCGTCGGCGTCAGCGGCGACACGTCAGACAATGACGAGATTTGCGCGGTGGCCGGCATCGAGGCCGCCGGCCTCAAGGCGAATGCGGGCTAATGCCGCTGTCGTCCCGGCCAAGCGAACCGCGAGCCGGGACCCATAACTACAGGGAGAAGTTTGGCGAACGCTGGAGCCACAGCAGGCGCAAAAATTACGTGTTGGGGCTATGGGTCCCCCTGCTTTCGCAGGGACGACGGCTAAATTATTTGCCCGGCCAAGTCGGCTTGCGCTTTTCGCCAAACGCCTTCATGCCCTCCTTGGCATCCTCCGTCATCGCCAGCAGCGCGATCTGGCTTTCGGTGTAGGCGATGCTCTCGTCGAACGACATCGAGGCGATCGCGCGCATGGCGTATTTGCCGCGGCGGATCGCGGTGGGCGATTTGTCGACGATGCGGCCGATCAGCCAGTCGATCTTGGCGTCGAGTTCGGCGGCGGGCACGATGTAGTTGAGAAGACCAGCGGCGAGCGCGGCCTTGGCGTCGAAGGGTTCGCCGGTCAGCGCCCATTCGTTGATCAGGCGCGGCGGCGCGATCGACTGCAAGAGGCTCATCACCTGCATCGGGAACACGCCGACCTTCACCTCTGGCAGCCCGAAGATGACGTTGTCGGCTGCGACCGCCATGTCGGTCATGCAGAGAAGGCCCATGCCGCCGGCCATGCAGACGCCGCCGACGCGGGCGATTGCCGGCTTTGTCGCGTTCTGGGACAGCCGCAGGAGATCGGCGTAGTCGACATTCGGACGGGAAAAATCCATCGCAAAGGCCGCGCCGCTGTTCTGCAGATCGGCGCCGGCGCAAAAGGCCTTGTCACCCGCGCCGGTCAGCACGATGACGCGCACTTCCTTGTCGTCATGAGCGTCGCGATAGCCCTTTGCGATGCCCGCGATGACGTCACCGTTCAGCGCATTGCGCTTGTCCGGCCGGTTGATGGTGATCCAAAAGGCCTGTCCGCGCTTCTCGCGGACGACGCTGGTGTGATCGGTCATGGTCCCACTCGCCTGTTCTGCCGCATGCTGAGAAGCATTTGCGGCAGGAGGACCGTGGACTGCAAGCGCGATCTAGCTCTTGCGTGCAGTCGCTGTGGCCTTTTTGATCCAGACCTTGTTGTCGTGGAAGGCCGCACCGCCAATCGGCGCCACCACATCCGCCCCCGTCAGCGTGTTGATGCCGCGGCCGCCGATATGGGACTTGTTGGGGTGGATCGACTCGGCAATCAGCACGCCGCGGCGCAGGCCATCGAACAGTCTCGCCGTCAGCGTGGTTTCGCCGCGTGTGTTGCCGAGCGTCACGGCATCGCCGTCGGCAATCGACAGTGAAGCTGCATCCTCCGGATGGATCATCACGCTCGGAGCGCCTTCGCGGGCCTGTGATCCCGGCGTCTCGTTAAAACTGGTGTTGAGGTAGCCGCGCGACGGCGAGGTGGCGAGCCGGAACGGATGCCGCTCGTCAGCCTCCTCGATAGCGGCCCAGTGGTCCGGCAACGATGGCATCTGCTCCCAGGGGCCCTTGCCGGCAATACCGTAGGGCGGATTGGCCCAGTCTGCCTTGAAGTGGAACTTCTGGTCGGCGTGCGCAAAGCCGTCGAGATAATGTGAGGTACGGAAATCCGGCTGGATATCGCGCCAGAGGTCGGCTTCCAGTGTCGCGATATCGCCATGGCCGCTTTTCTTCAACGTGGCGTCGATCAATTCGCGCGGCGTCATCTCGAAGGCGGGATGCACCGCGTTGAGGCGCCTGCCGAGCCCCTGCAAGACTTCGTGGTTAGTTCGGCATTCGCCGGGCGGGTCGATCAGTTTGGGCCCGACGGAGATGTGCTGGTGACCGCCGCCATAATAGAGATCGTCATGCTCGAGGAACATGGTGGCCGGCAGCACGATGTCGGCCATCGCGGCCGTCTCGGTCATGAACTGCTCGTGCACCGCGACGAACAGATCCTCGCGCGCAAAGCCCTGGCGAACCAGATTCTGCTCCGGCGCCACCGTCATCGGGTTGGTGTTCTGGATCAGCATCGCCTTGACCGGCCCCTTGCCCTGCAGCGCTTCCGCGTCGCCGGTGAGGATGCGACCGATCCTGGATTGATCGAGCGCGCGCGTGGAGCGGTCGATTGCGTCGTGCCCCTCGATCAGCGACTCGTTGAACTGCCAGATCGAGTAGTTGTTGTGGAACGCGCCGCCGCCCTCATATTGCCAGGCGCCGGTCACCGCCGGAATGCACAGCGCGGCATGCATCTGCGCCGCGCCGTTGCGGCTGCGGGTGAATCCGTAGCCGAGACGGAAGAACGTGCGCTTGGTCTGGCCGACGGCGCGGGCAAACGCCTCGATCTCCTGCACCGGCACTCCAGAGATCGCCGACGCCCATTCCGGCGTCCGGGTCTTCAGATGGGCTTCCAGCTCGTCCGGGCAATCGGTGTAGCGCACCATGTAGTCGCGATCGGCAAAGCCCTCGCGAAACAGCACATGCATGACGCCGCAGGCGAAGGCGCCGTCGGTACCGGGCCGCAGGATGATCTTGATGTCAGCCTGCTTCACGGTGTCGTTGTCATAGATGTCGATCGCCGCGATCTTCGCGCCGCGCTCCTTGCGCGCGCGCATCGCGTGGGTCATGACATTGACCTGGGTGTTGACTGGGTTGGTGCCCCAGATCACGACCAGGTCGGAGACACCCATCTCGCGGGGATCGACGCCGGCGATCTTGCCGGTGCCGACGGAGAATCCGCTGCGCGCGGTGCTGACGCAGATCGTCGAGTAGAAGCGGGAGTATTTCTTCACATGCGAGAGGCGATTGATGCCGTCGCGCATCACCAGACCCATGGTGCCGGCATAGTAATAAGGCCAGACCGACTCGGCGCCGAAATCGCGCTCGGCCTTGATGAAGCGGTCGGCGATTTCGTCGAGCGCCTCGTCCCATGAGATGCGCGCGAACTGACCGGAACCCTTTGGCCCGGTGCGGCGCATCGGATAGAGCAGCCGGTCCGGATGATGGATGCGCTCGGCGTAACGCGCGACCTTGGCGCAGACGACGCCGGCTGTGTAGGTCTGCACCTTGGAGCCGCGCACCCGGCCGATGGAGCGGCCGTCGATCACCTCGACATCGAGCGCGCAGGCTGATGGGCAATCATGCGGGCAGGTGGAATGGCGGATGTCGATCTTGGCGTGCTGGTTCATGCGTCAAAAAGTACCATCAAAATGCGGGGCAGCCGAGAGGCTTTCCCCGACCAAATTGGCGCAAGCGCTATGCGTCAGACGCCCAAATAGGCGCCGCCATTGGCATGGATCGCTTGCCCCGTGATGTAGCGGGCGGCGGGACCGCAGAGGAAGCGCACCATGGCCGCGACATCCTCCGGACTGCCCTTTTTGCCGCTTATCGTATGGTGGGTCGCATGATGCGCGGGTTCCGGCTTGTCCTTCGGCCGCGGCGTGCCGATCAGGCCGGGAACGACGCAATTGACGGTGATTCCGTCTGCCGCCAGATCATGGGCGAGCGCGCGGGTGAAGCCGACGATGCCGGCCTTGGCCGTCACCACATGGGCGCGATTCGCGGCTCCCGTATGCGCGCTGAGGCCGCCGATGTTGACGATCGCGCCCGCGCCGGACTGGCGCAGCGCCGGCAGGCAAGCCTTCACGCAGTGAAAGGCACCGTCGAGCGTCACGTCGAGTATTTCGCGCCAGGCGGCGTAGTCCATCTCAGCGAACGGCTTTTCGCCGCGCAGCGCGGCATTGTTGACGAGGATGTCGATGCGGCCGAATTTTTGCACGGCGGCATCGGCCATCGCCTGCACCGCCCCGGCATCAGCGACGCCACCGATATGCACGACGGCCTTGCCGCCGGCTGCTTCGATCTCACGAACGACGGCGTTCGCTTCGGCGCGGTTGCTGCGCGCATTCACCACGACCGCTGCGCCGCCTTGGGCGAGCGTCAGCGCGATGGCGCGCCCGATGTTGCGGCCGGCGCCGGTGACGACGGCGACTTTGCCCGCGAGTTCCTGTGCCATCCCTATCCCCGCAGCGACGAGAGATCGATGCGGCCATTATACAATGTCCCCATCAGCTTCAACGTGGTCTCGGCTTGCGCCCTGCTCCAGCCGCCATGTTCCGCATTGAGCAGGAACTTGTCGACGACGTCCTGCCGCGTCAACGGCTCTTGCGCGCCACCGCGCAAATAAGGTTGCCGCTCCTCAACCACGCTGCCGTCCTTCAGCGTCGCGCGCAGATGCCCGGTATAGTTATTCGGATAGGGATTTTGGGGATCGATGACATATTTCACCTTGGCAGCGAGCGCGAGCACGCGCGGATCGGCGATCGCGCTTTCAGTGAAGGCGCCGAGCCCGACGCCGCCATGCACGAAGCCGGCCGCCAGCAGGTATGGCACGGCGAATTTGGCAGCATAGCCGTTACGCGGACGCTGCTTGTCGGCAAGCGGCTCCCACAGCCGGTGCACGGTGCCCTCTGCAACTTCACAGGTGATTTCGGCGACATCATCGGCCTTGATGCCCTGCGCCGCCAGCCGCCGCGCACAGTCGATATAAGGCTGCGCCATCGTCCCGCAGGGATATGGCTTGAAGGCGAGCGTATCGATGACCCAGCGCGTGCCGAAATCGCCGACCAGCGCGTCGTAATCGCCCTTGCTGGTGTGGGCGAAACCTTGAAACAACCCGTGCACGCCCTCGAATACCGTACGCGGGCCGACAAAACCGCCGCGCGCCAACAGCGCCGCACGAATGCCTGATTGCGCGGCCCAGCCGGCATGCAGCCGCTTGGTCCAGGCGCCCTCTGCAAGATATTCGATGATGCCGGCCGCCATGCTGCCGGCAATGCCGAGCGCATCGACGATTTGCCGCGCGTTGAGGCTGAGCGCCGCGCCGACGCCGGCCGCAGCCCCCATCGCACCGAACACCGCGGTCGGATGAAAGCCGGCCTTGTGCACGGCTTTCGGCACGACCAGACTGAGGCGGCAAAGAACTTCGGTGCCGACGACGATACCCTTCAGCGCCATGCGGCCATCGGGATTGTGCCGCTCGCAGGCCGCCAGCACCGCCGGCACGATGACCGCACCAGCATGTACCGGCCCACCCTCGAAGGTGTCGTCAAAATCCTCGCCATGGGCCGCGGTGCCGTTGACGAAGGCCGCGCCCGCCGCCGTCAGAGTGCGCGCATGTCCGATCGCAGTGCACGGGCCGTCATCGTCGCAGCCCGTGAGCGCGCTTCGCACGTAGCCTTCGTTGCGCGCAGTGATGCAGAGACCGACCACGTCGATCAAGAGATCCTCGCATTTGCGCGCAGTGGCGGCCGGAAACGCGCCCCGCAGCGCGGCGATCTTCGCCGCCAGCGTTTCAGCGACCGAAGTTTGAGGCAATCCCGCCGCCATCAGACGCGGAACAGTTTTGTATAACGCGCCTTGATCGCCTCACCCTCTTTCTCCACCGCGGCGGCATCGTCCTTCATGGTCTTGATCTCGGCGAGCGGTTTTCGTCCCGCCTTCTCCTTGGTCTGCGAGTGCACCGAGCGCAGGCCGCCGACATCGATGATGAGTTGCTGCGCTTCCCGGCTCAGGCTGAAGGCCTGGAACAGCTTTGCCGCATTCGGATGCGGCGCCGCCTTGAAGACGCCGTTGGGGCCGATGATGAGCGGAGAACCTTCGGTGGCATAGACCGGCTCGACCGGTCGGCCCGCCTCCTTCATCTGGAAGATATTGTATTCGTTGCCGTCGGCCATGACGGCGCGCTCGCCGAGATCGAGTTTTTTCGGCGGATCGGCCGAGGACTGCACCTGCATCACGTTCTGCTTGGCAAGCTTTTCGAAATATTCCCAGCCGAGATCACGCTGCATCTGGTAGGTCGCGGTCATGATGGTGCCGCTGTAGCCGGGATGTGCCTTGACGATCTTGCCCTTCCATTTGGGATCGAGCAAATCGGCAAAACTTTTCGGCGCGTCCTCGGCCTTCACCAGATTGGTGTTGTAGGCGATAATGCTGAGCCAGACGCGGAAACTTGCGAACTGGCCGTCCGCGTCCTTGTGCTCGGCGGGATAAAACTTTGCGACGTCTTCAGGGACGTAAGGCGCCAGAATGCCGTCGCGCTTCCAGACGATGAAATGGGCGGCATCGGAGGAATTGACGATATCAACGGCATGGATGTTGCTGGCATATTCCTGGCCGATGCGCTGGAACACGCGCTCCGCGCCGGTGCGCTCCACCCGAACCGCAATCCCCGGATATTTCGCCTCGAACGCTTTTGCCAGCTTCTCGGCCACCGGCAGGTCGGTCGAGGTGTAGTAGATCACCTGACCTTCCTTCCTTGCGGCCTCGACCAGCGCCGGTGTCACCGCCTCGGGCGGCGGCGCGGCGGCCATGACCCGGGTGGAAAATGCGGCGCCGGCCGCCAATGCTGCACCGCCCTTCAATACGTCGCGGCGCGAAATCGAAAAACGTTTCATCCCTTGTTCCCCGCTCGTGAAAGGCGAAGTTGCGTACCCCGGAATGTATCCTTTATTCCGAGGCGGGGCCTTTAGTCTATCGTCGACAGCACATTTGCAGTGCAGGTAGATTGGCTGCACAAAAAACGAGATTGGGGAGAGACGAATGAGCGGCCCAAGGTTTGTGCTGGCGCTGGCCATAGCCCTGCTGGCGACACCAGCGGTGGCCCAGGATTATCCTTCCCGACCGGTCAGGATCATCGTGCCCTTTGGCCCGGGCGGGCCGGCTGACGTCGTCGCCCGCCAGCTCGGCAATATCTTGCAAGAAAATTTTGGCCAGCCCTTCGTGGTGGAAAACCGTACCGGCGCCGGCGGCGTGATCGGCACGGTCGAGGCGGCAAAATCGCCGCCGGACGGCTACACGCTCCTGATGATGTCGAACACCCAGACCGCCAATGAATCGCTGCTGACACCGGAGCAACGCAAATACGATTTGATGCGCGACCTCGCGCCGATCGCGCCCGTCAATTATTCCGATCTCGTGATCGTGGTGCATCCCTCGGTGCAGGCCAACACGCTGGCCGAATTCATTGCACTGGCCAAATCGCAGCCGGGCAAGCTGAACTACGCCTCCTCTGGACAGGGCACGCCCTACCACATGGCCGGCGAGCTGTTCAAAGCGATGGCCGGTATCAATGTGGTGCATGTGCCCTATCGCAATAGCGGCGAAGCACGCACTGGCGTGATCAGCGGCCAGGTGCAGATGATGATCGACGCGGTGACCGCGATGGCGCCCAACGTCGCCGAAAACCAGGTGCGTGCCCTTGCCACCACCGGCAAGACCCGCTCCAGCGTGCTGCAGAACGTGCCGACCGCAATCGAGGCCGGCGTTCCCGGATATGAAGCTACCATCTGGCTCGGCCTGATGGCGCCGGCGGGAACGCCGAAGCCGATCATCGACAAGCTGAACGCTGCCGTGAATGCCGCGATCAAGCGGCCTGACGTGGTAAAACTGTGGACCGGCCAGGGCGCGGTTGCGATGTCGATGACATCAGACGAATTCGACAAGTTCCTGCGCGGCGACATCGTCAAGTGGGCGGATGTCGTCAAGAAAATCGCCGATAAGCCGCAATAGGTTTTCGATGCCGCAAATCCGCTTCCGGCTGAATGGCGTCGAAACATCCGTTGACGCCGATCCTGACCGTCCGCTGCTGGATATCCTGCGTAGTGAATTCGCGCTTGCCGGGCCGCATTTCGGCTGCGGCGCGGGCGAATGCGGCGCCTGCAACGTCATCGTTGGCGATCGCGCAGTGAGTTCCTGCGACATGCCGTTGTGGTCGGTGGCGGACAAGGACGTCACCACGCTGGAGGGGTTGGGCAGCGCCGATCGGCCGCATCCGCTGCAACGCGCCTTCATCGCCGAGCAGGCGATGCAGTGCGGCTACTGCATTTCCGGCATCTTGATGAGCGCGGCGGCGCTGCTGCGGCAAAATCCCTCGCCGTCCAGCGACGAGGTGAAGGCGGCGCTCGACCGCAACCTCTGCCGCTGCGGCTCCCATAACCGCATCGTGCGCGCGGTGCTGCGTGCCGCAAGCGAAATGGCTGCCGGATGAACACGCCCTCCCCGCCAAAATTGCCGGTCAGCCTCGCGGCCAATCCGCGGCTTTCGTCATGGCTGAAATTTTCGGCCGAGGGGCATGTCGTGGTGTCGCCGGGCAAGGTCGAGATCGGCCAGGGCATCGTCACGGCGCTGGCGCAGATCGCTGCCGACGAGCTCGACGTCGATATCTCTCGGGTCCGGATGCACCGCGCCTCCACCACCACTAGTCCCAACGAAGGCGTCACGTCTGGCAGTCTCTCGATCCAGCAATCCGGCCGCGCGCTTCGGCATGTCTGCGCCGAAGTACGGCGGATTTTCCTTGAAAAGGCGTCGGACCGGCTGGGGACGGACGTTGACGCGCTCAATATCGAAGACGGCGCCATCCGGGGACCGGGCAATGTCAGCACCAGCTATTGGGAGCTGACCGACGACGTCTCGCTCGAGCGCGACGCGACCGCCGACGTGGTTGCGAAACCGGCGGCGCGGCGCGCACTGGCCGGAAGCTCCGTGCAGCGGATCGACATTCCGGACAAGGTGTTTGCGCAGCCGCGCTTCATTCAGGATTGTTCCCCGCCGGGCATACTACATGGGCGCGTGTTGCGGCCGGAAATATCGGGCGCGAAGCTAGCGGAACTAAAAGAGGATGGCGCGCGCGCCGTTGCGGGCCTGGTTAGCATCGTGCGCGACGGCAGTTTTGCGGGCGTCGTCTGTGAGACCGAACATGGCGCAGAAGCTGCGTTGAAGGCGCTGCACAAGGGCGCCACATGGTCCGGTGGAGATACGCTGCCTGACGAGGATGACCTCGCCTCCTTTCTGAAGTCGCAGCCTGTGGAATCAACGGTCATCGATACAAGGAAGGCGTCCTCACCTGTGGCGATAGCGCGTACCATCAAGCGGCAATATGTCCGCCCCTACATCGCGCATGCGTCGATCGCGCCCTCCTGCGCCATGGCGCGATGGGACGGCAACCACGTCCATGTCTGGACCCACAGCCA
>Ga0081455_10004547_pt1 | contig 15486 bp, 16 predicted proteins | sample TabmetS3T2R1_FD_70207 | JGI IMG/M metagenome (GOLD analysis project Ga0081455, IMG submission 70207) | Tabebuia heterophylla rhizosphere microbial communities from the University of Puerto Rico - S3T2R1 | ecosystem: Host-associated > Plants > Roots > Rhizosphere ... | reverse complement strand
ATCGCCTCCGGCAAGAGCAGCGTCCACGGCAGCGCCGACTGGGTCTGGGGCTACGATCCCGTCTTCGAATGGGACAAGGAGCCTTCCGTCCCCACCGCCTATGCCGCGTGAGGGTCAATCGACCGAGACCCGCGTGTCCGCGATGATGCGCGCCCAGCGTTGCTGCTCTCCCGCCAGGAACGACGCGAGCTCCTCCGGCGAGGACGGTCGCGCCTCGCCGCCCATTCTGGCCAACGCCTGCTCGACCTCGTTGGAGGCGAGTGCACCCAGCACCGCTTCGTTGAGCTGACGCCTGATGTCGATCGGCGTGCCGGGCGGGGCGACAACCACCGTGATGGACGTCATGACGAACTGATCGAACCCGCTCTCGACCATGGTCGGAAGATCCGGCGCCAGCTTGCTGCGGACCGCGCTCGTGACCGCCAATCCCCGCACCCGGCCGTCGCGCATATGCGGGAGCATCTGGGTCAGGGTCGAGAACAGGACCTGGACCTCCCCGCCCAGCAGGCCGGTGAGAGCCGGGCCACCGCCGCGATAAGGAACGTGGTTCATCTCGATCTGCGCGCGCGCCTTCAGGAGCTCGCCTTCGAGATGGGGCAGCGTCCCGATCCCGGCCGAAGAATAGTTCAGCGCACCCGGCCGCGACTTCGCCACGGCGATCAATTCGGCCACGGAGGTGGCCGGAACCGAGGGATGCACGGCGAGGACCTCGGTGCTGTCCGCGACGCGAGCGATCGGCGCGAACGTCCCGGCGTGGTAGCCGACGTTCTTGTAGATCGACGGCGCGATGAGCAGCGTGCTCGTGCTTCCCACCAGCAGCGTGTAGCCGTCGGGCTCCGCGCTCGCGACCGATTTGGATCCGATCGTGCCGCCCGCTCCGCCCGCCCGGTTCTCCACGATGACGGGCTGTCTGAGAATGGCGGCCATCCTGTCAGACAGGAGCCGGGCGATGACATCCGGAGGTCCGCCCGCGGTCGACGGCACGACCAGCTTGATCGGCCGATCCGGGAACGCCTGCGCGCTCTGAAAGGCCAGCAGGGGCGCGATAAACGCGACCAAAGCGGTGAGCATTTTCTGCAGCATAGTCTCTCCGGAAGGATACCGATCCGCGCGATGAGGAACTGGCGCCGATGAGGCGCAGCGGCACTCTACGACAAAGGCCCTGCGCGCGCTCGCGACCCGGGGGCACTCGTCGCGGCCGGACTGGCGCTGCAGCCAGAACCGCCCGAAAAGTCACGGCATTTCGCGGTGAAACGCCGTCATTTTCGGCGGTGTCCCGGCGAAGCCCAATTCCTTCCAGCGCGCCCGCACCCGGTCATGGACGGATTTCCGCAACAGGGTGGATTGCGGAAACTCGCTGAGATGCTGATGAGGCTTGCAGGCGTTGATGAGCACCTTGGCCCCGTAAGGCCGCGCCTCGGGCGGAAACCGGCTGGGATCGAGCCCGGTCGACCAGGTGTTGCGCAGGATGTCGATGTCTTCCGAAGGATGGCAGCGCGTGCTCAACGCCCAAAGCACGTCGTTGATTTCGGTCGGGTCGACGTCCTCGTCGACGACAATGACCCATTTCGTGTAGTAGGCGGCGGCCGGACATTGCGAAGCGAGCGCCAGCACTTGCGCTGAATGCCCGGCATATTTCTGCTGGATCGAAACGACGACCATGCCCCAGCCCGACGCTGCGGCCGGATGCGAATAGGCGGAAATCACTCCCGGCACGCCGATCCGCTCGAGATCATCGAGAATGCGAGCCGAGCGCATGATGGCGTAATAGGCGCCGATCTCGCAGGAGGGATAGCGCGCCATCAACGCATGCGTGAAGATCGGCGACTTGCGGTGATGCACCGCCACCACCTCCATCACCGGCTGCGGCGAGCGTTCGCGCCCGTAATATCCCGTGAACTCGCCCAGAGGCCCTTCCGGCAGGACGTCGCCCGGGCGCAGCACGCCTTCGACCACGAATTCCGCATGCGCGGGTATCGGCAGACTGACGAGCTCGGCCTTGGTCAGCTCGATCGGGCGACCCATGATGCCGCCTGCGACATCGAGCTCGGATTCGTCGGCGCCGAAACTCTGGGCGGCCAGCATGAACAGCACGGGATCGATGCCGTAGGCCGCGACCACCTCGCACGGTTCGCCGCGGGCCCACCAAGCCTCGCGGTCGAGGAGACCGTGCTTGCCCGGCGAACAATAAAGTCCAATGCGGTTCTTGCCCTGCAGCATCTGCCGATAGCAACCGACATTGATCCGGCCGGTTTCGGGCGAGGACGTGAACGTGACGTTGCCCGTTCCGATGAACGGGCCGCCGTCGCCGGGCCAGAATTTGGGCACCGGAAATCTGGTGAGATCGATGTCGCTGCCGGTCAGCACCACTTCGTTGACCGGCGCGCGCTCCTTCGCGATTGTCACCGGCTGGATCGGATCGGTCATCAGCGATCGCGTAGCCTGGATCATTTCCGGCGTGCTCGCTGACGGATCCAGCCCGACTGCGAGCGCATAGCGCTCCCTGCTGGCGCCGAGCATGTTGATGAGGATACGCGAGCCTGTCGTATCATCCCGCAAGCTCTCGAATATCAACGCCGGCGATCTGTCCTGCCGGCTCGCGAGCAGCGTCACAGCTCCGATTTCTTCGTCGGGATCGACGCTCGCGGCGATCCGCGCCAACTCGCCGTGCTGCTCGATTTGCGCGATCCATCCGCGCAGATCGCGCCAGGCAAGCGCCGACTCGCGCGGCTGCGGTGACGGCGCCGGCTTCGATCGATCTGCAGCCTCGGCTTCCATCGATCATTCTCCCAATGGATCTGCGGGACACGTGCTTGCGCCGTCCGCCTACTGCGGAGCGAGGCCGAAGTCGTCGAGCAGCCGCTTGTAGGTCTGCGCGTCGTCCTGCAGGCGAGCGGCGAATTGCTCCGGCGTCTCGCGCACGGGCTCGATGCCCTGCCGCAGCAGCGCCGACTCGACCTCCGGCTGGGCGAGCGCCTTGTTGAAGGATCGGTTGAGCAGCGCGACCAACTGCGGGCTCATCCCGCGCGGCGCCATGACGCCGAACCAGTTCGACAGCTCGAGGCCCGGATAGCCGGCCTCGGCGGTGGTCGGCACGTCCGGCAGCATGCGCAAGCGGCGCGGCGCCGCGACCGCAATGATCTTGACGAGATTGCTTTCGACGAACGGCGCCACGGTGGCCTGCGTCGCGAGGGTGAACTGGACATTTCCCCCCGCCACGTCCTTCGCGGCGTCCGCCGAGCCGCGGAACGGCACATGGACCACCTTCGCCTGCATGGCGCGCCCCAGGACCTCGCCGCCGAGATGGGGCACCGATCCGGTGCCGGGCGAGCCGTAATTGAAGCCGGCGGCGTCCGCCTGGGCGGCCCGCGCGAATTCCTTGAGCGTCGCGACGCCGAGCTTGGAGCTGATGGCAATGACCTCGGGTGCATCCGCGATCAACGCCACCGGCGCCAGGTCGGTAAAGAGATTGAACGGCGGCGACTTCGACAAGAACTGGTTGATCAGTTGCGACGTGGTCGCCAGCACAAGCGTGTATCCGTCCGGCGCCGCACGCGCCGCCGCGGCGGTGCCGATATTGCCGGCGCCGCCGGTCCGATTGTCGATGACGAGCGTCTGACCGAGATCTTCGCCGATGCGCGTCGCCACGAGGCGGGCGACAATATCGGTCGCGCCGCCGGGCGCGAAGGGAACGATCAATGTGATGGGCCGGATCGGAAACGGCGCCTGCTGCGCCTGCGCCGACCCGGCTGGCAGGATCAGCGCAACGCTGAAGATTGTGAGGATCATGCTAACGAGCGATCGCGCCATCTCGAAAACCTCCCAGGATTTTGATCGCCCCGCAACCCCTTGAAGTACCGGTGGGCCGGGTTGGACACGTTCATATTGCCTATTGATTTTTGCAGCAGAATTTTTGCAACTCGGCTCAATCCGCCGAGTTTGTGGGCTAGCGCCAACTTGCTCGATCCTGGAGAGCCCTCACACGAGAGGATCGGCTGTTCAAACCGGGAGGCGAAGACATGGACGATTGGAATGCAGCACTGCGGCTGACGAGCGTGTTCGCCGTGATAGCGTTCATCGCACTGGCCGCCAGCGTCTACGAAATCGACCGCCGCGAGAAGAGCAGTACCGATACCGTCACTGCCAGTCTCGCCGACCTTGACCAGCAGGTCCAACTGCTCAACAACCGCGTTCGAATCCTCAGCAATCAATATGCAAGACAGCTCGATGCGGACCAGCGGCGGATCCAGGCGCTCACCAGCCAGATCGAGGCATTGAGCAATCAACATGAGACGAGGCTGAAGCAGCTCGAGGATATCGTGCGCGCTCGCCGCTGACGCCGCTCGCGAGCCACCGGTCGACCATCGGGGGCCGATCCTCAAATGGATCATGGCGGGCCCCGAGACCTCGAACCTCCGACCGGACCGCCATGTGCCGTCGGGGCGCGGTCTCTTCATTTCCAGGCACACGAAGTTGACTACAGCAGCTGCAAATTGCAACCTTCCCGCTCGGCTCCTCCAAGCTCGCAAGACCTAAACTCGAATCAGCATGGAACTTCGTCACATCCGATATTTTGTCCGAGCCGCAGAATTCCTGCATTTCACGCGAGCGGCCGAATCCTTGTGCGTGTCACAGCCTGCGCTATCGCTTCATATCAAGCAGCTTGAAGAAGAAGTCGGCTCGCCCCTGTTCGATCGGACCGGTGGTCACGTTCGGCACGTTCGTCTAACCGAGGCCGGCAAGCGATTATTGGTCCATGCACGAGAAATACTTCGCGAGATCGAACGGGGCAAGCAAGAGATTGCCGATCTGCGCGGCCTGCTGTGCGGGCATGTGACTTTGGGCGCCAACAATATCTTCGTACCGAAACTGGTGTCGAAATGCGTGCCGGAATATTCCGCTGCATATCCAAACGTCGACGTCATCGTCAAAATGGTCAATCAAGAAAGCCTCGAGAGCGCGATACTGGCGGGAACGATCGACTTGGCGCTTGCTTGGCTGCCACCCGAATCAAAAGAAATCGTGGCAGAGCCGCTCTTTTCAGATGAATTGGTCGTGGTCGTCTCCAACAAGCATCCACTCGCCCACTTGGAAGACATATCGCTGTGCGAGCTCAACAACCTTCCTGTCGCTCTTCCTACGATCGCTTCCAACATGCGCCGGCTGGTCAACGCAGAATTTGCAAGACAGAGTGTTGCTCTGAGAATCAGCCTGGAAATCGATGATACGCTGGCGCGGCTCAAATTCGTGGAGGCGGGAAGCGCCGCGACCCTGGCCCCCAGAAGGGCGGTCGATGATCGAGCGACTTTGCGCACGATCCCGATCGCCGACGTCCAACTGTCGCTTTCGGCCGGCCTCCTTACGCAAAGAGGCGTCCATCTCAGCAGCGCGGCACAAGCGTTGGCTGACGTGATCCGCGCCGGTTTCCGTGATTGATCGTCGCTCCTGCACGGCGATCTCGCGGGCCGGCTTCCCGGACACGCGTAGCGAGCGCGTTGCGCCATCCCGACTCCGTGCTCGATCGGCCTGCGACCGTGACAGCTGCCCTTGATTGCGCCTGCTTATGCCGTCGATCCGATCTGAGTATTGGATCGAGCCTTGCCGACGCAATATGGTCTGCTCCACCTGCGGATGGAGGTCATGTCGACCAACCGGAAGAGATGGGCGATGAAGCTCGGCTGTGACGTGCCGATCATCGAGAAGCTTGCCGACCTGAAAAGGGTGTGTGGCCGGGTCGCCCACGTCTACGCCTTCCCGATCAAGATCGAAGCCGCATGCGGAGCCCCCGCTCGCGCGCTCGCCGAGGACCTCGACGCATGATCAGCGCCCCCTCGCCGCAAGCCGGAACCCCGAGAACCGTCGGGCTTCTCGGCATTGGCCTCGTCGGAAGAGCAGTTGCACGCCTTCTGCTCGACGCCGGCTACCACGTCGTGGGATATGCACCAAGTCCGAGATCGCGAGCGGCCCTGCGGGATCTTGGCGGTCGTCCGGTGCAATCGGTTGCCGAGGTCGGCCGAGCCTGCGGAATCGTCGTCCTGGCGGTGTTCGACACCAGCCAGGTGCAAGACGTCGTGGAAGGACAAGACGGGTTGCTCTCCGTGGCGCCCACAACGGGAGAGTCCCGCGTCGTGATCAATCTCAGCACTTGCGAACCTCACCGGATCGTCGCGCTGGAGAAAAGGATTCACGGACGAGCCTCGTTTGTCGAGATGCCCATTTCCGGCACCTCGAACCAAATTGCCAAAGCCGAAGGCGTCGGGTTGATTGGAGGTGACGCCGCGGAGATCGCGGCTGTCGATCCGATTCTCGCCGTCATATGCCCTCGGCGCTACCGACTCGGTGGCGTTGGAGCGGGCGCCACGGCAAAGCTCGCGGTCAACCTCATTCTGGGACTGAATCGAGCCGCCATGGCGGAAGGGATCGCGTTTGCCGAGAAACTCGGCTTGGATCCCCGTGCGTTTCTGGACGTCGCGCGGAATTCCGCGGCCTATTCCCAAGTCATGGATGTCAAAGGCAAGAAGATGGTGGAACGGGACTACACTCCTTTGAGCAAGGTCGGGCAGACCCTGAAGGATTTCACCATCATGCGCGCATACGCGCAGGAGGCGGGCCAAGCCTTGCCTTTCGCGGAGGTCTACATCCAGATGATGGAGGGGTGCGTCAAGGCGGGTGAAGGCGAATTGGACAACGCCGCCCTCATCGAGGAAATACGTCGTCGTACACTACCGAACACATGAGCTTGCAAACAAAGTCCCCCGCCGCGGAGCTGTGCGATCCGATTCCAATTCGAAGGGTCGAGGCGATCCGTGTCGCTCTGCCGCTCGCAAAGCCCGTGCTGATGGCGGGCACACGCATCGAAACCGCGGAGAACGTGTTGGTGCGCATCGAGGCAGCCGACGGCACGGTCGGATGGGGTGAGGCGACCTCGGCGCCGACCATGACAGGCGATCTGGCGGAGAGTCTCGTGGGCGCGGTTCGCCATCTGACGCCGCTGCTGCTCGAGCAGGATGCGAGAATGCATGCCTTGCTCGCGCGCCGCTGCCTGAACGCGATGCACGGCAACGGCGGCGCGAAGTCCGCAATCGACATGGCGTTGCTCGACCTCGTCGGCCGGCGAATGGGCGTGCCGACGATCGAATTCCTGGGCGGCCCTGTCCGCGAGACGGTGACGCCGATGTGGCTGCTCGGCAATCCTTCGGTCGCCGACGATATCGAGGAGGCGAAGGCGAAGCGGGCCGAAGGGTTCCGCTTCTTCAAGCTCAAGGTCGGCATCAAGCCTGTCGCCGAGGAGATCGGGGCGGCGGCGCTGCTGCGCAAGGAGCTGGGCCCCGACATCCCGCTGTGCGCCGACGCCAACGCGGGGCTGGAGCTCTCCCGCGCACTTCAATTCGTGCGCCAGGCGGGTGATCTCGATCTGCTCTATCTCGAGCAGCCGGTCCGCGCCGAGGACCTTGCCGGCATGCAGGCGCTCGCCGCGATCGGGACGGTGCCGATCTGTGCCGACGAAGGCATCGCGGGCGCGGCTGAAGTGCTCGCCCACGATCGGGCGCGCGCCATGAGCGGCATCAATCTGAAGCTGATGAAGGCCGGAGGCCCGCGCGCTGCCATGCGGGTGGCGGCCTTGTGCGAAGCGCTTGGCTTGTCGATGACCGTCGCCGGCAAGATCGCAGAGTCGAGCATCTCGGCAGCAAACACGCTGGCGGTCGCCTGCGCCGCCGCCAATGTCGCCTGGGGCGTGAATTTGACGCACATCTACCTCGCCGAGGACCTGGTGCGGAACCCGATTCGGCTGGTGCGGGGCGCGTTTGCGCGACCGCTCGGTCCCGGCAACGGCGTGGAGGTCGACGAGACGATCGTCGCGCGCTACCGCGTGCGGTGAGCGGAGTACGTCACAGCGTCAACCGACCGGCGGGTCGAGCTGGTTGCGACACGGATCACGCGCATCCGAGGGCCAGTTTGCCGCGATGCACCAATCTCCATGATTGCGTCTGCTTATGCTATCGATCCGATCTGAGTATTGGATCGGGCCTTACCCGCCCAATATGGTCTGCGGCACGTGCGGACAGAGGTCCTGGCGACCGACAAGGAGAGATGGACGATGAAGGGATGGTACGACCTCAGCTGGAATTTCGGGCCTGGAATGGCGATCCCGGAATGGCCTGGTCAGAAGAACCAGGAATTCAGCATGACCAGCTTCCACATGGAGAACACCGGGGGCAATCAGGATTTCATCTCAATGAACCTGCATTGCGGGACGCATGTCGATGCGCCCGGGCACTATCATCCCGGCGGCCTCTCGATCGACAAGGTGCCGTTCGAGCGGTGGATGGGCACGTGCCTGTCGGTCGATCTCGGACGCGAGCCGCTGTCGGCGATCGACGTCAAGGACCTCAAGCCCTTCGAGTCGCAGATGGGCAAAGTCGACATGTTCTTCGTCCGCACCGGCGCCGACACGATGTGGGGCACGCCCGACTATTGCTGGAAGTACCCCTTCTTCACGCCGGAGGCCGGCGAGTACATGGTAGAAAAAGGCGTGAAGATCGTCGGGATGGATACGCCCGGCCCGGACGCGTCGCTGCGCAGCGGGTTTCGCAAGGGCTCTCCCCTCCACTTCACGCTGCTCGGCAATGACGTGCTGATCATCGAGAACCTCGCCAACCTGAAAAGCGTGTGTGGCCGGGTCACCTACGTATACGCCGTCCCGATCAAGATCGAGGGCGCGTACGGAGCCCCCGCCCGTGTCCTCGCCAGGGAGCTCGACGCATGACGGGCGCCGCCTCGCCGCAACCAAGAAAATGGCTCTGGCTGCACCGCGAGGACAACGTCGCCATGGCGTTGTCCGACTTTGCCGCGGGCAACGCCGTCCAGATCGATGGATCCGAAATCGTCCTCAAGGACGCCGTCGAGTACGGACACAAGTTCGCGGTGAGGGACATCCGCGAGGGGCAACCCGTCACCAAGTACGCGGAGACAATCGGCGTCGCCAGCCGGGACATCTCGGCGGGTGAGCACGTGCACGTACACAACGTCAAATCGCTCAGGGCACGGAAGCCGTAAACCATGCACGAGCTCACCGGTTACAAGAGGGGTGACCTGCCGGGAATTCGCAACCACGTGGTGGTGCTGTCCCTCAACTCGTTCTGTAATAGAGCCGTTGAGCTGATCGCGCAGTCGGTGCGAGGGACTATTCCCCTCGTCCATCCGTTCGGTCGGAATGAAATCGGAATCTATCGGGAAAGGCTCGAGCGCTCCATCGAGGGGGTCGCACTCCATCCCAATGTCCATTCTCTGCTCCTGGTCGGCTACGAGCCCAAATCGACCGAGGACTTCTTGCAGGCCGTCAAGAAAGCGACCTCGAAGCCGATCGAATCCGTGCTCGTGCTCGAGGGCGGCACCCTGGACGCAGTTCGGATCGGGGCGGAAAAGGCCCTCTGGATGGTCGTCGCCGCATCGGAAGCGCGCAGAGCGCCCATCGGCTTCGACGGACTCATTTTCGGAGTGAAGTGCGGCGGCTCCGATGCGACCTCCGGCGTCGCGTCGAATGCGGCGCTCGGCCAAGCCGTCGACCGGATCATCGAAGCCGGCGGAACCGCGATCTTCTCCGAGACGACGGAGATCCTGGGGGCCGAGCACATCCTCGCGCGTCGGGCGGTCAACGAGAACGTTGCGAAGAAAATCTACCGCGCCGTGCAGAAGAACGAGGAGATGGCAATGGCCGCCGGCGTTGATCTTCTTGGGATAAACCCGGTGCCGGACAACATCAAAGGCGGTATCACGACCATCGAGGAAAAATCGCTCGGTGCAATTCTCAAGGCGGGAACCGCTCCTATTCAGGACGTTCTCGGCTATGGAGAACGTCCGAGCCGTCCCGGCCTCTACTTCATGGATTCGCCTTCGGCCGCGAGCGAAGTGGTGACGGGGCTCAGCGCCGCCGGAGCGCAGATGATCCTGTTCTCCACCGGCACCTGCAACCCGGTCGGCAACCCGATCAGTCCGGTGCTGAAAATTACCAGCAATCCGAGGACCGTCGCCCGAATGAAACAGCACCTCGATGTGGACATCAGCGATGTGCTCTCCGCAAACACGTCCCTGCCCGAAGCCGGCGACCGCATCGTCGACGCGATCATAAGCGTCGCCAACGGTCGGCTGACGACGGCCGAGGTGGTCGGGCACATGGAGTTTGCGCCAATTCCCGTCGGGCTCTGACGCGTCGTGGTTTCTCTCGGGAATCGCAGGCGTCCCGGCAAGCACGTTTGCTGTTGATGCACGCGACCGGAGATCATGGTTCTTGGTTTCAAAGGGTATTTGCCAGACAAAGACGGGAGCGGCGTTGTGAGGGAGCGGATTGGATTTATCGGACTTGGTGCCATGGGGCTCCCTATGGTGCGGAATATTCTCAAGTCCGGATATTCCGTGACCGTCTACGACATCGTCGCGGACAAGATCAAAGAGGCCGCCGCTGCGGGCGCAACTCCAGCCGCTTCCTGCAAGGCCGTCGCAGAGCAATCGGACATCGTCATTTCCATCGTGCCGGCGGCCGCGCACGTGAAAGCCGCGATGCTGGGGCGAGACGGCGTCATCGAGGGAATTGCACCGGGATCCACTGTCATCGAGATGAGCACCATCGACCCGGCAACTGCCGGCGAGGTTGCGCTTGCTCTGGCGAGCAAGCGTGTCGATTTGCTGGCGGCTCCCGTTGTGAGAGGAGTCAAGGGCGCCATCAGCGGAACCTTGTCGATATACGTCGGCGGGGACTTTGCCGTTTTCGAGCGCTGCAAGCCGCTGCTGTCGACCATGGGGACGGACATCGAATACTGCGGTGGGGTCGGCACCGGAAACACCGTCAAGCTCGTCAACAACATGATCGTCGGAATCACGATGTGCGCGCTTTCCGAAGCGCTGGTGCTGGGGGTCAAGGCGGGCGTGAGTCCCGACGTCTTGTTCAGCAGCCTCAGCAAAGGATCCGCCAACAGCTTTGTTCTGCAGAATCACGTGAAGAATCACGTTCTCACCGGAGATTTCTCCGAGGGTATGTTCTCGATCGACTACGAGATGAAAGACCTGGGTCTGGCTCTGTCGACTGCGGATCACCTTCACGTTCAGCAGCAATTCTGCTCACTGGCCCATCAGACCTATCAACAGGCGCGGGCGCTCGGGCTCTCGAAGCAGTACTACCCGGCCGTGATCGAGGTCTTCGAGCGCTCGGCCGGCGTCAAGGTCCGGGCAAGCGTTGGTTAGGAAGCGAGAGCCGGCAATGGAAGCGCGCGCAGACGCACTCGATGTCTCGCCCAAGGAGCCGACCATGGAAGCTCGGCTCAACGTTGCGGTGGTGGGCCTGGGTTGGTGGGGAAAGGTCATCATCGAGACGCTCAAAGAGAGCGGCAAGCTTCGGGTGGTGAAGACCGTCGACCTCAATCCCGAGGCAGGGGAATGGGCCCGGTCCCGTGACTTGGCGTTCACAACAGACTTCGGATCAGCCGTCGATGATCCTGCTCTCGACGCAGTGATCCTTTGCACGCCGCACTCGGCCCATAGGCAACAGGTCGTGCGGGCGGCGGCGGCCAAGAAGCATGTGTTCTGCGAGAAGCCGCTGGCGCTCAGCTACGCGGACGCGCAGACGTGCGTGCGGGCCTGCCGGTCAAACGGCGTGATCCTTGGCCTGGGACACGAGCTCAGATTTACGCCGCCCATGGCCGAGCTCAGACGCATGGCCCGGTCGGGCGAGCTCGGCAGGTTGGTTCAGAGCGAGGCGACCTTTACCGGCATCGTGAGTCATACGGCCGGCAATTGGAGGATTTCCGCCGCCGAAGCCCCCGGCGGCCCTCCCATGACCGGAAAGGGCATCCATGCGCTCGATCTCTGCGTCAGCATGCACGGGCCTGCCGAACGCGTGTTCGCCAGCCTCCGGGGGTCCTCCAGTCAAGCAACGCACGGCGACACCCTTGGGCTGCTCCTCACCTTCAAGAGTGGCGCGAATGCATTGATCACTGCGCTCTGGAGCTCCCCGTTCGCAAATCGGTTCACCGTGTTTGGAACGCGGGGATGGGCGGAAATACGCGACAAAGCCCACCCGGAAAAAGCGGAGGGGTGGACCCTGACGACCTGCATGCGTGATGAGCAAGTCAAGACCGTCGAATACCCGGCCATGTCACCCGTGCTGGCGAACTTGGAAGCCTTCGCCGATGCCGCGACAGGTCGTGCGACGTATCCGATTTCGCCGGCGGAGATGCTCGCCGACATCGCGGCGTTGGAGGCGATCGGCAAGTCTGCCGCCAGCGAACAGGTGGTTCAGGTCCAACCGGTGGACGAATGTAGCTGATGCCCGCCCAACGCCGGGCCGGGCTCGCTCGCGGCCCTGCCCGGACGAGGTCGCACCTGGGAAAGCGCAATCAAGCAGAGGAAATCATGGTCCTGGAATCGTCCGCCGCCGCGCATGCCCTGAAAGTGTTCAGCGTGAACGGCGTCAGGGATGTCATGGTCCGACTCGGGGCGGCGTTTCACGCCGAGACCGGAGACGAGGTGCATTTTACGTTCGGCACCATCGGCGTATTGCAGAACAGGATGTCGGCGGGTGATCTGCCGGACGTTCTTGTGGCGATGGCCGCAGCCATGTCCCGAGCGGAGGAACAGGGCCTGATCGACAACAACGCAAGCGTCGAGGTTGGCCGCACAGGCCTCGGGCTCGCGGTCAAGGAGGGCACAGCGCCGCTGCCCGACGTCTCGACGTCCTCGGGTCTTCGCGACACGCTGCTGAGGGCGAGATCGTTGGCATATACCGACCCGCAGACGGGCGCCGCCAGCGGTGTCGCGTTCGCCGAGATGCTCGCGGACATGGGAATTACCGACGCGGTGAAAGACAAGGCCGTGCTGGTGTCGGGAGGTCCCGTCGGCGAAGTGGTGGCTCAGGGACGCGCCGAGCTCGGCGTTCAGCAGGTGACCGAGCTGCTCCCGATAAAAGGCATTGCGCTGCTCGGCTCTCTCCCGCCGGAGCAGCAACGTGTCACGGTTTATCAAGCCGCCGTCGTTCTGAGGTGCACGAAGCCGAAGCTTGCCGCCGCATTCCTGAAGTACGTCACCAGCTGCAAGGTCAAACCAGCGTTCACGGACGCGGGTTTCGGCCGCTACTGAGGATTCCCACCATCGGACCGAGCACGTTTTCCCCGCACCAGCGACCGGATGACTCGAAACCGACGAGTCGCACGCCCCGAGCAAACGATGTCCGGGCCACAGTGACTACAGCACCCCCGCAAACGAGCATGATCTTGAGGGAAGGAAAATGAACATCAGCCGTCGCCGTCTACTGAAACTCGCCGCACTGGCAGTCGCCGCGCCTGCGGTTTCTCGCGCCGCATTCGCAGCGGACTGGCCGAAGGACAGGCTGATCCGCGCGATCATTCCGTTCAGCCCCGGAGCCAGCATCGACATCATCGGGCGTATCGTGGCGGAGGCACTGGCGCAGCGGATCGGCCAGACCATCGTGATCGAGAACCGGAGCGGAGCGGGCGGCACCATCGGCTCGTCGCTGGTGGCGAAATCGGAGCCGGACGGATACACGCTGCTCATCAACGCCTCCAATCACACCATCACGCCGGTGATCTACAAGAATCTCGCCTTCGATGCGGTCAACGATTTCGCCGGCGTCGCCTTGTTCGGCATCGTGCCGAACGTGCTCCTGGTGTCCCCGGACAAGGGCTACAAGACAGTGCAAGATCTGGTCGCCAAGGCGAAGACCCAAGAGCTGACCTTCTCGTCTGCCGGCATCGGCAGCGCCAGCCATTGGGCGGCCGAGCGCTTCCGCATCAGCGCCGGATTCAAGGCGACACACGTTCCCTTCCGCGGCGGTCTGGAATCGTTGACCGAAGTGATGACGGGCCGTGTCGACTTCTGCTGCATCGGCATTTCCGCCGGCATGGCGTTCATCAGGGAGGGCAAGGCGCTCCCGCTGTGCGTCACCTCGCTCAAGCGCTCGCCCTCGCTGCCCGACCTGGTCACATCCATCGAGGCCGGATACAAAGACTCCAACTACAATTTCTGGAACGGGCTGCTGGCGCCGGCGAAGACGCCACGCTCGATTGTCGAGCGACTCCATGCCGAGGTGACGGCGCTGCTGGCCGCGCCCGAGGTTCAGAAGAAGCTGAACGCGCAGGGCGTCGAGGCGTCACCGGTGACACCGGCCGAGTACGACGCGCAGATGCGCCAAGAGATCGCCGCGAACCTCCAGATCGCGCGAGAAGCCGGCGTGCAGACCAACTGAGACGCCGCAGCGCATGAAGCGTGGGAACCAGTTTTCCGATAAGGACATGCGCAAGCTCGAAGGATCTCAATCCGCGCGCGGCGCTACGCGGTGTCGCAAGTCAATACAGCAACGGGTGTCCCGCCGTCACTTGGACGGCGAGGCCGCCACCCGGGAGGAGACCTGATGATCAATCTGAGCCGTGCGATCGGCATTTCGGCCCTGGCGGCAGCCATCGGCTGGTCGAGCTTGGCGTTGGCGCAAACCTATCCGAACCAGCCGGTCCGGATTTTGGTGCCGTTCTCGGCCGGCAGTGCGACCGACATCTTGGCGCGCCTCATTTCCGATAAGCTTGCCGACCGCCTCGGGCAGCCGGTGCTCGTCGAGAATCGTCCCGGTCCTCCGGGCTCGACTGCCGCCGCCAAGAGCCCGGCCGACGGCTACACATTGATGCTGACGTCGAACGGTCACACGATTTCCGGGATCGTCAACAGGAATCTGTCCTTCGATCCGGTGAAGGACTTTTCGGGCGTCACGCTGGTCGCAACCGTTCCCTACTGCGTAATCGTTCCGCCCGATTTCCCTCCCAGGAACATCAAGGAGCTGATCGAGCTCGCCAAAGCGAACCCGGGCAAGCTCAACTTCGCTGCATCGGGCGGCGTAGGCAGCTCGACCTTCATCGCCACCGTGCTGTTCAGGCAAGCGGCCGGAATCGACGTCGTGTCTGTGCCGTACAAGGGCGCCCCGGAATCGCTCGGCGGCGTGATGCGCAATGACGCCCAGATGTACTTTGGACCGGTCAATGTCGCTGCCGAGCTCATGGCTGCCGGCAAAGTCCGCATTCTCGCAGTCGCGACATCCGAGCGGGTGCCGACCATGAAAGACGTTCCGACCATCGCCGAATCCGGACTTCCGGGCTTCAAGTATAAGGCGTGGTTCGGAATCATGGCGCCAGCCAATACTCCGCGTGGGATCATCTCGCGCCTCAATGCGGAAATCGGCGATATCCTGAGGCGTCCGGATGTTACGGAGCGCTTGGCAGCCACCGGCGCGCTGCCGCTTTACGGCACCCCCGATGAGTTCGATAAAATCATCGCAAAGGACACCGCGAGACTGACGGAAATGTTCAAGGACGGCGTAAAATAGGTCGGCATTGCCTGGACCGGCGTGCCTGGACGTGGCACCAGGGTTGATGGGTCTGTTGCGCGCCGTCGAAAACTAAAGAACCCGAATGGACAAGCGTGGTGGGCCCG
>Ga0081455_10004546_pt1 | contig 15486 bp, 13 predicted proteins | sample TabmetS3T2R1_FD_70207 | JGI IMG/M metagenome (GOLD analysis project Ga0081455, IMG submission 70207) | Tabebuia heterophylla rhizosphere microbial communities from the University of Puerto Rico - S3T2R1 | ecosystem: Host-associated > Plants > Roots > Rhizosphere ... | reverse complement strand
GCGGGCTTGCCTTTGTAGATTTCGGTCGAATTCCGCGCGACGACAAACAGGTCCTTCGAGTGAGAGAGGTCCGTGACGATGTCCTCGGCAATTCCGTCGGCAAATCGATCCCACGTGGGATCGCCGCCGATATTGGCGAACGGTAAGGCCGCGATTGACGCCTTCTCGGGCAATGATGTGGAGGGAGCCCACAACCGCCAGGCGCCGAGAGCCGCAAGCAGCAGAAACACGGCAAGGGCCGATAACGCCCACGCCGTCTTGCGCGATCGAGGTTCGGTTCTAGCGGCGCTTGAAACTCGATCCGGCGGCGCGCTTGACGATGACTCCGATCGGAACGCGATGTGCGGCGTGTAGGCGCCCTTCGGAAGTTCAATGACGACGGGGTCGTTGCGGCCGTCGGTGTCGTAGTATTCGCGGAGTTTCTCGCGTAAGCGCGCGGCCTCGATCCGCACCAGGGGGTCGGTGACGGGGTCGAAGGTCTCGGGTCGGTCGAAGACCTCAACCGCGATGGTGTAGCCCTTCAGCCGTTCGCCGCGTCCGGCCAGAGTCTCATTGACGATGTATTCCAGGAACCGCTGGCGCCGTCGCGACTGGGCGAACGGGCCGCTATTGAGGATGCGGCCGAGTTCCTCGCGGATGGCCTTTTGGTCGGGTTCGCTCCCGCTCTCGGACGGAATTGCCGTCACGCGCCAACTCCAAAGAAGCGCCGGGAAAGCGCCAAACCCCGCGAAGATCGGGGCCGGTTACATACCGTTACATACTACGACCGCGCCCCAGCGCCTGTCACGCTCGTCCGCAGGTGGTCGGGGACCCTTCCTTTCCGGATCACCGGGAGAGAACCAAGCCAAAGGAGATACGAAATGCTGAAATCCTTCATCGTCGCATTGGCGATTGGCACCATCGCCGTGACCGGCGTCTCGACCACGGCCGACGCCCAATCGAGGCCCTGCATCAAGGCCCCCAAAGACAACCTTCCGTGCCCCATGACCTATCAGAGGCCAGGGCCGGTGAGCCTCCGCAGCAGATAGAGGCGCCTAAACGAAGATCCGGATCTTCGAATCTATCGAATTGTGAGGAAGTTCGACAAGAAAGGAATCACCATGCGACTGAAACACCTGCTCTTTGGCGTACCTGCGGCGCTGTTTGCTCTCGGCTGCGGCGCGGCATTCGCCGGCAAAACTCTCGATCACGCCGGAACCATCGCCTGCGTGGTCGATAAGTGGGACGAAAAAGAGATGGCAAAAGGACACAAACTCGCCGACTCTGTCTTTCGTTGCGTGCTCATCCCAGATGACGCCACAGCACCTAAGGCCAGCGAGACATGCGTGGGACACTATGAATACATGCCCGATGGCAGTTGGAAGGGCACGGGAAACTGCACCGACAAATATCCCGATGGCGAGATCACGCTCATCTGGGAGGAGGGCTCGCATCTCAAAGACTACGTTTACAAGAAGACCGGCGGCACCGGCAAATATCAGGGCGTGAGCGGCAGCGGAACGTATATGTATGAGAGCCTGACCGATGAGCTCCTTGGCGGCAGATACAAAGGCACGCTGGAACTGCCCTAGCCGCGAATAGAAAATGCCGGTCTGTTTCGGGGGAAGAAACGGACCGGCTGATGGACGCGAGGGGATGCGTCCCTGGGCAAAAATTTTAGGCCGCGGCGCTCTCTATTCAGCCGCGACCAGGCGGACGTTTCCCCGCGGCCCTCGGTCGAAGCCGAGCGAAGCGGCAACCGCATGATGCATGATCCTGCCGTCGCGGACATTGAGGCCCGCGGCGAGATGCGGATCGCGATCGAACGCCGCCAAGCCGTTGTCGGCGAGCTTGATCACGAAGGGCAGCGTCGCGTTATTGAGCGCCTGCGCCGAGGTCACGGGCACCGCGCCCGGCATGTTGGCGACGCAGTAATGGATGATGCCGTCGACCTCGAAGGTCGGATCGTCGTGCGTGGTCGGCCGCGATGTCTCGAAGCACCCGCCCTGGTCGATTGACACGTCAACCAGCACGGCGCCCCGCTTCATGTCTTTGAGCATGTCGCGGCGCACAAGCTTCGGCGCCGAGGCGCCGGCCACGAGCACCGCGCCGATGACGACGTCGGCGCTCAGAACTTCGGTCTCGATGCTCTCCATGGTCGAAGCGAGCGTCCGCACGCGGCCCTCGAACAGCTCGTCGAGAAAACGGAGCCGGGGCAGAGAGCGGTCGATGATCGACACTTCCGCGCCAAGCCCGACCGCCATGCGCGCCGCATGGGTGCCGACGACACCGCCGCCGAGCACCACGACCTTGGCAGCCCGAACGCCGGGGACGCCGCCCATCAGCACGCCGCGTCCGCCGGTCGGGCGGCGCAGCGCGATCGCCGCGGCTTCGATCGAAAGGCGTCCCGCCACCTCGCTCATCGGCGCAAGCAGCGGCAAGCCGCCATTGGCGTCGGTCACGGTCTCGTAAGCGATGGCCGTCGCGCCCGAGTCGAGCAGCCCGCGGGCCTGCTCCGGATCCGGAGCGAGATGCAGGTAAGTGAAAAGGATCTGATGCGGCTTCAGCCTCTTATACTCGACGGCCTGCGGCTCCTTGACCTTGACGATCATCTCGGCCGCGGCGAACACGTCCTCCGCCGTGGGCAGAATGCGGGCGCCCGCTTTCTCGTAGGTCGCGTCGTCGGCGAAGATGCCGGCGCCAGCGCCGGACTGCACCACGACCTCATGCCCGCGCGCCACGAGCTCGCGAACGGAGCCAGGCACGAGCCCAACGCGGAACTCATTGCTCTTGATCTCTGTCGGAACGCCGATGCGCATTTTTTCCTCCGCTGGAAAGTCTGTTTTTCCTCGCCTAAGCATGCCTCAAAACGCGAAATGATTGCTGGCTTTCTCGCGAGCGAAAGCGTAAATTTAAGCAGATTTTCTGCATAGAAGGGGGCATAAGACGCAGAAAAATGAAAGAAACTGAGCTAGACGCGCTGGATCGCGCGATCCTCGGCGCCCTGCTCGAAGACGGGCGTTTGAGCCAGGTCGAGCTCGCCGAGCGCGTTCCGCTGTCGGCGACCGCGATCGCACGACGCATTCGCGCGCTCGAAGAGAAGGGCGTGATCCAAGGCTATCAGGCCCGCGTCAACCGCGAAGCGCTCGGCTTGAGCATCACCGTCATCGTGCAGATCGGCCTCAAGAGCCAGAACGAGGATTTGCTCAAATCCTTCGAGGAGGCCGTGGTCAAGGCTCCGTCGGTCGTGTCCTGTCATCTGATGTCTGGCGAGGACGACTACCTCGTCACGGTCATGGCGCGCGATCTCGCCGATTTCGAGCGCATCCACAAAGAGCAGCTCTCGCGCCTTCCCGGCGTCGCCCGGTTGAAATCGAGCTTCGCGCTGCGGGATGTCGCAAGCCGGCTCTTGCCGGCCTCATGTCTTTTGCCCTCGCGCAAGTAGATCGCCCTCACCCTGAGGAGGGCGCGGAACGCGCCCGTCTCGAAGGGTGCTCACATCAGGTGCGTGCTTCGAGGCGCGCTCGCGCGCGCACCTCAGCATGAGGAGGTTTGGGTTACTCGCCCGCGGCGCTCGCTCCACGACGGCTTAAGCCCACCGCCTTCTCCTCGATGCCCCAGGGCGACCCGTAGCCGTCGGGGGCGGGCGCCGCGAGGAGCTCGAGGAACGGTTTGGCGTCGAAGGCCTCGGGGCCGAGGATCCCGGTGCCCGACCATGTCCCGGCGGCGAGCAGCTCGAGCGCGACGACGGCGTTGATCGCCGTCTGCCAGGCGACTGCCTGGGAGTTGTACTCGCGCATCGTGTCCTCGTTGTCAGCGACGTGGTACAGGTAAGTCGAACGCGGCTGCCCATCCTTGCCCTTGCCGGTCACCCACAGGCCGGCGCACGTCTTGCCGGTCATCCTGTCGCCGAGCGTCGCGGGGTCGGGCAGGGTTGCCGCGACCACGTCGCGCGGCGAGACCTCGACGCCCTTCACCCTGATCTTGTCGGTGCGGTCGAGCCCCATCTTATGCAGGATCTGGAGCACCTCGATGAACTCGTCGCTCAGCCCGAACTTGAACGTGACCCGTTTGGCGTTTGTCCAGCGCGGCATGAGGAGCACCTCCTCGTGCTCTACGTTGAAGCACTTGACGGGTCCGATTCCGTCAGGAAAGTCGAACACCTCCGGCTCCGAGAACGGCGCCGTGGTGAACCAGCCCTTCCCTTTCTCGTAGATGATTGGCGGGTTGAGGCACTCCTCGATCGTCGCCCAGATCGAGAACGCGGGGGCGAAGTCGTATCCCGCGACGACGAGATTCGAACCGTCGCGCACGCCGAGCTCGTCGATCTCGCTGAACAGCTCATCCTCCGCATATCGCGCGAACACGTCGGACAGCCCCGGCTCGACGCCGATGCCGACGAGCGCAAGCCGTCCGGCATCCTTCCACTCCTGCTCCTTGGCGAACTGGTCGTCGCCGAGCTTGACGCCGGTGAGCGCATACGGCTGCTCCGGATGCGGATACGACAGGCTCATCGCCATGTCGAGATATGTCGCCCCGGCCGCGAAGCATCCGTCGAAGATCGGCATGACGAAGCGCGGGTCGACCGCATTGAGCACATGCGTCGCACCGTGTTCGCGGATGAGGGATGCCACGGACTCGGTGCTCGATGCGTCCACTTGGGCGGCGGCGAGGCGATCGTCGCCGAGTTCGTCCACGATCGCCTGCGGGCGCTTTGGGTCGTAGTCGGCGAGGACGAGCTTCTCGAAGAAGCCTCGACGGACGGCGATCCGGGCCGCGGCAGAGCCGACGCCCCCGGCGCCGACGATGAGGATGCGCATGGTAGGCTCCATGTCAGGAGATGGATGCGGAGAAGATGACTCGATCCAACCTCAGGCGAGACCGCCGTCGACCGAGCGGAAGTAGTCCGCGGGGTCCTCGGGGACGAGGACGGGCGTCTCGCGGTTGAGGCTCTCGCCGCGGAAGAACGGCTTCGAACGCGGGAAGGTGTACCAGATGAGCATGAGCACGACGCCGAGCGCGAGCCCTCCGATGCCGAGCAGGAACGCGCCGCCGATGCCCCACAGCGACGTGTCGCAGTAGTCCTCGGCGTACATGTCGATCGCGGACTGCACGAATGCGTATGTGAGCAAGAGCGCGCCGAGCAGCGGGAGAAGGAACTTGTAGACGAAGTTCCTCCCCGACGTGAACAGCTCATTGCGGTAGTACCCGACACACGCATATCCCGTGATGGCGTAGTAGAAGGCGATCGCGAGGGCGAGCGAGACGATCGAGTCCTGAAGGACGTTCTCGCTGATGAGCGTCATCCCGACGTAGTACACGATCGCCACGACTCCCATGACGAGCGTCGAGAACCCCGGCGTCTTGTAGACGGGATGCACGGTCGAGAACCGCTTGGGCAGCGCCTTGTACGCGCCCATCGCCAGGGTTCCCCGCGCCGTCGGCAGGATCGTCGTCTGCGTCGACGAGATGGCGGAGATCATGACGGCGATCACGAGCGCCCAGCCGACGGGACCGAGCAGCCCGTCCTTGATCGCCAGGAAGAAGTCGTCGGCGTTCGCCTTGTTGCCCAGGCCCGTTCCCGTGTCGCCGAGGCCCGCGTACATCATCGCGGCGACCGTCACGCCCACATACGTGAAGAGCAGGATGACCGTCGTCAGCAGCGCCGCGCGACCGGGAATGCGCTTGGGGTCCTTGGTCTCCTCGTTGAGGGCGAGGCACGTGTCCCAGCCCCAGTAGATGAATAGGGCGAGAAGCACCGCCTCGACGAATCCGCTCCAATCCGTGAGTGCGAATGGGTTGAACCACGACCAGTCGAAGGGCGTCGGGTCCGGGGCCGTACCGGCGAAGAAATGCCAGAGCGCCGCGACGACGAAGATCACGAGAGCGATGTACTGGATCGCGAGCAGCACGTTCTGGATGCGCTCGCTGACCTCGATGCCGCGCCAGCTGACATAGGTCATGAGGGCGATGAAGACGACGCCCGTCGCCGTCACGAGCGGCACGTTCTCCGCAAGCAGCGCGTCCTCGGAGCTGCTCAGGATCCCGTCGAAGAGAGCCCAGAAATAGATGCCGGCGACCTGCGCCAGGTTGGCGAGCACGACGATGCCGGCCAGCGCCACGCCCCAGCCGCCCATCCACCCGACCCAGGTGCCGAACGCCTTGGTCGCCCACGTGAACGTCGTCCCGCAGTCGGGGATCTCGTTGTTCAGCTCGCGGTAGGCGAAGGCGATGAACAGCATCGGCACGAACGCGGCGATGAACGCTACGGGGGCCTGTGCGCCGACGGCGAGCACCACGAAGCCCAGCGTGGCCACAAGCGAGTAGACGGGAGCGGTGGAGGCGAGGCCGATGACCGTCGATCCCCACAGGCCGAGCGTTCCAGTCGCGAGGCCTTTGCCCTCTGGCCGACGCGTGTCCGTGGGCGACGTCGCTTCCATCATTTAAAACTATTACCCGTCTCGGTTGCGGCGTCAATACTCCGCGCTCCGCGGGTGTTCGCGAATTGTCTCGGAATTTGATGCAAGCATGAGCGCTTTGGGCGGGCGGTGGGTTGTGACAGACTGATAATCGGGGGGCTTCTCGTGTCTTCCCGCGTCTGTCTCAGTCACGCAAGGTGATCGCCATGTCCCGCACGCCTTTGTTTGCCGCCGTCAAGAAAGCGCTCGCCGTTACCTGTCACGATCGCGGCATCGTCTTGCCGCGTTCGTCCGCGTTGAGCCGGCGGCGATTGTTGCGGCTCTCTGCGGCTGCGGCGGGCGCGGCAGCGCTCTCTCCCGTTCTCGACTGGAGCGCATTCGCCAAGGACAAGACGCCGCCCTCGATCGCCATTGTCGGCGGCGGCGTCGCCGGACTGACCGCGGCCTATCGCCTGCAAGCCGTCGGAGTGAAACCGGTTCTGCTCGAAGCGAGCAGCCGCTGGGGCGGACGCATGCTCACCGTTTACGATTTTTACAAAGGCATGTTCTGCGAGCTCGGCGGCGAGTTCGTCGATACCGGCCATGAGGATTTGCAGAAGCTCGGCGCCGAGCTTGGCGTCGAGATGCAGAATTTGACCACCGAAGGCGGCGAAGACCTCTACTTTTTCCGCGGCGGGTTCCATACACCGAAGGAAATGGTCGACCCCGCGACAAAGACCGGCGCCTTTGCACCGATCGCCGAGAAGATCGCCGAAGACGCCGAAAAACTCACCGACAAGGACGAGAACTGGACCAAGTACGCGCGCAAGCTCGACCGCATGAGTCTCAAGGCCTATCTCGAGCAGTTCCGCGGTAAGGCCGAGGACTGGGCCATCGATCTACTCGACGTGGCTTATAACATCGAGTTCTCACTGCTCACGGAGGATCAGTCGAGCCTCAATATGGTGGACTTCATCACGACCGACCTGAGCGAGGCGTTCCAGATTTTCGGCGAGAGCGATGAGATCTACCGCATCAAAGGCGGCTCGTCCGCCCTCATCAAGGCTCTGACCGCCGCGCTCGAGAACAAGGCCGATATGCGCCTTGGTCACGCGCTGACGGCGCTCGACCGGAAGGCCGGCAAGATTATCCTGACCATCGCCGCGCCGGATGGCGAGAAATCCGAGAGCTTCGATGCCGTGGTCCTCACTTTGCCTTTTACCAAGCTCCGCCAAGTCAAGGGACTGAACCGTCTCAAGCTCGCTCCCGAAAAATTGAAGTGCATTCGTGAACTGGGCATGGGGCAGAGCGCCAAGATCTTGCTGGGCACCAAATCGCGCGTATGGCTGAGTTCCGATTCGGGGCTGCCGGCAAAGTCGAACGGCACTTTCTATTCCGATCTCGGCTTCCAGAATCTGTGGGACTCGAGCCGCGCGCAGCCGGGCGAAGCGGGCATCATCACCAATTTTATCGGTGTGAAACCCGGCCTCACCGATGAGAAATCTGCGCTCGCAGCCTTCCGCGCCGACCTTCCCAAGATGTCGCCCAAGATGGCCGAAAGTCTCGATCCCGCCGCGGTCGCGTCGTTCTTCTGGGGGAGTTATCCCTTCACCCTTGGCAGCTACTCCAGCGCCAAGGTCGGACAATACACGACGATGCTGGACGTAGCGGCTGAAGCCGCGCTCGGCGGCCGGGTGCAATTCGCCGGCGAGCATACCGGCGGCGACTTCATCGGCTTCATGAACGGGAGCGTCCAAAGCGGAAACTGGGCCGCCGAAGCTCTCATCGAGACGCTCGCATTGAAAAAATGAAGGCACGCGACCGGCGCGCGGAAAGGCGGCGAGGGCGGCATTAACGCTTTGACATATCGGTCCGAAGCGGGCCCGAGGGCATGGGTTCCTCGGCTTTCTTATGGCGCTTAGCGCCGTCCTCGATTAAATTCTTTGCGGTTCAATGAGGGTGTTTGCGACCTGTCCCAACCAGATCCCCCGAGCATTGACCGTTCAGCGCGTCCGCGCGTTTCAGGAGTCAAAATCATGAAGTCCTCGTTCCATCTAGCAGCCTCTGTTGTTCCTCTGCTTGTCCTCGGCAGTGCCGTGGCTCTCGCCGAAATGCCGACCGCGGTTGGCGAGGGCGAAGGTCAAGTCAACATCATTGCTTGGCCCGGCTATCTCGAGCGCGGTGAAACCGACAAGAATTACGACTGGGTCACTGCGTTCGAGAAGGAGACGGGCTGCAAGGTCAATGTGAAGACCGCCGCGACCTCCGACGAGATGGTGACGCTGATGAACCAAGGCGGGTTCGACCTCGTCACCGCCTCGGGCGACGCATCGCTCCGCCTCGTTGCCGGCAAGAAGGTTCAGCCGGTCAATATCGACTTGGTCCCGAGTTGGAAGACCATTGACGAGCGGCTACAGAATGCGCCCTGGCACACGGTCGACGGCGTTCATTACGGGGTTCCCTATGATTGGGGCCCGAACGTGCTTGCCTACAACACCGAGGTGTTCAAGGAGGCGCCGAAGAGCTGGTCCGTCGTGTTCACCGAGCAGACGCTGCCGGACGGCAAAAGCAACAAGGGGCGGGTGCAGGCTTATGACGGTCCGATCTATATCGCCGACGCCGCTCTCTATCTGATGAAGACGAAGCCCGAGCTCGGCATCAAGAATCCTTACGAGCTCAATCCCGATCAATATGCCGCGGTCCTTGCCCTCCTTCAGGCGCAGCGCGCGCTCGTCGGCCGCTATTGGCACGATGCCATGGTCCAGGTTGACGACTTCAAGAACGAGGGCGTGGTCGCGTCTTCATCCTGGCCGTTCCAGGTCAACCTCCTCGGTTCGGAGAAGAAGCCGATCGCCTCGACGATCCCGGCGGAAGGGGCAACAGGCTGGGCCGACACGACCATGTTGCATGCCGAAGCGCAGAATCCCAACTGCGCTTATAAGTGGATGGAGCATTCCCTGAACCCGAAAGTGCAGGGCGATCTCGCGGCCTGGTTCGGTTCGGTGCCGGCGGTGCCCGCGGCCTGCAAAGGCAACGCGCTCCTGACCGACACCGGCTGCGCCACCAACGGCTTCGACAATTTCGACCAGATTTGGTTCTGGCGCACACCGACGGCCAAATGCGAGCAGGAGGGCAAATGCGTGCCCTACTCGCAGTGGGCCAAAGACTACATTGCCATCCTCGGCAAGTAGCGCCGCGCAAATCAGCGGCCCGGGTCAGCCGATCCGGGCCGCTTCCACGATGGCTTGAACTTCCATGGCGCCCGCCGTTCGATTCACCAACGTGACACGCCGCTTCGGCTCGGTGCGAGCCGTTGACGGCTGCACCCTCGACATCGCCGAGGGCGAGTTCTTCGCGATGCTCGGTCCTTCGGGATCGGGCAAGACCACTTGCCTGCGCCTCATCGCCGGCTTCGAGCAGCCCGACGAGGGCCATATCGAGATTTTCGGCGAAACGGCCGAAGGCGTTCCGCCCTACAAGCGCAACGTCAACACCGTGTTTCAGGACTACGCCCTCTTTCCCCACATGACGGTCGGCGAGAACGTCGCCTACGGCCTCAAGATCAAAGGCGTCGGCACCGCCGAACGCGAGGCCAAGGCCAAGAACGCGCTCGCCATGGTCAAGCTCGCCGGATTCGAGGGGCGCCGCCCGGCGCAGCTTTCCGGCGGCCAGAGGCAGCGCGTGGCGCTCGCCCGCGCGCTCGTGAACGGACCCAAGGTGCTCTTGCTCGACGAGCCGCTCGGCGCACTCGACCTGAAGCTCAGGGAGCAGATGCAGGAGGAACTGAAGGCGCTCCAGAATGCGCTCGGCATCACCTTCGTCTTCGTCACCCACGACCAGGGCGAGGCCCTATCGATGTCCAATCGCGTCGCCGTCTTCAACGACGGCAAGATCGTCCAGGTCGGAACGCCGGCCTCGGTCTATGAGCGGCCCGAGTCGCGCTTCGTCGCCGACTTCGTCGGGTCGTCGAATGTGTTGCCGCCCGCCTTTGCCGAGCGCCACGGCGGCATGGCCAAATGGACGAGCCTCCGGCCCGAGAAGATCGCCGTGCATGCGTCGGGCGCATCGGTGCCGGAGAAGCACGGCTCGACCGACGGCGAGATCAAGATGGTGAGCTACCAGGGCGCGGTGACCCGGTTCAATGTCGAGGCGGAGAAGATGCGCATCAATGCCGAGGTCCCGGCCGGCGACACGCGGTTCAAGCCGGGCGATGCCGTGCGGCTCATCTGGCCCAAATCGGCCATGGTCACTATGGAGGAGGGCGCGTGACCCAGGCGGCGGCGGTCCTGGTCGTTGACGAAAGCGAGGGGAGCCCTCTCACGCGGGTCTCCGACCTCTTCTTCCGGCGCCCCAAGCTCCTGACCTTCCTCCTGCTCTTGCCCCCCTTGCTGTGGATCGGCATCGTCTATGTCGGTTCGCTGTTCGCGCTGCTGCTGCAAAGCTTCTATTCGCTCGATGACTATTCCGGGCTGATCGTCCACGAATTCACCCTTTCGACCTACGCCCAGCTTCTCGAAGAGGCCAATCTCCAGATCATCCTGCGCACGGTCATGATGTCGGCGCTGGTCACGATCGCTTCCGCCATCATCGCCTTTCCCATCGCTTATTATGCCGCGCGGTACGCCCGCGGCTGGACCAAGGCGCTGTTCTATCTCGCGGTGATGATGCCGCTGTGGTCGAGCTACCTGGTCAAGATCTACGCCTGGAAGCTGATCCTCGCCAAGGAAGGCATCATCACCTGGTTTGCCAAGAGCTTGCATCTGACCTGGCTGCTCGAAGGCATCATGGCGCTGCCGGTGATCGGCGGTCCGTCGCTGTCGTTCAGCTATATCGGCACCTTCCTCGTCTTCGTCTATGTGTGGATTCCCTACATGATCCTGCCGATCCAGGCCGCGCTCGAGCGGGTGCCGCTCAACTATATCGAGGCCTCGGCCGATCTCGGCGCCGATCCGCGCCAGACCTTCTGGACGGTGATCTTCCCGCTCGCGCTCCCCGGCATCATCGCCGGCTCGATCTTCACCTTCTCGCTCACCCTCGGCGATTACATCGTGCCGACCATCGTCGGCAATTCGCGCCTCATGATCGGGCAGGCGGTCTACACGCTGCAAGGCACGGCCGGAAACATTCCGCTCGCTGCCGCATTCACCGTGGTGCCGATGGTGATCATGGGCGTCTATCTGTGGATGGCAAAGCGCATGGGAGCGTTCGATGTCCTCTAGCGCGAACGCCCCTAAGCCTATCGGCCTGCGCCTCTCGGCCATCGCCGGGCTCCTGTTCCTGCATCTGCCGCTTGCGCTCATCTTCCTCTATGCCTTCACCACCGAGGAGAAGAGCTTCCAGTTTCCGCCGCCCGGCTACACCACGAAGTGGTTCGAGATCGCCTGGGCGCATCGCCCCGACATCTGGCCGCCGCTCTATCTGTCGCTGAAGGTCGCGGCGATCGCCACCGTGCTTGCCCTGATCTTCGGCACGCTCGCCGCCGCCGCCTTGTCGCGCGCCCGCTTCTTCGGCCGCGAGACGATCTCGCTGCTCTTCGTCCTGCCGATCGCGCTCCCCGGCATCATCACCGGCATATCGCTGCGTTCGGCCTTCGACATCATGGGTCTCGATTTCTCGATCTGGACCATCGTGCTCGGCCATGCCACCTTTTGCATCGTCGTGGTGTATAATAATGCCATCGCGCGGTTCCGGCGGCTCTCCGGCAATCTCATCGAGGCCTCGATGGATCTCGGCGCCAACGGCTTCCAGACCTTCTGGTATGTGATCCTGCCGCAGATCGGCACGGCGCTTCTCGCCGGCGGAATGCTCGCCTTCGCGCTCTCCTTCGACGAGGTGATCGTCACGACATTCACCGCCGGCCAGCAATCGACCCTGCCGATCTGGATGCTGTCGGAGCTGATCCGCCCGCGCCAGCGCCCGGTCACCAACGTGGTCGCGGTCTTCGTCGTTTTCGTCACGCTTCTGCCGATCCTTGCCGCCTACTATCTGACGCGCGAGGGCGAGCACACAGGCGGGTCGTCGAAATAGTCGTAAAAAACGCTTTCAAGTGGAGGACCGTCCATGCTCGACACGCAAATGTTGATTGGTTCGAAATTCGTCGCGGGCGCGGGCGAAGCCGACGCCGTGCTCAACCCCAAGACCGAGGCGAAGATCGTGGAGTTGACCGATGCCACGCCCGCCCAGGTCGATGCGGCGGTCAACGCGGCTGAGAAGGCGTTTCAGACCTGGTCGCGCACGACGCCCGCCGAGCGCTCGACCCTTCTGTTGAAGCTTGCCGACGCCATCGACCGCGAGGCCGAGTCCTTCGCCGCGCTCGAGGCGCTGAACACCGGCAAGCCCAAAATTCGCATGTTGCAGGACGAGATGCCGGCGGCCTCCGATTGCTTCCGCTTCTTCGCCGGCGCCGTGCGCAATCTGCACGGGGCGGTGGCGGGCGAATACATGGCGGGGCACACCTCGATGATCCGCCGCGACCCGATCGGCGTCATCGGCTCGATCACGCCGTGGAACTATCCCTTGATGATGGCGATCTGGAAGCTCGCCCCGGCTCTCGGCGGCGGCAACACCATCGTCATCAAGCCCTCGGAGCAGACGCCGCTGACGACGCTGAAGCTTGCCAAGCTGATCGCCGACATCTTTCCCGAGGGCGTGGTCAATATCGTGACCGGCCGGGGCGCGACCACCGGCAACGCGCTCATCTCTCATCCCAAGATCGCGATGGTGTCGCTTACCGGCAGCGTCGATACGGGCCGCAAGGTGCTGCTCGCGGCGTCGCCCACTCTCAAGCGCACGCATCTCGAGCTCGGCGGCAAGGCGCCGGTCATCGTCTTCGACGACGCCAATCTCGACGATGTCGTCTCCGGCCTCAAGACGTTCGGCTTTTACAACGCGGGCCAGGACTGCACGGCGGCCTGCCGCGTCTACGCCGGCAAGAAGATCTACGACAACCTGGTCGCCGACCTGTCGAGCGCGGTCAAAGAGATCAAGTACAATCTCTCCAACGACGACGACAACGAGATTGGACCCTTGATCTCGGCGACGCAGAAATCCCGCGTGCACGGCTTCGTCGAGCGCGCCGGCAAGGAGGGTCACATGTCGGTCACCGCTGGCGGCAATCCCCCGGGCGGCAAGGGCTACTTCTTCGAGCCGACGGTGATCGCCGGCGCCAAGCACGAGGACGAGATCGTGCGGAAAGAAGTGTTCGGACCGGTCGTGTCGGTCACGCGCTTCGACGACGTCGATCAGGCCGTGACCTGGGCCAACGACAGCGATTACGGGCTCGCTTCGTCGGTCTGGACCTCGGACATCGGCAAAGGGATGGCGACGGCGGCGCGGCTCCAATATGGCTGCACCTGGGTCAACACCCATTTCATGCTGGTGAGCGAGATGCCGCATGGCGGCCTCAAATTCTCGGGCTACGGCAAGGATCTGTCGATGTACGCGCTCGAGGACTACACCGTCGTGCGCCACGTCATGGTGAAGCTGTAAAGCCTAGCGCGGCGCTTTCCGCATCACCCGCTTCAAGGCGGCGAGGTCTTTCGCGGTCGCGCGCGCCGATGACGCCTGCATGCGCCGGAAGCGGCGAAGCACGTCCTCGCCGAGCGGGGTGAGGTGGGCGCCGCCGCCGCGTTCGCCGCCCTTGACCGCGGCAACGAGCGGCTTGGTGAAGCAGGCATTCATGGTCTCGACCAGCAGCCAAGCCTGCTTGTAGCTCATGCCCATGCGCCGCCCTGCGGCGGCGATCGAGCCTGTGTCGCGGATGCCTTCCATCAGATCGGCCTTGCCCGGCCCCAAGGCGATATCGCCGCCGAGAACGATGCGGAGCCGAGTGACCGGACCTGCCGAACGCGATCCCATGGCCAGGGTGTATGGCTCACGTCGCTGGCGGAGGCAATCCGCCGCAGTCCTCGCGCTTCCTGCCCGGGGCAAGCGGAAGGGCGAAAAAAGGTGCCATCCCACGCCCTCGCGAGTTGTCTTGCCGCCCATCCCATGCTTTCTTGCCCCGCCGTTGGGGGAGAGAGTCCCGCATGCCGCGTTCCAGTCCGCAATCCGGCTCGCACCTGTTCGAGAACGTGGTCAATCCGTTCTGCGGCACGCTTGCCGACGATCTCGACGTCGAGCGCACCGACGCAGGCCTCAAGGTCGTCAAGAACGGCTGCAGCCAGTCGGTCGCGGGCTTCGAGCGCAAGCTTCCGCCGGCCAGACCTTCCGTTAACGGCAAGGATGTCGAGCTCTCGGCCGCGATCGAGCAAGCGGCGAAGCTGATCGCCAAGGCGAAGCTCCCGCTTTTCGGCGGACTCGCCACCGATGTCGGCGGGATGCGGGCCGTGATGGCGCTTGCCGAGCGGGCAGGGGGCATCGTCGATCACGCCTTGAGCGAAGCGCAATACCGGAACTTCAAGATTCTCCAGACGGCGGGCTGGGTGACGACGACGCTCACCGAGACGCGGAACCGTGCCGATCTCATCATTATCGCCGGCAGCGACATTCACCGGCTTCATCCCCGCTTCTTCGAGCGGATCGTGTCTCCGCCCGATTCGATGTTCGACGTCACTGCGCCCAAGCGCACGGTCGTGTTCATCGGCAAGGGCCTCGACCGTTCCGGCGCCAAGGGCTCGCGCATCGGCGAGGTCGTCACGCTTGGCTGCAAAGACGAAGAGGCGCACCACGCCGTTGCGCTGCTCCGGGCACGCCTGCGCGGCTTTCGCGTCACGCCGCCAAAGGATTTCGGCGTGACGCTCGCCGAGATCGATGCGCTCGCCGAGCGTTGCCGGAACGCGAAATACGGCGTCGTGGTCTGGGCGCCGCCTTCGCTCAACTTTCCCCATGCCGAGCTTGCGGTCGAGCAATTCACCGGGCTTGCGAAGGACCTCAATCACACCACGCGCTTCGTCGGGCTTGCGCTTGGCGGCGCGGAGGGTGCGATCACGGCAGGCGCCGTGTGCACCTGGATCAGCGGCTATCCGCTCCGCGTGAGCTACGCCACCGCCGCACCCGACTACGATCCTTACCGCTGGGCCATCGGCCGCATGCTGAAAGACGGCGAGGGCGATCTACTGGTCTGGATCGCTTCGATCTCGCCGAACCTGGTGCCGCCCCCAACCGGGCT
>Ga0081455_10004545_pt1 | contig 15491 bp, 18 predicted proteins | sample TabmetS3T2R1_FD_70207 | JGI IMG/M metagenome (GOLD analysis project Ga0081455, IMG submission 70207) | Tabebuia heterophylla rhizosphere microbial communities from the University of Puerto Rico - S3T2R1 | ecosystem: Host-associated > Plants > Roots > Rhizosphere ... | reverse complement strand
CCGCCAGACGTCCGGGCTCACCGGCGCCGACCCGGCCAACCTCGCCAACGAGGCCGCGATCTTCGCCGCCCGCTCGCACCGCGACCGGATCGACCAGGAGCACTTCGACGCCGCGCTCGAGCGCGTCGTGGCCGGCATGCAGTCGCGGCGCACGCTCAACGAGCACGAGCGCCGGGTCGTCGCCTTCCACGAGGCCGGCCACGCGCTGTGCCGCGAGCTGCTCGACAGCGTCGACCGCGTCCACAAGATCTCGATCGTCCCGCGCGGCAACGCCCTGGGCTACGTGGTCAACCTGCCCGACGAGGACTCCTACCTGAAGACGCGCGAGGAGCTCATCGACCAGATGACCGTGCTGCTCGGCGGGCGCGTCGCCGAGCAGATCGTCTTCGGCGCGGTGACCACCGGCGCGGCCAACGACCTGCAGCGCGTGGAGGAGATCACCCACGCGATGGTCCACCAGTTCGCGATGGGGTCGGGCGACGCGCCGCAGGCCGCGCTGAAGGACCAGGAGGCGCTCTCGGACCTCACGCGCCGCATCCGCGACGAGGAGCAGCGCGAGCTGGCCTTCGAGGCGCATCGCACGGCGTGGGAGCTCGTCACGACGCACCGCGACCTCCTCGACCGGATCGCGGGCGAGCTGCTCGAGAACGAGACCCTCGAGCGCGGCCAGATCGACCGCATCATGGACGGCGTGCCGCGCATCGAGCGGCGCAAGCCGGTGCCGGACCTCCGCGTCGCGGCGGCGCGCAAGCAGTCAACCGCGCCCGAGTAACCTCCCGCGGGCATGTTCGCCCGGGTCGACCACATCGGTGTCGCCGTCGAGGACCTCGACGCCGCGATCGCGCTCCACGAGCAGACCTACGAGATGACGCTCGTGCATCGCGAGGTGGTCGAGGAGCAGGGGGTCGAGGCCGTCCTGCTCGACGTCGGCGAGAACCACGTCGAGCTCCTGCGCCCCCTCGGCGAGGAGACGCCGGTCGGCCGCTTCCTCGCCAAGCGCGGCCCCGGCCTGCACCACGTCGCCTACCAGGTGGCCGACGTGCAGGCGACGCTGGCCACGCTGCGCGACCGCGGCCTGCAGCTCATCGACGAGCAGCCGCGCACCGGCATCCGCGGCTCGCGCGTCGCGTTCCTGCACCCGGCGTCGTCCGGCGGCGTGCTCACCGAGATCGTCCAGCCCGCGGAGGCACACTGAACACCATGGCCCAGCGCATCAGCATCGGCTTTCACTCGAGCCCGCCCCTCGACCTCCGGGTCTCCGACGACGAGCTGGCCAAGCTCAACGAGGCCCTCGGCCGCGACGGCTGGCACGAGCTCGTCGCCGAGGACGGCTCGGTGCGCCTGAACCTCGCCCACGTGCTGTGGGTGCGGACCGCCAGCGAGGAGCACCGGGTCGGGTTCGGGATCGCGTCCACGGGCTGACCGCCGTGGAATAAGCGGGCGCGGGCGGCCCTCGTTGAGGGCATGAGATCACTCAGCTTTGCCCTCATCGCCACGCTCGCCGCCCTGCTCGGCGCACAGGCCGCGAGCGCGCATCCGGCGCCGCCCCCGGCCGGCGACAAGACCGGTGGCCAGCTGCGCCAGGTGCGCAAGGCCACCCGCATCTTCCGCGACGTCGAGAAGGCGAAGGCGGCCGGATACGAGGCCGCGAAGACCTGCGCCGAGGACCCGAAGTACGGCGGGATGGGCATCCACTACACCAACCCCGACCTCGTTGGCGACGACACGCTCGATCCGCTGCGGCCCGAGGTGCTCGTCTACCAGCCGCGGGCCAACGGGAAGCTCACGCTCGGCGCGGTCGAGTACTTCAAGCCCGACGCCGACCAGGACCTCGATACCAACGACGACCAGCCCTCGCTGTTCGGCGTGCCGTTCGACGGCCCGATGCTCGGCCACGAGCCCGGCATGCCCAAGCACTACGACCTCCACGTCTGGCTCTGCAAGCACAACCCCGCAGGGCTGTTCGCGGCGTGGAACCCGCGCGTGCACTGCCCGTGAGGCTGAGCGGCGGCGCGCCCCCTATCTTGCGGGGGCGTGAACGCCGTCGCCCGTGCCGATCTGCGTCTCTACACCCTCGTGCGCTCGGCCGCCCGGCCGCCGGCAAGCGACGCCGTCCGGCGCTTCTCGCGCCTCGGCGAGCACGCGGCCGTGTGGCTCGCCATCGGCGCGGCCGGCGCGGTGTTCGACCGCCCGGCCCGGCGCGACCGCTGGCGCCGCGGCCTCGCGGCGGTGGGGACGGCCTATCTCGCCAACACCGCGATCAAGGCCGTGATCCGTCGCCGCCGCCCCGACCTTGCCGGGCTGCCCGCGCTCATCCGCACCCCCACCGCGCTCAGCTTTCCCTCCGCGCACGCCGCATCGTCGTTCGCCGCGGCGCGCGCATACGCCGGCCTGCTTCCGTCGCGCCCGCTCTATCTCGCCGCCGCCGCGATGGCCGGTTCGCGCGTCTACCTCGGCGTCCATTATCCGTCGGACGTCGCCGCCGGCGCGCTGCTCGGGCTTGCGCTCGGGAGCGTGGCGCGATGAAGGTCGGCATCGTCGGCATGCCGAACGCGGGCAAGTCGTCGCTGTTCAACGCGCTCACGCGAGCGGGCGCCGAGGCCGCGAACTACCCGTTCACCACGATCGAGCCGAACGTCGCCGTGGTGCCCGTGGTCGACGCGCGCCTCGATCGCGTGGCCGAGACCGTCGGCTCCTCGAGCATCGTCCACGACACGATCGACTTCCACGACATCGCCGGGCTCGTCCGCGGCGCCCACGAGGGCGAGGGCCTCGGCAACCGTTTCCTTGCCAACATCCGCGAGGTCGATGCGATCGTCCACGTCGTGCGCGCCCACCACGATCCCAACGTCGTGCACCCCGAGGGCGACGTCGACCCGCTGCGCGACATGGAGACGATCGAGACCGAGCTCGTGTACGCCGACCTCGAACAGGCCGAGCGGCGCCTCGAGCGCGTGACCAAGCAGGCGCGCGGCGGCGACAAGCAGGCGCAGGCCGAGGAGCGCTGGCTGACCGCCGTCATCGCCGCGCTGCAGGAGGGGCGCCCGGCCCGCAGCGTGCCGCCGCCCGCCGATGCGCCCGAGGCGATGCGCAACCTGCAGCCGCTGACCGCCAAGCCCGTGCTCATCGTGGCCAACGTCGACGAGGGCGACGACGCGGTGCCGCCCGCCGTCGCCGAGCACGCGGCCGCCATCGGCGCGCTCGCGGTGGCCGTCTCCTCGCGGCTGGAGGCCGAGCTCAGCGAGCTCGACGAGGACGACGCCGCGGCCATGCGCGACGACCTCGGCATCGAGCAGTCCGGCCTGCGCCGCGTCGTCGACGGCGCGTTCGCGCTGCTGCACCTCATCGCGTTCTTCACCGCGGGCGAGGACAAGCCCGCGCAGTCGTGGCACCTGCGCAACGGCCTGACCGCGTGGTACGCCGCCGGCGAGATCCACTCGGACATCCAGCGCGGCTTCGTGCGCGCGGAGGTCGTCGGCTGGCAGGAGCTCGTCGACGCCGGCGGCTACGCCGGCGCGCGCGACCGCGGCGTCCTGCGCCTCGAGGGCCGCGAGTACGTCATGCGCGACGGCGACGTGATCACGGTGAAATTCACGCCATGACCGAACGCCGAGCCGTCCTCGTCACCGGCGCCGCCCGCGGCATCGGCCGCGCCATCGCCGCGCGCCTCGAGCTCGATGGGCTGCAGGTCCTCGCCTGCGACCTCGAGCCCGATCTCGAAGGCCCGGGTCTCCCGCACGCGGCCGACCTCGCGACCCGCGAGGGCAACCGCTCCGCGGTGGACGCCGCGCTGAAGCGCTTTGGGCGGCTCGACGCCGTCGTCGCCAACGCCGGGCTCCAGCACGTCGCGCCCGTGGCGGAGTTCGACGAGGATCGGTGGGATCAGCTCCTCGCCGTCCTGCTCACGAGCCCGTTCCTGCTCGCGAAGTACGCCTGGCCCGCGCTGCGCGACAGCGGCGAGGGCCGCTTCGTGGCGATCGCGTCCGCGCACGCGCTCGCCGCGTCGCCCTACAAGGCGGCCTACGTGTCGGCGAAGCACGGCGTGCTCGGGCTGGTCAAGACGCTCGCGCTCGAGGGCGCCGACGACGGCATCACGGCCGTCGCCGTCTGCCCGGGCTACGTGCGCACGCCGCTCGTCGAGCGCCAGATCGCCGACCAGGCGCGCGCGCACGGGCTGCCGGAGGACCGCGTGCTGGAGGAGGTCATCCTCGCGCCGCACGCGATCAAGCGGCTCATCGAGCCCGAGGAGGTTGCCGGTGCGGTCGCCTTCCTCCTCGGGCCCGGCGGACGCGCCATGAGCGGCGCGCCCCTGACGATGGACCTGGGCTGGACCGCCCGCTAGCGCGTCTCGTAGTGCTCGCGCGCGGCGAAGCGATCGACGCGCCGGTGGTAGCGGTCGCCTGCGATGCCGCCGACGATCGCGCAGACGAGCGACACGACGAGCGCCGCGGCGAGCGTGACGATCCCGCCGGTGGTCAGTGAGGCGTCGCCCACCGCGACATTCGGCAGGTTGAGCTGCTGGAACACGTCGTACTCGTTGCCGCCGATGAGCGCGGCGATCGCCAGAGCGGCACCGACGACGACGGTCCAGGTCCACACGCCCATGCCCTGGCGCGCGCCGTCGAACCGGGCCATGCGTGCCGCGACGTACCCGCCGCAGTACCACGCGACGGCCACCACGACGAGCAGCAAGATCGCGCCGCCGAGGCCGATGGTGTCGCGATTACCGTTCGCGACGTCCTGGATCTCGGAGAGGTTCAGCGCCACGCCGGCGGCGGCGATGATCCCCAGCAGGATCGAGGCCAGGCCGATGGCGCTCAGCAGGCCGAAAAACGCGCTGCCCCAGCGGATCCCGCCGAAGCGGCTGCGCTGGCGGGCGCGCATGGCCAGGACCGTGTCCTCGCCGACGACGGGTGCCAGCGCGCGTCGCTCGCGCACCGGCTCCCAGTCGCGCTCGCGCAGCGCCGTGCTCGTGTCGTCCTCGCGCGTGAAGCGCTCGCGCTCTTCGGGCGGCACGACCTTCGTGCCGGCGGGGGTCTCGCGCTCCTGCACGGTCGTCGCGGCCTCGCGGTCGGCCACGGGCGCAGGCTCGTCCTGCACGGCGGTCGCCGCGCCGCGATCCTCAGCTACGGGCTCGTCGGCGGGCTCATTCTTATGGAAGCGTCCGAACATGGAAGGTCCCTCCTCCCTCGGGGTTCGGACAGATCTTTCCCCGTCAGCCCGACGCCCACGCGTCAAGACGCTCCGCAAGCCGGTTCATCGAGCGTTCGCGCGCGGCGCGGGCAGCGCCCGCGAAGTCGGTTGGCGCGTCCGGCGGGCGTTCGACGCCGGCCGGCTGCAGCGTCGCGATCTTGCGGAAGGCGCGCAGCTCGTCGGCCTGCTCCTCGAGCGCCTGGCGCACGCGCGGCCGTAGCCCCATGGGCAGGTCGAGCAGCGCGTCGAGGCTCTCATGCTCGACCAGCAGTTCCTTGGCGGTCTTCTCACCGATCCCGCGCGCGCCGGGAAGCCCGTCGGACGGGTCGCCGCGCAGCGCGATGAAGTCCGGCACCTGGTCCGGCCGCACGCCGTAGCGCTTGAGCACCTCGTCGGGCCCGATCGGCTCGGTCTCGCCCTTGCCCGCCGGCCACAGCACGGTCACCGAATCCGACACGCACTGGAACATGTCGCGGTCGCCGGTGAACAGGAGCGCTTCGCCGCCCGCCGCGGCCTCCACCTCCGCCAGCCCGCCGAGCAGGTCGTCGGCCTCGAGCGTCTCGTGGCGCAGCACCGTCCAGTTGAACGCGCCGAAGAAGGCGGGCGCGTCGGCCCACTGCGGCACGAGTTCCTCGGGCATGTCGATGCGGTCCGCGTGGTAGGTGGGATAGAGCTCGACCCGGTAGTGGGCGGCCTCCTCGCCGAAGCACAGGACCACCGCGCGCGGCTCGTAGCGCTCGACCGCCTGGAGCACGAGGTTGGACGTGCCGAGCAGCGCGTTGACCGGGGTGCCGTCCGGTCCGGTGATCGAACGCGGGAGCGCGTGGAAGGCGCGGTAGAGCAGCGACGGCGCGTCGACGGCGAGCAGCGGCGGCATGCGGACACCCTAGGGTGCAGTGCCCGTGCGGCGCGCTCTGACCTCGCCGACCTTCCCGCTCTACGTCGGCGGCTTCCTCGGGCCGTTCGGCGGCGGCGTGATCGCCGTGCTCATCCCGCAGCTGCGCGACGCGTTCGACGCGACGACCGGCGAGGTGGCGGCCGCGATCCCCGCCTATTTCATCCCGTTCGCGGTCGTGCAGCTCGTGTCGGGGACGATCGGCGAACGGGTCGGCCGGCGGCGGGTCGTCCGTGGCGGGTACATCGCCTACGCCGCCACCTCCGCGCTGGCGGGCGTCGCGCCCACGATCGGCCTGTTCATCCTCGCGCGCGCCGGCTCGGGTGCAGCCAACGCGTTTCTTACCCCGCTCGTGCTCGCCGGCCTCGCCGACATGACCCCGCGCGAGCGCCTCGGCCGCAGCATCGGCACGTTCGGCGCCGTCCAGACCGCGGCGATCGCGCTCTCGCCGCTGTGCGGCGGCCTGCTCGGGGAGATCAACTGGCGCCTGGCCTTCTTCGTCCCGGGCGCGGTGGCGCTCATGCTGGCGCTCGTCCCGCCGCCCGACGCCGATCGCCTCCCGGGCTCCGAACCGGCGCGGCTGCGCGCCGTGTTCACGCGGCGCGTCGGGGTGCTCTCGGTCGCCGCGTTCATCGCCTACGCGAGCGTGACGAGCCTCGGCTTCCTCGTCGCTCTGCGCTGCGCCGACGCCTTCGGCCTGAGCTCGGGCGCCCGCGGCGCCGTGCTCGCGGGCTTCGGGATCGCGGGCGTGGCCGTGGGCCGCGCGTCCGGCCATCTCGTCGACCGCATCGGCCGGATCACCGTGACGGTTTCCGGCGCCCTGGCCAGCGCGCTGCTCGTCGCGCTCATCGGCGCCGCGCAGAGCGTCGCGGGCGTGACCCTGCTGTGGATCGGCGCGGGCGCCGCGTCGACGGTCGTCTGGGCCGGGCTGAACACGATGATCGTCGAAGCCGTGCCGGCCAACCGCGCGGGGGCGACCTCGGTCGTCTCGGCGTTCAAGTTCGCGGGCAACGCGGCCGCGCCGGCGCTGTGGCTGCCGCTCTACGCGCAGGATCCCAGCGTCGCCTTCCTGGCCGCCGGGATGGGCAGCGTGCTGATGGGCGGCGTCACGCTGGGGTTGCGTAGGATGCGCGACCAATGCTCACCATCACCGGCATCGACGAACTGAAAACCAAGGTCGGCGAGGAACTCGGCGTCAGCGAGTGGCACGACGTCACGCAATCCGACATCGACGCCTTCGCCGAGGCGACCGGAGACCACCAGTGGATCCACGTCGACCCCGAGCGCGCGGCACAGACCCCGTTCGGCTCGACCATCGCCCACGGCCTCTACACGCTGAGCCTCGGCCCGGTCCTCACCGAGCAGGCGTTCTCGCTCGAGGGCATCGCCTTCGGCCTGAACTACGGCTACGACCGCGTGCGCTTCCCGTCGCCGCTGCCGGTCGACTCCCGGGTGCGCATGCGCGCGACGCTGACGAGCGTCGACGACGTGCCCGGCGGCATCCAGATGAAGGTCACCCAGACCTTCGAGCGCGAGGGCGGCGAGAAGCCCGTGTGCGTCGCCGAGCAGCTCGTGCGGCTCTACAACGGCTAGGTCTCAGCCGACGCGGACGTCGGGCCCGACGGCCTTGCCGTAGACCACGCGGTACACGCCCGGGCCCGGCACTGCCACCGAGTAGCGCCCGCCGCGCAGCACGCGCGCGTCGGTCGCCGTCACCCACTTGCGGCCGTCGAGGCGCTGGACGCTCAGCCAGCGGCCAGTGCGCGCGGGCGCGATCGTGCCCTCGATCCGCGGCGCGGCCGCCGCGGCGGCGCGCGCCACCGGCGAGACGCCGCCCGACGGATCGCCCGCGGGCGCCGGCGTCGGCTTGGCCTTCTTCTTGGGCTTGCTCGACTTCGAGGTCACCGAGGTGAAGAACGCCCACGTGTCATTGAGGCTGAAAGCCGAGCGCAGCTGCGGCCCGGTCACGTCGACCCGGCCGCGGGTGCCGATGACCTGCGCGTGCACGACGCGCGGCGACACGCCGCGCTGCAGCACCTTGATGCTCTTGAACTTGCCCTTCAGGAACCGGCGCAGCTTCGACTGCACCTGCTTGGCGGTGTAGCGCAGCGGACCCCAGCGGTGCTTGGGCGAGACGTTGTCGAACGGGTCGTCCACGGCCTTCAGCCACGGCTGCGGCTGCGACCCGACGAACGAGTTCTCGATGTCCTCGGTCTCGCCGCCCGAGGTCGAGAAGAAATACGTGGTAACGGGCTGCCCGCCGTACGTCACGACTTGGCCGTTGGTCGCCGAGACCGCCGCGTCGGTGTTGGGCGTCTCGGCCGCGACGCCGCGATAGACCTGCGAGCGCGTGTCGGCGTACTGGTCGAACGTCGCGCCGCCCGCGTGCGTCGTGATCGCGTAGGTGCGCGCCGCAACCGCCTGCGCCTTGAGCGCCTCCGGCGGCCAACCCGACGGGCTCTCCCCGCTGACGACCCCGCGCACGTAGTCCTCGAGGTCGAGCGCGTTGACGGCGATCAGGCTCGACCCCGACGCGCTGATGATCAGCGAGCCGCGGTACAGGCCGTCGCGCACGCCGGGCACGGACATGCCCATGAGCTTGAGCGCCTGGTTCACCGGCGCGTCGATGCGCAGTGGGCCGGGGGTCGTGCCGACGGCCTTGTGGGAGTCGTCGCGCAGGATGAGCCCATCGCCGCCGCGCTTGACGGTGTACGTCGTCGCGGGATCGAGGCTCGTGTCGCCCGCGTTCAGCGCCCCGCTGAACGCGATCGACTTCTTGCCGCCCTGCAGCAGCACCTTGACCTCGGGGTTCGACTGGAGCTGACCGAGCGCGGTGCCCGTGTAGTAGTGCCCGAGGATGGAGCTGTAGCTCTGCAGGTGCAGCGCGTAGCCGTACGCGCCGTACTGGCTCATCCCGATGCCGTGGCCGAACCCGGCGCCGGTGATGGTGAGCTTCGTGGCGGCCTGGGCCGGCGCAGCGGCCAGCAGCAGTGCCGCGCCGAGAGCGAGGACGAGCGTGCGCATGCCAGTCACCGAACCACCCTGGAGCACGTGAGTTGCGGTGCTAGCGTCCGCATGCGATCGGTGAGATTAACCGGCGCACCAGCGACGTGTTCCGCCAGTTCCTCGAATCGATGCACCAGCGGTCCCATTCGATGCACAAGCAGTCCCATATGTGGTGGATCGGCCGCACCTCCCCCTCGCCTGAGGCGGCCGCAAGCGATCTTGCACGCAGGGCATGACGGCCGAGGAGCTCGCCCACCTGCGTCGCGCCCGCGACTTCATGGATCGCAACTACGCGCAGCCGCTCAACGTGCCGGCGATGGCGCGCGCCGCGCACGCGTCGCCCTCGCATTTCGCGCGCCAGTTCCGGCAGGCGTTCGGCGAGTCGCCCTACCAGTACCTGATGACCCGCCGCATCGAGCGAGCTATGGCGCTGCTGCGCGGCAGCGACCTCTCGGTGAGCGAGATCTCGCTCGCCGTCGGCTGCCAGAGCCTGGGGTCGTTCAGCACGCGCTTTCGCGAGATCGTCGGCATGACGCCGCGCCAGTACCGCGCATGCACGCCCGCCATCCGCAGCGTCCCGCCGTGCGCGGCGATGATGATCACGCGACCGAGCAGGAATCGAGAAGAAACGCCGGTGGCCGCCGACTAGCGTCGCGGCCATGAAGAACCTCAGGCTTTCGCACTGCTTCGTCTACGTCCTCGACCAGGACGAGGCGCTCGACTTCTACACGCGCGTGCTCGGGATGGAGGTCCGCACCGACGCGCAGATGGACGTCATGCGCTGGCTCACCGTCGGGCCGCGCGACCAGCCGGATGTCGAGATCAACCTCATGGCGATCGGGCCGCCGGTGCCGCCGGAGGACGTCGAGCCGGTGCGCCAGCTCGTCGCCAAGGGCACGATGGGCGCGCTCATCTTCCGCACGGACGACTGTCGCGCCGCGTTCGAGCGCGTCCGGGAGGCCGGCGCCGAGGTCCTCCAGGAGCCGATCGAGCAGGACTACGGCGTGCTCGACTGCGCGTTCCGCGACCCGTCGGGCAACCACGTCCGCATCGGGCAGGACCTGGCGCCCGTCGCTTAGGCGACGACGGGAACCGCGACCTCCGCGGCGACGAGCTCGTCGAGCAGGGCGGCCAGCGCGTAGGCGAGCTCGGGATCGGCCAGGCGGTCGCCGTCGAAGGCGTCGTGCGCCTGCGTGACCGGCAGCTCGCGGTCGATCACGCGGGCGCCGAGCGCGCCCAGGACCTTGCGGCCCTCGGCCTGCGCCCAGACCGCGCCGAACAGACCGGTCGAGGCGCCGATAACGGCGGCCGGCTTGTTGCGCAGCGGCGAGTCCGTGAGCGGCCGCGAGATCCAGTCCAGCGCGTTCTTGAGCTGGCCCGGGAGCGAGTGGTTGTACTCGGGCGTCGCGACGAGCACCGCGTCGGCCTCGGCGATCGCCGCCCGCAGGGCGTCGACGGCGTCGTGGCCGATGGCCTCGTCGTCCTCGTCGTAGGGCGGGATGTCCTTCAGCCGGTCGTACTCGACCAGCTCCGCGCCCGGCGGCAGAAGTTCCGCCGCCGCGCGCAGGAGCCGGGAGTTGTGGGAGCCGGATCGCAGACTGCCCGAGATTCCCAGGACCTTCATCTGCCTACTCCTGGGTGAACTCGAGCTCGACGACGAGCTTGACGTCGTTGGCGAGCGCGAAGCCGCCCTTGGGCAGCGGCGCGTTCCAGGTCAGGCCGTACTCGGTGCGATCGACGACGGCCTCGAGCTCGATGCCGAGCTTCGTGTAGTCGCCGAGGGTGACGACCGGCTCGGTGATCGTTCCCTGAGCCTCGATCGGGCGCATATGGCCCTTGATCGTGAGCTCGCCGTCGACGACCAGCCGCCCGTCGTCGACCCGCACGAGCGTCGAGGCGAACCCGATCTCCGGGTAGTTGGCGGTGTCGAAGAAGTCGGGCGAAGACAGGTGCGCGGCGAGATTCTCGTCCTTGACGTTGATCGAGTCGGCCTCGACGGTCCCCTCGAGGCGCAGGGTGCCGTCGTCATTGGCGGTGAGCGTCGCGGCGTAGTCCTCGAAGCGGCCGCGGAACGTCGAGACGCCCATGTGCTTGACGGCGAAGCCGACGGACGAATGGACCTTGTCGAGCGTCCAGCTGGTGGCGGCGGGGACGGGGGTGGCGATTGCTGACAACGGAGTCTCCTTGCTTGGTTCCGGACTGCGGTCCGGTTGTTGATCGTGCAACGGTAGCACGTAACCGGACTGTGGTCCAGTTCGTCTACAATCGGTCTCGATGAGCACCGGCCTCCCAGTCCTCGGCAGCGAGCCGCGCGAGCGGTCCGACGCCGCGCGCAATCGCCGCAAGGTGCTCGAGGCCGCGAGCCGCCTGTTCGAGTGCCACGGCGCGGCGAACGTCTCGATGGACGCGATCGCCGCGGAGGCCGGGGTCGGCAAGGGCACGCTGTTCCGGCGCTTCGGCGATCGCGCGTCGCTCGCCCGCTCGGTGCTCGAGGCACATGAGATGGAACTGCAGGAGGGCATGATCCGCGGGCCTGCGCCGCTCGGCCCGGGCGCCCCGCCGGTCGAGCGCCTCGCCGCGTTCGGACGCGCGTACCTGGCCTTCCTCGAGCGCCACAGCGACCTGATCCTGGCCGCCGAGTTCGGCTCGCCGGGGCTGCGGCTGGTCGTGCCCCCGTACGCCCTCTACCGCACGCACGTCACGTTGCTGCTCCAGCAGGCCGGCGTCGGCGAGGACGCGGACTACCTCGCCGACGTCCTCCTCGCGCCGCTCTCGGCCGCGACGTTCCGGTACCAGCGCGACGTGCGCGGGCTGAGCGTCGAGGAGCTCGGCCGGCGCTACGAGGGCCTCTGCCGCCGCATCGTGGGCTGACGTCCGGGGGTAGGCTCGCCGTATGAGCACGGCCACGGCAGAGCAGGCGATTCTCGACGCGGTCAAGCCGCAGCTCTTCATCGGCGGCCACTGGCGCGACGGCGCCGAGGGCGGCACGATCCCGGTCGAGGACCCGGCGACCGGCGAGACGCTCATCGAGGTCGCCGACGCCACGGTCGACGACGCCAAGGAAGCGCTCGCAGCGGCGCACGAGACGTTCCAGACCTGGCGCGAGCACCCGCCGCGCGAGCGCGGCGACATCCTGCGCCGCGCCTACGACGTCATCACCGAGCGCACGGACGAGCTCGCGCTGCTCATGACGCTCGAGATGGGCAAGCCGGTCGCCGAGTCGAAGGCCGAGATCGCCTACGCGGCGAACTTCTTCCGCTGGTACGCCGAGGAGGCCGTGCGGATCAACGGCCGGTTCACCGTCAACGAGACCGGCAAGGGCCGCGTGCTCACGCTCAAGCAGCCCGTCGGCCCATGCGTGTTCATCACGCCCTGGAACTTCCCGCTGGCGATGGGCACACGCAAGATCGGCCCGGCCATCGCGGCCGGCTGCACGATGGTGGTCAAGCCGGCCAAGCAGACGCCGCTATCGATGCTCATGCTCGCTCAGATCCTCGAGGAGGTCGGGCTGCCGGGGGGCGTGGTCAACGTCATCACGGCGAGGTCCTCCGGCGCGACGATGGAGCCGCTCATCAAGGACCCGCGCACGCGCAAGCTGTCCTTCACCGGCTCGACCGAGGTTGGGCGCACGCTCATCGCCCAGTCGGCCGACCAGATCCTGCGGGTGTCGATGGAGCTCGGCGGCAACGCGCCCTTCCTCGTCTTCGACGACGCCGACGTCGACGCCGCGGTCGAGGGCGCCCTCATCGCCAAGATGCGCAACATCGGCGAGGCGTGCACCGCCGCCAACCGCTTCCACGTCGCCAGCGGCGTGGCCGGCGAGTTCGCCGAGAAGCTCGCGGCGCGGATGGGCGAGATGAAGGTCGGCCGCGGCACCGAGCCCGACGTGAAGGTCGGCCCGCTGATCGACGACACCCAGCGCGGGAAGGTCGCCCAGCTCGTCGACGACGCCCGCGAGCGCGGCGCCAAGGTGCTCCTCGGCGGCGCGCGGATCGACAGGGCCGGCTACTTCTACGAGCCGACCGTGCTGGCCGACGTCCCCGACGACGCGCGCCTGCTCGACGAGGAGATCTTCGGCCCGGTCGCGCCGGTGCGCGGCTTTCACTCCGACGACGAGGCGATCGCGGCGGCGAACGCGACGGAATACGGCCTCGTCGCCTACGTCTTCACGCAGGACATCAACCGCGCGTTCAAGGTGATCGAGGGGCTGGACACCGGGATGATCGGCCTCAACCAGGGCATGGTGTCCAACGCGGGCGCGCCGTTCGGCGGCGTCAAGCAGTCGGGCTTCGGCAGGGAGGGCGGCCCGGAGGGGATCCAGGAGTACCTCGAGACCAAGTACGTCGCGCTGAACGTGTGACGCGGTTCGTCGACCTCTCCGCGCCGATCGCGCCGTCGCCGCGCGAGCTGCCCGACCTGCTGCGCACCGACATCGAGTACGAGGATCACGCGCGCGGGGCGAAGGCCATCGAGACGCTCTTCGGCGTCGGGCCCGAGCTGCTGCGCGACGGCGAGGGCTGGGCGGTCGAGGCGTTCATGCGCTTCGGCACCCACAACTCCACCCACGTGGACGCGCCCTGGCACTACAACTCGACGATCGGCGGCGGGCGCGCGCAGACGATCGACGAGCTGCCGCTCGAGTGGTTCCACGCACCGGGCGTCGTGCTCGACTTCACCGAGCGCGCGGACGGCGAGACGATCGACACCCCCGACGTCGAGCGCGAGCTCGAGCGCATCGGCCACACGCTCGCGCCACTCGACATCGTCCTCATGCGCACCGGCCGCGACGCGTTCTACGCCGAGCCCGACTACATGATCCGCGGCCCCGGCGTCACCGCCGGCGCGACGCGCTGGCTGTTCGAGCAGGGCGTGCGCGTGATGGGGATCGACGCGTGGGGCTGGGACCGGCCGCTCAACCTCCAGGCGCAGGAGGCGCTCGAGCGCGGCGAGCCGGGCATCTTCTGGGCCGCCCACCAGGCCGACCTTCCCTACTCGCAGATCGAGCGCCTCTTCAACCTCGGCGCCCTGCCGAGCACCGGCTTCGTCGTCAGCTGCTTCCCGCTGCGCATCGTCGGCGGCAGCGCGGCGCCGGCGCGGGTCGTCGCCATCCTCGACCAGTGACCGGCGCTATGGTGCCTGAGCGAGCGCAACTCGCGCGCGAACGCCGCCGTTAGCAGTGTTGTGAGCCGTCCGTCCACGCGCATCCGGCAGGGGCGCGCCGAGCAGGCGCGTGATGCCGCCTACCCAGGCGGATGACGGGCCGCGCGCGTTGGGGGGTGCTGGTCGCGTGCCTCGCGGTCGTCCTCGCCGTCCTGGCGCTGGTGGCCGGCGCAGTCGGCGAGCAGCGCAGCGCCAGCAAGGCGCTGACCACCGCGGCGTCGGCCGAGGGCGAGCGCCCGCTCGACGGCCCCTGGATCGTGCGCGGCGACCGCGCCGGGCGGGGCTCCGCGCTGGGCTGGCAGGCGGGCGGCTTCATCGGGCGCACGGTTTCGGTCCCGTTCTCCCCGAACGCCCGCCACGTGCGCGGCGCAGCGGGCGTGCGCTCGTTCGAGGGCTCGGTCGCCTGGTACCGCACCACGATCGACGCGCCCCGCACCGGCGACTACGCGGTCCGCTTCGAATCGGTCAACCACCGCGCAACCGTCTGGATCGACGGGCGTCAGGTCGCCGAGCACACCGGCACGTACCTGCCGTTCGAGGCGCAGGCGCGATTGACGGCCGGACGCCACGTCCTCGTGGTCAGGGCCGACTGGCGCGACCCCGCGGCCATGAAGGCCGACGCCTGGCACCGGACCTGGTTCAACTTCGGCGGCATCAACCGCTCGGTTTCGATCCGCCCGCTCGGCCGCAGCGAACTCGACGCGCCGTCGATCGTCACCCGTCTCGACGGGACCGACGCTGTCGTCGACGTCACCGTCCGCGTCACCAACCGCGCGGCCGACCGCACGCTGACCGTGCGCGGGACGCTGGCGGGCGCGGCGCTGCGCTTCGCTCCGGTCAGCCTGGCCGCCGGCGCCCAGGCCACCGTGCGCGCGCAGGCGCGCATCCACGATCCCGACCTGTGGGAGCCGGGCCATCCCGCCCTGAAGGACCTCGTGCTTGAGGTGCCCGGCGAGTCGGCGCTGTCGGCGCGCGTCGGCCTGCGCGAGATCCGCTGGCGGGGCGGCAAGCTGCTGCTCAACGGCCAGCCGCTGCGGCTGCACGGCGCCTCGCTGCAGGAGGACGCCCCCGGGCGCGGCGACGCGCTGCTGCCCTCCGACATGGACGCGATCGTCAACCGGCTCAAGGCGATCGGAGCCAACGCCACCCGCTCGCAGCACCCGCTCAGCGACGCGCTGCTCGACCGCCTCGACGCCGCCGGCATCCTCGTGTGGCAGGGCGTCGGCCCGGTCGACGC